>Ga0209648_10001185_pt1 | contig 20736 bp, 18 predicted proteins | sample GraSoi2013_115cm_FD_185830 | JGI IMG/M metagenome (GOLD analysis project Ga0209648, IMG submission 185830) | Grasslands soil microbial communities from the Angelo Coastal Reserve, California, USA - Sample 9_17_2013_115cm (SPAdes) (version 2) | ecosystem: Environmental > Terrestrial > Soil >... | reverse complement strand
AGAGCTGCTCGCGCGGTGGACGGAGTTCGGGATTTTCCAGCCTTTCGCTCGCAACCACTCTGAGAAGACGACCCGCCGCCAGGAACCGTGGCTCTTCGGTGAACCGTACGAATCGATCAGCCGCGACATGCTCAAGCTGCGCCAGCGCCTGATGCCGTACCTGTACACGCTCTTCGAGGAATGTCACCGCACGGGTGCGCCCATCTTGCGCCCGCTCTTCTGGGCCTATCCGAATGACACGGCGACCTATTCGATGGATGACGAGTTCATGTGCGGTGACGCCTTCCTCGTGGCGCCTGTCACGCGACCCGGCGTGGATTATCGCCATGTCTATCTTCCCGCGGGGACCTGGTTTCACTACTGGACTGGGACCCGTGTGGACGGGCCCGCGCGGATCCTGGCGCACGCTCCACTTGGCCGGCCCGCCATCTATATGCGAGCCAACACGGCGGTTCCGCTCGGGCCGGAGATGAGCTATGTCGGTCAGATCGAGGCCGACCCTTTAACCTTCGTGCTCTATCCCTTCGAAGGAATCGGCACAGCAACGTTGTATGAGGACGCGGGCGATGGCTACGAGCACTTGAACGGGTTGTACGCTCGGCGCGGGATCACCTGCGAGGTCATCGGCCGACATGTTCGAGTGGTGATCGGTGAGCACGAAGGGCAATTTGTCCCCGCGCGCAGGCACATCCGGCTCGAGCTGCGCGAGGTTGCCGCTGAGCCAGGGTCAGTGCAGCTTGGGAAGGCTGCCGCTGTCTGGCGCCACGACCCTGAGCAGCGGCGACTTATCGTCGATCTCCATGAAACGAGCGCCTCGCAGGTGATCGACCTGTCGATTTCGTAGTGGGGCGCGGCCGCGTCCTGGTCACCGGCGCCGGCGGCAGGATCGGCCAGGCGGTGATCGAAGAGCTGCTCTCTCATGAATACGAGGTGGTGGGCGCCGACCTGGCCTCCCCACCCCGTGAGGAGGTGGCGCGCAGCGCCGGAGGGGGGAAGCGAGGATTTCAGTTCGCCCAGATCGACCTGGTCGATGTGGACAAGGTCGCCGGCGCCATGTCAGGCGCGCAGGCCGTCATCCACCTGGGCGCGATCCCCGGGCCGAATCGCCACGCCGACGAGGTGGTCTTCGGCAACAATACCCGTGCCACCTTCGCCGTCCTGCAGGCCGCTCACCTGTCAGGAGTGCGCAAGGCGGTCATCGCGTCGAGCATCTCCGCTCTCGGCCCGAGCTTTTCCCCGGAGCCGACCACGCCCCTCTATGCCCCGGTCGACGAAGACCATCCGCTGCTCGGCGCCGATCCCTACGCGCTCTCCAAGGAGGTCGACGAACACACGGCCGCGATGTTCCACCGCCGGTCGGGGATGTCGGTCGCGGCGCTGAGGTTCAGCTTTGTCGCCAGGCCGGACGAGGTGGGGGAGGCCGTGGCCCGGGCCCGGCACAACCCGGCGGGCAGCACCCGGACTCTGTGGTCCTACGTCGACATCCGCGACGCGGCCACAGCCACCCGCCTCGCGATGGAGGCTGAAGGGCTGGGGTTCGAGGTATTCAACATCACAGCTGCCGACACGCTCAGCCGCATCCCGACCGAGGAATTGCTTCGACAGTTCGCACCGCTGGTGGAAATCCGGCAGGCGATCCCAGGTAGCGCATCGGCTTACTCGATCGAGAAGGCCAGGCGGATGCTCGGATATGAGCCGGCTCACACATGGAGAGACGCGCGCGAGGCCATGTCGCATGGTTGAGCCGGAGGTGTTGTTGGCGGCTCGGGCCGACACGGGCGAGGGCCCGGTGTGGGACAGCGATCGTGGAGGCCTCTGGTGGGTGGACATCCCGCGCGGCGAAGTGCACTTTCTGGATCCTTCGACCGGACGCGATCAGCGGTGGGTGGTGGGGCAGCCGATCGGGACTGTTGCGCTGGCGCGCGGGGGTGACTTGCTTCTCGCAATGCGAGATGGCCTGACTGTCGCAACGGATGACCTGGCGGATACATCGGTTCAGTGGACGCTGCCGGGCGAGCCGGCCGGCAACCGTCCCAACGACGGGCGCGTCGACAGCCGCGGCCGGTTCTGGATCGGGACGATGGCACTGGACAAGCGCCGGGGTGCCGGCTCGCTGTATCGAGCAGACTTCGGCACAAAGCCGCCCGAGATAGTCCGGGTGCTGGACGCCGTCTCGATTTCGAATGGCATCGACTGGAGCCCTGATGGCAACCTGATGTACTACGCGGACTCGCCGACGCGGCGCGTCGACGTCTTCGATTGGGACGAGGACGGGGGAATGATTTCCCGGCGGCGGCCCTTCGTCACGCTGGCTTCAGGCGACGGCGTGCCAGATGGCCTCTGCGTCGACGCCGACGGCTTCATCTGGGTCGCGCTCTGGGGCGGCAGCGCCGTCCGCCGCTATCGGCCGGACGGCACCCTGGACCGGGAGGTGGGCCTTCCAGTCACCCAGGTGACGAGCTGCGCCTTCGGCGGCCCGGACCTCGACCAGCTCTTCATCACAAGTGCAGCGGGCGGACTCACTGAAGCAGAACCCATGGCGGGCGCGATCTTCCGGTACCAGCCAGGCTGCCAGGGCAGGCAACCAAACCGAGCTCTTGTCCCCCTCTCCCCGCAGGGGAGAGGGTCGGGGAGAGGGTCGAGAAAGAAGAAGTGGAAGAAGTAGAAGAAGCATGAAGATCACCGACCTCCGCTGCGCCGTCATCGGGTCAAACCCCATCGTCCGGATCGTGACCGACGAAGGCATCTGCGGCCACGGCGAGATCGAGTCCACCAAGCCGTACCTGAAGCCGGTCGTGCTCACTTACAAGCCCCACCTGCTGGGCGAGGACCCCACCAATGTCGAGCGGGTCATGTTGAAAATCCGCCGTCTCGGAGCCTTCAAACCCTGGGGCAGCGCAGTCAGCGCGATCGAGATGGCCCTGTGGGACATAGCCGGCAAGGCCGCCGGCCTGCCTGTCTACAAGCTGCTGGGGGGCAAGGTCCGCGACCAGGTTCGCGTCTACAACGGCGGTGTCAGGTTCCCGCTGGCCGGCCAATCGCCCGAGGACTACGCCGCCAACATGGCCAGGATGAAAGCGGCCGCCGAAGGCTTCACGATCATCAAGCAGGGCATCGGATTCCATTCGGCGATGTCGCGCGACGTTCCAGATTTTTTCTACGGAGACCAGCGAGCTCACCAGTCCTACCAACCCAACCGCGGCCCTCTTACGGAACGCGGCCTCAAGCATGTCGTCGCGTGCGTGGAGGCGATGAAATCAGTGCTCGGTGACTCCATCGGCCTGGCGCTGGACTGCGGACCCGGGTGCACCGTGCCGGATGCCATCCGCCTGGCCAGGGCGCTCGAGCCGCTCAACATTCTCTGGCTCGAGGACCTGGTCGGCGGTGACTACATCCCTTACGCCGGGGCCGAACAGTTCCGAGAGGTGACGCGAAGCACAACTACGCCCACCCACACCGGCGAGCAGATCTACCTGCGGCAGAACTTCGTCGAGCTGATCGAGAAGCAGGCCGTGCGCGTGATCGGACCAGACCCCTGCGATGTCGGCGGCATCGCGGAGCTGAAGTGGGTGGCGGAATACGCGGACCTTCACGGAATCCTGGTGGCGCCGCATGGAATCTTCGACGGTGTCTTCGGCCTGGCCGCTCACGTGCAACTGGGGGCCACGCTCCCGGACAACTTCATCGCGTTCGAATACCCGGTCGCCAGTCCGGAATGGTGGTACGACATCGTCCAAGGCTTGCCGAACCCGATCGTCCGCAACGGTTTGATCGATGTCTGGGACCGCCCCGGCCTGGGCGTGGACTTCAAAGTCGAGGCGGCGCAGGCGCACCTACCAGAGGGAGACGAAGCCTTCTTCGCCTGACAGCCGCATCGGCTCGGTTGGCGCCAAACGTGCGGAAACAGAAGGGCTGATGCGATCGGCTGGCGCCAAACGTGCGGAATGACGGCCGTCTACCCGGCGCGGCGCTGAACCAGTTCGAGAATCGCGCCGTCCGGGTCGCGAACGTACAGGCAGATCGCGCCGTCAAACGAACCACCCGGCTCGCTGATCGTGATCGGCCGGCGCGACACGATGGTGGCTCCCGCATCGATGAGCCGTCGACGTACGGAATCCAGGTCGTCGACGGTGAACGCGATGTGAGCCGTCGCTGGGTCGGCGCTGTTGAAATCGATTCGCGTGCCTTCCGGTTGGAGGTACTGGATCAGCTCGACGATCCGCCCGTCTCCGGAATCAAGGTCGGCGATTCGAATCTGGACGGAATCGAGCCCGAGCAGGTCAGCCACCTCCGGTTCGCTCACGGTCGAGTCCGCCAGCACATGCAGGCCCAGCAGGTCCCGATAAAACCCGAGCGCTCGGTCCAGATCAGACACGGTGATGCCGACGTGGTCGATGCGAGTGATTGTCATGTCAGAGCCAACCTCTTTGGGATCACATCGCGCGCGAACACGTCTTCGATCGTCTCGGCGTGCTTCACGATCTCGGACCGATCGCCGGTCACGAGTACCGTCGCCGGCCTGGGCATCGCGTTGAAGTTCGTCGCGTTCGCGTCCTGGTAGGCCCCCGTGTCGACGAAGGCGAGCATGTCTCCAACGCGAACTTCCGGCAGGTTCGCGTCTGGAACGATCACGTCGAAGTTGCAGGAGATGCCGACCACGTCGGCGACGGTAGTGGCGCGATCCCCGGCACGCCCCGCGACGCACACGGTCCATCGGTTGCGCTCCAGGTTCACGTCGGGCAGGAAGGAGTCGGACGTGTCGGTTTCGATCCATGTGTGCTCGACCGGAGCCGCTTGACGCTTGAGGTTCGTGACGGAGGCGAGGTGGATCCCGGCGTCGCCGTAAATGGCGCGCCCGGGTTCGACCTCGAGCCTGATCGCCGCTGACATACCGATTCGTGTCAGCCCGCCGCGCAGTGCTCGGGTCATGGCCTTCGCGTAATCCGCGATCGACGGAGCGCTTGGCGCCGCGAGCCGTCGCCGATCGCTTCGTCCGGTCGGATCCCGCGGCACGGCGAAGCCCCCGCCGATATCGATCTCGAGTGGCTCCCAACCGCCAGAGGCTTCGCGCAGCCAGGCGATGACCTCGACGAATCGCTGCATCATGCCGCTCCAGGCGTGGAGGCTGGTCGTGTGGCGGCCGGCGTGCATCATCACGCCGGTCAGCTCGACCCCGCTCGCATCGAGGAGGCGGCGGGCGGCGCCGGCGAGGTCCTGGGTAGGGATGCCAGGCTTGTACATCTGGGAGGCGATACGCAGCGATACCGGCGCGGAATAGAAGTCCGACCGAGCGGCTATGTCAAAGTCCGGCCTGACCCTCAGCCTTACTCGCGCTGTCTTTCCCGCGCGCTCCGCCGCGGCGATCACGAGGTCGACCTCGCGGGCCGAATCGAGTGTGATTCGCACGCCGGCGCCGACCGCGCGCACGAGAAGGTCCTCGGTCTTCGAGCTGCCGTTGAACGAGATCAGATCGGGGGGCACACCGGTCGATAGCGCCGCGTGAAGCTCAGCGGGCCCGAACGTGTCGCAGCCGGCACCCTCCTCGGTGAGGACCCGGCGCAGGGCGAGGCCGTAGTTCGCCTTGATGGAAGGCATGACTACGACGGGACCGTCCGGCCAGCCGCGCTGAAACTCAGACTGGAACGTTCTGAAGTTCCGCCTGACCTGGTCCTCCGACATGACGTAGAGCGGCGTGCCGAAACGCGCGGCGAGCTCGGTGGTGTCGCAGCTTTCCACAAAAAGGACGCCATTCCGGATCGAGAGGCAATCGTCTATGGGCCCGTCGCCGCGGCCGTTGAACAGGGCTGGCGCAACCTTACGGGTGGCTATGCGACTAAATCCCGGTTGAGCGTCTGCGCCGGGGCCTGGCCTGCGCAACGTCCTCTTTCCGAACCGCCTTGGCAGCCTTTACGCTCGCCTCCAGCGCCGCCATCAGGTCGAGCACTCGCGTCGGGGATGGGGTCGCCGCCGCGGCAGCCTCAGCCGGTGTTTTCGCGCCGATGGCCTCGAGCACGCGCTGCCGGTGCTCGTCGGGATAGCGTTCCGGCTCGAACGGCCCGCTGAGCGTGTCGATCAGGAGACGGGCCATCTTGAGCTCCTTCTCGGTCGGCGCCGAGTGATCGTCGGGGATCCAGAAGTCGGCTCCCACGATCTCATCCGCGTGGACCATCGTCGTGAGCAGCATCACCTCGCCATACGGCTTGACGGCGCTCAGGTAGCGCCGCGACCGCAATGTGAACCACGCGATCGCCATGCGGTCGGCCGCCGCCATCGCCTGCCGAAGCAACCGGAACGGGGACGACCATTCCCGATCGGGCACGACGTAATACCGCGACTCGAAGTAGATCGGATCCACCGCGGACACGTCGACGAACTGCTGCACGTCGATCACCCGGCTGCGTTCAGGCGCGAGGGCGCTCACCTCTTCGCGCGTCAGGCTCACGTATTGTCCGGGAGCGACCTCATAACCCTTGTGGATCTCCCCGAATGCCACCTCCGGCGTCGGGGCCTCAAAGCCGGGCGACGATCGCTGGGGGAGGGAGCTCTCAGGCTCGAGACGTAGTGCAGGTGCAGGACGTGCGAAGTCGGATTGTGGAGGCGGAGCTTCCCATTCCACCTCGGGCTCGGAGACCCGCATGTGGCGAACCCGCCGCCCCTCTCGATCGAGCTCGTGGAAGCGCACCGCCTTCTTGCGAATCGCCGGGTAGAGGCGTACCGGCACGACGACCATGCCAAGCGAAAGCGAGCCGGTCCAGACAGCGTTAGCCACGTCCCTGTGCTCCAGCGGTCAATGTAGCCTCGCGATCAGGTTCTCGGCGCGATCGCCATCACAGCGACCTGTCCGTAAAGGCCGTGGACTCGCTCGTCCGCGACCACCTGCAGGCCTGAGGCCAAGAGCCGGCGCTGGAGGCCGGCGCGCTCCGGGAACTGGTGAAGCCTCAGCACCCTGCGGATGAGCCCGACGAATCCAGATGCGACAAATTCGGCGAGCAGCCATCGACCACCCGGTGTCAAGACTCTCGCGACTTCGGCGATGCCGCGACCCTGGTCGCTCCAGTGGTGAAAAGTCATGGTGCTGAACACGAGGTCAAAGGAAGCGTCGGGGAAGGGGAGGTCCTCGGCCATCGCCTGCTGAAACCGGATCTTGCCGGCGGGGTTTGAGGCTTGCGCCTGCCGCACCATCTCGATCGCGGCGTCGACGCCGACCAGCCTGGCCGTGGGAAACCGACCCTCGGCCAATCCAAGCAACCTCCCGGTTCCGCATCCGACGTCGAGGATCGCGTCCGGCTGCGGAACCTGCTCGGCCGCGAGGTTCAAAACCGTCCGCTGGACGGGCTCGAAGATGACTCGCTGCATCCAGTGCCGGTCGTACTCGCCGGCCCAGCGATTGAACCGATCAACGTCGTGTCGATGTGCCATCAGACGAAGACAAGCCCAATCGAATCGAGGTCGGCCGGCGACCTGTGGCGGATCACGGTTCTAGGTCGTCGACAGGAAGACGTTCTTCACCTCCGTGTAGTAATCCAGCGCGTCTGGTCCCAGCTCCCGCCCGATGCCCGACTGCTTGAATCCTCCGAACGGAGTCGTCACGCGGACTGAGCTGTGGGAGTTGATCGAGATCGTCCCGGTCTCCAGCCCTCGCGCGACGCGCATCGCACGCCCGGCGTTGTTGGTCCAGATCGATCCGGAGAGCCCGTAGATCGTGTCGTTCGCGATCTCGAGCGCCTCGTTCTCGTCCTCGAACGGGATCACCACCGCGATCGGACCGAAGATCTCCTCGCGCGCGGCGCGCTCCGTGTTCGCGACCGGGGAGAGAACCGTCGGTGGGAACCAGTAACCGGGGCCCTGTGGGGCCGAGCCCCGGATCGCCACCTTCGCTCCACCGTCCAGAAATGACGCGACCTTGGTGCGCTGATCCGCCGAGATCAGCGGTCCCATCTCGGTCTTGTCGTCGAGCGGGTCGCCGACCTTGAGCGATTTGATCGACTTCTCCAGGGCCTGCATGAAGCGGTCGAGCGCCGGCCGCTCGACAAGGATCCGCGATCGCGCGCAGCAATCCTGGCCCGCGTTTCCAAACACGGCGAGCGGCGCGGTCGCGCCGGCTCTTTCGAGGTCGGCGTCTGCGAAAACCATGTTCACGGACTTGCCGCCGAGCTCCAGCGTGACGCGCTTGATCGAAGCCGCGGCCAGGGCGCCGATGCGTTTGCCTATCTCGGTCGACCCCGTGAAAGCCACCTTGGCGACGTCAGGGTGCTGGACGAGCCTTTCGCCGGCCACGCGACCGGCGCCGACCAGGATGTTCAGGACCCCTTCGGGCAGTCCCGCCTCGAGCGCGATTCGCCCGAGCTCGATCGCCGTCAGGGGTGTCAGACCGGCCGGCTTCAGGACGATCGTGTTTCCCGCCGCCAACGCCGGCGCCACCTTCCAGGACGAGATGGCGAGGGGGAAGTTCCAGGGCACGATCAGGGCGACGACGCCGAGCGGTTCGCGGAATGTCATGTCCACGCCGCCCGCGACCGGGATCGTCTTGCCCGCGAGGCGCTCAGGAGCTCCGGCGTAGTAATGGAAGACGTCCACGACCATCCCGACCTCGCCACGAGCGTCGCTGATCGGCTTCCCGACGTTGCGCGACTCGAGCTGTGCCAGCTCCTCGAGGTGTTTCTCCACCATGGAGGCGATGCGGCGCAGAAGGTTGCCTCTGTCCTTGGGGCTCAGTGCTTTCCACGCGGGGTAGGCGGCCTTCGCGCGGGCGACGGCGGCGTCCGCCTCTTCGATAGTCGCCTCGTGAAGCTCGGCCATCAGCTTTTCGGTCGCGGGCTCGATCACCCTCAGCGTCCTGGTCTCGGTCGTCATGTGCCATCTCCAAGCGGACTCACGCGTGCTTCTCTGCAAAGACAGTATCGAGAAACAGAACTGCCGGCAGGTGATCCCCGCCGGCAGTACCTTCCTGACAACGTTGTTTATGCGGTGGCTCGGCGGGGCTCCAGCGCGTACAGGCTGCCGACCGCCAGCACCACGAGGATGGCCACGATCCACGCCGACCAGGCCAGGGCGGTCACCGCGGTGAATCCGAAGATCCACGGGCTGACGAACAGGATCACGGCCAGGATGGCGGGAACGATTTCGAATCCACCGGCCTTCGCCGTTGCGGCGTTCCCAAGGCCCGCCAGCACCAGAAGGACACCGAGCACGAATGCCGCGCCCGTTGCGACGGTCTGTGTTGTCTCGCCGAAGACGAACGGGGTCACGAACATGATCGCCCCCAGGACGACGACGCTCCAATCTTGCCAACGCTTCCATGCAGTCATGGCTGAAACCTCCAGGGCACGGCCGCGAATTTTGACCCTGCGGTGGGCGTGTCCAGCGGGGGACCGCAGGTCAGGCTCAACGTTGTGCACGAGGTAGTAAGTGGCGTCACTGTGCCGATAGCCAATCCCGTCACTCATCCTGACCACCTCCTATCACGAGAGCTGAGAACAACTACTTGCTCGCGCAATTACTTATTCCTCAGTGGGCACATTTGGAAAGTTAAGATCGGTCGCATGGAACGGGAGCTTTATCGCGTGGCCGTGCTCGGTCCCGGGGGTGTGGGCGGGCTGCTCGCTGCGCTCCTTGCGCGGGCCGGAGATTCGGTGATCGTGCTCGCGAGTGAGAGCACTGCGCGAACGATCGGCGAGCGCGGCCTGAAGCTTCAGAGCGCCCGATTTGGTGATTTCGAGACTCCTGTGGACTCGGCCGTCCAGCTGAGGGGCCCGGTGGACGCCTGCCTCATCACAGTGAAGGCGACCCAGCTCGAATCGGCGCTGGAACGTGTGCCGGCGGCCGCGGTCAGCGAAGCCCTGCTCGTCCCTTTTCTCAACGGCATCGACCATGTATCCCGGATCAGGGCTCGCTATCCAGCTTCGAGCGTGGTGGCGGCCACCATCCGCGTGGAAACGGCGAGGACCGAGGCCGGCGCCATCCGCCACACGAGCCCCTTCGCCGCGGTCGAGATCGCCACGTCACCCACGGTGGCCGATCGTGTGGAGAAGCTGGCGGCTCATCTGCGCGCCGCGGGCCTCGACGTCAAGGTCCGTGACGAAGAGGTGCCAATGCTGTGGGACAAGCTGGTCCTCCTGGGCCCCCTGGCTCTGCTCACCACCCACGCTCGGGCCAACCTCGGCGAGGTCCGGACACACCGACGTGACGACGCGCGCGCACTCATCTGGGAGGCTTCCTCTGTCGCCAAGGCCGAAGGCGTGGCGGCGGATCCCGAGGCCGTGCTCCGAATGTTCGACTCAGCGCCGGCTGCCATGGAGTCCTCGATGCAGCGCGACCAGGCGGCGGGTTTGCCGCTCGAGATCGACGCCATCGGCGGCGCCATCCTCGAGCACGCGGCGCGTGCAGGCGTCGCGGCGCCGGTCACGACGCGGCTCGTAGAGGAGCTGCGCGAGCGGGAATCGAGGCTGGTTCAGTAGCGCCGTGCAGGCGAACCGGATGATCGCGACCCAGCTGAATGCCGTGAATTTCCAGCTTCACGCGGTGGCCGCTTCGATGGAGCCGGCCGACTGGCTGCGCCGAAGCGTTCCCGGGACGAGCCTGCCCGCGTTCACGTTCTGGCACATCCCTCGGACGATCGACTCCACGGTCAACATGGGCATCCGTGGCGTACCCGAGCTGATCGAGTCACAGCCCTGGGCCGGAAAGCAGTGGGCCCGTCGCGAAGGCGGAACCGGCTACACCGTGGAAGAGGCGGACCGGCTGGCTGCCGAAGTGGTTCCGGCAGAGGTGCTCGACTACGCCGACGCGGTCAGGTCAAACGTCGGTCAGTGGCTCAAGACTGTGACCGATCAGGATCTCGAAGCCCCCCACGCATTAATGGATCACGCGCGCGCGTCAGACGCCTACAAACGGCCGGAGGTCGAGGAGGCCATCGCACCCCTCGCCGGCCAACCGGTTTGGCTCCTGTTGAGCATCACCTGCTTCGCGCACAGCTGGGCCCACCTTGAGGAGATTAAGTTGCTGACCTCGGTCGGCCGACCCCAATAAGCGGAATTCCGCACGTTTGGCGACCAACTCCCCTTTGCTGCGCGGCTAATCCGCGTCGGTGGCGCCAAACGTTCGTTTCAGGCTCTCAACCAACACGAAACTTGACGTGAATCCCAGCCCGGATATATTCGACTGAAGTCACGCCGGCACGTTCGTGTTGCGGAGGGATGTGGCACATGAAGGCACGGGTCAGTCGTCTTGCCTCACTCGTTTCCATAGCCGTACTGCTCGTATTCACGTTTCTCATACAAGCCTCGACCGGCGCACCCGCAGCGACCACTGAGATACCGCCCAATTCGACCAACATGGTCGACTGCAACGGTCTGAGCCCGGTATACCAGGCGACCAAAGTCAACATGAAGTCCCTCTGCGCCGATCCTGTGACGAGGGGGGACTACGGATCGAGCCGTTTCTATGACAACGGCAAGTACATCGGCCACGACGAGCCCAGCGTGAAGTTCATCTCGGGCGCGCCGGGCAGTGGCAATCACATGACGTACCTGATGCAGCTCGCTGTCGATCCCACGACCGCGCCGACCCCCAACGGCTCAGTCACCAAATACGGCGAGCTGTCGATCGCGCCCTGGTTCGGGCTTCCCATGTGCGACCCGAAGTCCTATCCCCAGCAGCCGTGCACACCCGACAGCGACTCCAACACGGGCCTCGGCGCCAAGACCGACGCCGGCTCGGCCTTCATGGAGCTGCAGTTCTACCCGCCGGGCTTCGGCCCCTTCAAGGACGCTTTCAGCTGTGACCAGACGCAGTACTGCGTCGCGCTTACCATCGACAGCCTTTCCTGCAGCTTCAACTTCAAGTTCTGCAACAACAACTGCATCGAGCCGGTGAACTTTGCGTACCTCCAGACCGACGGCGTGCCCGCCGGTCCGCCCAGCCCGCAGCTCTTGAACGACGCCAGCTTCGCTCCCAACGCCCAAACGCTGAAGATGAACCCGGGCGACAAGGTGTCCGCCACTCTCCAGGACACACCCGCCGGATTCTTGACCTCGGTCACAGATCTCACCACCGGGCAGACCGGTTTCATGGTCGCCAGCGAAGCCAATGGGTTCATGAACACGAACTCGCGCACTTGTGGCGGCACGCCCTTCGCCTTCCACCCCGAGTACGACACCGCGTCGAAGCAGAACCAGGTGCCATGGGCTGCGCTCGAGGGCGGCGTTCTGATGCAGCAGGAGATCGGTCACTTCGAGTCCTGCTCGAGCGTCTCCACCCCGATCGGGTTTTCGTTCGACCAGCAGGCGGCCTGGACCTGCAGCGGCGGCCTCGAGCCGGGCGGGACAGGTGAAGGACCCTGCAACTTCACTACCGGCGTCTGCACCAACCCGACGACCGAGGGCGGCGGGGCATGCCCGGCCGGCGCCGGACTCTGTGAATTCTCGGACGCAATCTGCGCGCCGTCGGGTCCCCGCACCGTCGTCGTGAGCGGCGTCAACACGACCTGGAACTGGCCGGTGGCCGCTTGCCAGCAGGACTTCACGCAGAACGGCGATCTCGACTTCGACGGCAACCCATACATCGCCGACTGGCCGAACGGCTCGACAAACTTCCCGACTTCGTTCAAGTACGCGGGGCCCTTCGACGCTCAGGGCAACTCGTATCCGAACATTCAGTTCGAAACGGACCTGGCGGCGTCTGAAAACGACTGCAACGTCGTAAGCGGCGCGGGCTGCACGGCCCCGCCGCACGGCGCGGCCTTCTACCCGTTCTGGACGATCGGCGTGCAGCCGTCCATCGCGGACGGGAGCAGCACTTGCGAGTGGAACTTCGGCAACAGCATCAAGCACGTGACGAGCGACAACTTCGGCGGCGCCGCCGAGTACGGCACGCCGAACACGGCCCGGTTCGCGGGCACGATCATCAGCGACGTCATCCCGAACCCCCAGCTGAACGCCGATTGCTGATCGACTTTTTGAGAGGGCCGGCGCGGCACTCGCGCCGGCCTTCAGCAACTTGAATTCGGAAACTTAATCGGTTATGGTCGAGGGGACGCTGCACGGGGGGTGGCAGCTTTTCGGTGGGGGTGGTTGCGGCAAGCAATCAGAGCGTCCTGTCGACCCCATTCCTCTCGAGTTGGCTTGCAAAGGAGGGAACCTAGTGGGAACGTTCAGCCGGAACCGCGGACGGCCGCTCAGGGCCGCAGTTTTCGCCGCCACGATCGTCCTTGCGCTTTCGCCCGCCCGGCTCGCGGCCGGTTCAGGCGCTCTCTGGGCGCCGTCGATCTCGGCGACCAACACAGTCGTCAGCTCGCCGACGAGCGGCGGCGGCTATCCGGAGAACCCACCGGTGGCCGGTGGCTGCGTCGGTCCGAGCTCCGGCAACTTCAACGCCAACCATTCCGAGTCGGAGCTCACAGTCAAGCCTGGCAGCGAGCAGATCGTGGGCTCGTCGAAGTTCTTCTTCGACAAGTTCTCCACCGGCTACAACTTCTACCTCGGCAGCTACAACATCAACGGGACCCAGCACAGCAACAACATCATCCAGGGCTACGACTGCTCGACCACCGAGACCACGCCGGGCGTCCTGAACCAGAGCATGCCGCCGAGCTGGACCAATACGACCGACCCCAACGTGGGCTTCGATTCCAGGGGCCGCGTCTACCAGACCATGCTGCCCTTCAACGCGTTCTGGACGAACCTGCACCCAGACGGTGAGATCACCGTGTCTTACAGCGACGACCTCGGCGCTCACTGGGTGACGGGGAACGGCGGCCAGGCCCTCGAACAGGTTCCGAACGCGAGCTCGTTCCAGTTCGGTTTTGTCGAGGACAAGCAGTGGATCGCCGTCAATCACATCGCCGGCAACCCGTTCCAGGACCACGTCTACTCGACCTGGGATGTGATCAACGGCACTACGGTCAAGCTCCGGCTGGCCGTCTCACGCGACCGTGGCCAGACCTTCTCGCCCGCGACCACGATCGCTTCGGCGTCCGTCGACCAGCTCCGCAACCAGTTCAGCCAGACGGGCATCGACGCCAACGGCAACCTCTACGTGGCCTACGCGAACATCGGTAACAAGACGAGCTTGTCGGACTTCTTTGTCATGAAGTCGAGCGACGACGGCAACACTTTCTCCACCCCGGTCCTGGCCGGATCGGGGAGTTCGATCGGCGTGGCAAGCGGTCGTTTGACGAACACAACCTTCAGGGATGGCATCCCATTTGCAATGGCTGTCTCCCCGGACCAACCCGGACACGTTTACGTCGCGTACAACGATTTCAACGGGACTCAGTACAACGTGTTCCTGGTCCAGTCGACCGACGGCGGTCAAACATGGAGCAGGCCGGTGCCGGTCAACGACGACATCGCCTCGGGTAGAGTCGCCGACCATTTCCAACCCGAGGTGGCGGCGGGTACGGGTGGCGCGGTCGCGGTCGCTTTCTACGATCGCCGCGCGAGCTGCCCCGCGGACGCCAGCATCATCAAGCAGGACCGGGGCCGCTCGAACTTCTGCATCGACGTCTCGGTGCAGCCCTACGAGGACAGCGGATCAGGTGCCACCGCGGTAGGCGCCAATATTCGCGCCTCCAACTACACGTGGGACCCGCAGCAGCCCGGCCTGCTGGTCAACCTGGATGGCTCAACCACCGACCTGCAGACATTGGGCGGACTTGGCCAGATGGCGTGCGCCAGCCACAACGATCCTTGCAGGCTCTCTTTCATCGGTGACTACTTTGGGCTTGCGATCTCCGCGGGCAACATCTACACGCTCTCGGTTTCGACCCACTACTCGTCGAAGGTCAAGGCCGATGACGGCTCGGGCCTCTACTACCAGCAGCAAGTGCTCGGCACGATCAGCCGGGCCGGCCTCGGAATCTAGAAGGAAGACGAAATGCGAAGGTTTGGACCCGCACTGGCGGTGGCAACCGGCGCCTTTCTGGCGCTCGCAAGCACAGCGTTCGGCAACGTGGCGCTGACTCAAATCAGCTCCGATCCGTTTACCAATGCCACGGCTGTCGATGGCGTGGCCATCTATCACGCGACGCAGGTGGAGCCGGACACGTTCTCGTTTGGCTCGACCATCGTGGCGGCGTTTCAGGTCGGTCGATTCCACAATGGAGGCGCTGACGACATTGGATTCGCGACGTCGACCAACGGGGGACAGACGTGGAGGCATGGTCTGCTCCCTGGCCTGACGTTCCAGGTCGATCCCAAAAGCCCCTACGAGCGGGTCAGTGACGCATCGGTGGCCTACGACGCCAAGCATGGCGTCTGGATGGTCTCGTCGATCCCTTTGCTGCCCAATCTGTTCGTACCTACGGTGTCGATCAGCCGGTCGACCGATGGCGGTCGGACGTGGAAAGACCCGGTGTCCATCCCGCCGCCCTCACCTGGCCCGGTCAACCTGGACAAGAACTGGACCGTGTGCGACAACACATCGACCAGCCCGCATTACGGAAACTGCTATACGGAGTTCGATAACTTCGCCACAGACGACCTCGAGCTGCTGAGCACATCGTCCGACGGCGGCCTTACCTGGGGCGCACCCATTTCCACGCCGCTTCACGCCCATGGCCTCGGTGGCCAGCCTCTTGTACAGCCCAACGGCGATGTCGTCGTGCCGTTCGAATCGATCGCGGGCCACGCGAAGATCGCATCCTTCGGCTCCACCGACGGGGGCGCCACCCTGACCGACGCCGTCACCGTCGCGACCATCAACTTTCACCCGGTGGCGGGCAACCTGCGCACTTCGCCACTGCCTTCGGCGGAAATCGACGGCGCGGGTAACGTCTTCGTCGCCTGGGAGGACTGCACCTTCGAGCCGGGGTGTCCGGCCAACGACATCGTGTTCAGCTCTTCGAGCGACGGCGCGAATTGGTCCAGCATCGCCCGTGTACCGATTGACAACGTCGGCGGCGGCGTCGACCACTTCATCCCCGGACTCGCCGTGGACAAGGCGACCTCGGGCGGGAGCGCCCACCTTGGGTTGAGCTACTACTTCTACCCGAACGCCAACTGCACAGTCTCCACCTGCCAGCTCGATTCCGGCTTCATCTCCTCGTCCAACGCCGGGGCGACGTGGGCCGGCGAGCAGCAGCTGGCCGGGCCCATGAGCCTGGCGTGGACGGCGTTCACCACGCAGGGGTTCATGGTCGGGGACTACATCTCAACCTCGTTCATCGGCGGCGCGGCCTTCCCGGTCATCGCTGTCGCCGGCCCCGGCACGCCTGCTCAGAACTTGAATGAGGCCATGTTCGTCACGTCGACGGGTCTGGCCGTGGCCTCCGGCGGCGCAGCGTCCACGACACAGGGGGCAGGCAGCGGCGCCTCGACCACCTCGTACGTGGTGGGGCCGCTCAACCGCTGACGCGTCGTTTCGACAGTGACAGGGGCTCGCGGTTGTGTCCGCGAGCCCTTCCTTGTTCGAGAGGGTTGGCGGCCGGGCCCGGCTGAGTTCGTTTCTTGACATCAGCCCGACGCCGTAACACCTTTGAGCGGCCTGCTGCCGGGTTACGGCCGGGCCTGGGAAACACCGTATGCATGAGTCACAAAGGAGTGGGCCGGCATGCCGCCACAAAAGGGGGAATTCGCATGAAGCTGAAATGGATCTTTCGGTTTGCTGCGCTGGTTGCGGTTCTCGCACTCACAGCCGTCGCGACCAATGCCGATGAAGGGACGCTGTCCCTGAGGGCCAAGCTAACCGGCTTCCAGGAGACGCCGCCAACGCTGAGCCCAAGTACCGGCACCTTCGAGGCCACAGTGATCGGTTCGACGCTTTCCTACACGCTCACGTATACGAAGCTGTCCACTCCAGCGACCCAGGCCCATATCCACTTCGGGCAGCCCGGGGTGCCCGGTGGAATCTTCTTATGGCTGTGTCAGTCCACCATCAAGCCAGGCCCGGTCGGAACGCCGACCTGCCCTCCCGACGGTGGAACCGTCTCGAGAAGCGGTGTCACCGCGGCTGACATCCAGGGCATATCAGGTCAAAATTTGACAGCCGGCGACTTTGCGGGAGTGCTGCGCATCATCAGCGCCGGCGAGGCGTATGTGAACGTCCACACGACGGCCATACCCGGCGGCGAGATTCGCGGCCTGGTGAGGTCCGGGGACTGATCCAATCCATGTAATCGGGGGCGCGGCGGTGGACGGTCGTCCGCCGCCGGGCCGCCAGTCGTACCATCGCGGGGTCTAATGGGGTCAGTCACGATCGCGGCCACGTTCGGCAGCGGAGGCAGCGTCATAGGCCCGGCCGTCGCGAAGAAGTTGGCGCTGCCCTTCGTCGATCGGGCCATCCCGCCCGCGCTGGCCGCCAAGATCCATGAGCCGCTGGTGGCGGCCCTCGCCGATGACGCGGAGGAGAGGAGCGCGGCCGGCCGCCTTCTGAACAGCGCCCTCGGTCACACGGGCCTTTTCGCCGGCGTGCCGAGGACCTTCGAGGAGCTTGGCGTCAGCCCCGACGTCGCCCAGACCGAGGAAGCCATCCGCCAGGTGGTGAGGGCGGGTGGAGCTGTGATCCTAGGCAAAGGCGGGGTGTTCGTATTGAAAGGCCGGCCAGGCGTTCTTCATGTACGCCTCGACGCCCCGGTTGAGGCCCGCCGCCGAGCCGCCATGGCGCGAGACGGACTCGACTACAAGACCGCGGCCCGAATGCAGCAGGCGACGGACTATGCGCGGCGCGCTTACATCTCGCACTTCTATCCGCGGGAAGGCGCGTGGGAGGATCCACGCCACTACCACATGATTCTCGACAGCACGGCGATCGCTCTCGACACGTGTGTCGAGATCATCTCGCGCGCGGCGAAGGATCTCTTCGCGAATTCCGCGGCAGAACAGTCTTCGCGAGAACAGGGCTAGAGCTTGGCGACCACCGAAGAGCGCCGCCCACCGCCCGCATCGCGCATTGAGCCGAGCGCCGCCGCACCTTTGATGATGTCGCTGCCTCCGCGGACCAAGCTCGCCATCCTCGGTGCGGTGCTCTTGACGCTGTTCCTCGCGTCGTTGGACCAGACCGTGGTCGGCACCGCCCTGCCGCGGATCGTGACCGATCTCAACGGCGCGAGCCTCTACTCGTGGGTGGTGAGCGCCTATCTCCTTTCGTCCACGGTGACCGTTCCGATCTACGGAAAGTTTTCCGACGTGTTCGGACGCAAGATCATGTTGATCATCGGCGTGTGCCTGTTCCTGATCGGCTCATGGCTGTCGGGCGCCTCACAGAACATGAACCAGCTGATCGCCTTCCGGACCATCCAGGGGCTCGGGGCCGGCGCGCTGTTCCCGATCGTGATCGCGATCATCGGCGACCTCTACAGTCCCCGCGAGCGCGGCCGATTCCAGGGGTTGTTCGGCGCCGTCTTCGCTCTCAGCTTCATCGTCGGACCGTTCATCGGCGGCTGGATCACCGACCACATCAGCTGGCATTGGGTCTTTTACGTCAACGTGCCCTTCGGCATCGCGTCGCTGGTGGTCCTCGCGACCGTGCTTCCGAGCGCGGGGCGGCGGACCGCATCGGTCCGCGAGCTCGACTACCTGGGCATCGTCCTTTTCACGGCAGGCGTGGTGCCCTTCATGCTCGGGCTCACCAACAAAGGCAACGTCAACAGCTCAGGACAGCTCGCGAACTGGACCGACTTCAACGTCGGAGGGCTGATCATCGTCGGTCTCGCGATCCTCGGGGTCTTCATGTTCGCGGAGTCGAGGGCGAAAGAACCGATCATCCCTCTCGACCTGTTCCGAGACCGGGACTACGCCGTGAGCATGGCGGCGGTCTTCGCGTTCGGCATCGCGATGTTCGCGGCAGTCATCTTCATGCCGCGCTTCTACCAGACCGTCCGTGGCATCAGCGCCACCGCCTCCGGTTACTACATCTGGCCGCTGCTGGTCGGGTTGATGGGTGGCAGCATCGGCACCGGCCTCTTGATCAGCCGGCTCGGCCGTTACAAATGGCTGATGACCGGGGGCGCGGTGGTGATGCTGGTCGGCGGCTTCTTGATGACGCACCTCACCGCAGGCGTCTCCGATGGGGAGCTCTGGGCCTGGATGCTCGTCCTGGGTTTCGGCATCGGACCCGCCATGGCCGGCTTCACCGTCGTGGTCCAGAACTTGGTGCCGATGACCCGCCTCGGCGTAGCCACCAGCACTCTCACGTTCCTTCGACAGATCGGAGCCTCGGTGGGGCTGGCCGCGGCGGGCACGATCTTTTCTTCGTCTTTCGCGAACCGCCTCCCCGCGAACCTCGCCGAGCAGGGTGTGCCGCAACCGCTGATCTCGATCCTCGTGAAGTATTCCGGCGCGCTTCAGAACGTGGGCAACGGTCGCACACTGCTCCAGCACCTGCTGCCAGCGCCGGAGCAAGCGCTGATTCCCAAAGTGATAGCGGGCGCCAACAACGCCCTGGCGCTGTCGATCGGCGATCTCTTCTGGATCACGATCGTCTCCGGGGTCCTCGGGCTGGCCTGCTGCTTGCTGCTCCGCGACCGACCCTTGCGCAGCGGCGCCGAGCTCCGATCCGGTGCCATCGCCGAGCCCGGATAGAGGTCAGGCTTTCGAAGTCGCGTTGCCCGGTCGCAGCGTCCAGATGGCGGCGCCGATCACGATCAGGGCGACGGCGGCTTGTAACCGCGCCGTTGGCGCCAGACGTGCGGAAAGCGAAGTCTGTATTCGCGCCGTTGGCGCCAAACGTGCGGAATGCCGCGGTCCTCCAGGGTACAGTGGGCGTCAGTGGCTGAGAGCTCGCTCGAGGTCGGAGAGGTGGCGTCGCTGGTGCTCGAGCATCTCGGCCATGGTTTTGCCAAGCGCCCACCCGGCGTACGGTCCCACCGTGACGGGCGCCTCCAGGTTTGCGTCCGACAGCGCCATCACGAGTCGAGTGGTGCCCGAGTCGTACTCATCGATCAGGTCTTGCGGCTGCTTTTCAGCGCGCCGCCGCACCTGCGAAGCATTCCACCGCGTGGAGTCGAACGGCGCCGCGTTGGGATCCCTGGTCTCGGTCACAGAGCTCGCCACCGCCGGCAGCGACGCGGCCGAGCTCGACAGATGCGCGAGCAGGTCGCGGCACGTCCACCCTTCATAACCCGGCGCGGGCGCCGTCCAATCTCCATGCAGAGCGCGCACGACGCCGGCGAGCGCGACGTACCCGGACGAAAGGGCGCTTAGGGTCGTCTCGCCGGCCACCCTTCGAGTGTAATTCGTCGCCAGGCCGGGCCCTTCCTCGCCTCGCTGGGCGGCGTACTGTTGCCGGTGCAACATGGCCGTTTCGCCTCCGCCATCACCCGCTCGCGCACCCAAGCCTGCGACGGCACCCAAACCACCCGTTCCGCCCATGCCGAATCCATTTCTCTCCAGGCGGTTCTGGATCACCCTGCTCGTGCTGCTCGCGGCCAACATCTTCATCACGAACGTGCTGCTGGCGCCGGCGCAACCCACCACGATCACGCTGCCGTACAACGTCTTCAAGGAGCAGGTCACTGAAGACAACGTCGTCACGGTCACGACCACGGGCGATGCCATCAGCGGCGTGACCAAGACACCTGTCGCGGAGCCCGGCACCGGGACGAACGCCACCCACTTCACGACGCAGCATCCGTCGTTTGCCAACGACAACCTGGAAACGCTGCTCGAACAGCACGGCGTCACCATCAACGCCAAGCCCGAGAACCCGCCGCTGCCGTTCTGGGAGCAGCTCCTCCTGAGCTTCGGACCCACGCTGCTCATCGTCGGCGGCCTGCTCTACCTGATCCGGCGCTCGGCCGGG
>Ga0209648_10001184_pt1 | contig 20742 bp, 25 predicted proteins | sample GraSoi2013_115cm_FD_185830 | JGI IMG/M metagenome (GOLD analysis project Ga0209648, IMG submission 185830) | Grasslands soil microbial communities from the Angelo Coastal Reserve, California, USA - Sample 9_17_2013_115cm (SPAdes) (version 2) | ecosystem: Environmental > Terrestrial > Soil >... | reverse complement strand
ACGATGAACTTCTTCCGCTGTCCGTATCGGCTGTCCGAACTTCAAAGAACTCAATTTTCGAATCACTTGGCTTCCGAAGACCAGGCACAGCAGGAACGCCGTCATCGCCGCACACACCGCCCGAAACGAGATATATTGGAATACGTTGAATCCCGTGTTGATAACGTGCGGGGGCAGACTCAGGTAGTACAGGTAGTACATCATTGCGACCTCCACTTAACCTGCTTCGGGGTAGCTTCAAGTTGCTCGATGATCCGGTCCATTGCGGCGCTTCGGCTCCCTTTCACCAAAAGCAGGTCGCCCGGCTCGAGAAATTCCGCGAGTGCGTCGGCCGCCTCTGTCTGGGTCGCCACCGTTCTAGTCTGATCAAGACCGGCTTTGAATGAAGCGGACGCGATCGGCTTGGCTCGCTCGCCGACGGCAATGAGAAAATCGAATCCATTTTCCGCGGCCGCTGAACCAACGCGTTCATGGCTTGAGAGACTCTGCTCACCCAGCTCCCCCATGTACCCCAACGCGGCAATTCTTCTCCCTTTGACCGGCAACTTGGCGACGGTCCGGAGGGCAGCGATGACAGAGTCAGGGTTAGCGTTATAGGCGTCATTGATGACCAAAACTTGGCCCAATTTCTCAATCCGAAATCTACCTCCAGGCAACGATGTCTTCGCCAGCCCAGTCGCGCATTGGGCCAGTGACAAGCCGAGCGCGCGCCCGATCGCGACCGCCTGCACCGCGTTCTTTATCATGTGTTCGCCAGGTACCGGAAGAAAGGAGGGAACTTCATCGCTCTCATCCGCGAGAACGAATTCCTCGCCATCGACGTGATGAGCAATTTGGCGGGCTTGGATCGTACCTTGCTCGATACCAGTCTTAATAGTTCGCGCTTTACAACGCGCCGATATCCAATCGGAAAATTCATCATCCGCATTGAGCACCACCACACCGGTCGACGGAATATTTTCGGCCAGCACTGCTTTCTCTCGAGCGATCACTTCGCGAGATCCTAGGAATTGAATGTGGGCAACACCAATGTTCGTAATTATCCCGTAGCCGGGCTTCGCCATTTCAACCAGGGGCGCCAACTCGCCAATGTGATTCATCCCAAATTCCCAGATTGCCACCTCATGATTGCGGTCCGCCTTTAAAATGGACAACGGCACTCCGATATGATTGTTGAGATTGCCCTCCGTTTTTGTCACCGCATACTTTTCGCCCAGCACCGCAGCGACCATTTCCTTGGTGCTGGTCTTTCCATTGCTTCCGGTGATGCCAACGACTCGAAGTGACAACTCAGCGCGATAAGCCCGGGCCAGCCGTTGCAGCGCTTGTAAGCTATCGGTTACTTGGATCTGAGGGAAGTTGCGCCACTCGGAACTGACGGTTTCTACCAAGGCGGCAGCGGCCCCCCGCTCGCGGGCCGCTGCGATGAATTGGTGCCCGTCGAATCGCTCACCGCGCAAAGCAACGAAGAGCTCTTGTGACGTCGAATTCCGAGTATCGGTTCCGACGCTGGTGACGATCGTCTCCTCGGGACCCCAGACCGCGCCTCCCGTCGCAACCGCAATCTGGCGAAGCGATCTAGGTTCCATGACTCTTCATCTCCACCGGGTTTTCTTCCAGCGCCCGTGTTGCAACCTCAGTATCGTCGAAAGGAATCGTGCGGTCGGCGAACTCCTGGTATTTTTCGTGACCTTTGCCAGCGATCAGAACGATGTCCCTCGGCTGCGCGAGCCGAATTGCGCGGGTAATTGCCTCGCGCCGGTCGGGTATCGTCTCGAATCGCTTACTTCTGAAGCCGGTCTCGATATCTCGAATGATCTGAGCCGGATCCTCTTTTCTGGGATTGTCAGAAGTGATGATCGAATAATCCGCGTTTTGATCAGCAGCGGCTCCCATCAGCGAGCGTTTACTTTTGTCTCGGTTCCCTCCGCAGCCGAATACCACAATCAATCGATTCGGGCTCAAATCACGGCAGGTCTTAATCACATTAAGCAGCGCGTCATCGGTGTGAGCGTAATCCACAAAGACCTGAAATTGTCGTCTAGCCGGTACTGCCTCCAAACGGCCCGGAACTTGCGGAGCTCGGGCCAGCGCAAGCACGGCAGCGCGAACGTCCAGTCCAAGTGCTTGGATCGCGGCCAGCGCGGCCAGTGAATTATAAATGTTAAACCTCCCAATTAACGGCAGCCTTACTAGAAAACTCTTTCCCTTTATGTCGAGCTGGTAGGAAGTACCGGTCGGCTCGATCTTGAAATTGCTTGCTCGAAAATCGGCTCGAGCGCCCATTCCAAAGGTAATAGTCGGCACATCCCGCCCGAATCGAGCGATCAATTGTTGCCCATACGCGTCATCAACATTGATGATCGCGGTTCGACTCTTTCCGTCACTTTCGCGCAAACCGGCAAATAACCTCGCTTTAGCTTCAAAGTACTCTTTCATCCCGCGATGAAAATCGAGGTGATCTTGCGTAAGATTGGTAAAGACCGCTACTCGGAAGCTGATTCCGTCAACCCGGTCGAGTTCCAACGCATGGGAAGAGACTTCCATGACGACATTGGCACAACGAGCATCGACGCACTGAGCAAGAATGGATTGCAGATCAAGTGACTCCGGGGTGGTTCGAGAAGCTGGTAAGACTCGCTCTCCGATCTCATAGGAAACGGTCCCGATCAAGCCAGTGCGTTGTCCTGCCCGTTCCAGCAGATGCTTAATTAGATAAGTGGTCGTCGTTTTTCCGTTGGTGCCAGTAACTCCGATCATGCGTAATTGCCTCGAGGGGTTGGAATAAAACGCAGCGGCCAAACGAGCTAGTGCGTCTCGTGAATCCGGCACCTGGATATGCGTGACGCGCTGGGTCAAACCAGGTTCTTCGGACACGATCGCGACGGCTCCGCGGTCGATCGCTTGCTCAATGAAGCTGTGGCCATCCAAGACTTGGCCGCGGATGGCAACGAACAGACTGTCCGGACCCGCATCCCGGGAGTCGTAACCCAACGAGGTGATTCGCCGATCCAGCGACCCGGTCACAATCGGGTCCCTGAGCTCACGAATCAGTTGTTCCAATTCCATACTCTTTCGATTAATCATGACTTTGGAGCGTGGAAACAACTTTCTTGTTTTCGGCGCCGGAATCTGGCGGAGTGGTCGGCTCGGTTGGCTGCAAATCGAGATAGTCTGCCACCTTTTTGGCGATCTTGGCAAAGATCGGGCCGGCTACCGTTCCCCCAAACGCTTTGCCTTGTTTCATGACGGGATCATCCAGCAGCACCAGAAGCGTAAACTTAGGATCATCCGCCGGCATGAAGCCGACGAATGAAACAACGTACCTGCCTTCCATATACCCCCCTTTTGGATCGATCTTCTGCGCAGTGCCAGTCTTTCCCGCCACCGCAAACCCCGGAACCGCAGCACCCTGAGCGGTACCTTCCTTACTGACAACGTCTTTTAGTGCCGCCACGACTTTCTGTGCAGTGTTCGTTGAAATCACCCGGCGAGCGATCTCCGGCGAATAATTGGCGACGGTGCGCCCATCAGAATCGACAATTTGCGAAACGATCATCGGCTTCAGCAGGTTACCGCCATTTGCGACCACCGACATCGCAATCACCATTTGCAGCGGAGTAACTGCGACGGACTGGCCCATCGGAATGCGGGTGATGTCAAGCTTGCTCCAGCGATAAGGAGGGTTCACTAGACCCGGGATCTCCCCAGGCAGACAAATCCCGGTGCGCTCTCCAAAGCCGTAAAGCCGGATGTATTGATAAAACCGGCTCTCACCAAGTTGGAGCGCCAGTTTGGCCGCGCCGATGTTACTCGACTTAGAGAGAATCTGGTGAACGGTCAGAACTCCCATCGGATGGGCGTCTCGGAGTACTCGTCCCGCATATTGAAAGTGTCCGTTCTCGCAGAAAATCGTTGTGTCAGGGGTTACCAACTTCTCCTCCAACGCAGCGGATGTCGCGACGATTTTGAAAGTTGAGCCAGGTTCGATCATATCAACGATCGGGCGATTTTTCTGCGCATCGTCGGTCGCCTCTCCGATGTTGTTACAATCGAATGTCGGCCGGCTCGCAATCGCCAGAATTTCGCCGGTCTGGGGCCGAACCATAATGGCGGTCGCCATTTTCGGTTGATACTCCGCCCAGGCCGCATCTAGTTCTTGCTCAACGATTGTTTGCAGACCCAAGTCAACTGTCAGAACAACATCACAGCCATTCTTGGCCGCTTTTTCCTGACCGCGGTATTGGACAAGTTCGCGCCCGGTGCGGTCTTGCTCGCTGTAGCGGTACCCGTCGGCTCCCTGGAGAAACTCTTGCATCGCCATTTCGATCCCTAGCTTCCCTTTATGCTCGTGATCGAGGAACCCGATCACCTGAGCCAAGAGCGGTCCGTTTGGATATACTCTCACGAAATCGGGGTCGAAGTAGATACCGCGCAGCTTGCCTTTGCTGTCGCCAACGATCTTACGGACGCGATCGGCGGTCTCTTCCGAAACCTCCTTCTTCTTCAGGACGACGTACTCTTTTTTGTTCCGCTTCGCCGCGGTCAGCTTATCCGCAAGGTCACCCGGATCCATTTCCAGCTCAGCTGCGATTGCCTGTGCCAAAGCAACCGGGTCCCGGATATGCGAGCCATCGGCAATCGCGAGTCGGACCGGTAGGTTGTCAGCGAGCGGCTCCCGATGACAATCCCGGATGATGCCTCTGCGGGCATGGATAATTTGTTTGTGGACATGTTTTTCGGCCGCCAGTGCGGTGTAATCGTCATGCTTGATGACCTGCAGATAAATCAGTCGATAAGAGTAGGCGCTGAAAATCGCAACCAACCCAAAGCACACGGTGACGGCTCGTGTCTGTGCATCCCACCTCATTGGTTGCCGGCACGGTTGGAAACAATTCTCAATTCATTTCCAACCGGGCCGCGTCCTTGGTTAAGGCGAACAACCTGATCGGTAGTAATCGGGATTAATCCCCGAGAATCTTTCGCCAAGCTCTTCATGAGTTCACGCCGAGAACTCAGCGAGCCCAAAGTCGATTCAATGATTTGATTGTCACGCTGAAGATCGGTGAGCTCCTTTTCCAAAGCGATCTGCTCGTGACCAAATTCGGTTAACTGATTCTTCAGATAGACATAAGAGAGACCGGCGACCGCAGCGAATGTCATCGCGACAATCACTTTGCAGATAGATGAGGCCCGGATCGAATAAGTACTCTTTTTCTGGGTGCGGTTCATAGCAGGTTCCGTTCGATTACTCTTAGTTTGGCGCTTCTGGATCGTGGATTGGCGGCAAGTTCAACTTCGCTCGGTTCAACCGGGCGTGAGGTCAGTGATCTAAATCCAAAACTCGGATTGCGTCGCGGTTCAGGCCACTCCGGGCGGTCCACCCACTCCTGGGTTACTTTTCGAAAGAATTGTTTGACCAATCGGTCTTCCAAGGATTGAAAAGTGATCACCCCAAACCGTCCACCCGGCTTGACGTAGTCGGCTAGTAAAGGCAGCGCGCGCTCGATCGTTCCAAGCTCATCGTTCACTGCGATCCGTAGAGCTTGAAAAACGCGGGTTGCCGGATGTCGCGGTCCTCTCCGTGGCAAAACCGATTCGACGGCGCGCGCAAGTTCCACCGTAGTAGAGAAAGGATGAGAAACTCGGGTTCGCACGATCTCGGCTGCGATTCTCCGAGCCGCAGGTTCTTCCCCGTAGTCTCGAAAAATTCGGACTAACTCCGCTTCCGGCGCGTAATTTACCAGATCGGACGCTCTCCGCGGTATGTTCGGGCCCATTCTCATATCGAGTGGGCCAGAGTGTTGAAAACTGAAGCCGCGCTGTGGGGTGTCGAGCTGGTGAGACGAAATACCGAGATCGATCAGAACTCCATCGAAACCGGACACGCTCATATCTTGGAGAGAGCGAGTAATATCCACAAAGTTGCCTCGAATCAGCGTCAACCGGGACGCGAAGTCCGCCAGCGACGCCATACTCTCCGCAATCGCGTCCGGGTCCTGATCTACCCCAATGACTTCCGCGCCAGCTTCCAGAAAAGCTCGGGCGTGACCACCGCCACCGATCGTACAATCCAGGAAAGTCTCCTCGGGTTTCGGGCGTAAATAGTCCAAGACCTCCCTTAGTAGCACCGGCCGGTGGTATCCTCTGGTTCCGCTGTCTATTTCCGCGTCGTTCGGCAAGGCGATCATCACTTCCTCTCTTGCTGTCCTGGTTAAAGAATTTGTTAGCTGTCTAGTTCGGGTCTGCTATACACCCAGCATCCCAAGCACGTGTTGGAAGGTCGGCGTCTCTTCGTCCAACGTCTTTTTCCAAGTATCTGGATTCCATACCTCAAAACGGGAATGTCCACCGACGAGGACCACTTCCTGCCTAAGTTTGAGTTGGCGACAGTGCTCGTCCGGGAGGACGAGACGACCTTGCTTATCTGTCGTGAGATGCTGAGCACGGGAATAAAATTGGCGAATAAAACGCCGCTTTTCCTGCGCATTCAACCGGGGGTCGCCTTCAACGCGTATCGCCACCTCCTGCATCACCTCAGGAGGCATCATCATCAAGAATCCGTTTTCCTGGTCAGGTATGGCAAAGAACTCGTCTACCTCACCGCGGCGCCAGCGTGCCGGGATGGTAACGCGATTTTTCGCGTCCATCGCGTGCCGGAACTCGCCGGCGAAAATTGGCAGACCTTGTTGAGGTGTTTCCATGGGAAATCATGGTCAAGAAAACCATTTTAAACCACAATGCCCCACTTTTACCCACTTAGCGCCGCACAGGTCAATCAAATTCGAGTAATTTTGCGCGTTTTTGCTTGCCTCTTTCCCCCGAATTCGTTCCACAGCTGGCAAAACCCGTTTCCGCTTGCGCTAACCAGCCGCTTTTGGAGCAAACCATTCTCGCGCACTCCAACGCCGATAGGCGTATCGACCCCGGAATTTGCCGGGACGAAACTCCGGCGGAGTCGCGGATCGATCGTCCTAGCGGTGCCGCCGAAAAGGCATTCAAAATCGCAGGATCCAGCCCGAAATAACCGTTTTCTTAGGGGTAATTTGCTAAAAATCGGCCGAAATCCCCTCGTTTTCGGACTGTTTTATGCTATACTAGCCGTCCCTATGGCTATTCAGAAGAAAAACGCCTTTTCGCGTCGTCTGCCAGACCTCGTCACAGAAGAACTAGTTACAGTACTTTCTCAGAAGAAGTCTTTCGAGTTCAAGCAGCTCTTTGCAATTGTTCACGAAAACTTACGCCAGAGAAACGCTGCAAGTGGGGGCGAGGAAATGCTTCGGCTGCGAGCGTATGAGAAACTGCAGAATCTGGTAGCCCGTGGTGTCGTCAAAAAGAACGGCAAGATCTATAAAGGAGATTCGGGAGCGCTGGCGGCTATGGCGGCCGCGAACGCGGCACAGGCCGCGGCTATTGCATCGAAGCCTTAATGGGTTTCTATGACCCAAGACTATCTACCGGTGCTGCTCCAGGTCGTTGTTGCGATCGGCTTCGCTGGAGTGGCCCTGTTGATGAGTGTCGTCGTTGGCCGAGTCGGAAAGCGAAATCCGGTCAAAGATAGCGCCTACGAATGTGGAATGGTTGCGCAGGGAGAAGCGCAACCCCGATTTAGCGTCAAATTCTATCTCGTCGCGATGCTCTTTATCCTCTTCGATATCGAGATCGTTTTCATGTATCCGTGGGCAGTGGTGTACCGGGATTTCATTGCGAAATATGGAGCTCTTCCTATACTGGGGAGCATGGTTGGCTTCATCGCCATCTTGATGGTCGGATTTGTCTACGCCATCAAGAAAGGAGCGCTGGAGTGGGGGCGCTGAGGGCGCTGAGGGTCATGGCCAATAGCAATAGCCGATAGCAAAATTTTAGCTATCGGCGATCGGCATTTGGCTATTCCGTCAGGGATGAAACCGCTCAGCGCGAAACGCGCGTTTTTCGAGGGTCGCGTCCAAGGAGTAGGTTTTCGCTTCTCGGTTAAGGAGATCGCTCAGGGATTTGATGTCGCCGGTTGGGTAGCAAACCTGCCGGATGGCAAGGTCCAACTCGAGGTCCAAGGGACCCCGGAGGAAGTCGTACAGTTTCTCGAAGCAATCTTTCAGAGCTACCTGCGGTCTCATATTCACCGTCACTCAATCCAAGACATCGATCCGACTGAATCGCTGCGCGGATTTTCCATCCGGAGATGATAGGAATTTGCCCATTTACGGATGGGTCGCCACCATTCGCGGTCGCTCAACATTACGTATCGGAGGGTCGGCGACGCATCCATAAATTCGCAAATTTCTAGACGGCCTGAAAATTCGGTCTCATATTCAGTGGGAAATGCGGTTTGCGATCTTCGGCGATATTCACGCTAACCTCGAGGCATTTGAGGCCGTGCTCGCGGATGCAGAAAAGGAGGGTTGCGATCGAAACATTTGTCTCGGTGATATTGTAGGTTACAACGCCGACCCAAAGGCCTGCCTGGACAAAGTGCGAGAACTGAAGTGCCCAATCGTCAAGGGCAATCATGACGACTACGCATCCACGCTGAATTCGTTGGACAACTTCAATCCCTTAGCCGAGTCGGCAATCCGCTGGACGCGAGACCGACTCAACGAAGAGGACAAAACGTTTTTGCGCGATTTGCCGTTGGTCAAGGAGGTGGAGTCTTTCACCATTGTGCACGCCACCCTCGATGGACCAGGCGAATGGGGCTATGTGCTCAATCAACTTGATGCCGCCGCGAGTTTTTCTAAGCAGAAAGCGCAGGTGTGCTTCTTTGGCCATACCCATGCACCGCGGCTCTACATCCGCGACGGTTCCGTCATTGGCCTTCCTTTGGAACAGGTGGTCATCGAGCCACAAAGAAAATATTTTATTAATGTCGGCAGCGTCGGGCAGCCGCGAGACGGAGATTGGCGGGCGGCTTACGCCATCTTTGACTACGACAAAAGAAGAGTGCGGTTACGGCGGGTACGTTATGATATTGCCTCAACCAAAGCGAAGATCGTGAATGCTGGCCTCCCTTCAAAATTAGCTGAGCGCCTGTTCCATGGCCGATGAGGGCAGTCTTTTTGGTCAAACCAAGCTCGCTTGGCGATATCGTCCATACCCTTCCATCGCTCCACGCGCTGCGACAAAGCCTTCCCGACCGCCAATTCTATTGGATAGTAAATAGCGAATGGAGCCCGCTCTTGCTGGGCAATCCTGACCTCGCGGAAGTGATTCCGTTTCCGCGCCAAAGCTTTCGCGGACTGGGGGGAGCGCCCAAATTTTTGAGCTGGTGCCGGCAATTGGGAGTGTACGAACCGGACCTCGTCTTGGATTTTCAGGGACTCCTACGCAGTGCCTGGATCGCTCGAAGCACCCGGGGCAAAATACTATTGGGACTATCTGATGCCAGAGAAGGTGCTCGCTTTTTTTACCAGCAGACCGCTCAGGTCAATCCGCAACAACATTCCGTAGAACGGTATCTGGCGCTGGCCGCTCTGGCTGGCGCTTCCATTCCGGATAAACCTCATTTCGGATTACCCCCGGGTCGGGCGATCCCCGACTTTGAACTACCGGATCGATTCGTGGTGTTGCACCCATTCGCGCGCGGCGCTAACAAATCGCTTTCACCACCGGAGATTTATGAACTGACTCGTGCCCTTGCTCCGCTGGCGGTGATCGTGGTCGGAAAGACCGAAGCTGATTTTCGATTTGCGCTGAATGCGGTTTCCCTGGTGAACCAGACTGATCTGCTTCAACTGATCTGGGTTTTGCGACGGGCTAGCTTCGTAATCAGCGTCGACAGCGGACCAATGCACCTGGCAGCCGCGATCTCTCAGCAACTTTTGTCTATCCACTTTTGGAGCGATCCGAAACAGGTCGGGCCGTACCGTAACGACGCTTGGGTTTGGCAAAATGGCCAAATCCATCGGGTGCTGGACTTGGAGGACCTAGCCGTCCAGCCGGTTTCTCCGGTGCGGCCACACCCGATTCAGATTGGTGCGTTTGTGCAAGAACAACTATTGCAAACGCCGTGAGGTACTCGTAAGGAAAAAGAGTATGCCTTCATTCGACGTCGTCTCGGAGGTTGATAAGCAAGAGATCGATAACGCTCTGAATCAGGCGAGAAAAGAGCTCGGTACTCGCTTCGATTTCAAGCAGAGCCAAGCCACTATCGAACTTTCCGCACCGGATGTGATTGAACTCCAAGCCGAAGATGCTAGTCGGCTAAAATCCTTACACGAAATCTTGATCGGCAAACTTGCTAAACGGAACGTCGATTTGCGCAACGTTGAACGTAAGGATCCGGCAATTTCGCCGCTTGGTCATGCTCGCCAAGAAATTCGGATCAAGCAAGGCCTCGAAGGAGAGAAGGCGAAGGAGATCATCAAGGCGATCAAAGGGCTCGATTTGAAGGTGCAGAGCCAATTGCAGGACCAGCAAGTCAGAGTTACGGGAAAGAAACGGGACGACTTACAAGCCGTGATCCAGTTCCTTCGCGGAAAGGATTTTGGGGTCGCTCTGTCGTTCAAGAACTTTCGGGATTAGTCTCCTGTGGAACCCGATACGCCGGTGTCGAATAAAGGTGAACTTCTCGCCTTCTTTGTTGGCAGAGACACCAAATGTGAGCATCAGGTCCCGCAAGAAAAGATCAGCAAACTAGATGAATCGTTCAGGTTCGAACGCGCTTATGTCCTGGGCAGGAGTTTTTCCGACCGCCAACTGGGCGGCCAGCAAACCGACATAAGGTCCGACCGTCAACCCATAAGGACCAAGTCCGGTCGCGATGACGAGGCCGGAAACGGAAGAAATTCGGCCCAGCAAGGGTAGCCCGTCTTTGCTCACTGGCCGGAATCCGACCCTGATTTCGGTCAAAGTTGCTTGTCGCAGTTCCGGCGCGATTCGAAATCCTTCCTGGAGCACTTCAGTTACTCCGCCGGCGGTGACTCGGAAGTCGAAGCCGCTTCCAGTCTCTCGCGTCGCACCGATAACGATTCGCGAATCAGGAAAACCGAGCAGGTAATAGTCACTGAGCGCGGGTAGGATGATTGGGAGTGTTCCAGTGTCGGTCTCGGGCACCCGCAGATGTACGATCTGGCCACGTTGAGGTTCGACCGCTAAACCGATACCGAGCGGCCGGCATAGTTCGGACGACCAGGCGCCGGCTGCGACTATCACGATGTCGCTAGGGATATATTCACCGTTCACCCGAACGCCGACGACGGTTGGACCGGATGTTTCCAGTGCAGCTGTCCCCAATAAGCGTCTAGCGTCCGCCCTAATAGCCGCTTTGCACAACGCCGCTCGAAACATTTCCCCCGACACGCGGGCGGCTCCGCTGAGGTAGACACCAGCCAGAGCTGAATCGAGATAACGAAACCGCTCTTTTGGACCCCCGGAGCTGAGAAGACGAACCTCACCAATCTCTTTTGCCCCGCGATCGAGATGCTCTTGCAGTCGCTTGACGATCGCCTCGAGTTGCCCGGCGGATTCGCCGACCACCAAACCGCCAACCACCTCATACTCCGTCTCGGTCTCGCCCGCGGCAGCAAGCTCTACCACCAACTCAGGATAGTACCTGGCAGCAGCGAAAGATAGCCGTTCGTAGCGCGGATCTCGGACTTGCGAAAGCCAAGGGCAGATGATTCCGGCTCCAGCAAAAGTTGCGCGCCCGGGCGCATCTCGGTCGATCAGATAGACCTCAGCGCCGAACCGGGTTAAATGATAAGCCGCACTCGCGCCAACGATTCCTGCTCCCAGAACAACAATCCTCATGGCGCAAAGAAATAGCCGATGGCCGATCGTCGATAGCTAGAACTTGCTATCGGCGATTTGCTATTGGTCGTTGGTTTCAGCCACCCTGAACCGGTGGCATAAGGGATACCACGTCGTTCGCGGTCAGCAGATGCTCCCGCGAGACGTATTCCGTACCGACCGCGATCAAGAGATATTTGTCCCACGCTTTCAAACCGGGAACGGAGTCGTACAGCCGCCTGAGCAGCTCTTCGATCGACGCCTCGTCGTCGATTTCAGCTTTCTCGGGTCCATGTAAATCGCGTAACCGGGAAAAATACTGAATTTGAACTAACATTACTCCTGTCGCAGTACGCCGATTACCGACAAATTCCGATACTTTTCGTTATAATCCAATCCATAGCCGACGACAAATTCGTCTTGGATATCGAACCCGACATAATCGGCTTCGACCGGTCGGGCGCGCTGTTTCAGTTTCCGAAGAAGCACACAGCTGCGGACACTGAGCGGTTTTACCTGAGTCCGCATGGTGTCAATGATCGCCGCAAGCGTGTGGCCACTGTCCAAGATATCGTCCAAAAGCAAAACGTGGCGATCCCTTAGATCCGGCAATGTCTGCGGATCAAATGTTACTTGGCCGGTCGACACCATGCCGCTGTAACTGCGCACTCGCAGACAATCGAGCTGGAGCGGAAGCGGGACACGGCGCAACAAATCGGCCATGAAAATAAGGCTCCCATTGAGGATTGCGATTACCGTGAGATCCAATCCGTGATAATCAGCCGTGATCTCCGCGGCTAAACTATCGAGCCGGGCCGCAATCTCTTCCTCCTCAAAGAGGACTTTGTCGAGGTCGCCGTACATCACCAGGAGCCCGTCGGATTTGAAATTGGGCGTGACTGTAAATAGTGAATTTGCATGAGAGGCAAGCAAGCCATGCAGACGGGCTCCTTAAATTTCGCTTCGCGAAAGGAACAAAAGAACCAATCCTTCTCCGCGAAGCAGAGTTCGAGCAGCCTGTCGAGAGGGCCAAGGATTTTTCATAAGAGATGACCAGGCTGCCTTTTAACCCAGCCTGCGAATCCGGCAGGCTGCTTTGGCGTTATCGACTGAGGTGAATCGGAGTAGCATTGATTGCCGCGCGGACGGAGAAACGACGAATCACTTGGATCAAACGCGGTTTAGTCGTCTTATCCGTAAAACGCACTGCATTACTGCCGGCCAATCGTCTCAGTTCTCCGAATGTCCGTTTGGCAATTGTTTTGGCAAATTCTTCTTCGTTCAACCGGCCGAGCTGAATAAACTCCTGTTGCAACGCCGCTTTATCCCTTCCGCCAGATGCAACAGAAGCGGCCTCGGCAAACGCGTGTTTCAAAAATTTAGCAGCGGCGGCGGATTTGTCCTGGGCATGGATCGTCTCTACGAACTCTAATTTTGCCGGCCCAAATTCTTCCGTCTTCAACCGCTTCCCGCAAATCTCTCGGAGCCCTTTCTTGAGCAGATCGAGCGATAAATGTCTCTTCGCCGAAGGCGACCGAAGCAGTGTCTCGAGAAAAAACTCTCCGGATTTCCGGCTGGCCAAATAGCTATCTAAGACCGCTTCGAAACGATCGAGTTCGGCCACCAGTTTCATCGCAGATTTCGCCGCGTCATTGCCTTCGATTTTCGTTGCCTGCTTGCTGAGCTTCTCCGCCAAATGCGTTAGCCTGGTCGAAAGATCGAGATAGTTCATGGTCGGTTTTGGAAATGATTAAGAAAGTGTTGAGCAAGATCGCTATAATCCTGAGCTCCGATGCTGCCAGGCGCATATAAAACGACCGGGAGATGCTCACTCGTGGACTCCGCTACTCGCACGCAATGACGAACATACGGCTCCAGTAGCGCGGCATCACCGTCCACGAATCCTTGGTCACGGAACGAAGCCAACTCTATCTCTAGCTCGTTGATGGCGAGGCGGAAGACGTTCCCGGTTTGGCGATAGTGGCTGACCAACAAAGCGCCAATATTCGGACGTTTGCCGCCCCCGATCGAATCAGCGTACCTCTCTCTCATCTCCGTGATATACTCGGCCAGTACTTGGAAACCAGAGAGCGACAAGTAATCCGGCACATACGGGACTACGCAATGATCAGCGAAAAAAATCGCGTTCTTGGTGGTGCTGTACAGGTTGGGCGGACAATCAAAAAATACGAAATCGTAAGCCTTGACATATTCCGCTATCGCATGCTCAACCAGCCGATAAACACTGGGTGCTCGCAGTTCATGAATCCGGTCTTCTATCCTAAGCAGTTCAACCGACGCGGGGAGAAGATGCAAGCGCGGTAGCTCTGTGAAGCCGGTCCAGGTAACCACTCCCTTGACCAGCGATTCGTCAAAATTAAACCGGGATTTTCCCTGAATGGCATCGTCAAAAATCTGGTAGGTCGAACGCCGCCCTTTCGCCACGTGATCTCGCCAACGATCTGGCCGCATGAGCCAAAGGCTGGAGTTCGATTGGGGATCAAGATCAACGATCAGAACCTTCTTTTCGTGAAGTTTAGCCAAGGTGGCCCCGAGATTGACAACACTCGCAGTTTTACCGACTCCGCCCTTGAAATTAATAAAAGCAAGAATCTTCGCGCTCATCCGCCAACCCGTATAACGCTCCGAAAACCCTATTTTGTTCAAGTTCTTTCTTGGAATAGCAGCCTTCTCAGGGTTAAAAAACGGCTTTTTTTTGGGTAATTTGGCCAATTTTCGGCGAATTCAGTAGCTCTAGGTTGCGGTGAATCATCCACCTATCACATTCTCTGATGGCGACTTCGCGCTACACCCAGCTCACCGAAGAAGACTACGACACAAAGCTGCGAGAGATGGGAAATTACCTTTGGGAACTTGAGCAAGGAGCAGATCTTGCCAGCCAGAGAGGAGATCAGCCGGCTGTTGCAGAGCGGGAGGCGCAAATCCAACGGATTGGGGAGAAAGCATATGCTTTCTCCCAAACACCCGGACGACATCAGATGTTGGGCTTCTATGTGGCGGGGCTGGCTAACCGAATGGTGCGCCGATGGGAGAACGCCGCAGATCGATTTTTTGATGTCCTGGAGATTGCGCCAACCAATGGTGAGGCCTGGCTGGAGCTGACTTGGTGTCTGGCGGAAATGGGCAAATGGCAAGAATCCGAAATGGCCGCCCGCAAAAGCGCGGAGTTCATGCCGAATTCTGGAGCTCCATGGAGCAACTTGGCCCTTGCTCTCCTTCGCCTAGGCCGCATTACCGAAGCCGAGTCTGCGATAAACAGAGCGCTCGAACTCGAACCAAACGATCCTCGGAATCAAGCGATACTCGAACAGGTGAGGTCTAAAGGCAGAAGCGAGTAATGGCGTATCGGTGTATCGGCGTGGCGGCCAGAATCCGCCGCGTCTTCGGTAGCGGCGACCGTCCTGTTACACGGCTGGTTTGGAGCGACCTCGAAATTTACTCGGAGCTGCGGGGTCGGCGCTTCCCAAACCGCAGTCGCCATAGCGTTGCGCCGCCTGTCCGGTATCATGGCAAATAATGGCGACTGCGCTTCGTGTTCATGGCGTACCAATCGCCTCGTTCCCGTCTCAAGGCCGGGTGCACCAACGAACATAACGAGACAGTCGCCGCTCCTGTTTCTTGCAATACTCCATCACTCCAGGCTCACAGATCCTGCCTTCGCCGGATCTGCCGCCTTCGCCCTCCACTTCATCCCTCGCACACCTCGCCGATTGCCCGCTCGATCGCCTCGAGTGCCAGGTCAATCTCCGCGTTGCTCACGCAGAGCGGCGGCATAAAGACTATCGTGTCCAGGATCGGACGGGTCAGAAGCTGATATTTGCGGGCAGTCACACAAATGCGCATTCCGATCCGTTCTCGTCGGTCGAACGCAGCCCCATCTGGCTGCCCCACTTCGATGCCGGCGATCATTCCGCACTGCCGGATATCACGGATCCAGCGGTTGCGGCCCAGATGCGCAAGCCTACGGGACAAGTGCTCGATCGTCCGCGGAAGCTTGGCCAAGATATCTTCCGACTCAAACAACCCCAAACTGGCCAGCCCCGCCGCGCAACCGAGCGGATTTCCAGCGTAACTGTGGCCATAAAAGAACGTTCGCATCTGCTCAGCAGCCCCTAAAAATCCGCCAAAAATGCGCTCCGAAGTAATCGTCGCGGCGAGCGGCAGGTAACCTCCACTAAGACCCTTCGCCAGAACCAAGAAATCGGGAACGACTTGTTCATGCTGAAACGCGAACATTTTGCCGGTTCGCCCAAAACCAGTCATCACTTCGTCAAAAATCAGGAAAACGTCTTGCCGGTCGCACCAGTCTCGTAGACGCCTGAGCATGCCCGAGGGCCAGATCCGCATACCGGCGGCCCCTTGCACGAGTGGTTCTATGATGATGGCGGCGGTTTTCTCTCCTTCAAGCCGATCCAGATCTTCGACCGTAGCGAGGCGTTCAACTGGAAACTGATAACGAGCAAAACGATCATGGAACTGAGCGATCCCGCCGAGGCTTGACGCTCCGAGGGTGTCTCCGTGATAAGCGTTCTCAAAAGCCGCGAAATCGGTCTTTTGCGGCTTTCCATTCTGGTTGAAATATTGACCAGTCATCTTGATGGCGACCTCGATTCCGGTTGAGCCGTCATCCGAATAGAAAACCCGAGAGAGCCTGGAATCACCAATGAGTCGAACGAGCTTTTCTGCCAATCGGACCGCAGCAGGATTCGATGAACCGAGAAAGGAAGTATGAGCAACCGACTGGAGTTGCTCGACAATTGCCGAGTTTATCGCCGGATGATTATGGCCATGAATGTTCGTCCAGATTGAGGAGTTGCCATCCAGGTACTTGTTACCTTGCGCGTCACTTAACCAGACGCCATCACCTGCGACCAGCATCAAGGGGTGATGCTCTTCGGCTATCCACTCCTGCATCGGCGTAAATGGGTGCCAAAGATACCTTTTATCGAGGAGTTCGAGGTTCTCGCGGTCAGACTGCATTTGAGTTTCCTGAGCGGATCTTGGCTAGTTGTCGCTCAGCCCAAACGACATCTTCATAGGCAGCCCTTCTCCGCTGATATTTTCGAAACAAGACATCACGGAATTCCTCCAGATCAGCCGGCGGTGGATCGCAGTAATAGACCCACTCCGGTTCATCCGCGCGTTTCGACTGAAACCGCCATTCGCCACCATGTTTGACCACTCGGACCTCTCGCTTCACACCTTCCTCCGTTTTGTGCACCCAAGCGTGGCGATTATGCATAAAAGCCAACTTTAGTTTGCGCCGGCATGCAGTCCACGCTAATTCGTCGCTTCTTGACCGCCGCAGGAAAAATTATTGCTTATCTTTTGGGTGTGGTGCTGCTCGGCGCCTTGCTCGCGCCTCCGCTTTATTGGTTGGGACAAGCCTGCTCTCAAATCAGCGCTCTGCAGTTCCTCAAAGACACGGATTTTCAGCGTTACTTCGCCCGCTCCGTTCTGATTTCTGCGTTTCTGCTGTTGCCTCTGGTGATTCGCTCGATCGGTCTGGGCCGTCTCCGTAACTTGGGACTCAGTCGCAATCCTCTCTGGTGGCGAGACATCATTGCGGGTTTTCTCCTGTCCGTGGCAGTTACGGCCGTGCTCGGTTTTGTTGCGATCCACCTGGGAATATATACCTGGAAAGGCCATTTGCCTTGGAACCTGGTGGCGGCGGTGTTCCTCCCGGCGTTAATTGTCTCTGTGATTGAGGAGTTTCTGTTTCGGGGTGCCATTCTCGGACTAGTGCGTCAAACCATCTCCACGGTGCCCGCTATGGTGCTAGTCTCAGCGCTGTTCTCTATCGTTCATTTCTTCCGACCCGTCGACGGTCAGATCTCGGTCGTCCAATGGTATTCAGGATTCGACCTTATCGGGAAACTGTTCGGGCGTTTTACCGATCCACTCCTGGTCGGCGGCGGCTTTATGACCATTTTTGTTCTCGGGCTCCTGCTAGCTGATTCCGTCGTAAGGACGCGCTCTCTTTGGTTGTCCGTCGGACTGCATGCCGGGACCGTGTTTGGAAAAATGAGCTTTAACAAACTCACCAAACAACTGACCCAGGCGCCTCCCTGGTTTGGGCCGGAATTGACCATCGGTTTAGGCTCAGTCCTAACGTTGCTTTTCCTTTGGTTCTTGGTTTGGCTACTATTCTTGCGTCGTGCTTTTTCTCCACGAACTTTCTCGAACGATCACTGATCTGGTCTATCCTCATTTTTGTGTAATCTGCCAGATTGGATTGGACCGAGACTGGCTATGCGCAAAATGCCAGGCGACCGCGCAGCGGATCCAGTCGCCGTTTTGTCGGACCTGCTCCCGTCCGTTTTCCGGTCTGATTGCCGAGCCGTTCCGGTGCCCTCACTGCGAAGACAACGCCTTCGCATTCGACTGTGCGGTATCTGCTTTTCTGGCTCGAGGCGCCGTGCGGGAGTTAATTCATCGGTTGAAATACAACGGACAATTTCATTTGCGAAACACCATCGCCGACTGGCTTTGGGTTGCCTTCTCCGATCGGCGGATTACTGAAGAACCGTTCGACGCAATTGTTCCAGTTCCGCTTCATCCCGTTCGCACACGAGAAAGGGGGTACGATCAGGTCTCCGCCTTGGCTGAAATTGTGGCGCGGAGGGCGGCTAAGCCGCTGCTAAAATGTTTGCGGCGACACCGATATACTCAGACTCAAACGGTTCTGGATCGAGACAACCGGGTGCGAAACTTGCACAATGCCTTTGACCTGCGCAAGAGTACCGCCGTGCTCGGAAAACGTATTTTGTTAGTCGATGACGTCCTGACCACGGGTACTACGTTGCACGAATGTGCTAAGGTTCTGCGTTCGGGTGGTGCAGTATCGGTCCGGGCAGTCACGGTTGCCCGTGGATAGCACAGTCCAGTTATGCCAATCTTTCAAAAGCCTTCCCTCAAGTCTGGAACCCAAAAACGTGAAATGCCAGAAGGTCTTTGGCAGAAATGTCCCGAATGCGGAGAGGTGATTCACAATCTGGAGCTTTCCAAGAATTTGAAGGTTTGCCCGAAATGTGATCACCATTTCACCTTATCGGCAGCCGAGCGTATTCATAATCTTCTGGATCCCGATTCCCTCGAGGAATTCGATGCCAATCTGACATCAAAGGACGTTTTAAAGTTTACCGGAGTCGCGGCATATTCGGATCGTCTGAGCAGTTATCAAGAAAAGACCGGCATGAAAGATGCCGTCGTTACCGGGTTCGGAAAGATTGAAAAAAAGCCGATCGCAATTGCGGTAATGGATTTTAATTTTCTGGCCGCGACCATGGGCTCGGTCGTCGGCGAGAAGATCACCAGAGTTATTGAGAAGGCGACTGCGACAAAGCGCCCTTTGATTATAGTGGCAGCGTCCGGCGGTGCACGCATGTACGAGGGGATGCTGAGTCTCATGCAAATGGCAAAAACGAGTGGCGCTTTAGCGCGACACGCTGAGGCTGACCTCCCCTACATATCGGTGTTAACTCACCCCACGACCGCTGGGGTGATGGCCAGCTTTGCCTCCCTCGGAGATCTCATAGTCGCCGAACCAAAATGCATGGTGGGATTTGCCGGCCCAAGGGTGATCCGTGAAACTACCCATCAAGACCTTCCGGCTGGATTTCAAACCGCTGAGTTTCTGCTTGGACATGGCTTCATCGATCTGATTGTCCGTCGTTCCGAACTGCGTCCCACATTATCTCAGTTGCTCGATTACCTGGGCGGAACAAACTAGCTTGTGTCACCATCTAAAAAAGCGTTGGACGACACGCTGAGCTGGCTCTACGGCACCCAGACCCGTGGCATCAAACTCGGTCTGGCGGGAATCCAAGCTTTAGCTGAAGTCCTTGGAAATCCGCAGCAATCGTTGAGGTTCGTTCATGTCGCCGGGACTAATGGCAAAGGTTCGGTGTGCGCGATGCTGGAATCGATTTGTCGCGCAGCCGGATTAAAGACCGGGCTCTACACCTCGCCGCATTTGGTCCGCTACAACGAGCGAATTCAAGTCAACCGCCGCTCTATCCCAGATGAGGAGGTCATTCGTGGTACAAACGAAATTCAGGCTTTGATCTCAGAACATGATTTAAGTCCATCGTTTTTCGAGATCACGATGGCATTGGCTTTCCTTTATTTCCTCAAATCAGAGGTTGATATCGTCGTGCTAGAAACCGGTTTGGGTGGACGGCTCGACGCTACCAACATCGTCCGGCCAATCGTTTCCGTCCTGACGTCAATCGATCTCGACCATCAAAGGATCTTGGGAAATTCTCTCGCCGAGATTGCTCGGGAAAAGGCGGGCATCATTAAACAAGGAGTGCCGGTCGTCTCGGCCCCTCAATATGCGGAGGTTTGCGGAGTCTTTGAATCAGTCGCACAGAGCAACGGCACTCAGATCCAGTACGCAGAATTTCCCTCTCCGCCATTTCGCCTCGCGTTGGCCGGGTCTCGTCAGCAGTTAAACGCCGCTCTGGCGGTCGACGCGCTCGCCCAGGCTAATCTCGCTATCTCTCCTCAGGCGATTACGACCGGCCTGGCCACCGTGTTCTGGCCGGGAAGGTTCCAGCATGTGGAGCCCAATCTGATACTCGACGGCGCGCATAACCCGGCGGCAAGTTGGCAATTGGTGCAAACGTGGAAGGAATGTCACCGCGGCACGACACCAACCGTCATTTTCGGCGGCTTGAAGGATAAGAACCTCTCCCAGATGCTCGAAGCATTATCCCAAATCGCCAGCCGCTTTTTCCTGGTGCCGGTACAAAACGATCGATCTGCCTCTCCTTCCGACCTCAAAGCTCCAAGTCATTTACCGAGCACAGTTTACTCCAATGTAAAAACCGCTATCGATCAGGCACGAACTCTGCGCGACCCGATCCTGGTTACGGGGTCACTCTATCTAGTCGGTGAAGCGCTTGCCTGGCTCGAGCCTGATTTTGGTATTTTTGAAAAAAGTGCACAATAGTTGATGAACCAAATGCAATCGTAGTAGATCGGGTACCGCTT
>Ga0209648_10001183_pt1 | contig 20758 bp, 18 predicted proteins | sample GraSoi2013_115cm_FD_185830 | JGI IMG/M metagenome (GOLD analysis project Ga0209648, IMG submission 185830) | Grasslands soil microbial communities from the Angelo Coastal Reserve, California, USA - Sample 9_17_2013_115cm (SPAdes) (version 2) | ecosystem: Environmental > Terrestrial > Soil >... | reverse complement strand
GCTTGGCGTGGTCCGAACACCAGGGGGGGCCGCTCAGGTCTCCTGCCGGGTGGGACGCGCCACCCGACGCAGCTCCTCGAGATTGGCCTGGATCGACTTGTTGGAGAGCAGCAGCTCGGCCAGCACTTCCCCGACTCAGCCGGCATCGGAAGCTACCGCATCGATCTGCACCCTTCGACCGGCGGCGACAACTACATCGACGTCGCCGCGCCGCCTTTCGAGATTCCGCTCGGCGCCCTGATCCCCAAGCGCGTCGAGAATCTGATTCCCGCCGCGAAGAACATCGGCGTCACGCACATTACCAACGGATGCTACCGGCTGCATCCGGTGGAGTGGAACATCGGTGAATCCGCCGGATGCCTGGCTGCGGAAGCTCTCCAACGCAAAACAACGCCGCGCGCGATCCGCAACAACGCCAAGCGGCTCCGAGAGTTCCAGTCCAAGATCCGCGACCAAGGAATCGAAACGGCCTGGCCGCAACAGATCCTTTGTAGCCTACCTTACTATCGCTCGGCTTGACCCTAGCCACCGGTCTAGTATAGAGTCAAAGTTTTAGCCCTGAAAATCCGATAACAAGGACAGCGATGACCTCAAGTCACCGATCGTGGGTTCGGACAGCCTTTGTCATAATCCCGCTTGCGCTCCCGCTTGCTAGTTGCATCTCCAGCAAGCCGGCGAATTTCAAGCTGTCGTTCCTGCCTACGACGCCCGTACCGTTCGAAGCAGCTTTCGAGCAACCGCCGCAGATCGTGGCCGACAATCGCTATTCCGGCGAAGCGCCGAACCTTGTTCACCGTACTTTGTCGATTGCACCTCGCATTCCCGAAGTGGAAACGCGGATGGTGAAGGCGGAAGACCGGTTCGAAGCCGGTAAGCGGCTTTACCAGCAGGGCGATACGGCAGGGGCGCGGCGCGAGTTTGATACCGCTATCGACATGCTGCTCTCCGCCCCCGAAAACCTGCCCGACCGCCAGCGCCTGGAGCGAAAACTGGATCAACTGGCCGACACCATCTACCGCTACGACCTGGAAGGCCTCGGCGCGGGCGAGACGCAGCGGCGCGAAGTCGTATACGACAAGACTCCGCTAGACGACATTCTTCAAATGACCTTCCCGACCGATCCCAATCTGCGCCCCAAGGTCAAGGAAGAGATCGGAGCCACCGTTTCGCAACTGCCGCTGGAAGAGAACGATACGGTGCTAAGCTACATCCATTACTTCTCCACCGAACGCGGCCGTAGAACCCTGATAAACGGGCTTCGCCGCGCCGGACGATATCGTCCCTTGGTCCAGCGCATCCTGGACGAGGAAGGCTTGCCGCAGGAGTTGATCTATCTGGCGCAAGCCGAATCCGGTTTCCTGCCGCGGGCGCGGTCTAACAAAGCCGCCGTCGGGATGTGGCAATTCGTGCAGTTCCGCGGGCGCGAGTACGGGCTCAATCAAACTCGCGAAACAGACGATCGTATGGATCCGGAACGGGCCACGCGCGCCGCCGCCCGTCACCTCCGCGATCTTTACGCCATGTTCGGCGACTGGTATCTGGCAATGGCGGCCTACAATTGCGGTCCCGGCTGCGTCGATCACGCCGTTCAGCGGACCGGCTTTGCCGACTTCTGGACACTGAGCAGCCTGAACGTGCTCCCCAAGCAGACCGCCAACTACGTGCCGCTGATCCTGGCGATCACGATCATGGCCAAGAATCCCAAGGATTACAACCTGGAGAACCTGGAGTTGGAGCAGCCGGTGGAGTACGACACGCTGGAAATCGAGGCGCCCACGCAACTGGCCCTGATTGCCGATATCACGGATCGCCCGGTTTCCGAGATTCAGGATCTGAATCCGGCCCTGGTAAAGCCGGAGGCGCCCGCAGGCTACCAGTTGCGCGTGCCCAAAGGCACCTTGCCGGCGTTGTGCAGCGGGCTGGACCTGATTCCGGCCGCCCATCGGGCCAGTTGGCGTATACATCGCGTGACGCGAGGCGAATCGCTGGCCGAAATCGCGCACGGTTTCGCGACATCGGCGGCATCCATAACGGCCGCGAACAATCGCATGGCGCAACCGCCCGAAGCCGGCGACCTGCTGGTGGTCCCCGCCGCCTACCACGCGCCGCGAACGCCGGTCACCCGGACCAGAGCCGCATCCTCGCATCGCAGGACTGCACACCGCACCGTAGCATCCAAGCGTAAACCCGCATCTGTCACCTACAAAACCGCCAGCCTGCGCACAAAGCACAGTCCTGCGGCAAACTAGACGCTTGCTTGAATTCCTGGATTCTTCGAATTCTTGAATTCTTCGCTCGTTCCCCCTTGCCTTCCGAAGAAAAAGCGTTATTCTTAGGAAGTGGTTAAGCCCTATCAGGAGGCCTGATAATGTCTGACATGTTTCGCTTCGCCGCCGACGACGATCTGGACGACTTCGGGTACGAGGAAGAGCACTTGGACGTGCATACCGAAGTCGGCGAATTTGGAGCCGAGGACGAAGACGAAGAAGAATTGATCCCGCATCCGCACCCGACGCCGGAGCCCGCTCACGTGGCTGCGCCGTCCACGCCGCCCCCGGCGCCCGAGGCGCCACCCAAGAAGCCGGTGAAGAAGGCGGCGGCGAAATCAGCCAAACCGGCCAAGAAGAAGGCCGCCAAGAAGCCTGCTAAGAAGAAGGCTAAGAAGCCTGCCAAGAAGAAGGCCAAGAAGCCTGCCAAGAAGAAGGCTAAGAAGGCGGCAGTGAAGAAGGCGGCTCCCAAGCGCGCCAAGAAGGCGCCCGCCAAGAAGAAGAAGGCTGCCAAGAAGAAGAAGGCTGCCAAGAAGGCGTCCAAGAAAAAGGGCAAGAAGAAGGCCAAGAAGGCTGCGAAGAAGAAGTAGCGCTAGCCTTCAATCCTTACCGATCACGGCGCGGCAACGCTCATATAACTGCAGTAGAGCGTCTGCATACTCTTCTGGTGTCTTCGTGGACTTGCCGGTGAACCCCGCAGCGCTGCCACCCTTGCCATATCCGGTGGTCACGGCGATGAATTTCATCATCTTCAGCGCGATCTCGTCCCGGCTATGCAACACGACAGGAATGTTTCCAGGATTGTCAGCCATCTGGATTCAGTTTACCGTGCTTGCCGATCAATGATGCTGCCCCTCCTCAAGTTCTTCTCGCTCACCTACGCCGCAACGTGGATCTGCTGGGCCGCGGCCCTTGCGATCTCACGAAGTGCGGCGGCCGCCCCCGCGCTCGCGGGGACGCTTGCCGGGGCGTTATTCCTGCTCGGCACATTCGCTCCGTCTCTGGTTGCTCTGGCACTTACCGAGCAAGCCGAGGGACGCGCCGCAACGCAGGCGCTGCTCCGCCGGGTCTTCGCATGGCGGGTCGGCGTGCGATGGTACTTGTTCGCCGTAGCTTACATACCGGTGGTCAAACTGTCCGTCGCCCTCGTGCATCGCGTCGCGACCGGCGCGTGGCCGCGTTTCGGTCCGGAGGCGTGGTACGTCATGGCGGCAGCGATCGTGTTCTCCACCTGGGTGCAGGCGGGCGAAGAAATCGGCTGGCGCGGCTACGCACTTCCGCGCCTCATCTGGGCTTGCTGGCACCTGCCACTGTTCTTCGCTCCGCAAGCCGATACGTTCGGACAATCATTCCCGCTGTACCTGCTGCAGGTGACCGCGCTCTCCGTCGCAGCGGCGTGGCTGTATTGGCGCACCCAGGGAAGCCTGCTGCTTGTCATGCTGCTGCACGCGGCGGTCAATAACACCAAGGACATCGTTCCCTCGGCCGTCCCGGGCGCTACGAATCCCTTCGCGCTCAGCACTTCGCTCGTGGCTTGGCTCACGGTCGCGCTCCTGTGGATTGCGGCTGCTTATTTCCTTGTTCGAATGCCTAAGACCGCAAAACCTGGCGCCAACCTCGATCATCCACCATCAGCTAAAATTGACTCATGACCTATTACGGAGCAAAAGAACTCGCGGCAAGTTTTCGCACGGTCCGCAAGAACACCGTCACCATCGCCGAAGAGATTCCCGAACAACAGTACAGCTTCCGCGCCGCGCCCGACACCCGGACTGTGGCGCAGATGCTCACACATATCGCCGTCATTCCGAGGCTACAGGAACAAGTCCATGGCGTCGAGCGTCGCACCACGCTCGACGGCTTCGACTTCCCAACCTTCTTTGGCAAACTAATCGCCGAAGAGCAAACGCCGCGTACCAAGCAGCAGCTGGTTGCCATGCTGCGCGATGAAGGCGAGCGCCTCGCCAAATGGCTGGACAGCCTCTCCGACGACTTCCTGGGGCAAAGCGTCGCGATGCCGCCGGGGATGACGCCCGCCGCCAAGTCGCGCTTCGAGATGATTCTTGGCGTCAAGGAGCACGAAATGCATCATCGTGCGCAGCTCATGCTGATGGAGCGCATGGTCGGAATCGTCCCGCACTTGACGCGTGAGATGCAGGCCCGCATCGCCGCCATGCAGGCAGCCGGCAAGGCGTCGGCCTAGGGCTGCAGTCTCACGTTAATCTCGCGACTTACCTTCGAATTCATCCAGCAAATCGTCTGGCAATGGATCAAAGAAAGTTTTGGGAACTTTCAGTTTGCCCTTGGCAAGCCCGATCGGCCGCTGGGTCTTTCTAGCGGGCGGCAGTGAACGAATCTCCGCGACTGGCGTATTCGGCTTGCACCCTTCGATCAGCCGGGCGGCCAGACTGCTGCTTTGCTCGATGTACTGCGCCAACTCCGGATCCGCCTCCGCCAGCGCCCGCAACTGCCCGGCCAGCTCACCCGGCGCCGGCCAAGCTTTCCGCCCGGCCTTCAAATACAACCGCAGCGTCTTGTTCCATTGTTTTTCCAGAATCGCCGCCGACGTGGACGAACCCACGCCCGCGTGCCGCAACGCTTCCGACGCCGCCAGCGCCAGTCCAAACAACAAGCTGCCCGTGCACGTCAGCGCCGCCAGATAAAACGGCTTGCGCCCCCGTTCCACAGGCACAACACGGCGCAGGCGGTCTTCCACAAGACGGCGCGATTCGAGTATCGCCAGCCGGTCGCCCTCCACCAGATAAAGATTGTCCTCGAAACCCGGAATCGCGCTGATTGACCCAACCGCCGCCCCGCGCGCGGAGAGTTCCTCGAAAACGCTGCTATCGAGCCACGCGCTGCACAGGACCACCGCTTTCCCGCGCCACGAAATCCCGGCCGACGCCAGCTCACCCACCACGCGCGGCAGCATCTCATCGGGCACGCTCACCAGAATCAGGCGGCAAGCGTCAAACTCCGCGTAATCCTTCACCGGATGACCGGCACGCAGGCTGTTCGCGATCCGGCTGGCCAGCCGGAACGATGACGACTTCACCGGCCCCAACTGTTTGGAGAGCCACTGGAAGCGCGCTACGGGCGAGCCCGCGAGCTTACCCGCGCCGATCAGCGCTACCGGCGTGGCTTTCTTCATACACCAGGATGGATTTCAGGCTCTTGATGCGGTCGCGTAGCTGCGCCGCTTTTTCAAATTCGAACTTCTTCGCGGCATCGCGCATGCTCGCTTCCAGTTCGCCGATGAATTTCTCCCGCTGCTCGGGCGTCATTTCTTCCACAGGATCCTCCGGCTCGACGGGAACCGTAACATAATCGCCCTCCGCAATCTTCACCAGACTCATATCGATCGGTTTGATGATCGACTGCGGCGTAATGTTGTTCTCCTCGTTGTACTGTTCCTGTATCCTGCGCCGCCGGTCCGTCTCACCGATCGCTCGCCGCATGCTGTCTGTGTGGACATCCGCGTAAAGTATCGCCGTACCGTTCAGATGCCGCGCCGCGCGTCCCATGGTCTGAATCAGCGAGCCGGCAGAGCGCAAGAAGCCCTCTTTATCGGCATCCAGAATCGCCACCAACGACACTTCCGGCAGATCCAGCCCTTCGCGCAGAAGGTTGATGCCCACCAGCACGTCGTACACGCCGCGCCGCAAATCGCGCAGGATCTTCATGCGGTCCAGAGCGGCGATCTCGGAGTGCAGATACGCGCAACGCACTCCGACCTCGGTGTAATACTCGGCCAGATCTTCCGACATGCGCTTGGTTAACGTGGTCACCAGCACGCGCTCGTTTTTCTCCGCGCGCTTGCGGATCTCGTTCAGTAAATCGTCCACCTGCCCTTTGATCGGCCGCACTTCCACCTGCGGATCCACCAACCCCGTCGGCCGGATGATCTGTTCCACCACCACGCCGGACGACTTGGTCAGCTCGTACGGCCCAGGCGTCGCCGAGACATACAGTACCTGGTTCACGCGGTTCTCGAATTCTTCGAACGTAAGCGGCCGGTTATCCAGCGCGCTTGGAAGCCGGAATCCATAGTTGACCAGAACCGTCTTGCGCGAACGGTCGCCGTGATACATGCCCCCCAACTGCGGAATCGTCTGGTGGCTTTCATCGATGAATATCAAGTGATCGTGCGGCAGATAATCGAGCAGCGTGGGCGGCGCTTCACCGGGCAGACGCCCCGAAAAATGGCGCGAGTAATTCTCGATTCCATGACAATATCCGATCTGCCGGATCATCTCCAGATCGAACATCGTGCGCTGGTAGAGCCGCTGGGCCTCCACCAGCTTGCCTCCTTTTTCCAGCTCCTTCTGCCACTCTTCGAGTTCACGTTCGATGCTCCCGAGCGCCGCCTCGCGCGTCTGGGGCGTCATCACGTAGTGCGTTTTCGGATAGATCGGCAGGCGCAGGTAGGTCTGGCGCACCTGGCCCAGCAGCGGATCGATCTGGCTCAGGCTCTCAATCTCATCGCCCCATAGCTCAATACGGTACGCGTTGTCCTCATAAGTCGGATAGATCTCGATTACGTCGCCACGCACGCGGAACGTGCCGCGCGCGAAATTGTGATCGTTGCGCTCATACAGGATCTCCACCAGCCGCGACACGATCTGCTGCCGCGAGATCTTCTGGCCCTTTTCGAGCATCAGCAGCATTCCGTAGTAGGCCTCGGGCGAGCCGAGTCCGTATATGCAACTGACGCTCGCGACGATCACGCAGTCGCGCCGCTCGAACAGCGAGCGCGTCGCCGACAGACGCAGCTTGTCCAGCTCGTCGTTGATGGTCGCTTCCTTCTCGATGTAGATGTCGCCGGATGGGAGATAGGCTTCGGGCTGGTAATAATCGTAATAGCTGACGAAGTATTCGACTGCGTTCGAGGGAAAGAATACCTTGAACTCGTGATAGAGCTGCGCCGCCAGGGTCTTGTTGTGCGCCAGCACCAGCGCCGGCCGCCCGGTCTTCTCGATGACCTGCGCCATGGTGTAGGTCTTACCGGAACCCGTGACGCCGAGCAGCACCTGATGTTTCTCGCCGTCAAGCACACCGCGAAAGAGCTGGTCGATGGCGGTAGCCTGATCCCCCCGCGGCCGATAGTCGACACCCAAGTGAAACGCCATATATTCCAGGATACCCGGAGTTTGTGGCGCCGACTCTCAGTCTGCCGCGCCAGACTCATCTCGGCGCTTGCACGGGCTTTAGTCCGCTCAACCGCTCCGCCACCGCCACCGCCATCGCCCGCGCTCCCCGCGCATCCGGATGCCGGTCCCACGGTATGTGCCAACTCGGATCGAGTTCCACGCGCTCGTATGATAGCCCCGCCTCATCCAGAATCCGCCGCCGCAATTCCCGCTCCGCCTCCTGCTCCGGCGCGAACTCCGGCACCAGGATCACGCACGGCGCTCCGCGCTTGCGCGCAAGATCGACCGTCGCACGGAGCACTTCCCGCGTCACCGAGATACTCTGTTCGATTGCCGCCTCCCTGTGGAAAGGCACCAGCCAGCGCGCCAGCGCTGCAAGACTCGATCGATGCCGCCCCGGTTGCCAGACCAGCCCTGGGTCGAGATGCGGCCGGTCCGCGTCCAGATTCCGATCGAACAGGGCAGGCGTGAACAGGGACACGACAGCGACAGGCTGGCGGAAGCGCGGCATTTCCGCCGCCAGCCGCAGGTACGCCTGATCGGTTGCAAAGCCTTCTACCGCCAAATTCGCGCTCTGAATCCCCAAAAGCGACTGGATTTGGGCGGGCACGGTCTCCTCCCACGTGAGCCCGTGGCCGACCATGATCGATTCGCCGGCGAACAGAATACTCGGCCGCTCGAAATCCACGCCCTCATCGGCGCGGCGCACGCGATAGCCATTCGCGTCGATCGCATATTCAGTCACGCGCGCGTCGGACTGTTCCCGGCCCGTTCTCGACGGCGCAAACTTCCAGCCCAGCCATGGGTCGCGCTGGCGTTTGGGCTCCACTTCGGGCGGCGTGTCCTCGGCTGCGAGCGCGAACACGGTATGTCGAAGCGCCCACTCACTCATACCGAGCGCCAGCACCACGGCGACCGCGATGCGGGCCACATCAGCGGCGAGCTGCCGGGCAGATCTGCGCTCCACGAACTGTCCAAAACGCGGCCGCACGTGGCGCAACAGGGCGGCTCCAAGCCCCGCCACTACGATGCGCCCTACCTGAACACCAACTGTATATACCTCGAACGGCGCGAAGAAGGTCGGCAGAAAGTGCCGCTCGAACCAGGAGTGATTGGCAAGCAGGGCACAAACAACAAATGCCATGCCGATCAAGGCGATGCCCGCCTCGCTGGCCAGGCGCACACCCGGCGGATGCAATGCCCTCGGACGCTTAATGGGGACAGATGACATGCCGGATATTAGACGCAGAATTCACCTAGGATTGATCAACCCGACCTATCTTGCCGCGCTTGGGCTTACAATCAATTTGGTGAACTACCGCATCGAGCACGACACCATGGGCGAAATACGTGTCCCCGCCGATGCTCTTTACGGCGCACAGACCCAGCGTGCCGTCGAGAACTTCCCCATCAGCGGGCTCCGCTTTCCCAGATCGTTCCTGCGCGCGCTCGGCCTCATCAAAAGCGCAGCCGCGCGGGTCAACGGCCGCCTGGGCGAACTCCCCGCGGATCTCGCGGCTGCCATCGAAAAGGCCGCGAACGAAGTCGCCGAGGGCAAGCACGACGATCAGTTCGTGCTCGACATTTTCCAGACCGGCAGCGGCACCTCCACCAACATGAATGCCAACGAGGTGATCGGCCACCTCGCCAAAGCGCATCCCAACGATGACGTCAATCGCGGCCAATCCAGCAACGACGTGATTCCCACCGCCATCCATGTCGCCGCCGCGATGCTGGCCACTGAAGAACTCCTGCCTGCCATGGAAGGTTTGCGCGTTGCGCTGCACAAAAAATCGGGAGAATTCAACGACATCGTCAAGATCGGGCGCACGCATCTCCAGGACGCCGTTCCCATGCTGCTCGGCCAGGAGTTCAGCGGCTATGCGGCGCAAGTGGAGCTGTGCGCCGCCCGCATCCGGCAAGCCCTCGAGGGTATCTACGAACTTCCGCTGGGAGGCACGGCCATCGGTACTGGATTAAACGCAGTTCCCGGTTTCGCAGCAGCCACGATCTCTGAAATTGCCTCGCAAACCAGTCTTCCCTTCCGCGAGGCCGCGAATCATTTCGAAGCCCAGGCATCCAAGGATGCGGTCAGCTTTCTGAGCGGCGCGCTGAAAACCTACGCAGTGGCGTTGACCAAAATCGCAAACGACATCCGCTGGCTGGCGTCCGGACCGCGCTGCGGCTTAGGCGAGTTGAAACTGCCCGAGACCCAGCCTGGCTCCAGCATCATGCCCGGCAAAGTAAATCCCGTGATCGCCGAGAGCCTCCTGATGGCGTGCGCGCAGGTTTTCGGATACGATGCGACCATCACCTGCTGCTGCGCCATGGGAAACTTCGAACTGAACGTCATGATGCCCGTGATGGCCTACGATCTGCTGGAATCCATCGCTCTGCTGGCGGCCGTCTCCCGCAACTTTGACCAGCGCGCAATTCAGGGTTTGCAAGCCGACCGCGAGCGCGCCTCCGGATTCGTCGAACAATCGCTCGCGATGTGCACCGTGCTTGCGCCGGTCATCGGCTACGAAAAAGCGGCCGCGATCGCGAAGGAGGCGTACCGTACCGGACGCACGGTGCGTGAAGTCGCGCGTGAGATGAGCGGAATTCCTGAGGACCGGCTGAATCAGTTGCTCGATCCGCGCAGCCAGACCGGAGCGCAGCATGGCAAATCCTGATCAGGAACGAATGGACGCGCTGTCTGAAGCGATCATCCGTCTGCTCAAGCAGCAAGAGCAGTTCGATAAACGGCTCACACGCGTTGAAGCATCGCTCAGCTTGCAACCCATAGTGCCCGAACCGCGTCCAGCGCCGCCGCCTCAACCGCCACCCGCGCCCCTACCGGCCGTCCCTCAGCGCGTCGAGGCCACCCCAAGCGTAAGCGCGGGGACTCAGCCACCCGAGGCAACCCCAAGCGTAAGCGCGGGGACTCAAGCTCTCGAAACCAACATCGGACTCAAATGGGCCAACCGCCTGGGCGCCATCACGCTTGTCTTGGGCGCCGCCTTCGGATTCAAGTACGCCGTCGATAATCAGTGGATCGGGCCAGCGGGACGCGTCATGCTGGGCGTGCTCGCCGGTTTTATTGCCATTGGCGCCGCCGACGTCCTGTGGCGCAAAGGCCAGCGCATCTTCGCCCAAGGCGTCACCGCCGTCGGCCTCGGCGTTTTGTACCTGGCCGTGTATGCGGCTTTTGAATATTACCACCTGATCCCGCAAGCTCTCGCCTTCGTGTTCATGGTAGCGACAACCGCGCTCGCTGCCGCCCTCGCGCTGCGTTACGCTTCCGTCGCCATGGCGGTGCTTGGTTCGATAGGCGGCTATCTGACGCCCATCATGCTCTCCACCGGCGAGGACCATCCCTGGTTCCTGTTTAGCTACGTTCTCGTACTGAACATCGGCGCGCTGGCGCTCGCGCGCACCAAACAATGGAAGCTGCTTGAAGTTCTGAGCTTCGCCGCGACCGCGCTGCTCTACGGGCTGTGGCTCGGCGACCGGTTCAAACCTGAAGAACAATTCGTCGCCACATTCTTCCTGCTGATTTATTACGCGCTATTCGCTACCACGCTCGTCGCGCCGCTAGTTCTGATCGCCCAGGTCCTGGCCACTACCGCCGCCGCCTCCATCTGGCCCAACGAGCCGGATATTTATTTCTTCCTCACCTTACTGCTTGCTTTGGGCGGACTGGCGATCGCGGTCCAACGCCGCATCACCGGCGCAGCCAGCGTTACCTTTGGTGCGTTCTGGGCGCTCTACGCCATCTGGGCCGCCAGCCTGCACACTCCGCGCCCCATTGCGCCGCTGTTTCTCGGAACCACATGCGGATTCCTGCTGTTCTTCGCCTGGATTCCGTGGCGCATGCTGATCTGGCGCGCGACTGCGCGCACCGAAGACCTTACCATCCTCGCGCTCAACGGCGCGGCTTATTTCGGTGCATCCTACGCGTTGCTGAACGCGGATTATCACGCCTGGATGGGCCTGTTCGCGGTAGCCGTTGCAGGCGTTCACCTGGCGCTCGGCGCATGGATATGGCGCGCGCGGCCCGCCGAGCAACCGGACCAGCGCGCAATCCTGCTCTCGCTCGGCGTCTCCCTCACTCTGCTCACGCTCGCCGCACCGATCCAGTTCACCGCGTATCGCATCACCATGGCGTGGTCGCTCGAATTCATGGCGCTTTCCTGGATTTCGTTGCGCGCGCGAAGTACGCTGGTCGGCTTCGCCGCGAATCTGATATCGGTGCTGGTGTGGATGCGTCTGCTTTCGATCGATTCATGGATTTACCCCAATCCCAACGGATACACCTTGATCTGGAACGCCCGGTTCCTGACGTTTGTGATCGCTGCCTTCTGTTCCTGGCTCGCTGCCTATTGGAGCAAACCCAATCCATTCGCCGTGGTCCAGTACATCGCAGGCCATGCCATCATGCTGTGGGGCTTGAGTCTCGAAGACCTTGGCTGGGCGGCGAGAATTTCTACGCCTCAAAATCTTCTGAGCTTCGAAACAGTTACGATCTCCATTCTCTTCGCTCTTTACGCCGTGATCCTGGTCATTGCAGGCGTCGGCACGCGCACGGCCATTAACCGGATCGCCGGCCTCGGACTGATCGGATTCGTGGTCGTGAAACTATATCTCTTCGATGTCTGGCAGCTCGGGCGAATCTATCGCATCTCTGCCTTCGTCGCGCTCGGCGCGCTGCTTCTCACCACTTCGTTCCTGTACTCATATTTCCGCGCGCTCATCGAGAGCTGGTGGAAGGATGACCAGACTCCTTCTTAGCCTCTTTGCTCTGTGTATAGCCGCTCGCGCCGATTTCGATCCGGCCCGATACGAGTTCCGCCGCGCGATTTCAGCCGGCAATCCAGCGCCAGTCGCGTCCTTCACCATCGACGTCCCGCTGTATCAAGGCTCGCGCGCCCGGCTCAACGATCTGCGCATCATCCACGATGGCTCGGAAACGCCTTACGTCATCCGCACGCTGTCCGGCGCGCACGAAGAACGGGAGTGGAAACCCGCATTGTTGAACGAAGCCGCTATGCCGGGCAAGGGTCTTGATGCAACGCTCGACCTCGGTTCTCATCCGACGCACAATCGCCTCCGCGTCGCGACTCGTCAGAAAAATTTCAAGCAACGCGTGCGCATCGAAACCAGCGATGACGGGCGCGCCTGGGCCATCGCGCGCGACGACGGCTACATCTTCGATTTCTCGCAGGGCGATCGCAAAGTCTCCGTGCTGAGCGTCGACTATCCGCCGTCAACACGCCGCTTCGTGAAGTTCACAATCTTCGGCTGGTCCGATCCCGAATACCTGGATTCCGCCTGGCTTACTTATTACACCTCCACCAGCGGCACATCCGACACGCTAGCCAGCATTGCAGCCTCTGCCAGCCAGGACGAGAAAACGCAGACCACGCTGCTCGTCGCCGACATCGGATTCGACGGCCTGCCGCACGACCGGCTCCGATTCGCTGTCGACACCGGACTCTTCTATCGCACTGTCGAAGTCGAAACCAGCAACGACTCGAAGAATTGGGCCTTCGCCGGTCAAGGAGTCATTTCCCGAACGGCCGATCGCGAAGACTCCACCGTCTGGTTCTCCGAGGAATGGAACCGCTATCTGCGCCTGCGCATCTTCAATCACGATAACCCGCCGCTGGTTGTTCGCCGCCTCACGCTCAGCGCTTACCGGCGCGTTGTGGAATTCCCAGCCACGGCCGCCGGCCAATACTGGCTGTATTACGGCAACCCGGATGCAAAACAGCCCGCATACGATTTCGCTCAAACCATGCCGCGCGACGCGACCGCCGTTGCTGTGACACTCGGCCCGCAAGAGCCGAACGCAGCTTATCGTAAGCCCGAGCCACCTGTGAAGCCCTGGAGCGACCGGCACCCGGGAATACTGTATGGCGTGCTGCTAGCCGCGATCCTGCTCATGGGATTCTTTGCAGTGAAATTTCTGCTGAAAGTCGAGCGAACCTAAATTCCGTTAAGCGTGGCGCAGATGTTCACAATTGACGTGATAATAACTTCAACGCGTTCGCCAAACTCCGATGAGGCCGCGACCGCGATTACAGCACCGTTCGAGCTCTTCATCACCCGACAGACTGCCAGGCCCGCAACAGTTCCTCGACCCGCCTGCGGACGCAATCAACCAGAGACCCGCGGCGAGGCGGACTCGGCCGCGGAACTCACGGTTTAGTAGAACGGCAGACGCATTTCTCGAAGTGGCTGGCATCGATCTGGTGCTCCTTCAGCAATCGCTGAATTCCAGGGTCCGTCAGCAAGCACCGCAACACATCGCACCAATTCGTGCCACCGGGCTCGGTATGGGGAGGCTGATCGTTGCCGCCTCTCCACGCCAGTCCCGTACGCGTCTGCTCGCGCGTGAACGGGAATCCGCGCAGCGTGGTCCCCTTCGCGAGGAAGCGCACCGGATACACGCCGGCCAGCGGCGCCGGCGTGGCTGCTTCAAAAACTCCCGGACCTGTTTCGGCCATCGGCACCGTGACGCTGATGCCATCCGGCCGCTTCACGATCGCATTCACCTTCGCGCGATGGTCCACCGGCAAACCGATCTCCGTCAGCACCGCCCGCAAATGGAAGATCGCGCCGGGCTCGTAGGTGGCCTGCGTCAGAAACGCGGCCATGTTCAGACTGCTGCGCGCATGCACCACGACGCTGTACGGCACACCCGACGACGCGCTTGGCGCCGCGCCCGCGGCATTGCGAATCGACGAGAGATACTCTTTCCACCCCGCGTCGGAAACCTTCAGCACCACGTGCCACTGGCCTTGATGCGCCCCTGTGCCGCTCACGACCACCGGCAGCGATGACCGGTAGAAGCTGAGCTGCGGGTCAGCCGCAAACTTCACGCCCACTACGCCGCCCAGCGCATTGTGATCGATGCGCACCCCCGCGGGCGTCTCCAACTGAAAGTTGAATGCCCACGGCGCGGACGAGAGCATAATGGCGTCGGAGCCGTAGTCCGCCTCGTTGAGGTCGAACGGGATTCGCGCTTCGACGCCCGGCGGGAGGCTGCCATCGGGGTCGACGACGATATCCGCGTTGGTGACCCCCGCCAGAATCTGCACGAAATATTTCGCCAGCCGGAACGTATCGTTCGGCCCCAACGCATCGGTCAACAGGAGGTAGCCTCCCGTGTTGTCGACCAGTTGACTGAGCGCGACCGGATTCACCTCCTGCACCGTTCCCAGTCCGATGGCGAATACGCGATCGTTGATCAGCCCCATCACGTCGGCGATGTATTTCGATGCCGTCTCCTCGCCATCGGTGAACACCACGATCGCCTTGGAGTCGTATCCCGCCAGCGGCTTGAGCGTGTTGTGCGCCAACTCCACACCATCGCCGATCGCGGTCATTCCCAGGAGATTCGTCATGTGCGCGGCGATCGCGGCATTCGCCGCGGCGATTCCGCCGCCGCCCGCAGCCGTAACCGGCATCACCGGAAACGCGTCCGTGTCGAAGCTGACGATTCCGATTCCATCCTGATCGGGAAGCAACTGCGGGAAGCCCGGCGCCGCGGCGTGCAGCACGTCAATGCGCTTCTTTCCCGGTATGCCCGACGGATCGTCCATGCTCCCCGATCTGTCAAGCACCATCACCGACGCCACCTTGGGCTGCGCGATGGTGTTCGCGTGGATCGGAATCACGAAGTCCTGGCCGGTCTCCACGCAGTGGACCGTCATCGTGCCCGTGGTTACGTCGCCCGGACTCGTTCCCTGGAAAGAAACCCAGACCAGCATGTCCCTCTCGTCGTTGGTGGGAGCCGCCGGAAGCGCCGGCGGAGCCATCGCCAAGTTGAAGGAGCCCGGCCCGGAAGTCACCATCGGCGGCGTGGTCACTGACAGGGACACTGCGCTGCACGTCTGCACAGAAAAGACCGCCGCGCGCGACGTGGTCACGGAGGCCGGAACGTCGTTGAAGTTGATTACCGGCGTGTCCTGCGAAATAGCGATCGCTCCGCCGCCACAGGGCGCCTCGAGACAAAAGGCGATGAGACCGGCGGTCACGTCTTTGACGATCTCGGCCATCTCGGTCCAGTCGGGCCGGAACTCCGTCCCCCATTCGATCACGTAGGAGTAAATCTTCCCCTTGCTGGGATCGACGATGTGCCGCGCGTATGCGTAGTCGTCGCTGGCCCCGGCCCGTGGGATAGAGATTGAAGCTCTGCTTGGCGGTGTAGGTCTTCCCGCGCACCAACTGCAGCGCATCGCGGAATACCACGGCGAGGTTTCGGGCCACCGTGAAATCGCTGCCGATGATGTATTCCTTGTAGGCCGCATCGCCGGGGACGCCGCGGGTGCCATCGAACGCCGCGTTATGGAAATTCATCGCCGGGTTGGCCGACTGGTCGTCGTCATCGCCCCAGCTATATAGGATGTCTTCGGAGTAGCTGTGTACGTCGATGAACCATCGCGTGCGCGGATTGGTGTCGAGCAGCCACTTGACGTTTTGCGTCTCCGGTTCGGAAAAAGGCGACGGCCCGTGATAAACCTGCGCGGCATTGCAAGGATTCACAGAAGTGTAGGTCGTCACATCGGACAGAGGCGAAAACTTGCTCGGAAAATCGAATAGGAAATCGTAATTCCGGTTGAGGTCCACGCCGATGCAATCGGGGTTGCCTCCCGACTTGGCGGGATTGCGATTGCGCCGCCAACCGCCATTCCCGTGGATCAGGTCGTGCATCTGGCTATAGTTGCGGCCGTCCGGATTCACCAGCGGGAATACGATCACATGCAGCGTGTTCAACAGGTTCTGGATGTCCGAGACGGAATAGACCTTGCCGCCGTATGCCAGGCCGGTGTGGCTACTATAGGCTTCCAACAGGTCGGCCGCGAAATCGACGCCGATCTCGCAGCTCCCCCATTCGCGCGCGTGCTGGCCGCAGATCATCATCACCACGTCGCGCGATCCCGGCGCGCCGCCGCCCAGCCTGATGGCGTTGGAGGACTTCCCCTCGAAAGTGGTGTTCGGCAGCGGGATAAGCTGGCAAAGCAAGGGGTAGGCCGCCGCCAGATTCGCGATTGCGGTCTCCACCTCGACGATATTAAGGTATGACATTGCCGCCATCCTTGACCTTGCGGCCCTGGCCGCGCGGCACTACACCACCTTCGAAGCGATTCCCTTTGCCGACCTGCTTCTGGCGTTCGCGCGCGGTGGCAGTCTCATCCCCCAGAACGTCGATCTTGACGCCTGGAACTCGGAGCTGGTCGATCCGGTCCTCCGGAACGTAGGCCTCGATGCTTACCGCGTCGCCCTCCCTCTGCTTGGGACCGCCGCACGAAAGATCGAGCTCACGGCCGCGGAGCAATGCGCGCAGCGTATTGGCGTCCTGCGCGGTGATCAGAATCCGCATGGTTTCCTTCGGGTCGGGCATAAGGTTTCCTTTCCAACGTTTAATTAGTGAGGCGACGCGCGAATCCGTTTCAGTATGGGTTGCGGAAAGCTTCCCCTTCGAACGAGCGCGATGTCTAGGCCCAGTGGATCGGGCCCAAAACGCTTCTTCCGGCTGTGCTCAGCACGGCGCCATTCCTTGAATCGCGCTTCCCCGCCACAAGCCCCGACCGGCAGATCGAGCTCGGCCACCGCCCGACGGTTTCCTGCACACTCTCTTCAATTGGGCATTTTGGCACGTAATGGACTCAGCTCAGTTTAGCCGATGTGATTACTGCGGCCGCCGGAACAGGCCTCCGTACACCGCTTTCGCCAGGATGTGACCCTGAATCGCCGTCATCACTTTGGCTCGCGTATCGAAAGCGTCGGCCGATGGCTTCACATCCAGCTTCGTGTCCAGGGCGTAAAGCTCAAACACATAGTGATGGAACGGACCGTTCGCGCCGGCTCCCGGACCGCGGTACAAAGCTCCTGTGGCGCTGATCTGATAGCTTCCGTCGGGCAACTGCGATCCCTTGGGTACTCCTTCGGGCAAGCCGGTGACGGTCGCTGGAATGTTCCAGAGGACCCAGTGCGCCTGATCGTCAGTAGTCTTGTTGCGGGCGAGATCCATGTCGTGCATGTGGAGGAAGAAACTCTGCGTGCCGGCGGGCACGTTGGCCCAACTCATCGCGGGCGACGTACCCTCGCCGACGGCAACACCCGGAGCGGCCTGACTGAACTTAACAGGAATCTGGCCGCCGTCGGGAAATCCGGGAATGGTCAAAATCATTGCCGGCCGCGCAGGCGCGCCACCCGCGGGCTGGCCTCCGCGGACCGCATCTGGAGCAGATAGCAAGAGAGTCATGGACACGATGATCGTCGAGAAGAGAAGCAATCGCATGGGTCTATCCTAGCGTAATCACTGCGGCGCTACTCGGGACAAATCATGCGACGGGCTAGCGGTGTGCGCCTCCGCAACAGCGTCAGCGTGATTCGAGCCATGGGGAATGCGAGGCCCCCTCACGGGCGCTTCGCATACCGCCATTCCAGCAGAAACGCAGCGCCAATCCCTATGAGGACGAATGTCCAGACCCAAAAGCTGTTGGCTCGGAACGTGGTCACATCCGACGGTAGGAGCACGAAGGCAGCGATCAGAAATACGGGGCCGCTGATAGCGCAGTGAAACGTGCGATTCCTAAGCCAGTTGGCGGCGCAGCCGAATGCCATCGCCAGCAGGACCGTACTCGCGGACGACGCATGGAGGGGATGCCAATAGATTCCGATGAGGCTGAGCACTCCCCACGCTACCAAAGACGCTAAACACCAATAGCAGATCGACGCTGGGGAACTACAACAAGCTCCTTTGTTCTGAGTCATAAACGTCGACTCTCTGCAAGCTCATTCCGCAAGCGCACCGCCCGGGAGCGCTCGATACAATTCTACGCTTGTCGCGAAGTGTTTACCTATCAAGTGCCAGGCCGCTTCGTCGGATTCCGCCTGGGAAGCGCCGTAGTCTTCCCCGATCCTGTCCAAGGCCAGGCCTCCCGACATCTGGACACGGCCATCCCCGGGGCATCGTCCGTCAAATTCGCACGCCGCCTGAGCCTCGATGCCGGAGGTAACCGGTACGCGATCACGATCTTGGTTTACCATCGAGGAATGCCCGTCTCCGTCAACTTACAGACTGTACACTCCCGCAAGTTGGCCGCAGTGCGGCGCGAGGTCGCGCCGGGCGCGGTTGGCTCGGCGTGGGGGCCGGCCCTGGGCAAGGTCTGGGAGTTCATTCGCAGCCAGCCAGGCCTGCGGACTGATGGCCACAACATTTTTCTCTACCACCACCCGACACAGCCGGGCGCGCCGATACTGTGCGACTTCGGTGTCGAGGTCACGCGCACATTTGAAACTGCGGGCGAGGTGTACGCGACCGAAACGGCAAGGGGCGAGGCTGCCGTCGCCGTCCACCGCGGCCCGTACAATCGCATGAACGAGGCGCACGACGCGATCGGAAAATGGATGGCGGCGAATCGGAGGGAGTCCGCCGGGCACTCGTGGGAGATATACGGAGATCCGACGCCGGATCCGGCGCCAAGCATGGATCCCCGCTGACGCCGCGGTGTTTAGGAGACCTTTTGGGCCAATGCCTGGAAAGTCGGCTTCCCTTCATGTGGAGCGCAGGTGCGCGACAAAGCCACTCGGATGGAAGCCCGTTTTGCAGGCCCACCTTCCGGTTTGCCGACAAGCCGGGCACGGACGGTCCGGGTTATAAAAGACTGTGACGTTAGCCGGGAGCGACCCTCCTAGGGCAAGAAGGACTGTTCCAGACGAGGGATTTTGCTGGAGGAAGAATAAGGGTGCTACGTAACCACAAATTTCGAAAGCAGAACGTGGAGCGGCGATGAGAACGGAATTGCTGCGATTCAACGGCGCTGTCGAGCGGGATCCTGCCATCGATACGTGGATGAAAGAGCATGCCGGTGAATTGGGAGCAATCGCGCTGCATTGGTTTGAGGTGATGCGAAAATGCGGGGACGAAGTTCGGGAGCTCTTGCATGACGGCTATCCGGTTGCATGTTTGGGAGATGCGCCCTTCGGCTACGTCAATGTATTCACTTGGCACGTAAACGTGGGGTTCTTTCGCGGCGCAGCGCTGCCGGATCCGGCCCGCTTGTTGCTAGGCAACGGCAAGTTCATGCGCCATGTGAAGCTAAGACCGGGAACGGCCACAAACGCCGCAGCGCTAAGCAGGCTCATCGATCTGGCGTACTCGGATATAAAGGAGCGCGTCGAAAACGGCTAGCTCAGTGGAACGCCTCGAGAGGCCGAGGCGGATATGAACCGCCAGATTAGTAACCACTCGCCCGAAGCGCGCGAACGCTACTTCAAAAGGTACACGACCGTCGTCTCAGTGTCGGCCGGATCCGTTTTGCTGACCCGCAGGCTGGTGAGAAGCGCTGTCGTCGCATGTAGAATGGTTCGGTATGCGGTGGAGGTCGTGCACGACCAGGATCAAGGAAAAGACCGGGCCGATTCGAGTCCTTGCCGTATCAATCGCGCTGAGTGTGGCCTTCTGGTCTGTTAGCGCCTCATTGGAGCGGCTTCCAGCGCAAGACCGGAAGGCGTCCGGCACGATGTATCCCTCCAAGCGGATGGCGGACGGCAAAGAGTGGATGACACGCAACCTGAACGTCAAGACAATGCCGTCCTATTGCTACGAAGGCGCGGAACAGAATTGCCGCCGGTATGGGCGTTTGTACACGTGGGAGTCGGCGCCGCGAGCGTGTCTATCCCTGGGAGACGGATGGCGATTGCCGACGGATAATGAATGGCGGCAGATGGCGAAGGCCTACGGCGGCGTCAGCGAGGATTCGGAGGACAAGGGTAAAGCGGCATACAAAGCGCTCGTGGCCGGAGGCAGCGCGGGATTTCATGCGTTGCTCGGCGGCGGCCGCTCCGAGGACGGCCAGTATGCGCGATTGGAAGCCCACGGATTCTATTGGACGGCATCGGAGATCGATTCGGCGAACGGATGGTACTACAACTTCGGTCAAGGCGGGCTGGCTCTCCACCGTCAAAACGGTGGTGAGAAGCCGAGAGCTTTTTCCGTTCGGTGCGTCAGAGAGTGACGACTGAATCCTCTGTTCCGCCTCTTCTGAATAGACCGCTGGCTTCGCAGCCGATAACCGCGCCAGGCTGGACGTCGCAGCCATCTATTCAGGACCGCCATTGCGAGGAGCTTGGCTTACTTAAGAGTCGATTTTCTCCCTTGTAGTCGCCAAGTGTTTACCTATCAAGTGCAGGCCGCCTCGTCGGATTCGGCCTGGGAAACGCTATGACTCTATCTGGAGTGACCCGGCGCAGGACTGCTGGGGAGCAGCGGAATCTTGAGCGCCGGGTCACTTCGGATAGAGACGTTTGAAGGAAGCCGCCCGCGTTTGCGGCGGACGCGGCCGG
>Ga0209648_10001182_pt1 | contig 20767 bp, 12 predicted proteins | sample GraSoi2013_115cm_FD_185830 | JGI IMG/M metagenome (GOLD analysis project Ga0209648, IMG submission 185830) | Grasslands soil microbial communities from the Angelo Coastal Reserve, California, USA - Sample 9_17_2013_115cm (SPAdes) (version 2) | ecosystem: Environmental > Terrestrial > Soil >... | reverse complement strand
ATCTGGCGCGATTGAAGTACAAGCCGGTCGCATCGTTTTCTCTTCCGGCAAACTGGTAAGGGTTGGCACTGGCGGCGCCGCTTGATGTTGTATTGCCAAAGGGGTCGTACGTGAACTGTGTTTGACTGACGCCGCCGGAATCGCTTAGAGCTATTGTGCTTCCAAGCAAGTCTGATAAGAAGTATCTCGGTCCAGAGGAATCTGTCCGACTGTACGTTTCATCTATGGTGAGTGCAGTCAATAGGGTCGCAGTCGTCGTGGCACTGGAAAGTTCTTCGGTAATGTTGTAGTCGTCGTACAGCAGGGTCGTCGTGATGCCCGCCAGCGTTTTACCGATACGGCGGCCGAAGGCGTCGTACTGAAATGCTGCTGCTGTACCAACTGTGATTGAGCCTAGCTGATTTCGGTTATCCCATGTGTAGGTGTTAGTGCCATCCGTTTTGAGGTTGCCATTCAAATCATAGCCATACGACGTACCGCCTCGAACTGTAAGTTGATTGTCCGCGTTGTAGGTCGCCGAACTCAACGCCGCAGGGAGATTAGTGGCAGCAAAGCTCCCCCCTTTCTGCGTGATTCGCCCATCGGCATCATAGGCGTACGTCAGGTTGCCCAGTAACGTAGCACCTAACTGGTAAATAATCCCCGTCAAGTGCGAGTCTGCGTCGTATGTATACTGCGCCACCACACTATTGGGAAGCGTCATGGATGTGCGCCGGCCGACTGCGTCATATGTGAAGCTCACGCCAGCGGTACCCTGCGTGATTTGTTTCACCCGGCTGGCAGCGTCATACGAATAAATGACCGGCTGCTGTGAATCGACCGTCATGCTGATTCTACGCTTGTCCGAATCGTTCTGGTAGGTAACAGTATGATTCGTTCCCGCGAGGGTCGTGGCTTCCGACTGGAGGCTGTCCAAGCCGTCGTAATTTCGCGTGATCAACCCAGACGCTGAATCGTTGGCCGTTTTTAGTCTATTCCCGCCGTCATACCCGTAAGTTATGCTGCTCGCAAACGTTGTGGCCGTACAGCTCCCTGCCCCATAACCGGCGACCGTTCGGCGATTGATTCCGTCGTATTGGAGAACGGAGATGTTTCCGTTCCGATCCGTGTAGCACGTTGAGTTCCCGTTCCCGTCGTAGCCATAGCTCTCCAAATGACCGAGAGGGTCGGTTCGGGTCTGCAGTTGATCCATGGAATTCGGCGTGTACACAGCGGGTGTCGCGGTGTGCAACGGATCGGTGAAGCTGGTCAGATTCTGGTTAAGGTCATACGTGAATTTGCCCGTATTTCCTAAAGGATCGGTAATCCCCAGCACATCACTGAATACATCATAAGCATAGTGGGTCGCATTACCAAGTGGATCGAACGTGGTTATGACCCTGCCTTCACCGTCATACAAGAAATTGGTTGTGTTCCTTAGCGGGTCTGTAATTGCCGTCAGGTCCGCTCCTGTATAGCTGAACATAGTGCTTTCTTGTAGCGGATCAGTGAAAGAAATCAGACGGCCTTGCGTGTCCTCGGAGATGACGCTTGCGTTACCCGTCGGATTCGTAACCGTCACTTGGTTCGTCGCGTCGTTATACGCGTATGACATCGTGTTCCCCAATGGATCAGTTGCAGTCGAAACGCGGCTAAACGTTGGTTCATATGTGTACGAGCTTGTGGCAGCACTCGAAGTACCACTGAGGCGAGTCACGGATGTGAGGTTCCCCAGGGCATCGTACGTGAAGTGTGTGACACGACTCAGGGGATCCGTCAGATTGAGAAGAAATTCGCCAGGGTTGTTCGCGAGTGTACCGTGATCGTAGGTAAACGTCTGTTGTTCGGTTTTGCCCGAGGCAGATACTACCTTGGTCAGATATCCCCCGGTCTGGAAACCGTCCGGAAATGGGTCGGGAGTAGAAAAACTAGACACGTCAACATTAGTATTTGGGTCTGTTACATTAGTCTGTGTTACGTTCCCATACTGATCTGTGGTGTAGCTAAATAAATAGGTGCCGCTGTTCGCCAGAATTTGCTTGCTGATCCGGCCGTTGGAATCGTAGAAGTTCTGCAAATACTTTATGCCCCGAGCGTCGATGATGCTAGTCATCTCATCTGGTGTCGCACCGTTCTCGCCATAGTTGTAAGTTGTAGACCCGCCGCCATTAGAGACTGACACTCCGGTGAGGCGGGGAGGGGTGTTTGTATCGTACGTGTAGGTAACACTCTTGCCAGTGTTGTCCGTGATCTGATTGATGTTGTTATTACTATTATACGTAAACTGCAGCCAGCGGCCATTGGGGGAAATTATCTGAGTGATATTCCCATTGGACGAGTTACGGGCAATGCTCACGAGATTGCCAAAGCGATCCTGAATGGAAATGATCGCCGCCTGGTTGATGATCGAGTCGTGGAACGAATCTGGGAATGTCCAGACCGTACCGTTCTTGAAGCGAAGGTTCCAGCCCCGTCCGTTCCAGAAGATAGTTGAGCCGTAGAATTCAATGTCCGTCGAAGTGGCTTCGTAGACAGCGTCCGTGAAATACGTTCCAGATGAGACCCTGACGTAATGGATCCTCCCTCCGTCAGGCAGAATGAGATCCTGGTACGTGTAGGGAAATGTGTCGCCGATAACATAGATCTGAAAATTGTGCGTAGTTCCCAGTCCGAAATCGCGTGAAACGGTGTCGCCGGGACGGTACGTGCGCCTGACACTAAGGGGAAGAACATCCGGCAACGATAAATCAGTCCGTTGATAGACAAAAAGCCCGGTTGACAGGTCAACAGGATCTCCCTTCTTTGGGCCACCTGGATGCGGACCGCTACCAGGGGCAGGTCCGGGGTCACCTACCATGGCGCCGGTGAATTCATAAATGCTGACGCCGGGATTGGGAATGACCTCACGACGATCGGGGGACGTTGCGCCCATTCCGTAGACATACCATCCCTTTTTATCGGCGTCGTAGTTCCAGAATGCAAATCGAGTTCCCGGAAGGGTATTGGCCGAGTTGGGGTATATAAGGCGAGCACCACGCGGGTAATTATCTCCCGCTACTCGAAGATAAGCGCCTCCCGGCTGGATCGTGAAATAAATCGAAACGGGAACGCCGCGCGGCAAGGGAAACGGCGGACGGTTAACCGGGATCGGAGTGATGTCGACTTTATGAACCACATGCCCGTAGTGGTCGTAGATGACAGTCTTAGGGGGGAGGATAAGCTTCAGTCCAGGGAGCAATGGCGTTGTGATCGTAGTGTCCACAACAGTTGGCGAGGGAATGGGAACAGCATGAGCTGTATCCAGCGCCGTCATCCAGATTTTGTAGTTTAGAACCTTGGTTTGACCAGCAACAATATCGACCCCGACTTCGAATAACCCATACGTTGCCCTCGGTCCATTGGCAGTTTGGCCCTCAATGACGAGCACCTGATGACCTTTTTCGATATTCTGCACAAGAAACCGTCCTGTGCCGTCGCTTCTTGTTGACTGATCCCCAACTTTCAGAGTGACATTGGCCAGTGGCCTGCCGTTGAGTTGCAAAGCCTGACCGGAAACAGCAGTCACGCCTGGAGGTGCCAACAGCGGAGGAAGTTTTCGCCAAGGCGAATCAAAAGGATTCGCTTTCGGGGCGGAACTTTCACTGTTGCTGCCGAGTTGTCCGCTCGAACTCGGTCCCGCAGTTGTGAAGCTAATCGTCGCTGAGGTCAGGGTCGTTCCGGCACGATCAGTCTCGTTCGATAAGGAAATAGTGTAAGTCGTCCCGCCTGCCAAACCATCCGGAACCCTGACAAACGCCAGCATCCCACCTTCTGCGGGGATCGCCTTCGCTCGGACATTGCCCTCCGGACTGGTTAACGCAAGAGTGTCTGCGTTAACGGTTTCGACCGAAAGAGGTCTTGAAAATCGAACGGCTATCAGCGTGTCAAGGTGTACATTGTCTTCGCCGTCCGATGGATTAGAAGCCTCAACCATCGGAGGACCGCTGTTATCAATGGCAGGAAGCGTTGCCTGCATCCGAATAGACCTACTTGTCGGGTCGTACACTTCGCCATACTCCAGAACGGAGCCATGACTGTCTACTCCTCCCCAAAACAAGACACTGCCGTCGGGCTGCAACGTGCCGGTGTGCGCACCACGTGCCACGATCAATTCAGATTCCGATGGGCGACTCAACATTGATTTTGGATCCCAGAACTCAAGAAGCCCCACAACATCGCCCGCCGTGGTAAGACCACCTGCAATGAGCACACGCCCATCCGTCAAGAGAGTGGATGTATGGAATGCGCGTGGAGTAATTCCAGGAGTGGAGATCGTAGTGAATGTCAACGATGAAGGATCGAATAGCTCGGCAATCGTCTGTACGTTCCCGTCTATGCCAATGCCGCCGAGGATTAACACTGTGCCGTCCGGCTGCACGGTTGCGCTGTGGCCGAATCGAGCATGTTGCATTCTTTGGGCGAGTTGAATGACAGCCCCGGTATTGGGATTGTTGATGAATGCTGTCGCGACCGGATGGATTCCGTTGCGACCACCGAGCAGAAGCGTTTGGCCATCTGGCAGAATCGTCGATGTCTGGCCAGAATAAGATTGGAACTGGCGTTGCTGATCGATACGATTTGCACGCAGCGCCGCGATCTCGAACGATTGCGCTCTACCAACTTTAAGTGTCCTGTCTTGATTGGCGGGAAGTTGCAACGGACCGACTACCGTGTTGACGGGTCGAGGTGCAACCCGGCCTAGTTCCCGTGCGAAAGACCTTTCGCTAGCCGGTGAACTCCTGCCACTTGCAGGTGCCTGCAGGGGAGTGGTTACCATCGCAAAGCACAAGATCAACGCAAGCCAAGCTCTCAGTGTCTCAATCATCTAATCGCTCCAAAATCAGTCCGTCAATGAAAGCTGCAAATTTCCTTCGGGTCCTATGTCTCCAGCGTGATCCTCGGGTTCAAGGGCTCGTCAGGTCAAACGTGGCTCCGCCAGTCGTCATTTTTGGGTTCACCAGCACCGTATAGGTTCCCGTCGTCGGCAGGCTCACGTTGTTAAGAGAACCACTGCCGCAGAGAGCGTTGTCGCTGACCAGCGTCGTCCCGTCCGGCTTCAGGATGCTCACATTCAGATTTCCGTAGAATAACGGTGGGCCCCCGCAAGGGTAAGAGTTGTTGGTTATCACCAGGCTCACCACCTGCGCTGCCGTCCCGCTGAAAGTGAGATCGAACACCTGACCTGCCAAACTGCTACTGACGCTGAGCGGAGTGTTGAACACGATAGGCTCAGTAATGTTCGGCGTCAGCGTGAACGTTACTCCGCCCGTCGTAGCCCCTGGGTTCACCAGCACCGTATACGTGCCCGTCGTCGGCAGGTTTACGTTGTTAAGAGAATCGCTGCCGCAGAGAGCGTTGTCGCTGACCAGCGTCGTCCCGTCCGGCTTCAGGATGCTCACATTCAGATTTCCGTAGAATAACGGGGGACCCCCGCAAGGGTAGGAGTTGTTGGTTATCACCAGACTCACCACCTGCTGCGCTGCCGTCCCGCTGAAGGTGAGATCGAACGACTGCCCAGCGAGCGCGCTGCTCACGGTTAAGGGACTGTTGAAGGGAAGCGATTGGGTGATGTTCTGCGTCAGGGTATAGGTATATCCTCCGGTCGCCAAGCCTGGATTCACCAGCACCGTATAGGTGCCAGTTGTGGGTAACGTCTCATTACTCAGAGAGCTGCTGCTGCCACCACAAATCGTGGTGGAGGCCAAGGTGGTCCCATTCGGATTCCGGATGCTTACATTTGGGCAATCTCCCGAATAGGTGCTATTAGTCATTGCCAGGCTCACCACCTGTCCCGCCGTCCCGCTGAAGGTGAGATCGAAGACCTGGCCAGCCAGCGTGCTGCTTACAGTCAATGGAGTATTGAAGGCGAGGGATTGTGTGATGTTCTGCGTCAGGGTATAGGTATATCCTCCGGTCGCCACGCCTGGATTCACCAGCACCGTATAGGTGCCAGTTGTGGGTAACGTCTCATTACTCAGAGAGCTGCTGCTGCCACCACAAATCGTGGTCGAGGCCAAGGTGGTCCCATTCGGATTCCGGATGCTTACATTTGGGCAATCTCCCGAATAGGTGCTATTAGTCATTGCCAGGCTCACCACCTGTCCCGCCGTCCCGCTGAAGGAATAGATCGCACGCTGTCCCGGATAGCTGGTCTTTATGTTCACCGGAACCCCCGGAATCAGAACCCCAGTCTGATCACTGAAACCATTCAAGTTGATGCTCACGCTGCCGGTGGCCGACCCCGGGTCAATACCGATTGTGTATGTGCCTGTGTAAGCAAGCGTCTGCTCACCCGAGAATTGTCCCGTACCAGTGCATGTCATGCTAGTGAGCTGACGTCCGTACGGATCGAGGACCAGCAGGCTGCATGAGCTGAACGAACTGTTGTTCGCGAAAAGACTGAACTTTTGACCCGCGGTGCCATCGAAAAGCATCAGGCCGATTTTCCCCGCGGTTCCTATTGAAACTAGCTGAGTGCTGTTAAGGAGCATCCGGCCGGTGGGACCGACGTCTGTAGCGATGTGAGTACCAAAAGGAATGAAGAAGTCCTGAGTGCTCACGGTTTGACCCACCGCTGTTGAGACCGATATGCGACCCGAAGCCACAGAAATGGGGACGGATGCTCCAATCGTTGTCGCAGTCGCGGAGCTCAGTTGCGCGGAGGTGAGATTGAACTTGGGATTGTCATTCGTCGTGTTCGTGTCGAAGTTTGTGCCCGTGATCGTTACCGCAGTGCCCGACACACCTATCGTGGGTGTAAAGCTCGTGATCGTTGGGAGTCCGTTGGAGTTGGTGACAATGAAAGAGGAACTCGTCGTGGCGGTTCCGGCGGGAGACGTCACGGAGATCTTCCCCGTCGTGGCAGTAGCCGGCACACTGGTCACAAGTGTCGTGGCCGTTGCTGAGGTGATGGTAGCCGCTACGCCGTTGAACTTTACTTTATTGTTGACTTTGGTAGTGCTAAACCCTGTACCGTTCAGAGTTACCGTCGAACCTATCGGCCCGCTAGTCGGCGTAAACTCGATGATGGAAATCGATGACGATGCGTTCTGGGAAATGCCGAGGATGTTGCCCGCCGTGTCATAGTTGTAAACTGCAGTGTTGCCCAGAGCATCGACCACACCAGCGAGTCGGTTGGTTTGGTCGTATACGTAGGTAATTGCATCCTGACTGGGCAGGCTGAAGTTCGCGGTTGCCGTTGAGCCCGCAGCCACGGTCACCCCGTTATTGGTCTGAGCCTTGAATCCTGTCGCCGTTACGGTAACTACGTAATTTCCCGCCGCAAGAGACCCCAAGGTATAGTTGCCGGAGGTGTCCGTGGTGGTACTAGCGGCCACCGTGTATCCCTGAAGAGCATTCACCGTTGCTCCGGACACTACCGTGGTTCCGTTAGACTGGGTTACGTTTCCAGCAATTGCACCAGGCGTCGACGACAGCGAGAAGTTCTGCGTGGTCGTTGTTCCAGCTGTGGCGGGTATTCCAGACACAATCGTAGTTGCGAGCGCACTGGAGGAAACCAACACGTCATAGCTACCAGGAGTTAACGACCCCAAGGTGTACGTACCGTCCGCAGCGCTCGTGGTCGATCTCTTCGACACTCCTAGCTGATATGCTTTGATCGAGGCTCCGCTTACCACGGAGCCGTTGCTCGATTGGGTGATCGTGCCGGAGATCTTTCCTGCACCCACTTTAAATGTGACCCCGTTGCTCGCTGCTCCACCTACCGTAACGATTACAGCGCCGGTCTTCGCTCCAGTGGGTACTGGCACGGTGATACTCGTGTTGCTCCACAGCGTAGGCGTTGCAGCCGTGCCATTGAACGCAACGGCGTTGGAGGCCGGCAAAGCGCCGAAATAAGAACCGGAGATCACGACGACCGTTCCTACAGGTCCCGAGGACGGTGTGAGCGCCGCAATGTTGGGCGTCGACAGGGGCACGTTCTCAGTTGTGGTTCCTCCAGCATTGACCGGCACCGAGCCGACCGTAGTTGTGCTAAAGCCGCTGGCGGCGATGCCAAGTGAATAATTGCCGGTGGGGAGATTGGACAAAGAATATGCTCCGCCCGTTCCGCTTGTCGTTGAGGTCTGAAGAACGCCTGCCAGGTACAGGCTAACCGTCGCGCCGCTAATCCCCGCCCCATTCGCTACATTCGAAACTGTGCCGCTAATGGACCCGTTCACCGCAAGCGTGAAAACAACATTGTTGTTGCTGGAATTGCCCCCCACAGTCACCACTACCGGTCCTGTGCCCGCCGTTGCCGGCACTTCGCAAATTACCTTGGTGTCGCTCCAGAATGTCGGCGTGGCAGCCACCGAGTTAATGGTCAGCGAGCCTACGCTATTGCCAAACCCCGTGCCGTACACTTCCAGTGGTGAGCCAGTCGGTCCCGATGTGGGTGAAATGCTCGTAACATGAGGAAGAACGGTGAATGGAACTCCGTTGCTTTGAACCCCTCCGACCGTCACCACAACATTACCCGTTGTAGCCGCGCTCGGGACATTTACGGCGATGCTAGATGCACCCCAAACAGGATTTGGAGCGAGCACCCCGTTAAATGTGACAGTGCTGCTCCCCTGCGGCGAGCCAAAGTTCGTGCCGGCTATCGTGACCGATGTACCAGTAATGCCGGAGTTTGGCGAAAGTGTATTGATTTGAGGACTTAGAGAAAACGCTTCCGGGCCCACCAGTAGAATAGTGAGAAAAGCAACTGAGACCAGTAGCCGAGCAAGCTTCCTCGGATGCGCCTTCCTTGCCAGAGTTGTAAGGGTTGCTGGTGGTGCAATTCTGGGAGCCGATGGACGCGCAGGAGGCTCACATCTATCGGCGCCAGCAACGCCATAGACACTCTCAGGTGCCACGATGGTCCGAAGATCGGTAGCCGGAATTAGAGCGATTGGGCACAGCAGACCGCGATCAGAAGAACACGTCCGCATAGAATCCTTCCCTTTGGAACGCATCACCGCGAAGCACGCATACTGCGTGGCAGCGGCTTCGGAGGCCAAGCGCAACTCTACCGCTCAGCGCGAACGACACTAATTGCTAAAGGGAAGAATCCCACTACGAGAAAGTTCTCAGAGACAACTGGAGATCAATATCGTTCTCATGAGTGATTGCGGGGAACCTTACACGTGTTAGACGACACTGTCAAGAAAATAAAGATTTAAAACAATTCGTTACAAAAAAGTTGCAATTCGCGCCCGCGAGTGACGGAGACTCACTTGCCAATAAGATCCTCATGGGTTTCATTTCGTTGACTTGCGTGCAACTGCGAAGACACCTTTCGATTCGCGGGACTGCATGCGCGTGCTACAGATTCGGGCAGCGGCGTCCCGCTCCGAAGGGAGCAGCAACCGTTTGATCCGCTCGGGCTGTTCGCCCAATTCGATATCAGAAGAACCGATTCGCGGTAGTTCCACAGCATCCACTGCGATGGGTCTCCGGTGCAACACGAAAATGTGCGATCACTAACATGCGACCAACATCGATGGCGCCAATCACAAGTCGTTTCTCTCGAATACGCCAGCTGTCATGTTTCAAAAGTATGAGTGCGGTTGTAGCCAGTCGCGCAAACGTCATCGAGTAAGGATCACAGCACCATGAATGCTGTACAAATGAGAGACGGTGGAAAATCCCTCTCTCAAACCGAGGTGGCCCAGGTCGAAGGAGTGAGTTCTGGAAGGCGCTGGATCGGAAGATCGGCGAGTCCAGGAAGGATCGCAGCCAAATAGTCACGCGCGGAGAGCTTCAATCGACGACAGCTTTCCACGACCGAGAGAATTGCCGCAACCTTAGGTCCCGCTTGTGGACTGCCGATGTGTATCCAGTTCTTTCGACCCAGCGCCACCGGACGCATCGAATTCTCCGCGAGATTGTTGCTCAGCTCAAGTTCTGGATATTCCAGGAATCGTGTAAGTTTCCTCCACAGCGTGAGCGCGTATTGGCAGGCCTTGCATAGTGCACTGGAGGGCAATGCAACGGACTGTGCTGCCTCGATCTTGCTACGAATATCGTCCAGAAGAGGTTTGGCTCTTTCCTGACGCAGAGCATGACGCCCAATGGGACCAATTACTCTGCGGCGAGCTTCCGCGTCGACGGCAAACAACTCGTCCATCCGCGCCACAATCGGAGTTGCAACCGGGTCTCGTGGATTTAGCTGCACCGCCTCGAAAAACTGTCTTCTAGCATGAGCCCAACAAGCGGCATGGACCATTCCCGTCCCGCCGATCTGATCGTAGGCTGTATAGCCGTCAGTTTGGAGAATACCTTCGAACTGTCCCAGAAACCGCTTCGGTCCATCGCGTCCACGGCCTAGACGGAAGTCGAACACCACGCTTCCTCCGGGTCGGCCGTACTGCCACAAATAGGCTTGATGATTCTTTCCTCGGCCCTCGCGCATCTGCACATCCACCGGGGTTTCATCCGCTTGAATGTAACTTCCGCTAATCAATTCCCGCCTCATCGCGGCGACCATGGGGGTTAGTAACTCGCCCACTTTGAGGACCCAGCCGTCCAGCGTCGCGCGGCTGATTTCCAAACCGATGTCTCTTTTCAGGATCACGCTCTGCCGATGCAGGGGCGTGTGATTGCAATACTTGCCGATGACCGTGTCGATGACGATCCGGTCACTGGCCAGGCACTTCTCGATAATCCGTGGCGGCAGTGGTGCCGAGGCGACTCCAAGTTCCTCACACGACCGGCAAGCCCGTTTCTCTCGTTTCGTAACCAGCACGAAGTAGCTCGCCGGCTCCACATCCAACTGGGAACTCTCCTCGTAACCAATCACGACCGTTTCTCTGCCGCAGCGCTTGCAGACGCGCTGATCCGGCGTGCAAGGCAGAACACGCTCTACGCGAGGAAGATTCGCAGGCAATTCCTGGCGGCCTGGATGCTTGCAGGATCTGTTCGTCGAGCGCCGCACCGGCGCGTGCTCACTCTCCGCCTGCTCGATCATTTCACTGACGACGGGCTCAAGTTCGAACAATTCCATTTGCGCGTGGGAGAGTTTTTCGCCGCACGCTCCATACTTCTCGATCCGCATCAGCCGCAGACGCTCTTCCAGCACACGAATCCTCAGCTCAGCGTACTGCAGCTGGCACTTCAGTTGTGCGATAAGTTCCAGATCGGCTGGCGCTGAAGGAATGGGAGCTACACTCACAATAGGTTACTGATTTACCAGAATCGATCGAAACGCTCAAGCACCTCATGCGGCAGCATGTCCTTCCGGTGATACTTTCCGGTACCACCGCTTCTGCCTGGTTTTGGCCAGATCGATCCCCCCTAACAGTAGAGAGAGCTCTTCGTGACTTAGGACGACCTTCCCCTGCGCATCGCCGGATTGCGGCCAGGTGAAACGCCCTTTCTCTAACCTCTTGGCACAGACCCAGAGTCCGGTTCCGTCCCAGACGAGGACCTTCAACCGATTGCGCTGGGCGTTGCAGAACAAAAACAGGTGCCCGCTAAGAGGCTCAGACAACAATCGATCCCGGACCAGACCGTACAGCCCCTCGAACCCCTTGCGCATGTCGGTGACTCCGGCGGCCAGGTAGATCCGTGTGGCTGGACCCAATCCAAACACGGCTTACGCTCGCTCCAGTGCACTCACCAGTCGCTCGAACGTATTCGTGTCAAAATCCGGATGTACCTCGATCCGGCGCCCGCCCGGCAGTACCACGGCCAGCCCGCAACTCGCTTCGTGCTGCTGCGGCAATTTCTTGGCGGACAACTCCACCGCCACCAACCGGCCGGTCGAAGACGCTGCTCTGCTCCTCCTCTTCCAGCGTTGCTTCTTCAGATGCCGATTCAACGTGCCGAAGCTCAAACCCTGACTCCGGCAAAACTCGCTGCGCCGCATGCCGCTGCTCACAAAATCCGCCACCAACCGCTGAACTTCCGCTCGCGTACGTCGCTTGGGCGCTGACAACTTTTTTTCTACGGTCATCGAGCTACTTCAACACAGACACGTCTCCCCGAACAGGTGTGTTGGTCAAACGCTTACTTTTCGACAATGCGGTAGCGCGAAATAGTCTGGCCGATCACTAGTGCGAATCTTAAGAGGTGAAACGCGACAAGTCAATGAAAGTAGAGCAGTTGACCCCCAACTTACTCGGACGGTTGGTAGACATCAATTTCGATCTTCATCCCCAAGCTCAGTGCGACCGAAGTTGAGAAGTGAAAGTCGTCCGAGGAGCATCCTCTGACGACGGTGCAATTGCGTTATCGAGTGGTCTAGGCTTCCTCCCAAAAATCACGACGCTGCACCCCGGCACGTAAAAGAATAGTCTTTCCTCAATCCACCCAAGCACCGCAAATAGGCGGACTAGCTTTCCAGAAGGATTTGCATCATCGAGAAATGTGCTCGGGATCAGATTCGTGATTGAGTGGATAGAGAATACTTGCTCAGACTTCAAATTGCAGGCGGCCAAATCCTCTACTAGACCTTTCCTGGTGAATAGCCGAAGGTCCATATACACGGGGTTTTCGTCATTGCCAAATGGATACTGAACCGCGATATGGGCTTTGGGTGACGAAAACAACGCGCCGAGAGCTTCCCGTAAAGTCGTTTCAAAGTGCATCGCGCCGAATAAAACAGGGTCCAGAACGGTCCACAACAAATCAAAATTGTATTTTGCGTCTACTTCGAGAGCGAAACTGCCTCCCGGCTTTAACACTCTGGACATCTCTTTCAGTGCCTTCTGGTAATTGTCGATGAAGTTCAGAGTGCTCCCGCAGCAGCTAACATGATCGAAAGAGTTGTCTTCGTAAGGTAATTGGACCGCGTCGGCACACCCGAAGATGGGGGGGGTGTAGGCTAGGGACTCGAACTTCGGGCCGAGCAAAGCTGCGACCCGACGGTCGTAGCGACTAACAAAAGGAAAGTGCGGCTCAAATAGGCTACAAGGAAACTCCTTACGAAAAAACTCCGCTTTCCGCCGGGCTACCCCTACCAACTCGTCAGAAATGTCTATGCCGGTAACCTCAGATCCACTCAGTGCGTACAGGAATGACTGCAATCCTGTGCCGCACCCTACATCAAGAACCTTTCTGGGAGTCGGCTCCCATTGGGCAATCACGTTCTTAGAAATCAGGAAATGCAGCCGTGAAAAGAGCCATGCGTACCAGAGGTCACGTAGGTCGTCATACTCCTCCGACATTTGATTAAAGATGTACCGCACTCTTTCGTCGGTCACCGTCATCGCTTCAGAAGACTTGTTAGCCATTTGAGCCATTTCCAGTGATTGATTGAAAAATCGATCAACGTCGCGGCAACTCCCAGAGTTGCTAACGCGCCCCCAATTCGATAGATGAGTTGAATCGACTCGGAACGTATATTGAAGGACCAGGAACCGTCATTCTCTCGTTGCCAGAGTCGGTGAGACAAGTAGAGCCGCGGTACAGAGATCCTTTTTTGGAGTTCCTCCTGTATGTGAGTTTTGCGACGAGGATCATGCCCATCGATTGCAGCCTCTAATCTCTTTAGTAATGAGTGCATCCCCAGAATCGCCGAAGCTGCATCTTCAACATCACACCAGGCTTTCTTGTCAGCGATCCACTCAAACCATCGCAGAGTTTTCGACAGAAGTTCGGGATCGGAAGTCGGAAATGAATTTCCTTCCGCCAGTATCCACAGAATCTGTCCGTTTGACCACACTTCACCAGTCCAGAGCCCGTCCTTCGACTCACCTAACACGTCAAGGAGATACCGAATCGCCTTCTCGCGTTCCTCGGGTAACTGCTCATCGTCATGTGACTCGAATTTTATCTTGCCCAAGTTTTGGCAGATCAGCAAGAAATACGCCGTGTGATGGGGTGCGATGATGCGACCAGACCGATCCTGATAACTAGCCAACCAACGGACAGCAGCCGGCACGTCGACTTTGGCAGGACAGAGTCCTGTTCGTAAGATCGCAATCAACGCCCACGACGTCTCCCAATGTTCATCGTGCCAGTTGCTCCTCCCATTCAGCGAATACTTATCTGCAATCCACGCCAATGCCTTCTGGACCGACGCATCCTTGGGCGAGACTCTAAACCTCATGAGAGCCAGCAGACACATGGCGGTGTCCCAAATCTCCTCACTCCATGACCCGTCTTCTAGTTGCACGTGAGAAATCCACTTCTTAACGGCTTCACGCCATGGCGAGTCTGGCTTGCATAGAGTCTCTAAACACATCGCTGCAAGAGCGGTAGCGCGGGCTTCCTGCCAATGTCCGTCCCTGCTACCCTGCTGAAATATGTATGAGTACGCCTCCGTGACGACCGAGTACAGTCTTTCAGTCGCCTCCTCAATGAAGGCTCTCTCAGCCACTGGTCGAACCGTAGCACTCATAAGCGGGCCTCCAACCCAGGATCGTCATTAACAAACGCTGCTTTGGGCTCACTGGGCCTGGGCGTCGTTTAACGGCTTCCGTCTAAGCCTAATCGTTCGCCGAAGAGATGGCCAAATGATATTTTCGGGACACCGCCGAGACTGCTTTCTCTACGATGAGTCGGCCAAGAATCACATTTTCGGGAAGATTAGCAGCTAACTGGCAAAAATCCCCATTTCACTTATTGTCTCTAACCCTGACGTTTGATTGTTGGCTTTTTAGTTCGTAATCACAATCGGTACGCGGTGCCAGGACTCGCCAGCACGGCGGTAGGACAACAGATATCCTCCCGCCGGCATATTCGACATGTCCAGCTCAACGTCGAGCCGAACCTCGCCGTGCTTGATAGTCGCATTTCCTTGAGCTGTCTTTAGGACCTCGCTTTGATCTGCGCGTTGAACCCGAACATAGTACAGTCCATCAGAGCTGCCAAGCGGCAGTGTCATGCGACACTCCAGAAGTCGAGCTGGTACTCGGATCATCTGGCTGCCATTCGTGCTTTTCTCGCCGCGCGTCGCTGACCGCGTGAGATTGAGCATGACCTCGAACGGCTTCCTGTCAGCGCCAGTGCTGGCTACATCCTGCTGGCCACTGCGGTCACCTGGTACACCGGCAGGCTTTGTTGCGGTCATACCCGGCGTGGAGATTTCCCGTCCCCTGCTTTGTTTCCAGAGCAGGCCTGCACTGGCGAGAACAATGCTCGCTAGAGCACCGTACAAAGTGAATCGTTGCCGCCGCCGCGCCCTGAAAGCGACCTTAAGTCGATTGAAGTCCCCAAAACATTCGCTGCAGGAGCCGAGATGATCGATCCATGGATCAATCTCAGTAATAGGAACCTGATGGCGCGCCACGCGTTGCAGAAACTCTGAGTCAGGGCAGCCGATTCGATCAGGGTTCGGAAATCCTTCTGCCAACTCTCGATTGAGGAGTTGCGAGAACTGCCCGTCCTCGCTGCTCCGTCGTTTTTTGTGCAGAAAGCTAATCAAGGTTCACCATTTCAACATCGGCGTCTCTGACCATTCACTCGGTTCCGTTAGGACCAGAATGTACTTCAGCTAAGCTGCGGTCCCACCGCGACGACGGAGGTAGTCTCGCAATCGCGTGAGCCTCCGCCGATAGCGGAATTCAACTTGAAATTCGGTGAGATCGAGGCGTTTCGCAATTTCCTTAATCGAATAACCGTACTTTACGTAGTTCCACACGCGCCGAGTCCACGGGTCCATCATCTTCAGCGCCTGCTGGACCTGTAGTTCGCGTTCCAGTCGTTCGACAGGTTTCCAATCTGCAACGCGGCCAAGGCTTTCAAGCTTTTCAACTGAGTCCGTTAGCAGAACTTTCTGACGGAATTGCCTTTCTTTCACCAATGCGCGCTGAAACCGGTGGCGGAATGCGCCAATTAAATACGATTCCAAATTCGTAACATGATGCAGGTTTCCAAGCCGACGCATCGTTCTCAATACAGAACGAAGAAGCTCTTCCCAAACTTCAGTTGCCAGGCACTCAGAGTCAGGAACATCCGCTAAACGTGCATACGAAAGCACATTGGGCCACGCGCTTCGTGCAGCATCCAATAGACGCTCATGACTCTTGGAGCGGCTCCCAGCTTCGTCATCTGGGCCAGCAATTACCCACTCAGGGCCAAGATTTGGGTTCTCCAACGAAACACTCCAGAGTTCACGCGAATCGACGAAGCGGGTTTTGTGGAGAGGTTCTCACCAGCCCAGCAAGCAGTCAAGAGCCCTTCGCAAATAAATATTGTGATGCCTTTTCTCCTCGAACTGTTCCTAAGTTAGTGTAGGGATTCTTTCCGATGAGCAAGATGTTCACGAAACAAGTCTGGAGTTTTTCGCAGTATAATAGCGGTAATTGTGAGCCGCACTTCGTCCCCGGAGGTTCTGCCATGCTGATTCTCGTTCCCTGGAAGCCAGTCGTTCTCGTGTGGGGATTGCTGAGCGGGATGATACTGGTTGGTTTCGTTGCATCGTCGCTGCTTGAAGGAAAGAACCCCTTCGCGCCAGGTGCGACCATCACGCAGCCCCCAGCCGTGAAAACGGGTGTTGCGCAAGCGGGGCAACAACCTAAGCACTCCCACAAAGCGGCTCGGACTCCGAGTCAGTGAGACTCCGCAGATCTCCTTCTGCTAATTTGTTTGCTTAGCCTTTCCGTCAAGTCCTCGCGTGGTTTCCCCGACGTCATTCTTACGTGCACGCTAGAAAAGCCCGCGCCAGCGGGAATGCCGGCGCGGGCAGAGCGCTGGTCAATACTCGCTTGGCAAGTGGATGACGTTGTTGGTGAAGTACAGAGTGATTTCCTCCAGCGGGAAATCGGTATGTTCGATCTCCTTGGTGAACACGATATTGCTGTTGCCATCGTCGCACGTAAGCTTAGCGGTCCGGTCGGGACGTACGGCGAGTTTCCAGACTTGAAACTCCTCGGCGGCAACAGCCTTGTTGTAGGGCTGAATGATCGCGATCTCGTCCAGAAGCCAATATGCTCCACCGTGCTCGGCAACGTGCTGTGCGCCGTCGGTGTAGAGAACGTTGCGGTTGATTCCGTGCCGATACCAGTTTTCGCTGCCGGTGAACTGCGCGAGGTCGCTTTTGTTGAGAGTCTTCGTCGTCATGATGTGCCTCTTTCGTTTTGAGTGACCCCCTTGGCGGGGCGAGAGAGGCAACAGGAACAGCCGGACGGAAGGCGCGGTGTCACAGGCAAGCGTGAAATAAATGAGGGGTAGCCCGTAGGGAATCATCGTTTATGTCGCGAAAGTGCCTTGACACTGGCCTGCGGCTGTTAGCTTGACTCAGAACCCGTCCATGAGTGGGAAACGGAAAGAGGCATTGCTGACGAAGACTGCGCGGAGAGATGCGGCGAGAATAGAGGGGGACAGTCACGTGGAGGAGAGAGATTCGGTCCGCGCAAGATGGGAGGTTCAAATCGTGTTTCTTGAGCGATATGCGCCTTCAACAAGGATCAAACAGTCGGTAGACCGGTGGCCGTGGGGAGGATGGCTAGGTAACTTGCGTCCAGCGCAGGACCGAGAAGAAGGATAGCGGCGATTCGGCGGACTACTTGCGCAACGTAGGCAGCTTCTTCGGAGCGAAGGGGACGGCCAAGGAGCGGGAATTCGCGGTAGCTGAGCCACTTTTTCAGAACCTGGTAGCCACCGAGGGTGTAATTCCAGACATTGATGGGGATCGCCGGCCAGAGGGATTCCCCGTTGAGATGGACGTCGACGCAGGATTCTCCCAGCAGGGCGAGCGCGTCTTCAAGAGTGAGAGATTGCGCCGTTGCCAGCGCGGCGAGCTTTTCTCGTTCGACCGCACTCCACTGCCGTTCGGGAGACAGGCCTTGGCCGGGCATGACGGTGCTGCCTTGTCCGCGGTATCCCCAGCCTGCCGTGAGCTTGAGGGCGTTTTCGAGGTCTGAACTCTTAGGAAGTTTGAGAGCTGCGAAGAAGGACCATTCGCCGGTCAGGCGGATGGAAGATTCCACATCGAGCAACTCGGCGAGGCGGCGACCGAGAGCGGCGGAGTGGGCGAGGAGATCGGCGGTTGCGGGCAGTGGGATGCGCGGCCAGTCACTCATGAGAGCCCCTGAATTTTCGGTGCGGTATTGCGGCGTGTGCAGGACCGCTAACGAATGGAAGAAAAGGCTTGGATACTCAATCTTAATTTCATTCAGATACCGGGCCGCTGCTTCACTCACGTTCATGCGTGATTCAACGTGGCCGGGCAGCGGTTCTCCCATCGTGGACATTGGAAAAATGTTTGCACCGCGCTCATTGAGGTGTCGGTTTGCCAGTAAAGTTGTGATGCCGGGTGGATCGAAAGCCTTTCTGTTCTTTTGGGCGAGATACATGATTGGCACGTCTGTACGGTATTGCCTGACATATTCCTCACGCTTTTCGTCGAGCAACTTTGTCGTCGGTTCCCAATACAGCCATCTGTTGTCGTATGGCCTATAGGCAAGCTGCAGAATCTGCCAAGGTCGGAAACCTCTTGTCTGAAGAGCGACTCGAACCTCCGTCGCTTGGAATCTTTTCGTGTCGATCATTGTGCCCGGAACAAGCGCATCCATATCCGCGTGCGAAAATTTTGGATTGAGATAATCCCGCATGCGTTTCTCCAAATCCTCGCGGCTTATGTCCGTGACTAGATCGTCTCGTCCGCTTTGCACGCCGGGAAAGGATTCGTGGAAGAGTTCCGGCACACGTGGCCACTTGAGATAGTCGGTTGCAACAACCCTCGGCTTGAAGGGAAGGCCAAGCGTGGAACTTAGTCTGAGGGAGGAATATCTCGGCTCGTGGGTTGCAATTGACCGCGTGAGAGCTTCGCGCCGTTCCGAGGCCCGCGCGTCGTCGAAGTCGCGGTAGTGCAGTGCCGCCGGTTCGTGGCGCGATCGAGCGTTGCGCACTAGGGTGCTGATGGCCGTGCCGATGCGGATGCCCACGCTCGTGCCTGTGACCGCGAAGACAGTTTCGCTGGTCCGGCCGTCGGGAGCATACTCGCTGATCTTGCGGTCTCCGTGAAGATTATCGATATATATGTCGGCGAAGGTCTCAAGGTATTTATGCCGCATCGTCGGATGCGAAAGGCCATCTAGCCACGAATAGTTGGAGATGAAGCATACGATTCCCTTGCCATCAGCATTCTCCGCGATGCGGCGCTCGGCAATCCGGAAAAATCGGATGTAGAGATCGTTGAGCCCCTGGCCCTGCGGCGCCGGGAGACCTTCAACAGGCGTGCGGTATTCATTGGTGAGGTCGCGTTCCTCTTCTATCTTCGCGATTCCGGCATAGCCGTTGTACGGCGGATTGCCGAGGATGACGAGAATCGGGCCTTGTTGCTTGATTTGTTCGGAGTCTTCGCGCTCGCGACGGAATTCCTCGAAGATTACGGATTGAGGATGTTCCTCGGGAACCCAGCCGGTGAGGGCATTGGTCAGATAAACCCCGGCGCGATGATTGTCGGTGAGAGGAGCGCCAGCTGTCTCCAAAAGTGAGGCGATCTGAAGGTGCGAAATGACAAAGGGCGCGGGCATGATCTCGAAGCCGAAAACTCGCGAAAGCGCGATGGCGCGGAGAGCATCCGGAACGAGCGCGGTATCGTCGGCGGCATTTTCAAGCAGGGTCTGATGAATGCGATGTAGAACTGCGGTGAGATAGGCTCCAGTGCCGCAACAGGGATCGAGGATGCGGACGACGGGGCTGGCGAGACCGAGAGGTTGATCGAGTTCGGCTCGGAGAAGATGATCGACGCGCTCGACCATGTAGCGGACGATTTCTTTTGGGGTATCCAGACGCCGAGGTCCTTGCGAAGCTCGGGGTCGAAAGCTTCGAGGAAGGGCTCGTAGAAGTAGGCGACCGCTTCTTCTTCGCGGAAAGTATCGAAGAAGGCGGGCTGGACGCGGTTAAGGGCTTCTCCGGCAAGGTTGAGGATTTCCTGAAGCTGGACGGAGTTCAAGGCTCCAGGGTCGGATACTTCTCCAAAGAGCTTGCGCAGGACGGGAACACGCAGGTAGTGAGCGGAGACGCGCCAGTCGAAGCGAGCGCCAGGCGTGCGATTTTCGGGTACGCGACGCCAGAGAATCCAGGCGGAAAAGATTCCGTAAAAGAGAGTCTGGACGAGGGTGGAGCGAAAAAAGTGCTCGCCTTTCTCGCCCTCGAATTGGATGCCGAGCGACTCCTGAAGAGCGAGTTTGACGGTGCCGAAGCTGCCGAGCGGATGATCTTCGGCGCGGGCGCGGGCTTCTCGAGCGTAGGACGCCAGCAGCCAGGCTACGTCTCTTGGCTGGACTAGCGGCGCGCGATAGAGCATGACGCGCGCGAGGAAATCGGGCAGGAGATCGGCGTGGCGGGCGAAGCGAGTGAGTGGGTCGTCCCAGAGCGCAGCGAGCGTGGCGGCCAGCGTGTAGCGTTCGAGAGTCTGGGTTGTGCCTGCTGACGTGAGTTGGAGGAGGCGGAACTCTCTGAGATTGGTGATTAAAACCAAGCCGTATTGCTTGAGATAGCGGATGGTTTGCGGCTCGTTGGTCAGGATGTCGAGGTTATAGTCCGCAGGCTTGATTTCGACGACTCCGCGCTCGGGGTTCTGGAGGATTGGAGGTTCGGCATTGCGGCGTCTGCTAGCGGTTTGAGGGAAGAAGCCTCCGTCGGGCATGCCTGCGCCTTGATTGCGGAGCTGGGTCGAGAAGAGGACCGCAGGCTTCAGTTTCTGCCCGGCAGTGTTGAGTAGCCTATCGAGTGGAGGGTAGAAGGAGGTCTCGGCAGTGGCGGAGCCAGTGGAGCGAATCGCACGGAGATCGGTAATATATTGGGCGACGCCGTAGGCCGATGGCATGTCGCTCTCATGATTGCACATGGCGCGGGTTCATGAAGCGTGAGG
>Ga0209648_10001180_pt1 | contig 20781 bp, 16 predicted proteins | sample GraSoi2013_115cm_FD_185830 | JGI IMG/M metagenome (GOLD analysis project Ga0209648, IMG submission 185830) | Grasslands soil microbial communities from the Angelo Coastal Reserve, California, USA - Sample 9_17_2013_115cm (SPAdes) (version 2) | ecosystem: Environmental > Terrestrial > Soil >... | reverse complement strand
CTAGTCCATGCTACTCCTGTAGCAACGCCTGGCTCATCGTTCTCTTCTGCTAGCCCATAGTAGTATTTTTGTGGACCCAGGTAATCGCCAATCTTTTCTGCCGTTACTTTTGTTTTGGTACGTCGTCCCTCTGCTACTTTCCGAGCGACTTTGCGCATTATTGAGGCAATCTCGCGTTCAAGGTTTCGCACACCCGCCTCGAACGTATAATCCCGTATGATATGGTGTAACGCTTCGTCGTCAATCTCAACATGCGAAGGTTTCAGCCCATGGTCCTTCATCTGTTTGGGAATGAGGAACTGGCGGGCAATGTGCATCTTTTCTTCTTCCGTATACCCTGGCAATTCAATGACCTCAAGTCGATCGCGCAGGGCCGCGGGAATGGGATGCAAAACGTTCGCCGTTGTAAGAAAAATGACCTTTGAGAGATCGTACGGTACCTCGAGGTAGTGATCAGAGAATGCGTGGTTTTGTTCGGGGTCGAGCACCTCTAACAATGCGGCAGAGGGATCACCCCGGAAATCAGCACCGATCTTATCTATTTCATCCAATACAAAGAGAGGATTAATAGTGCCAGCGGTCTTCATGGTTTGGAGGATGCGACCTGGAAGTGCTCCAACATAGGTACGACGATGCCCGCGAATCTCAGCTTCATCGTGTATGCCTCCCAGTGATAGACGCACGAATTTACGATTGAGCGCCTCGGCAATCGAACGGCCAAGCGAGGTCTTGCCAACTCCAGGAGGCCCAACGAAACAAAGAATTGGGCTGCGCATATTGTCTGAGAGCTTACGCACCGCCATGTACTCAAGAATGCGCTCTTTCACCTTCTCAAGGCCGTAATGTCTCTCCGCGAGAATTCTTGTCGCTTCTTTAATATCCAATTGATCTACAGTAGCTTTATTCCAGGGAAGACTGACGAACCAATCCAGGTACGTGCGTATTACGCCTCCGTCTGGAGCCATAGAGGGTGTTGAATTAAGACGATCTAACTCTTTAATTGCCTTGGCCATCGCCTCTTCTGGCATTCCAGAGGAGAGTATATTCTCGCGCAACTCCGCATTTTCGCCTATGGTCGGGTCGGTTTCACCTAATTCTCGTTGTATGGCCTTGAGTTGTTCACGTAGAAAATATTCTCGCTGGCTCTTATCGACTTCTTGCTGGACCTGGCTATGAATTTGATTTTCTAACTCTAAAATATTCAGTTCTTTAGTGAGCAGGATGCATGTCTTTTGTAATCGCTCCTCGACGCTGAAGGCTTCCAGTATACTCTGACGTACCGCAGCAGGCGGTTCAATCACGGAAACTATAAAATCTGCTAGCCAGCCGGGTTGGTCGATATTCATTGCAGTGATGAAAGCTTCATCGGGTAGTGTGCCGTTCAGTTTCACACATTTTTCGAAGAGAGCTAGCGCTGCTCGCACCAGTGCCTCTACCGCGAGTGTGCGCTCTGTTTCTTCGTGTACGGCTTCTGTACGCACACGCATGAAAGGTGTTTGTTGAGTGTACTCAAGGCGACGCAAACGTCGTTGACCGTGCAGAAGCACGCTGGTTGTACCATCCGGCATCTTCAGAACCCGGTCAATTATGCCTTCGATACCTATGGTGTATACATCTTCCTGACCAGGATCCTCCAGCTCTTCATTTATCTGCATCACAACGAACAGGGTGCGATCCTTGCCCATTGCATCTTCGATGGCCTTTATGGATTGTTCGCGTCCCACAAGTAAAGGAGTGACCAGGTTAGGCAGTAAGACTGTATTGCGGATGGGTAATAATGGTAATTCTAATATATCATCCCTGCTTGATAGATCCTCTTCGAGCTTAGGGTGCTTCTTCGTAGCTGTCCGAGTGGCCTTCTTCGTGACCATATAGTTCCTTTCAACGGATATGGTTTATTATCCATGCATATATGTTCTTGCATTATAACGTATAACGCGCTGTAAAGGTTATGTTTTAATCATTTGCCAAAATAAATTCCTGGTTAGTTCTTGCCTTCTTCTAGCACTTGTTTTAACGTGTGGGCCTTTTCCATTCTCCCTAACTTCAGATATGATGGTACTCATACTCCGACGGTAGAACAGGAACTTGCATTCCCTCTATCTTTACAAATCGTTTGTGACCCTCTAAATTTACGGGTTCCTCTTTCAATCGAAAAGATACAGAAGGTTGCGCTGTTCTTCGGAGAGAACCAATCGATTGTTTCGTTGTACTGGAAATATCTCTGCACGCTCCCAGAGTTGCCCAATAACGCTGGTTCTGTTGCCAATTTGAACGCCGCGTTCATGTAATGCGGTCAGCAATTCTCTTGCATCGAAGAGGTAAACCGACTCAATCACCCAGGTATTGGCAAGACTATGTATTGTGTTCGCTCCCACTTTTGGACCTGAAAGGACGAGATAATAATCTGGTGGAGGGTCCGTCCTCAGGCCGAGATCTCCTTCGCGTTTTGTGTGCCATTGCACATCGACACTATGTCCAGCTAACGGACCATATGAAAATCTATCGTAGCTTGCTTTTTGTGTTGCCGATTTTTCGTGTGTAATCCCAAAAATAACTGAGGCAATGTAATCACCAACTGATCCGATATGCACCGGCTCTCCAATGAGATTTGCGATGTTGCTCTCGACGGTATTCTTTGCCTTGACTAATTCGGCGAGACGAGGCAGATTATTCATAACCTACTCCTAAGATTCGTTAGATGTGTTCCAGGTCGATAACCGTTCTTTCGTTTTGTGTATTACCCGTATTCAACGTGGTTTTTGGCTCGAGTAGTAGTACATGAGCTTCCTCTTCAGCAATGGGCAGGTGGTCAACACCTCTAGGAATGATTACGAACTCCCCCTCCTCTAACAAAATATCCTGGTCTCGAAGCTTAATCAGTAATCGTCCCTTTACAACAAGAAACAGCTCATCCTCTGTATCGTGATGATGCCAGACGAATTCCCCTTTGAGCTTGGCCAGTTTGACATAGGAATCGTTGAGTTCGCCCACAATTTTCGGGCTCCAGTACTCCTGGAAAAGGTCAAATTTCTGAGCAAGATTCACTTTGTCCATCGTTTTCTCCTTTGCTGTGCTATTTCTACTAGTATAGTACACTACCTGGAACTCAAACGTCGCCCGAAGCTCTTCACTAGATAGTTCTAGAGTGCCGTCTGGTCGCAAGTTACTCATGGACAACCTTTCTATGCTGGTTTATGGTAGAATGGCAGCAAAGCAACCCTGATAGAACACTATCTGAGAGTTATGATAAATTAAAAGGTCAAGACTTGTATGCGTAAAATACGTATAAGTACTTCAATGGGTATCGCACTCTCTATTTTGATTGCTGGGATAACTGTTCAAGTTACGGATTACCTGGAATTATTTGGCCACAATAGTGTTGTTCCACTGATTATTGGCTTCGTCATCATTGCTGTGGGTGTCTTGTTCTTTCTACTGTTGCGATTGGCTGCCAGGGAAAAAAAGTGAAGAGAGTTCTTTGTGATACTAAGATGCAACTCTCAAATAGTGTGCCCAATAGCCTTGCCATGGCCCATATCTTTCAGAGAGGCGTTTTAGAGCATCACGGCTCATTCCTTCACCCATGTCATAGACTTTGGAAGCTGCTTCAACCAGCCTTTTCTCAGTTAGGGGAACATGCTCCATTCGACCCAGGCCTCGCACCATAATGAATGTTGCTGACCATTCACCAATGCCCTTAATTTTGCGCAGCCATGCCTCGACTTCCTCATCGGGAGCAGCACTTAGAAACTCCTCGTCAACTTCGCTAAATGCCCTCGCTATCGCGCTCAGGTACTCAGCCCTACGCTCATTACGAACCAACGTCAGCAACTCTCTCTCTTCTGCAACGGCTATTTGAATTGGTTCTGGAAAGGCCCAATAGATAGTTCCGTTCACTTCCAGTTTATTGCCGTATCTCTCAATGAGCGCCTGTTTCGTTTTCTGCGCGATATTCATGGGATTCCGCTGAGTAAGTATCGCCCAGCAGGCATTCTCAAAGGGTGTCAGAAATTTGACCTGGTGATAGCCATACAAGTGATCTATAATTGGCGCAAAATCGGGATCTTCGCGGCCAATATGATAAAAGGGCTGTAGGTCATCAGTCAAGCTCAAAAAGAAGGTCATACGATCAACTACGCCGGTTCTCGTAGTTTCGGTGATGGGTTGCGCAGAAAAGAGCGTATATTCCAGAAGTGGCTCCTCGATTGTTCCCTTGGAGGTAAGTTGAAAAACAACCGTCTGGCCATCGACGGTAATTGCTTTGGTAAGTGAATGTGATGAAACCCTTTGTTCATTCTTCGTTGGTCCAAATATCCCCAGGAATTGTAAGGACTTGTCAAAGTCAAATGGTGGGGTTGGGGTGAGTGTGCCTGTTTCCTGATTCATCCTTCTGCGTGGACCTCACTGTGCCTTTGATCTTAAGTGACGATATATCTAACTTTAAACTTTACTCCCATAATGTGTCTTGAGGAGGGGTACCAGTAGATATATTATCCTGGTCAGCTTCTGGTTGCAATTTCTTGCGTTTTCGATGTTTTGCATTCAAAAGTGGCTTAATAGAGGGTTCCGGCGCGAGGTCTTCAGGCATGGTTCCACCAATATCTTCGATGGCCTTACGTACCTTCTTCCCAACCTCGTGGTGTACTTCCATGGCGTTGGTTTGCCCAATAATACCTTCTTTGCGCAGCCGTTCCTCCGTTTGTGTAATACGAAAATCATTGGCGGCCAATTCCGCTCGTCCCATACGGTCGAGCAGGTCCTCACGCTGGTCAATCTGCTTCCTTTCTTTGATATCTAAGACGCCCAACTCACCATACAAGCCCTTATATCCTGCATTTTGAAATATACCAAAGTTTTGTGAGAGAACGCCAGCCTGTGATGCCGCTTGTGCAAGTCCTTTATTATTTTCGGTGACTCGCTCTCTAATCTTCAGGCGTTCCTCCTGCTCCTCAAGCAATTGGGCCAACTCCTGACGCCTGGTGGAAATAGCGAAGTATGCTTGCGCTTCGGCAATTTCTTTCTTGCGTGGGTCGCCGTTCTGCGCGATTAAGTAGCATGCAAAACGAGAGAGAAGGTAGTCTTTGACAGAATATCGAATCCCTTTACTGGTATTTATCATTTTTCTTGCTTGAAGAAAATGACCGCGAACAATCTGTCCGCTATTCTTACACGCCTCCTCTGCTCTCTCTATTGCATTCTTGAAATTTTCCCACTTAGCATAGCCAAGTATCCTCATCAAATCACGAGCGCTCCAATACTCAGCCCCATAGGAGTTAGTCTGCTTGATCGAATTAAGGTCTGATAATTGTTCCTGCATCATATCCCTCTTTCATCTATTCTTCACTATAAATCAGCACGATAATCTGATTAATCACGTCGCCAATATTGAAATTCGGTGCATCAGGGTTGTATCGAATAAATGTGCAGCTTAGTCTCTGTTCAATATAGTTTTGCCGCTTGCGCTCAACTTCTTGAGTGTATTTACGATGACCCTCCTCATCACATTCCACAGCAATTCTGTAGTCTGGAAAGTAGAGATCAATATAGTACGGTGTTACTTTGCATTGCTGTACTGCTCTTAGATGCTGTAAGGCTCTTCTAATTTGTCCAATGGTTTTTTGCTCTTTGGTGATGTCTATATCCTTAGGGATCGAGACGCCAAGCTTTTTCGCTATAGTGTAATAATCTATGTTTCTGTCAAGCGAAACAAGGGTAAAATACGCTAATGCCCGTATCGTTTCGGATTTTCTCATGTCGCTACATATGAGCACCAGGTGTAGTGCATAACGCGTCAGGTAATAATCCTTAACCTCTCTCTTGGCACCAAAACCAATGGAGATAACTTTGCTTGTAACAGAGAAATGCTCAGATAATTCTAGATTGGTTAAACTACAGATTGTCATCGCACGTTGGATGACTATATCAAAGTTTTGCCATTTATCGTAGCCCAAGAGAGGAACGAGATCACGAGCACTCCAGTAATCTACCCCATAGTGACTGATTTGCTTGATCGATTCGAAATCAGGTGATTGAGCTTCCATACATAACCCTTTTCTTACACTTACCATCTTATAAGTATGGGATGTCGAACAGATGCTTTGTCCTTTTCCCTTACCCATCATCTTATCCCGTATGGAGGTAATGAGTCTTTATTTGTGAGAGACCTGATATGTCGCTACTTTAACACAGATGTTCTACAAACTCAAGAGTATTTGGCTCAAAAAGTCATCTTCCCCTTGCAAACCGCTTCGCCGCATGTTATTCTCGTACATATGATCTATTGGTAGATGGATCTGAGGGGGATATTTCTTTATGGCGCAGGCAGAGCTTGGCAACGTGCCTCAGCAGGGGGTATTACTGCGACGCGCACATGAATTGCTGGAGAGCATTGGACAACCCGTATCCGAAGGTCTATTGCTACAACACCTGTTTGGTGTTAGCGAAGGCATGGGTAAAAACGCAATCTGGCTTACGTTGTTGCGCAAGGCTCTGCGAAGTTCTTCGCTATTTGAACAAACTGACGAGGATCAGTGGGCGCTTTTGGCGTGGCGTAGCACGCAGCAACCTCTACATGTCATCGAGTTTGTCATCCTGGATACTGAGACGACTGGACTTCGCCCTGGTCATCACCGTGTTATTGAACTTGCTGGTATACGCATCCGTGGAGGTGAGGTGATTGGTTCATTTCAAAGCCTGCTCAATCCAGGTGTTCGTCTGCCGTCATTCATTGTACAGTTCACGGGTATCAGCCAGGAGATGGTTGCTACAGCGCCTAAGGCGAATGAAGTTTTCCCGGACTTCCTGCATTTTATTGATGGCGCCATTCTGGTCGGACATAATGTCGGTTTTGATCTTGGCTTTCTCCTTTACGAAGCGCAGCTACTCGGCTATGATTTTCCCATCGATGGCCTGGATACCATTCTCCTGGCACGCCGCTTTCTGCCTGGTTTGCGCCGTTTCAAACTCGACAATTTGGCTGATCACCTGAAGATACCTGCGGCGAATCGTCACCGCGCCCTGGGAGATGCCAAAATCACGGCTGCCATTTTTACAAAGCTGCTGGGATTAGCCCAACAGCAGGGTATTGAGACACTTGGACACCTGCGACGCCGCTTGCAATTGCCGGTTGCCTGGAGCGGCGATATTACACAGGCTACTACGACCAAGCAGATTGAGCTGCTGCGTGCCGATGGCAAGATCTCGACACAGTCGGCTACTCTGCGACCGACTGGCACCCTCTTCCTCAATCCTGCCTGGAAACGGGATTTCCCAGCCAGGCCAGGTGTGTACTTGATGAAGGATGCATATGGGCAGGTAATCTATGTCGGCAAGGCAAAGTGCCTTAAGGATCGCCTGGCTTCGTACTATAATCAACCCCTGGGCTATACGCGCAAAATGGATGGGCTATTGCAGAATGTCAAAGAGATCGAGACGCGCGTGCTCGGTTCGGAGCTAGAAGCTTTGCTGGTGGAGTCGCAACTGATTAAAGAGCTGCAGCCCACCTACAATGTGCAATTACGTAACTATGAACTCTATCCTTTTATCAAGATCGATGTGCAACACCCTTTCCCGCGTGTCTATGCCACGCGAGAGGTGGCTCCAGATGGTGCTCGCTACTTTGGTCCTTTCCGCAGCCGGCGCATTGTCGATCTTACGATTGAACTGGTGCAGAAAGTATTTCCTATTCGCAACTGCACTCGCTCTTTGCCGCCACAGGCCAAACCGTCCGAGCCATGCCTGCGCCTGCACTTGAATCGCTGCCCGGGTCCATGCCGTGGTGGAGCTGATGCGACTGAATATCACAAAATAATTGAAGAGGTATGTGCCTTCCTTGGGGGTGAGCGTGAAGACCTGCTGGATCGCTTGCGTCGACAGATGTTGGAGGCTTCGCAGCAATTGAACTTTGAACGTGCTGCGTGGCTGCGTGATACTATCCGCAGCGCTGACGAGGTGTTAATCGGTCAACGCTTGATTAGTGGGGCAGTTGAAGCTAACAATCTCTTTATCGTTTATCCTTCGGCCAGGGAGGGACATAACGAACTCTTTCTCGTCCGTCATGGACGCCTGTTAGAGCAGCGCTGTATTCCACATGAGCCAGAGGCGATGAAGCTCACTGTCCGCGAGCTATTGAAGCTGGCAGCCTCGCTGGGAGAGCCGCCCAGCATTGTGGGCAAGGCCGAGGTAGACCAGATCAACATTATCAGTCGCTGGATCCATCACCACAGTAATGATCGAGCCTTTTTCCCTTTCCAACAGGCCTTAACGGATGAAGATGAGGCGCGGCTCTTAGCGCAACGCATCTGGGTAGAGGCCGATGCCGTGCGAAATCTGCCTATTGATAATGGTTTAGAAGAAGAGGATAATACGTTATAACTAACACAGATTGCATTTCTTTTGAAGGAGACGGCACGGCACATGTTACTTTCCGACAAACGTATTGTGGAAGAGTTGAAAAGCGGCAACATTATTATTGAACCATTTGATGAACGCCAACTGGGAACCAATTCCTATGATTGCCGCCTGGGTGAGTGGTATTTTCAAGGTGATATGAATGTAGATGTAATACACCTGGATAATCCATTTGACATTCGCCGCTATTGGGGGGAACCGCGACAGGCTGGAGATGGGAAGATCGCCATTCGTCCTGGCACGACTCTCCTGGCGCATACACAGGAGGTTATTGGAGGACATAACGGATACCTGGCAAAAATGTATTCGCGCAGCACAGTGGCAAGATCGGGTCTGTCGGTATGCCGTTGTGCTGGAGTCGGGGACGTGGGCTATATCAGTCGCTGGACCATGGAAATAAGTAACCATACACAGACTACTATCTGGGTGCCCGTCGGTTTCCGCATTTGCCAGCTTACCTTCGAGTATGTAGGTGAAACGTTAAAAGAGTATCATGGGAAATATGGCAAGGCCAATCATCAATGGACGCCGGAAGATATGCTGCCCAAGCCGTACTTTGACTGGGATTATGATGTGTACCGTACCGATAGAGGAAAATAGAGTGTGAACAAGGGGAGATTAATCTCATTCGAGGGGCTTGATGGTGCGGGTAAGACCACTCAGATGGACTTGTTGGAGAGGTGGCTGGAGGCGCGCGGAGTGTCATATATACGTACACGCGAACCGGGTGGAACACCGCTCGGGGTAGAGGTACGTCAACTGCTACTCAATCGCCCAGAGCTGGGAATTGTCCCACTTGCAGAAGCTTTTCTATTCCAGGCAGACCGCGCACAGCATTTTGCCACACTGGTAATTCCCGCGCTTCGCGAGGGAAAACTAGTCATCACCGATCGCTGCTATGATGCCAGCATCGCCTATCAAGGTTACGCGCGCGGCGTGGGAGCAGAGCTTGTTGAGCAACTTTCATTGCTGGCAACGCAGGGTTATAAGACAGACCTCACCATCTTACTTGACCTCGATCCCTCTGATGTGCATAGGAGGACTGACACTACTAATGACCAGAGGGGCATGCGTGAAGAGCGGACGCGCTTCGATGCCGAGGCAGAAGATTTTCATCGACGTGTACAAGAGGGCTTTCGTACCCTTGCTCGCGCGCATCCCGAGCGCATAAAGGTGGTGGATGCTTCGCGTTCGCCTCAAGAGATTCATAAGGACATTATCGGGTTGGTAGAAGCGTTGTTGGTGCGAGACTCATAGGACGGCTACATCTCCATGCCGATGGAGCAAGGTAGGAAATCTCCCTCTCCCCTAACAATTTTTTGATCTCCTTCGTCCACAGCAGCCCGCAAGCGGGCCGTATCTCTTATTTTCGTGCGTCGAACTGGATGAACGTGGCCGCGGCCACGTTCATCCAGTTCGACGCACTAACGTTTTTGGTCGCGACCTTTGGTCGCCAGTCTTCTGCTCTACGAATTAGTATATGAGTGCCAGGGAGAGAGGGAAATTCGCCTCACTTTCTTGCCACAAGAGAAATATGGTTCAAGTAGCGCTCATTCTGCACGGTAATTTTTGAGGCCTGGTAGGTATCCTGCTCTAGAGGCTGCGCAAGGGTGATATGGTTCAAGTAACGCTCATTTTGCGCGGTAATTTTTTGGCGCTGCTTGCTTGCTTATGTGCGTGATGGCTCTTCCTTGTATATACTAGAGTTTTGCTTCGTAGTATCACTGCATTTCCTCCAAGCGTTTCTTGCGCTTTTGCGCATCAAAATATTCTGGATCAAGCTCTAACGCTTTTTTTACTGCTACCAGTGCTTCTTCTCTCCTTCCTAGAATCCCCAATGCCCATGCCTTACCGTCCCAGGCGGGTACATATTTTTGATTCAGCAATAAAGCATGCTCGAACGCTTCTAGAGCTTCGTCGTAGCGTGCCAGCATTGCCAGGCAAGTTCCTCTGGCGTACCAGGCTTCTGCATTCATTTCATCAAGAGAAATTGCGCGCTCTATAGCTGCCAACGCCTCGGTGTAGCGAATGGCAGCCGACAATTGCTGGCCGTATTCCAGCCAGAATTGCGCCTGTTTTTTGCTTTGCTCTGAAGGCATTTCTTTTTTACATTTGGGCTTCTGGTCTTCCATTACTGATTGTTGGAAATACCATAAATCGGCTCATGCGCAATCTCGCTGATTCAGCAAACTGATGAGATGGAACCACCGACCAAATGAAGCTTGTCAAGCAGGGTTGCGTCATCCTCATCAGGAGATGTGTCACCAGAATCAGCGAAGCTCCGCATTAGCCGTTTAATTTCATGATTTACAACACATCCGCAAAAAAGTTGCGCAAGATCCAACATATGCTTCACTTTGTGCTCGACTAGCGGCTGGCCATTGCTTCCAGAAATTGCTCCAGTTTTGCTCGTGTCACGGCATTCGGCGTGTAGATCGTGACCCTGACATCGAGGTCGCTGAGCACCTGCAAGGTGATATGCTCGAACTCCAGGTGCCCCAGCATCGGATGCTCCATGACTTTGTGAACATCCAGCGTGCTAGGCGCATCGTGATGGGGCCACCACCGACAAAATTCAGGGCTAACCTGTTTGAGATCCTCGATCAACTCCTCGAACCATCCATCGCCCGGATAGCGAGCACTGGCCGTGCGAAACTCCGCTAACGTGCCTCGCGCCATCTGTTCCCAATCGGAGAAGTGCTCCCGCATCGTTGGGTTGGTGAAGAGTCGCCAGACCAGGTTGCGCGCATAGAGGGACGTTGCTCCCGAAATGGCGAAGACGCCATCGGCAGCTCTGTTCCATGCCAGGTAGTCCCACCGTCGTCCCATGACATACGCGGGAGATGGGTTGAGGTCATCCAGCACCTGTTGGAGTGCCGGGCTGACGCTCTCCTCCGAAGGGGAGGCATGAGGAGGCAATGATTGCCCGGCGAGCAGAAACAGATGCCGGCGTTCATTGGGCGTGAGCCTGAGAGCTTGAGCAAGGCTTTCCAGGACTTGCGCCGAGGGATGCACGTCACGGCCTTGTTCCAACCAGATGTACCAGGAGGTACCTATATGAGCCAGTTGCGCGACCTCTTCGCGGCGCAATCCTGGCGTTCGACGGCGCATGCCAGGTGGCAATCCCACCTCACTGGGAGACAGGCGAGCCCGTCGCTTGCGTAAAAAATCGGCGAGGGCCTGACGACGCTCGCTCTCCTGCATCTGAGTTGCTCCTTATCCTGATAGTCAGAGACCTATGATCAACAAACTCTGGTAATAGTATCACGAACATAGCATACTCAAATGGAGCGCCTGGGTCAAGATGACACCGACAAAAGCGCGTGCTCCTGAGACCCGTGGCGCGTGACCGCTCCAATCAGGAAGAAGGAAGTTCTTCCATTGTTCGCAGAATCGAGGTAAAGGTTCATGTCTCTGAAATTTGGTTTGTCCCTGCCGCAAGGCTGGACGATGGAATTGGCAAGCATCAAGGACCCCGTTGAAGCCTACGAGGCGATGACGCGTGTGGCCCAGACAGCCGACGAGACAGGTTTCGCCTCCGTCTGGCTGGTCGATCACTTCCACACCATTCCGCACCCATCGCAGGAAGTGACGTTCGAGTGCTGGACAACCGCAGCGGCGCTGGCGCGTGATACGAAGCGTGTGCGTGTCGGTCCGATGGTCACCTGCAACGAGTATCGGAACCCCGCGCTGCTCGCGAAGATGGCCAGCACGGTCGATGTGCTCTCGCACGGGCGGCTCAATTTCGGCATCGGCGCTGGTGGCTGGAACGAGCACGAATACCGCGCCTATGGCTACGACTATCCCGATGCTCCTGACCGCCTGCGCCGCCTGCGCGAAGCCGTGCAGGTGATCCTGGCCATGTGGACTCAGGAAGAAGCGGTCTTTGAAGGCGCATATTACCAGGTACGCGGCGCGATCAACCAGCCCAAAGGCGTCCAAAAACCGCATATTCCTCTGCTGATTGGCGGCAGTGGCGAAAAAGTAACGCTCAAACTGGTCGCGCAATACGGCGATGCTTGCAACATCGTGGGCAATGTGCCGACGATTCAGCACAAATTTGCCATGCTCAAGCACCACTGCGAAACCGTCGGGCGCGATTACGAGAGCATCCACCGCACTGTCACGGGCTACTGCTCTATCGGAGAAACCGACGAACAGGCCAGGACGAAAATGCCGCAGGCTCTTGTAAGCCTGCTTGGGAACCTGGACATCAGCGCGCTCATCGGCAGTCCCGCTACCATCCGCATGCGCCTGGACGAGTTGGAGGCAGCCGGTGTCCAGGAATTAATACTCACGTTCCCCGATGCACTGCAACTGGATTCACTGCGCTTTTTTGCGAAAGAGTTCATTGCATAAGCTGGAGAAATGTGGGCCAATGAAACAAAGATGGCATACCCCCTTATCCAGCTTTTCTCATTTCAGGCTGAGGTCAGTATATAATGCTTATTCTTTACTTTTAGATTTCCATGCTTCTAAAACCTGCTGGTATGCATCCCAGGTATCCACATCAAAGTTTGCCAGGGCGTCACCCATTTCGACGAGTTCTAAATCTTGACGGTGGCGTTCAAGGACGGTACGCCCACCTTCATCGCCAGTAACCTCCAATATTTCAGGAAACAGGCTCGCGTCGAAGAGGACGGGACTGCCACGTTTTCCTGCATAGAGTGGCGCTACAATACGTTTACCTGTTGCGTTAAATATGGTGATCAGATTATCGATGATCCGGGAAGTGATCATGGGTTGATCGCCAAGCATAATAAGCGCGCTATCAACATGAGAGGATAAGGCGGATTTCTTATAGCCATTAGATGTGAGGGTTTGCACTCCCATATGCATGGATGTACTCATGCCGTCTAAATACGCGGGGTTTTCGATAATAGTGATATCGGGATGTGTGGTGTAAGGAGCGATTCGTGCACGTACCTGGTCGGCCTGGTGTCCGAGCACAAGAATGATGGGACGCACCTGCGAGGCGAGAGTGGCATCTATGACATGCGCCAGCACTGGACGGTCACCTAGGGGGAGCAGTAATTTGTGTCGTCCAGCGCCCATGCGGCTGGAACTACCTGCTGCCAGGATAATAGCAGCGGTGGTGTGAGGTATGTGCAAGCGCTTTCTCCTTCTAAGTCCGGGTGCGGGTGTATGAATGACTCTGCTGGGAAATTTGGTATAGACCAGTTGAACCAAGCAACCGGCGAAGGAAAAAGACGTGTGAAACAGGCAGAACAAGCAAAAGCGTTTCCAGGACAATACGTTGCCTGTCGAGAAACCCAACAGGTGTGCCTGTATTATACGCAAAAACTTGTTATGCAACATGAATTGATGTCTCTTTCTTCCTGTCTAGTTGTCTAGACAGAATTTCCCAGCAGAGTCATTCATACACCTGGCTCTCTCGGATGATCAGGAATCAGTATACCTGGAAAGGTGTAAAAAAGCCGTAAACGGAATAGGCAGCGCTATAAACAAAAATATAAACATTTCTCCCCAGAGTGAGCAAAGAATTGAATTGCTCGTCAAAAAGATACATACTATATAGTGAGCGGAGCGGTATTTCTCCACGGAGGAGAACCATGCTAAAGATACTTGAGCGCAAAATAATCCTGCAACTGCTGGTATTTTATGGCCTATTCGTGATCCCGCTCCTGCTGGGCGGTGCAGAACTCTATTTTTTCCAATACGACTCATTGCAACAGAGCGCGCAGCAGGCCGACCTGGGGCTGGCTCAGGCCATCGCGCAGGATGTTAAGACACAGGTACAGGGCGCGGCGGAAGAGGTCATGGACCTGGCGCGCAGCCAGGCCGCAATCAAGATCAATCGAGCGCAGCTTATCTCCCTGTTCAGCGTTTCAAAACAGACGCATCCTGAAATCAGCCAGTATATCGTCTGTGATCCATCCGGCAAGATCTTATTGAATTATCCCCTGACCACGACAAGCGCAAGGCAAAGCTTCAGCGCGAGTGATTATTTTCAAGAGGCTCTGAATAAGGACAGCCCCCTTGTCTCGTCTGGCCGCATCAGCCAGTTCTCCAGCACGTATGTCTTCTCGGTGGCCACACGCATCACCAATGACCAGAACCAGTTGGTAGGAGTGTTGATTCTCAATCTCTCGCTGGAGCAGCTGAACTCACACCTGATGTCTGTGCAGCAGCAACTGACCGCAAATGGCGAGGTGCGCATCTGGATCATCGATAGCAATGGAACCCCCATCGCCAACACAGTAGGAGTCCCGCCCGGAAGCAATCTGTTGCAGCGTATACCGGGTCTGCGCGACGCGCTGCGGGGTAAACCAGGCAACCTGGTCGCGCAAGATGAGCAACGCGACTGGCTCTATAGCTATGTTCCCGTAAGTGGCACGAACTGGGCAGTAGCCGTAGGCAGACCAACTGATGCCACCTTTGCTACAGTAATCAGTTTTCAGCACAGTTTGATCATTGCTCTGATCATGTTGCTAGCCGGGGCGAGCGTTTTCTGGTTTGTGATGCACGGCTGGGTGGTCGCGCCACTGAGCCGCCTGGCGCAAGCCGCAACCATGATGAAGCCGGACCAGACCGTGAAAGTCACTGATAGTAAGCTACTGGGCAGGGAAAAGAGCCGCCAGGATGAGATTGGCCGCCTGGTAAACGCCTTCTCAACTATGGAAGAAGAGATTCATACTCTCTTCCGCAAGAGCGATGAACAAAGCCATACACGCCTGCAAACTCTGGACGCGATTATGCGCAGTATGGATGAGGGAGTCTTATTGGAGGATCCAGCGGGGCAGGTTGTCTATGCCAATCACAGTTTCACGCAGTTTGTGGGGATCTCAGCCCAGGAAATTCTGCTCGACGCATTCCAGGAAAATCATCTGACGGAACGGATGGAGGCCATGATGGAAGCGCCTGATGCATATTACGAGGCCGTGCGCTGCGCAGAACGCGGAGATGAAGCGCAGGTGATCGAGTTTTGGGTGCGCGGATACTATAATCAGCTCGGCCAACTGGTCCCCTCCAGGCGCCATATCCGTATGCGCCTCTTCCTGGTACGTGATATGGCGGGTCAAGTTATCGGGCGTGGCAAGATCTTCAACGATGTGACACAGCAAAGCGAGGCTGAGCAGGTCAAAAAGAGCCTGCTGGCCATTGTCTCCCACGAGTTACGTACGCCATTGACCGCCATTAAGGGCTACGCGACCAGTCTGCTGGAGACCGATGTTGAGCTGGATGCGAGCACACAACGCGATTTTTTGCAGCGGATCGTCGAGGAGGAGGATCGCATGGCGGAACTGGTCACCAGCCTGCTGGAGATGTCACAGCTGGAGGCAGGCACGCTGAAGCTGGCTCCGAGCCATTGTCGATTGGATACACTAATCGAGCGGGCGATGGAAGCAGCGAAAAGCGAACGATTGCATATTCGCGTCTCCCTACCTGCAGAAACGCCCGTGTTATATATCGATCGGCGTAGAATGGAGATGGTGTTGCGTAACTTACTTGAGAACGCGCAGAGATACGCGGGCGATGGGGCCGAGGTAGAGATTACCACCCGCTACGCGCGGGAACAAGAAGATGGGGGCATCTACTTGAGTATAGCAGATAATGGACCAGGTTTACCTGGAGATCTTACCGAGCGCATCTTTGACCGTTTTTATCAAGTGGATGGCGGAAGGGAGCGCAGTAGCAGCGGAGTAGGATTGGGACTGGCTATCTGCCGGGGCTTTGTTGAAGCGCATGGTGGGCGTATCTGGGCCGAGAATCGGACGGAAAACGGCAGCGGGGCGATCTTCCATATCTGGCTCTCGACCAGGTTAATATATGCCCCCGGCTCGCAGTTCAATCCTTTCGAGCTGGGAAAGGCGCTGTAAATCAACGGGAAAGCGTGTCAGCGTATGCCACAAGAAAAACATATTCTCGTCGTTGATGACGAGCCGAGCATCCAGAATTTCATCAGGCGCAATCTGGAGCTACGCGCCTTTAAAGTCTCGCTTGCCAATAACGGGCTAGAGGCGCTGGCCTTGTTTGAACAGACCAATTTCGCGCTGATCATCCTGGATATTATGATGCCTCACATGGATGGGCTGGAGGTCTGCCGGAGAATTCGTCAGCATAGTACTGTGCCCATCATCATCCTCACGGCGCTTGGTGAAGAAGCCGATAAGATCGCCGCGCTGGACCAGGGGGCCGACGACTATCTGACCAAGCCCTTCGGCGTAGGAGAGCTGCTGGCGCGCATCAAGGCAGTGTTGCGGCGCAACCACTGGGCAGATCAGCCCATTTCGGTCGGCACGCAGCGTTTTGGCGACCTGGAAATCGACTTCGAGCAGCGGCGGGTCTGGAAAGATAGTGTACTGATCAAACTTTCGCCCACAGAGTTTGAGTTACTCCAGGAACTGGCCCTACATCCAGGGAAGTTATTTACACACGAGGCCCTGCTCAGGCGTGTCTGGGGGCCAGAATACCGCAGCGAGTCCGAATATCTACGCGTCTACATCGGTCGCCTGCGCCGCAAGCTCGAAAACGATCCCTCTCGGCCTGGGCATATTTTGACAGAACCAGGGATCGGATATTATATGGTCAAGTAAGGATTTTTGGGTTTTTCTACAGTGATACCGGACGGCACACAAGAAAAACGGCTTCGCAAGAAGCCGCTGCTTTTATAGTGGGCGATACAGAACTCGAATCTGTGACCTCTACGATAGGGTAGGTAGCCAGCGCGTTACTCTTGCGAGCACGTTTCCAACTACCCCCCTCCGAACCGGACGGACACCTTTCAGCGTATCCGGCTCTCCAAAGATGTCGGTTCTGAGCCGCCCAAACCACCGTAAGTTTCTGGACTTTCAACCTTCGCTCACGGCGAGATCAAACAAAACAACCGCTCATAGTCCAACGCTTCGCGTCGTCGTATGTGCGGCCTGTCTTTCTGACCTTCTACCCAGTAGGGGAGTTCATGGAACCTGCCACTGATGACTGTGATTTGCCCACTCCGAGGGATAATAGGCCGGGTAGCTCGGCGGCGTAGAGCATGCCGCACAAAACCGGTATCCCTTTAGAGGGTGGTTTACACAGTCCATACAACTCCGCGTTTTTCCCAAAACCGTCCGCTCCCGGCGGCTAGGCCAGCGACAGACAGAGGTTCCGGTTATAGGCGCATTGTCTTGTTCAGTTGTTCAGGTGCCTTTACCGCTTGGTAGCGGTTTTCGCGGATCGTACATTAAGTCCTTTGGTGATAGACCGTCGTACTCTCCCCGGTGGATTTTGTTGTGGCAGGACGTACATACGGGCACTTGCTTTCTGTTTAGGATTGCCATTACCCGTGTAAACCCTTTTGAGTCTCGGCTTGTTAGACCTTTTCTCACATGCCGTACATGGTGCATTGCAATTTCTTGCGTTTCACCACATATGACACAGGGCCATCCTAGCTTTGACCTCGTTCGTAGACGCACATTCATGCGAACTATGTCAACTTCGGGGGAGTCGGTGAAGGCTCCTCTTTTGGTTGACCAGTCCGTATTTCTGTAGAACGTGATCGTTTTTTCCTGCCCTTTGGCGCGTTTGACCTTAATGCTGATGTCTTTCCCTCGTATCACCTGGGTTATTGGCTGTTGCCGTTTGGCTGCCAGCGTTTTAGCCAGGCTAAACTTCAGGATATACTGTACTTGATGCATCCTTTCCCAGTTGTCCGTAGGTCTGTAGTATTGTTGCAGCCCTCTATTCACAGAAGAGTACAGCAATATTATTTGATCTTCGTCCAACTGTATCCAGGCTGCTTTATGCAGTGGTCGGCCCTTCCTATCACAGAAGCCCTTCTGGTATAGCCGTTTTACCAACTCTCCCATAGGAGCTTTCAACACTATCTGCATCCCGGTAGACCGTCGTTTGAAGTTCTTCCCAGATGCGTTTGTTGAAAGCGTCTGCCTCGGTTCCTTGTCGGACCTTCCTAACCGAATGCGGTAGCCGAGGAACTCGGCTTCCTCTGTTCTGGCCTGGGTGATACGGGTTTTCTCAGTGCTCAAGGTAAGGTTCAGTCTGGACTTTAGGAATTGCCCAATTCGTTCCTTGATTTCCTCAGCAAGCTGATGTGGCCCGGTTATCCCAATTAGCCAGTCATCGGCGTAGCGACAGTATTTGACACGCACAAAGTTCGGGTCTTGCGGGTCCAGGGACGGCAATTTTCGCATTTGTACGCCTAATTCCCGGTATTCCTTGGTGTCGATCTTGCCGATCTTCGCCAAGTATTGCCGCCGTTTCTGCAAACTGCGGTATTCGGGGTTTGGCCTGCGTAGCTCACCTTTTTCTAGCTCTTTCTGCAATTGTTCAACGAACTCGTCTAGCTCATGCAGATAGATGTTTGCCAGGATCGGGCTAACTATGCCGCCTTGTGGGGTGCCAGCTAACGAGTCCTTTCTAGCTTCATCGAGGTCTTGGTAACCCGCCTTTAGAAATTCTCTGATGATCGATATGAACCGTTCATCTTTGATTTTCTTTCTGAGGACACCGAGCAGTATTTCGTGATCGATGTCATCAAAACAGGCTTTGATGTCGCCTTCTAAGAACCACGTCACGCCGGACCACCGGGCCTGGATATCCTTTAACGCACTGTGACAGGATTTTGAGCGTCTAAAGCCATGACTATTCGCTGAGAAGTAGGCTCCTTGTGGGCTATCATAGATTGCCTCCAGGATTAGCCGTACTACCTCCTGCACGATTTTATCCCTTGTGCATGGGATTCCTAGCTTGCGCATTTTCCCGTTGCTCTTGGGTATATATGCCGTGCGTACCGGTTTGCAGTGGTATCTCTCCGTTCTCATCTCCTGGATGAGTTCGTCGATCATTGCCAATGAAAACCCGTCTAGCGTCTCGTCATCTGTTCCTGGGGTCATATTTCCAGGATGGCTCTTGATACGCTCATATGCCAGGATGTATAAATCCTGCTTGTACATTAGTCTGTAGAGTTCGGAGTTAGCCCACTCACGGTTTTCACCGTTGAGTTTACGGATAACTTCCAATCTTTGCAGACCGTTTTCGTTACCCGCATCTCTCATGTGGGTTTCGCTCCTTATTTAGTTTTCCACAAACTGACGCGCTACAAAATCCTTCCTACGAATTCCCTGCTGTGGCTTGGGTGGCTCAGCCACCAGCCTCACTCTTGGCCCTATGTCCCCTCCGGGACAGCCTTGAACAAGTCGGTGGGACACCTTCTACACCCCTTCCCCGTGTACCGGGCGTTACCCCGATCATTTGAGTACTATGGGTGTTCTGTCACCATAGGAGTCGCCTCCCGTAGGTGATCCCCTGGTTACGCACTCTTCCTTGTCTCCACTTAGGTTCCCCGTTCGCCTTTGCCCTCTCATTGAGGGTCGCTGTGGTAGGATACTTTCCTCTGTGCTGACATCGTTCACATTGGACTACCACACACGCCGAATAGTACCGTCATAGCGTGAGGCCCACGAAAGCCCACGCGGCTGGGGTTCAAGCAATACAGCCTTCGCCATATGGAGATTAGCTGACAGACCTGGGTATAGGTACTTATCCCATCCTGCCTTACTCACGGCCTGCTATTGTCCCCTGCCACCTTTCGGCGCAAGGTAAGCCGCTGCTTTACACTCGTTGTCCTCGTAGTTACCCCACGGTAATCAAAAAGAGACAACCCTTGTGAGGTTGTCTCTCTTCAAAAGTGGGCTGTACAGAACTCGAATCTGTGACCTCGTCGATGTCAACGACGCGCTCTAGCCAACTGAGCTAACAGCCCCCGTAAGGTATTAGGAACCGCGTTTTACGGTTTGAAAGAGAATGCCTCACGGCATTACTCGCTAACCGACCCAACTACAAATCCGTATTCCTACGAGTAAGTATCAGAGTGACGGGACGTTCCCGCTTGGAAAAGGTACGCGTCTCAGGGCGCACATGTCAACGTAGCGCTCTAACCAACTGAGCTAATCGCCCTTGAACAACGGTAATAATAGCATTGCCTGCATTGGTTGTCAAGCAAATTTTGGCTAAAAGTGCCTCTCAAACTTTCAGCGAACAATAGGGCGATCACACGTTGGAGCAGCCAAAATTTAACCTCAAGCTTTCAATATGGGCAGATGGTACAATCTATGGTATCATACAGCTACTAATGTTTGTCCCGTTCGCCTGGTTACTTTATGCGGGCCGGACTATCCAATACAATCGACATGAATGCCCGAAGAAGGAAATGTATGAGCCAGGATATAATCAATCAACTTCGAAAATGGATAAGTGAACAAGGACTTGATGCCTTTCTCGTCACACAACCCCAGAATCGCTCATATTTGAGCGGGTGGCTGAACGATGATACTGAGGGTGCTGGCTTGTTACTGGTAGGCTTGAGCGAAAAACTGTTGCTGACCAATCCACTATATAAAGAAGTGG
>Ga0209648_10001179_pt1 | contig 20785 bp, 22 predicted proteins | sample GraSoi2013_115cm_FD_185830 | JGI IMG/M metagenome (GOLD analysis project Ga0209648, IMG submission 185830) | Grasslands soil microbial communities from the Angelo Coastal Reserve, California, USA - Sample 9_17_2013_115cm (SPAdes) (version 2) | ecosystem: Environmental > Terrestrial > Soil >... | reverse complement strand
AACGACATCCCGGTGCACGGTTTCGTGATCAAGCATCCCCGCGCGGGCGCGATCCTGGTCGACACCGGCGTCGGCTGGCCCACGCAGCTGGTCAAGGAATGGAAGGTCGCTAACCGGCACGCCGCCGACGCGCTGGCCGAGCACGACCTCAGCCCGGCGGACGTTCGCATCGTGATCAACAGCCACCTTCACTTCGACCACTGCGGCCAGAACGCGGTCTTCAAGCACGCCCCGTTCTACATCCAGCGCACTGAGCTGGCGCGCGCGCGAGCCGAGAAATCAGAGGTGAACGAGTGGTTCGACTTTGCCGGGGCGCGTTTTGAGTTGATCGACGGCGACTCGCAGATCGCCGACGGCGTCCGCGTCGTGGCCACTCCCGGCCATACCGCCGGCCATCAGAGCGTCATCGTCGACACCGCGGACGGCGGAGCGGTGATGATCGGAGACGCGGCGTACACCTCGGACATCTACCGCGAGGTCGACGATGCCGACCTCGTCGCCTGGCGCGGGCAGTACTCGGATCGCGAAGCCTGGTCGGAGTCGCTCCACAGGCTGCACGAGATGCATCCCCATGTGGTGCATTTCTGCCACGACACGCAAGTCGTGCACGGGTGAGCTTCGGGCCGCTGGTCAGCGCCGGCTGGTTGCGAGAGCACATCGGCGATCGAGACGTGACCGTGATCGACTTTCGGTGGTACCTCATCGCCGGGCGCGCGCAGGGCGCGTTGCCGGACAGCAACGGTCGTGATGCGTATCTTCGCGGGCACATACCCGGCGCGGTGTTCGTCGACCTCGACGCGGTCACGGGCACCCGAGGCGGTGGCCGGCATCCACTGCCGGCCGCGTGGCAGGTGCAGGACGAGATGCAAAAGGCGGGAGTGGACGACGCCACGAAAGTTGTCGTCTACGACGACGCCGGTGGGTCGGTCGCGGCACGGCTGTGGTTCCTGCTGGGCTGGTTCGGGCACAGCGCGCGGGCCGTGCTCGACGGCGGCCTTCAGGCTTGGGGCGAGCCGCTCGAGAGTCGCGTCCCGTCGGTTGTCCGCGGTACGTTTCGTTCCAGGCCGCCCGATCGCACGCGGATCCTCGACTTCGAGGCCGTGCAGCAGCTCGTGGACGTCCCCCTGATCGACGCGCGCGTCGGCGAGCGATACCGCGGCGAAAAGGAGCCCGTCGATCCGAAGGCAGGCCACATTCCAGGGGCGCTCAGCGCGCCATGGACGGAGAACCTCGGGGTCGACGGACGTTTCAAATCGGCAGGCGAGCTGCGTGACCGCTACACCGACCTCGGGACCGAGGGGGGCGCGGTGGTCTACTGCGGTTCGGGAGTCAACGCCTGCCACGACCTGCTCGCTATGGAGCTGGCCGGGGTGCCCAATGGCCGCCTCTACGCGGGCTCGTGGAGCGATTGGTCGAATCGTGACGCGCCGGTCGCTACCGGCAAAGAACCTCGCTAGGGAATTAGGATCTCAGCGTGATTCTCAAAGGCAAGAAGATTCTGATCGCCGGGCTTTCCGATCGACGCAGCATCGGTTATTCGATCGCCGTCGAGGCCCAGCGCGAGGGAGCCGAGCTGATCCTCACGAGCTTCGGCCGGATGATGAGCATCACGCAGATGACCGCGAAGAAGCTCGACCCCATCCCCGACATCTTCGAGATGGACGTGCAGAAACCGGCCGACATCGCGGCCGCGGCGAAAGCGATCGGCCAGCGGTGGAGCAGGCTCGACGGGCTCGTGCATTCGGTCGCATATGCGCCACCGGATGCGCTCGGCGGAAATTTCCTCAACACGCCATGGGAAAGCGTCGCAACCGCTCTGCAAGTAAGCGCATTTTCATTCAAGGAGCTGGCCGCGGGATTTCTTCCTTTAATGAAAGAACACGGCGGTTCGTTAATTACGCTTGATTTCGACAACTCGACGCAAGCGTGGCCGAAATACGACTGGATGGGTGTGTCGAAAGCCGCGCTCGAATCGGTGACTCGTTACCTGGCGCGCGATCTCGGCCGTTACAAGATTCGCGTCAACGCGATCTGCGCCGGGCCCCTCGCGACGCTTGCCGCGAGCGGCATACCAGGCTTCAAGGACTTCGAAGAAGTCTGGGAAAATCGCGCGCCGCTGGGCTGGAGCCTCCAGGACAAATCGCCGGTCGGGCGCGCCGCGTGCGCCTTGCTGTCGGACTACCTGAACATGACGACTGGCGAGCTCTTGCATGTCGACGGCGGGTACCACGCGATGGGGGCTGAGCTTCCGCCTACAGACTGACGCTACATGTTGTGCTCAAGACCGGACAAGGGCGCAACATCATGGTAGGCTCTCTCAAATTCTCCTTTGGAGGGATGCAGTTTGCGGGAGTGCCTGGTGATCTACGTGGACGCCGCTCTCGATAAGAATGGCCGGGCCGGATGTGGCCTGGCCGTTTTTGTTAGGGGCCGCGCGGTGTATACGGAATCGTTCGGTTTTTCGCATCTCGGTGGCTCCGCCCAACTCGAGGCGCACGTATGCGCCGGGGCACTCGATCTCGCTGCCGCCCGCTGGCCATATCACCGCGTCATCGTGCGCACGGATTGCGCACCAGTCGTCCGCAGTCGCGTGCCGTCCAGCGACAGTTTTCGCATCGCGGTGCACGAAGTTCGCGAACGCTGTAGGCGCGGTTGGCGCGTGGTCCGTTATGTGAGTCGTAAAGCAAATCCTGCACACGAACTTGCACGCGAAGGGCTCAAGAGTCTGTCAAAACAGCAGGTGCTCGCAGCCGCATAGACTAGGGTCTCCAGGCCAGATTCTTTAAAGAACCAGGAGTCCAGATGGCTGCAGAAGACTCTGCGCAGGGTCAGGGAGCTCCGCGCCGTCGCGGGCGTCCGCCAGGCGCGAAAAGCACGACCGGCACGCGCGCGCGACGCAGGCGACTCGGCGGCACCGAGCTGACGGAGCAGCTGAATCACATGGTCGCGGAGCTGATTAAAGAAAACCGGAAGCTGAAGCGCCAGGTCGTGAAGCTCACGGAGAAAGGTGCGGAGAAAGCCAGCAGCACGGTCGATCGGACCCTACGTACGATTCAGCGCCGCGTGCAGAAGGCGCTGACCGCGCCGGCGAAGCGGCGACGTAGAAAGCCGGCCGCGGCGGCGACGCCTCGCAAGAAGCCTGCGACCCGGAGGCGCCGAAAGAGCAGCTAGGACACTAACTCAGGCGGGACGGCCGGTCGCGGCGGCCTGCTCGACAGCTTCCATGTGCTTGGCCGTGCGGTACGCGTCGACGATGCTGAACAGCCACAGCGTCCCGCCGCCGAGTTCCATCGGCACTCCGACGACTGCGCCGATCGCGGTGAGGTCCAGGTCAAACCCGAAGAACTGGAGCCCTCCGATTCCGAGCAGGTAGGCCAGGCCCTTCATGTTGTGACCGAGGTAAAAATGCCCGCAGCCAGGGATCACCGCGAGGGCCGCCGCGGTCAGCGGGCTCTTGCGGCTCCTCGTGACCTGGCCACGATAGCTGCCTGACGCGGGCGCCCCGCAGCGCGGGCAGGGTGCGTTCGGGTTGACGAGTACGGAACCGCAGCGACCGCAAAACACATCAGCTGCCACAACTCCAATATGCCCTTTTTTGCTAGCCTCGGAAACGTGGATCTCGGCTTCACGGCGGAGGAGGAGGCATTCCGGACCGAGGTCCGAACCTGGCTCGATCTCAACCTCCCGGCCGAGTGGCGGCACGGCGGAGTCGGGGGCTACCGCGAGGACGACGACACCGCGCTCCAGCGGCAGTGGCAGCGAAAGCTCCACGACGGTGGCTGGCTGAAGCTGGCGTGGCCTCGCGAGGCAGGTGGCCGAGCCGCCACGCCCGTGATGCAAGCCATTTACCAGGAGGAGATGGCCAAGACCGGGGCGCCGATCATCCTCGGCCGCCTTGGAGTCAGCCTGCTGGCGCCCACGCTGCTCGTGCACGGGTCGCAGTGGCAGAAGGACGCGTACGTCGAAAAGATCTTGAGCGGCGAGCTGATCTTCTGCCAGGGGTTCAGCGAACCCGACGCGGGAAGCGACCTGGCCGGCCTGAGGACCCGTGCCGAAAAGCGTGACGGCGGGTGGGTGCTAAGCGGGCAGAAGACCTGGTCGAGCGGCGCGCATTACGCCGACAAGAGCTTTCTTTTGGCGCGCACGGACGCCGGTGCCGAAGCGCATGACGGGATCGGATTCTTCCTGGTCGACATGCACCAGCCGGGTGTCGAAGTCAGGCGCATCCGCCAGATGACGGGAGGCGGCGAGTTCTGCGAGATCTTCCTCTCAGGTGCGGTCGTCGAGGATCGAGACATGGTCGGCGATCCGGGAGCCGGCTGGAAGATCGCGATGACCGTGTTCGGCTTCGAGCGCGGCGGCCTGGCCCAGGCCGCTCGATTCGAACAGGCCGTCGAGCAGCTGGCGAGCCTGGCGCGGGAGCGCGGAGCAGGCGCCGACGTCCGCGTACGACAGCAAGTCGCCCAGGCGCAGATCGAGGCGCACGTTTTCCGGCTGATCGGCCTCCGCAACCTCACGAAAGCGCAACATGGCCAGGCGCCTGGCGCGGACGCGAGCATCACCAAGCTCTACTGGAGCGAGATGGACAAGCGGATCCAGGAGACGGCCCTCGGGGTCGAAGGGCCGTACGGCGCGCTCGCGCCCGATTCGCCGTTCGCGGTCGAGGAAGGGCGCTGGCAGTACGGCTGGATGTGGGCGCAGGCGGAGACGATCTACGCCGGGTCCTCGGAGATCCAGCGCAACATCATCGCGGAGCGGGTGCTCGGGTTGCCGCGCGGCCGATGACGACCTCCACCGCGGTCATCGATCGCCTGCGTGCGCGGATCGGAAAGGACGGCCCGCCGGCCGAGGCGACGGTCGAAGCGGGCCATTTGAAACGGTTCGTGGAAGCGATCGGCGACCCCAACCCGCGGTGGGCAAAAGAGGCGCCGCCGACGTTCCTGGTGGCGCTGGCGCCCGCTTCGGTGCATCTCGAAGAAGCCGAGGAATACGGCAAGGGCTGGCTGAACGGCGGCAACCGCTTCGAGTATTTCGAGCCCGTGAAGGTGGGGGACCGGATCACGGCGACCGGCCGGGTGGCGGATGTCTACGAGAAGACAGGATCCAGCGGCAGCCTGCTGTTCATCATCTTCGAGACCGACTACATCAACCAGGAGGGCCGCAAGGTCGCGAGCCTTCGCGGAACCGCGATCAGGCGATGACGCTGAAAGTCGGAGATGCGCTGCCGGAGCTGGTCAAGCATCCGACGACTCGCCAGCTGGTCCGCTACGCCGGCGCGCAGGGCGACTTCTATGAGATCCACTACGACCAGGCTTTCGCGCAGAGCGTCGGGTTGCCCGGCGTCATCCTCCACGGCCTGCTCAAGGCCGGGTTTCTAGGCCAGCTCGTGACGGACTGGCTCGGCGATCGCGGGACGCTCACGTCTTTCGAGGTGAGCTATCGAGGCATCGACCAACCTGGGCGGCCGTACAGCTGCCGCGGCCGAGTGACGAAGGTCGAAGGCGATCAGGTCGAGCTCGAGGTCTGGGGTGAGGACTCCACGGGCAACCGCACGACGGTCGGCACCGCCACCCTCGAAATGAAGGGCTGAGCGCGCACCCAGGCCACGCCGCGCAGCGCAAGCAGCACCGAGGCGTCGATCACGCAGTAGCCCCCCGCGATGACCGACGGCGGGTTGCCTGAGGGGATGTGCGTCCATGGGGCGACCGGCAGCCAGGCCCAGTTGCCGAATGATGTGCCGAAGATCTCGAGCTCGCCGGTCGCGATGAAAATGGCCGAGAACAGCGCCCAGCGTGGCGAGCGAAGCACGAAGTAGGCGAAAACCGGCAGGCACAGCGCGCCCTGGACGTCCACGCGTCCCGTGATCACGGGCAGCACGGTCAGGCCGGCCAGAGCCCAGGTGGTGGCGCCCGCGAGCACGACGTGCGCCACGCGCTTCCCGTAGCGGAGGACCACCGGCGTGCGCGCGGCCAGGAGACCGAAGAGGTAGACCATGCCGTGTCCCGGCGGCACGAACAGTGGGACGTTGTGCAGGCGATAGCGGTAGACGCCCCAGATCAGCGACCCGAAGATTTCGAAACCGGTGGCTACGATCACGCACGTCCACACCTGCAGTCGCTGCTCCTTCGGAGCCTTGAGGGCGGAGAGGTACAGCACCGCGAAGGTGAGGAGCCCAAGCATCCACTGCTGCCACAGGGCGGTGATCCGGCTGTCCGCGAAAAGCAGGATCGGCGTGTAGGTCAGGAGATAGGCGTGCAGCCAGTAAGGCTTCAGGCGAGTCAGCACCGGTCGAAATGGTAGCGGGGCCGGTAGATACCGGCCCCGCCAGAGGTCGTTACTTGATCGTTCCGCGCTCGTCGATGAGGCTTCCCTGCCGGGTCCAACCCGTGCCGCTCCACGTGATCACCTGTTCCTGGGTGATCGGGAAGTGGTCGCTCGAGGTCGTCTTGACGACGACTCCGGGGAGCAGGAACGGATTGGCGGTCTCGTTGAGGCCGCTGGTCGCGATGCTCACGACATTGGCCCGAGTCATGTTGTTTCCAGCTTGCTTGAGAACGTCCACCATCGTCCAGGCCACCGCCGCGCCGTAGATGTTGAACCCGTCGTTGACGTTGCAGGTCGTGCAGTTGGCGATGACCGTCTTATAGAGCTGCATGCCCGCGTCGCTGGCCCACGTCGGGTCGGTCGGGTCTTTGATGTAGCCGACGCTCGTCACGTTCTTGAGCGCGGCTCCCGCCTTGGCCGCGATGCCCATGTAGACCTGCGGGTTGGAGACCGAGTTGAGGTAGATCGTGGGCTCCCAGTGCAGCGCGGTCGTGATGACAAGCGACTTGATGGTGAAGGAAGGGGTCGTGAAGAGGAACAGCGTGTCGGCGCCCTTGGCCTTGAGCGTCGCGAGCTGCGATGCAGTGCTGGCGGCGGTTACGTCGTAGCTCTCCGCGTCGACGATCATCGACGCGTTAGAGCCAAGGCCGTCTTTCAGCCCCTTGAGATAGTCCTGGCCGTAGTCGTCGTTCTGGTACAGCACGCCGATCTTCGCGCCGGCGTGGTTGGTGAGCACGTCCTTGGCGTAGATGCGGGCTTCACCCTGGTACGGCGGCTGCCAGCCGATGGTGTAGTTGTGCAGGCTTTCGTCCGCCATGAAGGTCGTGGCTCCGGTCGCCACGAACAGCTGTGGAACCTTCTGCGCGTTCAGGTAGTCGCGGACTGACGTCTGGTCCTGCGTGCCCAGGCCGCTGAACATCGCAAATACCTTGTCCTGCTCGACGAGCTGCTTGGTCAGAGGGACCGTGTTGGCCGGGTTGTAGCCGTCGTCGAGGATCTTGAACGTGATCTTCCGGCCGTTCACTCCACCCTGGGTGTTGTTGATGTACGTGAAGTAAGCGAGCTCGGCGTTGGCGATCGTTCCATAGGCAGCCGCCGGCCCGGACTGGGCGATCGTGTTGCCGAGCAGGATCGAGTTGCTGGTGACGCCGACGTCGGTCTGGGCCGCAGGCGCGGCGGAGCCGCCGCAGGCGGCCAGGGTGACCATGAATGCTGCAACCGCAGCGATCCTAGCGCCGATCTTAGTCATAGAACTTCCTCCCGCTTTTATGGAAATGTATTTAAACAGTCTGAGGATCTTGTGGTATCTGTCCACTCTCACGATCAGGGACCCCCCTCAGCCGCCCACGGAGCCGCGTATAGGCTGCCGCCGCCAGGCCGACGATGCCGTTGGGGGCAAAGATCATGGTCAGGATCAGGACCGCCCCGTAGGTCACCGCCGGGCCCGCCTTCTCGATGGTCGAGGCGATCGCCGCGGGGATCCAGGTCTGGGTCGGAACCCACTGGTTCGACTCGATCGGGAGGAAGTAGGCGAAGATCCCGCCGATGAGAGGTCCCGGGATGGAGGCCAGCCCCCCGACCACGGCCCCCACCAGGAGCTGGATCGAGAGGGCAACTGGAAAGCTGTCCGGGCTCACGAACCCGGCCGCCAGGCCGAACAGGGAACCCGCTATGCCCGCATAAAAGGCAGAGATGCCGAACGCGAGCGTCTTGTAGCCGGCCAGGTTGATCCCTGACGCGGCGGCCGCGACCTCGCCGTCGCGGATCGCACGCATCGCTCGGCCGGCCCGATGACGGAGCAGGTTCCAGGCCAGCCAGAAAAGCAGCAAACCCCAGGCCAGCGTCACGTAGTAGACCCACTGGTCCGAGGTCATCGCTGTGCCGGTGAGGGCGGCAAAGGTGTCGCTGGCGGGCCGCGGCGGGACCGGGGGCAGGAGCACGATTCCCTGCACGCCTCCGGTCAGCTCCGCCGGTCGCTTGATCAGGCTCGGCGCGACCACGGCCAGAGCGAACGTGGCGAGCGCCAGGTAGAGGGCTGACAGTCGCAGGGCCGGCACTCCGAAAACGAAGCCGACCGTCCCGGTGAGCAGCCCGGCGATCGGGATCGTCACGAGGTAGTCCATTTTGTAGCGGTGTGCGAGGATCGCCGACGTGTAAGCGCCGAGCGCCATGAACGCGCCGTGGCCGAGCGACAGCTGTCCGCTGTATCCGACCAGGATGTTCAAGCCCATGATCGCAATGCCAAGCACCAGCGCCTGCGCCCATTCGCCGGCCTGGAAGCTGTCGATGACGGTCGGCAGCCCGATGAAGAAGAGGACCACGACGAGCACCAGCCAGTAGCGCGGCGGCAGGGTCCGGAAGCGCTGAACCACTCGCCCCTAGACCCGCCGGACGCTTGGCCGGCCGAGGAGGCCGTTTGGCTTCAGGACCAGGACGCCGATGATGATCGCGAGCGCAACGGCCAGCTGAAGGTCGCCGCCGACGAAGGGGACATACGTGCCGGCGAGGTTGACGGTCACGCCGACGATCAAGCCCCCGATCACAGCGCCCAGCGGGCTCTCGATGCCGCCGAGCACGGCTGCGGCGAAGGCGTAGATGATGATCGTCTGCATCATGTTCGGCTCGAGCAGGATGATCGGGGCGACCATGATCCCGGACACCGCGCCGACTGCCGACGCGAGGCCCCAGCCGAGCGCCAGCATCCAGCTCACGCGGACCCCGAGCAAGCGGCTGGCCTCGGGGTGGTGCGCGGCGGCCCGCAAGGTGAGGCCGACCGTCGTTCTCTGGAGCAGCAGGTAGATCGCCAGGAGCACCACACCCGAGACCGCGATGACTCCAAGGTCTCGGTAGCTCGCGTAGGCGCCGAGGATGTTCACCGTCTGCACCGAGAAAGGGCTCGGAAATGACCGCGGGACGTAGCCGAAGATCGCGCCGGCCAGGCCGTTGAGCAGGGTCGTCAACCCGAGCGTGATGATGACCAGCGTCAGCAGCGGGGCGCGCTCCACCGGGCGGATCACGATGCGCTGGATCGCGATGCCACCCGCGAAGGCGATCACCAACGTGACGGGAAATGCGATCCAGTAGTTGAGCCCGTGAGAGATCAATGTGAATGCGATGAAGGTCGCGACCATCGCCATCTCGCCCTGGGCGAAGTTGACGAGGCCCATCGCGTTGTAGATCAGCACGAGCGCGAGCGCGAGGCTCGCGAAGATTCCTCCGGTTGCGATTCCGCTGACCACAAGCTGGAGGAACTCCTGCATCAGTAACCCAGGTACGAGCGGCGCACCGCGTCGTTGCCTCTCAGCTCCGCGCTGCTGCCCTCGATTGCGAGGCGACCCACCTCGAGCACGTACGCCTTGCTCGACAGGTCGAGGGCGAGGCGGGCGTTTTGCTCGACCAGGAGGACCGCGACGTGGTCCGACTCGTTGATGGTCTTGATGATTTCGAAGATCGCTCGCACGACAAGTGGCGCGAGGCCAAGCGATGGCTCGTCCAGGAGCATGAGCCTGGGCTTCATGAGAAAAGCTCGGGCGAGCGCGAGCATCTGCTGTTCGCCGCCGGAAAGCGTGCTGGCCGACAACCGCCGTCGATCTCGCAGAACTGGGAAATATTCGAACACTCGGTCGTAGTCCTTGCGCACATCCGGGCCGTCCCTGCGCAGGTGCGAGCCGAGCTTCAGGTTCTCCTCGACCGTCAGCTCGGTGAGGATGCCTCTGCCCTCCGGCACGTGCGCGACGCCGTAACGGACCACGTCTTCGGTATGCATCTTTCTCAGCGACTTTCCGTTGAGCCGGATGTCACCAGTCCAGCGCACGCCGCCGGTGATCGCCCGGAGGGTCGTCGTCTTGCCGGCTCCGTTGGCGCCGAGCAGCGAGACGATCTCGCCGTCGTTGACCTCCAGCGAGACGCCATGAAGGACCGACGTCGGGCCGTAGCCGGCGCGGACCTCCTCGAGCTCCAGCAAAGCGGACACTAGGATGCCGCCCCCAGATACGCTTCGATCACCTTCGGGTTCTGCTGCACCGCCGCGGGGCTGCCCTCAGCGATCTTCTTCCCGAAGTCGAGCACGACGACGCGGTCTGAGATGCCCATCACGAAGGCCATGTGGTGCTCGACCAGCAACATCGTCGCGTTCAGCTCTTTGTGGATGCGGCGGAGCAGGTCTGCCATCACGTCGACCTCCTCGTGGCTGATGCCGCCGGCCGGCTCGTCGAGCAGCAGCAGCCGCGGCTTGGAGACGAGCGCCCGCGCCAGCTCGACACGCTTTTGAGTCCCGAACGGCAAGACGGCGACCGGCCGGGTCGCGACGGCACCCAGGCCGACGAAATCGATCATCTCCAGCGCCCTCTTCCTGGCCGCGCTCTCGGCCCGCGCGGCGTGCGGCATCGGGATCGTCGACTCGAGCCACCCGCTTGGGGTTCGTATGTGATCTCCGACGATCACGTTCTCTAGCACGCTCATCGAGCGGAAGAGCGCCACGTTTTGAAACGTCCTCGCGAGGCCGTGCCGGATCACGTTGTGAGGAGACATGCGCGAGACAGGCTCCCCGTCGACCAGGACGCTGCCCGCGCTGGGCCGGTACACGCGCGTGATGACGTTGAAGAGGGTCGTCTTGCCGGCGCCGTTTGGGCCGATCAACGCCACGACCTCGCCCGCTTCGACGGTGAAGGAGACGCGATCAAGCGCGACGACCCCCCCGAAGCGGACGCTCAGCTCGCGCACGTCGAGCAGCGTCATCAGCGCGAAAGTCTATAAGCGATCAGCCCGGCTGGCTAATAATCGACTGGCTCGGGGAAGTCCGGTGGCTCGTCGGGCGCCGCGGCGGGGTCCGCCGGCGGCATTTCAGACGGCATCGGGCGATGCTCCTCCGGGGCGGTTGTGGGCGGCTCGGCCGGGGCGACCTCCGCGACGTCTGCGGTGGCGGGCGCCTCGGGTTCCGCGGGCGGCCCAACCGGCGCGGATGGTGGTGTCGCAGGCGTCTTCGGGAGCACGTCCGCCCACGCAGACGGAGGCGCGACTGGCGGTGCGGGCACTGGCGGCGGCGCACCGAAGCCGGCCGCGTAATCCGGTCGTGACGCGACGTGCGTTACCGCGACAGATTTCAGGGGCTTCTGTTTAGGCCGCATCACCATGCTCAAGATCCAGTAGATCAACGCGATCGCCAGCCCGGCGCCGCCGATGATGGGCAGGATCACGAACGGCGGTTTCATCATCAGGTCTAGGCCGTTGAGCGTCGCCGCCGCGGGCGTAGGGCTGGCGGTGTCGGAGGGGCTCGCGGTGGGCGAGGGACTGACGTCGGGCGAAGCCGACGGCGAGGCCTGGGGCGTAGGGGTCGCCGTGACCGCCTGCAGCGTGAAGCTCGCGCAGGGGTTCGGGGGGACGCTGGCGCACAGGCGATGAAGCCCTGGAGGGTCGCCCGAGAACGGCTTCACGTGCGTCGTGAAGTTGCCGCTTCCGTCTGCGACCGCTCCTCCCGCGACCTTGTTGTTGGGTGGATCCCAGATGAGGGTCATCGATTCATTGGGGAGGAAGGCGCCGCCGTTGACGGTGATCTGAGTGGTGGGATCGCCGGCCGTCACATCGAGAGAAAGGAATGCGTTGGTGGGTGTCGGAGTCGGAACTGGTGACGGAGGTGGCGGAGTGCAGGGCGCGCTGGCCGGGCAATAATCCGCGTAGATGTGGTCGTGCGGCATGGGCGCCAGAGCGACGAGCGCGACGGCACAGCCGATGGCGCCGATGACGGGGCCGAGCGAACGCAGCACCCTCACAGAGATACGGGAGAAACGCATGGAAACCCGCGAAGGTTACCAGCCACCCTAGATGGGTGGCCACGGCACCGACCATGCCGAGGTCGGTTCGGGAAAGCGCCACTCCGGGTCGAGCACGCCGCGCAGCCGGCGCTTCAGCATCCGCACCTCGGCCGGGCTGATCAGCTTCTCCAGCGTCGCCTCCAGCCCGCCTTTTTTCATATCCGCCAGCGCTCGCTCCACGTCCCCGCAGAGGTCCGGCGGCAGAGGGTCGCCCGAGAAGTCCCAGATCACGGTCCGCAGCTTGTGGTCGACGTTGAACGTCAGGCCGTGGTCGATCACCCAGACCTCGTCGTTGGCGTCGAACAGGCAGTGCCCAGACTTGCGGTCGGCGTTGTTGGCGATGACGTCGAAGAGCGCGACGCGCGCCCAGGTGGGACGCCGCGTCGATTGCTCGTCGAGGAAGTGGCGGCGGTCGGCTTCGATGAAAAGCTGAACCGCCCCGACGCCGTGCGGACCATGCCGGCGCACCACGGTGGGCGGGATGTTCGGCCAGCCGAGGACCTTGCTCAGCTCGTAGGCCGCGACCTCGCGCTTGTACAGCGTCCCGGCCTCGAAATCCCAAAGGGGCGATTCGCCGCGCGCCGGTTTGTACACCGCCAGCAGTCCAGCCGGCGGATGCGGCTGGAGCTCCGCGAGAAACGTGTAGTTGGACGAGCCGTGAAGGAGGCCGAGCACCTTGAGATCGGGAAGGCCCGCGAGCAGCTGCTCGGTCCGCTTCTCAGGCCGGCTCCCGGCGCGCTCAGAAGATCGGCCGCGCGCCATTGGAAACCGGGCAGGGGTGGCCGGCGGGGTCCATCGGCAGGCCGCAGCGCGGGCACAGCGGCCGGCCAGCCGTGAGCACTGTCTCCGCCTGCTTCGAGAAGGCGACGACCTGGTCGTGACTGAGCCAGAACCGCACGCTCGGAGCATCGTCCGTTGAGGGTTCCTCATCGCCGGCCGCGGCCTGGCTTGCGACCAGCACGAACATCCGGCGCGCCTCGTGGTAGCCCAGCCCCATCTCGCCGACCTGCCACTCCGGCTCGCCGGGCATCAGCCCGCTCGTCGCCCGCGCGTTTTCGGCCGCGGGGATGCCCTGTGACTCCATCATCTGGTTCAAGCGCACGAGCAGGGCCTGGATCTGCGTCTTCTCGCACGCGAGGGTTAGCTGGCGGCCCCGGCCGCTCGCCACGAGGAAGAACTGGCGCTGTCCGGGCTGGCCGACGGCGGCCACCGCGATGCGGTCCACCGGGTCGAGCTCGAAGATCGCCACGCAGACAAGCCTAGAGGCTCGTGGAGGCTCGCCTCATCAACCTGTTTTGATGCCGGCGTGGCGGGGAATGAGAGAACCATAGAAATTCAAAATTGCGCCACGCCGCGCACCTGGAGGGAAACCGTCATATGCCGAAAACCGTAGGAATCGATTTGGGGACGACCAACTCAGTCATCGCCGTCATGGAGGGTGGTGAACCTGTAGTAATACCCAACGCCGAAGGTTCCCGGACCACGCCCTCGGTAGTCGCCTTCACGAAGTCAGGCGAGCGCCTTGTCGGCAACCTCGCCCGCAGGCAGGCGGCCGTCAACCCCGAGAACACCGTCTACTCGATCAAGCGCTTCATGGGACGCAAGTACGCCGAGGTCGTCGAGGAGCGAAAGATCGTGCCGTACGAGGTCAAGGCCGGCAAGGACGACCGTGTCGTCGTAAAGATCCCGAACGCCAACAAGGAGTTCACGCCCGAAGAGATCTCAGCCATGATCCTGCAGAAGCTGAAGGCGGACGCCGAGGCCTACCTTGGCGAGAAGGTCACCGACGCGGTGATCACTGTGCCCGCCTACTTCAACGACGCCCAGCGCCAGGCGACCAAGAACGCCGGCCAGATCGCCGGCCTCAACGTCGTGCGCATCATCAACGAGCCCACCGCGGCATCGCTCGCATACGGCCTCGACAAGAAGGCCAATGAGACGATCCTGGTCTTCGACCTGGGCGGTGGAACGTTCGACGTGTCCGTCCTCGACGTGGGCGACGGCGTGTTCGAGGTCAAGTCCACCAACGGCGACACCCACCTTGGTGGCGACGACTACGACCGGCGGATCGTGGACTGGCTGGCCGACGAGTTCAAGAAGTCGAACGGCATCGACCTGAAGTCCGACCGCCAGGCTCTGCAGCGCCTCACCGAGGCGGCGGAGCGGGCGAAGATCGAGCTGTCGAGCCGGCTGGAGACGAGCGTCAACCTGCCCTTCATCACCGCCGACCAGACGGGCCCGAAGCACCTCGAGATGACGCTCACGCGGGCGAAGTTCGAGTCGCTGACGGCCGACCTGACCGAGCGCTGTCGTGGACCGTTCCTGGCCGCGCTGAAGGACGCCAACCTGACTCCACAGCAGATCGACGAGGTCGTCCTCGTCGGTGGTTCGACCCGTATGCCGGTGATCCAGCAGCTGGTCAAGAACCTGCTCGGCGGCAAGGAGGCCCACAAGGGAGTCAACCCGGACGAGGTCGTCGCGATCGGCGCGGCCATCCAGGCCGGGGTGCTCAAGGGCGAGGTCAAGGACATCCTTCTGCTGGACGTGACACCGCTTTCGCTGGGGGTCGAGACCCTCGGCGGCGTCATGACCAAGCTCATAGAGCGCAACACCACGATTCCGACCTCTCGCTCGCAGGTCTTCTCGACCGCGGCGGACAGCCAGACCTCAGTCGAGGTCCACGTCCTCCAGGGCGAGCGCGAGATGGCGCGCGACAACCGCACGCTGGGACGCTTCCACCTGGACGGCATTCCACCCGCGCCGCGAGGGACGCCGCAGATCGAGGTCACCTACGACCTCGACGCCAACGGCATCCTGAACGTCAAGGCGCAGGACAAGGGCACCGGCCGCGAGCAATCGGTGACGATCACCGCCTCCTCCACGCTGGGCAAGGAAGAGGTCGAGCGGATGGTCAAGGAGGCTGAGGCGCACTCGGCCGAGGACCGCGCGAAGCGCGAAGAGGTCGAGCTCCGCAACCAGGCGGACCACATGATTCACCAGGCCGAGAAGGTCATCAAGGACAACGCGGACAAGATCCCCGCCGACGTGAAGACCGAGGTCGAAGGCAAGCTCGAGGCCCTGAAGAGCGCGGCCAAGGGTTCCGACACCAAGGCCTTGCAGAGGCAGATGGACGAGTTCAACGAATCGCTGCAGAAGATCGGCACGCACATCTACCAGCAGGGCGGCGCCGACGGCGCGGCCGCGGCGGCGGGGCGTGCGGACGGCCAGGAATCCGGCGAAGAGAAGAAGAAAGAAGACGACGTGGTCGACGCCGACTACCGCGAAGTCAACTAACTCCACGGAGTAAAGCGGCTCAAAGGGCTCCGGCTGCGGTCGGAGCCCTTTACTTTGTGTGCCGGTGGTTGCCTATTTCCGGGCGCGACGGCGGGTCTGGCCGGCGGTGGGTCTGCTCGTCGGCGTGATGCTGATCGGGTTCGACCTCTGGGCGGCCGCCGCCACCTACGTCTCGCAGTACGCGGTGAGGAACGACTTCCGGCTCGCCTACGCGGCGGCGAACGTCGGGTTCAGGTCGGGCTACTCGCATCTCTACGACCTCGCGGCCCAGAGACTCGCCATCGAGAGCCTTGGCCCGGGTTTCAACCCGCAGCCGTTCATCTCGCCGCCGCCGCTGGCTTGGCTCGCGACGCCACTGCTCCTGCTGCCCTTCCAGGCCGCGCTGATCGTGTGGACCCTCCTGCTGCTCGCCGCGCTCGGTTTGACCTGGTACCTGCTCGCACCCGGCCACGGCCGGGCGCGAGCGGCTCACCTGGTGCTGCTGCTGGGCGTGTTCCCGGTCGCCTTCGGCGTGATGGTGGGCCAACCTGGCGCGTGGGTGGCGGCCGCGGTCGCGGCCGCGTGGTGGCTGATGCGGCACGACCGTCCGGCGTGGTCGGGTGTGGTGCTCAGCCTGATCATCTTGAAGCCGCAGCTGGCGCTGCTCGTCCCTGTGTGCCTCCTGGTGTCCGGTCACGCCCGCACATTCGGCGCGTGGCTGGTCGGGACGCTTGTGATCGGCCTGGTCGCGCTCGCCCTACTCGGTCCAGAGGGTGTCGCGCGCTACCGCGACGTCCTGTCGCAAACGCAGTCCCCGGCCTGGGACATCACACGGCGCTACTCGATCTCCGGCCCTCTTGGACTAGGCCCGCTTCTCACCCTGACTCAGGTCGTGGTGGTTGCCGTCGCCTTGCTCGCGGCGTGGCGCCGCCGCGGCTCCGGACCGGAGCTTCCCATGGCCGCCGGCATCGTCGGCTCGCTGCTCGCCACGCCCTACCTCGGTTTCCAGGACTTCCTCATGCTCGTGGTGGCGGGCTGGCTCGTGATTCGCGGCGGGGCGACGGCCTGGCAGGTTGGGCTGCTGGTGGTCGGCTATGCCCTGCTGCAGCTGTCTCTGGTTGTGCTGGCGATCCCGATCTTGCTAGCAGAGGGCGCGCTCCTGGCGTCGCTAGCGTGGCCGTCCGCTGAGCCGCCGCGCGATCTGGGCCGTGTGCATCGAGTCGTGGGCGGCCATGTGGCGGACGAGCGCGGCGATCGAAACCTTGCCGACGGAGGTCAACGTGCCTGAACGGCGCCGTGGCCGATTCCGAACGTCTGGCGCCAAACGCGCCTATCCGGCCGACGAATTCCGCATCTTTGGCGCCAAGCGTCCGTTTCGGGGTCTCGATCTGGAGCCGACGCCGAGATTCGAACTCGGGACCTGCCACTTACGAGGCGGCTGCTCTGCCAGCTGAGCTACGTCGGCAATTTGGTTGGCGAAATCGCGTGTAAGACGCGCGCCCTCGAGGGCCCTTAGGCTAGCATCGAAGGCGATGAGGACACTCGACGTGGAACGCCTTGCGGCCGGGGATTACGACCTCATCAAGCCCCTGCTCATCGAGCTCCACCTCGGCGAGCAGGTGCACTATTCCGACCACCCTCAGCTGACCCGCGGCGAGATCGAACGCCACCTGACGGAGGTGCCCGCGGCCTTCCGCGGCGAGAACGTGATCTTCGCCGTGAGGGATGAGATCGGGCAGGTCGTCGGCTTCTGCTGGATCGTGCTCTACGACCCCGGGACCGGGCTTGAAGGTGAGGTCGCCGAGGTGTACGTGGCGGCCGAGCACCGCGCTCGCGGCATCGGTGAGATGCTCATGCGGGAAGCGGTCCGGCTCTTCGACGAGCGCCATGTCACGCTCGGGTACGTGTGGACGCGCCCAGACAACGAGTCCGCCGTTCGCCTCTACCGCTCGGTCGGCTTCGAGCCGAATCGCCAGCTGGTCATGACCTGGTACCCACGAGAGCCGAGCGGCAGCTAAACACCTCGCAGGGAGGGCGCTCCCTAAACTCAACTGGTGAGACCACTCCTGCTCGTGTCCGCGGGCCTGCTCGTGACCGCCCTGGTCGCCGCCGGCGTGACGCTGGCCGTGCTCCAGCTCCAGTCGCGGACTAACACCCAGCAGGTCAACCTGCGGTCGGGTGTCACGATCTCTGAAGACTCGGCCATCGTCCAGGCCGCGGCGAAGGCCCGACCCGCGGTCGTGAGCGTGGTGACCCAACAGCAGCCGAGCCTGTCCCGGGGCTCCGGCTACCTCGCGACCACCGACGGGTACATCGTCACCAACATCGACGTCATTGCGGGGGCCGGAGCCATGACCGTGCTGGTGGCGGGAGACCCTGCGGCCCACGACGCGCGCCTCGTCGACTACGACTGCCAGACCGGGGTGGCCGTGATCAAGATCGACAAGGTGGGCGGCCTGCCGACGCTGGCGTTTGCCGACCCGACCGCCCTCGTCCAGGGCCAGCTCATCGTGGCGGTCGGCGGCCCGGTCGAGGGGGGCGCCGTGACGCCGGGATACGTCAGTGCGATGCACCAGGTGGTGTCGGTCATCAATCCCTCATCAGCCCTGCATCCCCTGGAGCTCAGCGACACGATACTGACCAGCTCCGTGATCAGCGCGGGGACGGCCGGGGGCCCGATGCTCAACGTGGGCGGCCAGGTGGTCGGCATCGCCATGCAGTCGCAGCCTTCAACCCAGACAAGCGGCTTCGGTCTCAACGTGGCGGACGTGCAGGACGACGTCCAGCAGATTCTGCAGACCGGCCAGGTGGTCGTCTCCTCGCTGGGAGCCACCAGCACCGACCTCAGCCCTGAGCTGGCGTCGCTGAGCGGGCTGCCGGTGGGGAGCCAGATCGTGACGCTGGACAAGGGCGGCCCCGCCGTCTCCGCAGGCCTTCAGGCCGGCGACGTCATCACGCAGCTCGACGACGTGAAGCTCGATGCGGCGCACCCGCTCCGACTCCTCCTCCGGTCCCGGTTCCATCCCAACCAGCGGGTGACGGTCACCTATTCGCGCGGCGGCGCGTCGAGCCAGGCTCAGCTCACGCTGACCGGCGAGCACCCGACCTGCTCGTGACCTCGAGCATCCGCGAGCAGCTCGACCAGGCCGTGAGAGACGCCGCGCGCGCCATCGGAGTCGACGGCGAACTGCCGGACCTCGAGCTGGGCCGGACCAAGTCGCCCGAACGCGGCGACTACGCGAGCTCCGCCGGAATGAAGCTCGCCAGGACTCTCAAAGAGCCGCCACAGCAGATCGCGAGCCGGCTCGCCGCGACGATCCAGGTCCCCGACGCCGCGGCGAAGGTCGAGGTCGCCGGCGGCTACGTGAACTTCCGCCTCACGACCCAGTGGCTCCAGAAGCTTGTCGGTCACGTGGCGGCCGTTGGCCCACGCTACGGAGCCCTTGACCTGGGCAAGGGCGAGAAGCTGCAGGTCGAGTTCGCGAGCATCAACCCGACAGGGCCGCTGCACATCGGGCACGGTCGCGGCGCGATCCTCGGCGACTCGATCAGCCGTGTGCTCGAGTTCACGGGCCACCAGGTCCAGCGCGAGTACTACGTCAACTCGGACAACACGCAGACGCGACGTTTTGGCGCCTCTGTGTATGCACGGCTGCACGGCCAGGAACCACCAGAGGGCGGCTACCTCGGCGACTACGTGACGGAAATTGCAGAGATGGCTCGCCAGGACCTGCTCGGCATCGAGCAATTGCCCGAAGCGGAAGCCGAGCCCCGGCTGCGCATGTATGCGATGCAGAAAGTCGTCGACCAGATCACGGCCGCGGTGGCGCGCCTTGGCATCCGCTACGACGAATGGTTCTGGGAGAACTGGCTCTGGGAGAAGGGACTGGCTCAGCGCGCGATCGACCGCCTGCGCGAATCGGGCTACCTGAAAGAGCGAGACGGCGCGCTCTGGTTCGGCCCGGCCCTGCAGGAGCTCGAGGAAGAGGGGAAGGCGACAAAGGAGCTGGCGGAAGAGGAGGACCGCGTGGTCATCCGCTCCAACGGCCAGCCGACGTATTTCGCGTCAGACCTTGGCTACCTGCTCAGCCGCTTCGAGGACCGGACGTTCAACCGTGTCGTCGAGGTTTGGGGATCCGACCATCACGGATACGTGCCGCGCATGAAGTCGGCCGCCGCGGCCCTGGGCATCGACCCGGCGCACCTCGTGGTCATCCTCCACCAGATGGTCAACCTCAAGGAAGGCAAGATGTCCAAAAGGGCAGGGCGTTTTGTCACCCTCGATGAGCTGATCGATCGGGTCGGTTCCGACCCGGTGCGCTACTTCTACCTGCTGCGCTCGCCTGACACGACGATCGAGTTCGACCTCGAGCTTGCCGTGACGCAGAGCAACGAGAACCCGGTCTACTACGCGCAGTACGCGCACGCCCGGATGGTCAACGTCGAGGCGACCGCGCACGAGAAGCATTCGCAGCTGCCTGAGCGTGCGGACCTTTCGCTGCTGGTCGAGACCGCAGAGCTGGACGTCGCCCGGCAGCTGGCTTACTGGCCCGAGGTGGTCGAGGACGCGGCACGCATGCTGGAGCCGCACCGCATCCCCTATTACGTCCAGGATCTCGCCACCGCGGTGCATCGCTTCTACCACGCGGGCAACGAGAAGGGCGAGCTGCGAGTGGTGGTCGACGACCCCGTCTTAACAAGGGCGCGGTTGGAGCTGTGCCGCGCCGCCCGTCACACTTTGAAGACCGCGCTCGACCTCATGGGAGTGAGCGCGCCCGACCGCATGTAGACGCCGCGCACATAGATAAAGGAGAGAAAGGCACTTGGACGTCACCTGGCTCGGACACGGCTGCTTCAGGCTGCGAGGCCGCGGCGCGGCCGTCGTGACCGATCCCTACCCGCCCTCGATCGGGCTCAAGCTGGCGCGCCTCGACGCGAACCTCGTCACGGTCAGCCACGAGCACGACAACCACAACTACACCCAGATCGTGAGGGACGCCTACGAGATCCGCGGCCCGGGCGAGTATGAGGTGGCCGGCGTGAGCGTGATCGGAGTGCCGAGCTTCCACGACTCGGAGAAGGGCTCCAGGCACGGGCGCAACACGATTTACCTGATCGAGATCGACGACGTGCGCGTCTGCCACCTGGGCGACCTCGGGAGCACGCTCGACGATGCCGAAGCGGAGGCGATCTCGTCGCCAGACGTCCTCCTGATACCCGTCGGCGGTCGATCAGTGATCAACGCGGCGCAGGCGGCCCAGATGGTGCGGCAGCTCGAGCCTCGCTACGTAGTGCCCATGCACTACGCCATCCCGGGCCTGAAGCTGGAGCTCGACACGCTGGACCGCTTCCTCAAGGAGATGGCCATCACCGCGGCC
>Ga0209648_10001178_pt1 | contig 20793 bp, 18 predicted proteins | sample GraSoi2013_115cm_FD_185830 | JGI IMG/M metagenome (GOLD analysis project Ga0209648, IMG submission 185830) | Grasslands soil microbial communities from the Angelo Coastal Reserve, California, USA - Sample 9_17_2013_115cm (SPAdes) (version 2) | ecosystem: Environmental > Terrestrial > Soil >... | reverse complement strand
GGACTGCGTCGCGTAATTCCCAAGAAGGCCAGAAAGGTAGAACAAATCCTGATTCTTGACGGCGGGGCTGAGAACAAAATCGAAGGTGCGCTTGGCCAACGAAGCTTCGGGAAACTGGCCGAGCGCGCCGAAGTAGTTGTAATACTCCTCCGGCGTTTTTGCCGTCTTCAAATGTTCGACATACTTGTCGTAGAGTGCCGTCCCGCCATTGAGCGCGGAAACTCCGAGGGCATTCCCGGCAAGCGCGGCGTCCACGGACGAGGAATCTTTCATGTAGGCATCCGCCAGAGCGCGGGACTTCGCCAAGAGCTGCGGGTCACGGCCAAAGGCCGCCAGTGTGCCGAAGACGTCGGAGCGCAATCCGCGCCGGTCGTCCGACTCGCCGGCCACAGACGTATCGCCGAGGTCGTTTGCAATCGGCCGCAGGAAATTGCGCACCCAGTTTTCGAACGCGGCCCGGTCAGCCGGCGCGACGAGGTTGTCGTGAATTGGCGGAATATGGCCAATCATTACATCCACGACGGCCCGGGAGCGCTCCGCCTGCATCTTCTCGAGCGTCGCCAGATAATCGCTGATGCTCAAGCGGCCGACACGCACCATGGCCCAGACGTCTCCAAGCAGGTTGATGCGCTCTTCCGGTGAAAACGCGGTTTCCAACCTGGCGCTCATCTGCGCGAGGGCAGCGGGATCGTATTTGGTGCGGAAGTACCCGCGGGCACCTGCGTTGGCATAGACCCACGGCGAACAACCGGGAAGTTCGAATGTCTGAAGCTTTTCGGTGAGCAAATAGTACGCCGAGTCCTTTGAGCCGGACGGGCGGAGATTGATGGGGATTTGCCAAATCTCTTTTGACCCGGCTTTGAGTTTCGCAGCATCAGCAAAGTAGCGTTCCTGCGAGAGAGTCACCTGCGTCTTACCGCCGCTGCATGCAGTTTTCACAGAAACCAGGGGCGCGCCAGGCTGCTCCGTAAAGCCGGCCATGATCTTGTCCACGGGCTTGCCGGAAGTCGCTGCCACCTGATTCCAGAAGTCCTCCGCGGTGGCGTTTCCGTAGGCATGCTTTTCCAGATAGGCATTGACGGCTTTGCGGAACACTTCGGGACCCACGTACGCTTCCACCATGCGGAGCACGGAAGCAGCCTTGCCATACGCCACGCCGTCGAAGAGCGCCTGAATCTCGGCAGGGGTTTCGGCCTTTGCGCGCACGGCGCGCACCGACGCAATCGAATCGGTCCCGAGGGAGCCGCCGGTCTCCTGAATTTCATTGCGCTCGGCGTGCCATTCCGGCTTCCACGCTTCGACGGGCTTCCAGGACATCCAGGTGGCAAACCCTTCGTTCAGCCAGATGTCGTCCCACCATTTCATGGTGACCAAGTCGCCGAACCACTGATGGGCCATTTCGTGCGCAAGGACTCCGACAACCGCCTGATGCGCGTCCACCGAGGCGGTCTTGTCGTCAATAGTCAGCAGGGCTTCGCGATAGGTGATGGCAGCGGTGTTTTCCATGGCGCCCGCGGAGAAATCGGGGAAGGCGATGAGGTCAAGCTTCTGGAAAGGATATTTGATCGCGTAATACTTGTCATAGAACTTGAGGATGTTTTCGGCGGAAAGCAGCGCGTAAGACAACAGGTCCTTCTTCTCGGGCACGGCACAAGCGCGAATGGGAATGCCGTCAGCGCCCCCTTCGATGCAGGCGAAATCGCCGACCATCATGGCCACGAGGTAGGTGGACATTTTGGGCGTCGCCGAGAACTGCAGCGTGTGTTTCGTGCCGCCGGGGCCGGGTGTGTCGGATAGGATGCGGCCGTTGGAGATGGCGGTGTCGCCTTTATCTATGATGAGAGTGACGCGAAAAACGGCCTTATAGGCGGGCTCGTCAAACGAAGGAAAGGCGCGGCGAGCGTCGGTCGCTTCGAATTGCGTCACCGCGTAGCGGCGGCGCGAAGTCTGGCTCAGATAGAAGCCGCGCAGTTGATCGTTCAAGGTACCTTTGTAACGGATATGAATGTCGGCGGGGCCGGCCGGGATCGCGTTGGGAACCGTGAGCGTGGCGATTTCGTCTTTTTCGTCCGGAGTCACCGCGGCGGTCTGCGTAGTTCCCCCGGCGGTAATCGTGGTCTCCATGAAGGCAATCTCGGCGGAGTTCAAAGTGATTGAAGATGCCGGCTTCTGCAGGCGGACGTGAATGGTCTCGTCGCCGGAGAAGGCCGCGGCGGCAAGATCGGGTGTGAACGTGAGATCGTAGGATTCCGGCACGACGTTTTCCGGGAGCCGCTGCGCCGAGGCTCCCATGCTAAACACCAAACTCAATACCGTCACCGCAAAAAAGCGTTTCATCGGGGTCCCTTTCGAATTGGCCATAAGATTTTGCTTCACTGTCAGATATCTACGAGAATTACGGGGCCATTGTTCAACTCACCGCCCACCCCTATCCGTCAGGATTCCCTATGGAATTATGGACGGAGGGATAGCACAGAAGGATAGCAGACTCACCGGCAGGCTGTAGCAGCGATTTGTGAATTGCAGCGAGACAGGGTCGGAGTAAAGTTACTTGCGAGAAGATTTTGCAAGAAACCGGATAGGTAACTTCGATGAGCGCTTGCTTGAGCCCCTCCGCTGCACCTCTACGCACCGTCGCGTGCCGGCTGGGGGGCTTGACGCTCTGCCAACAATAGTGGTCTATTTCGCATGCGCGTCCGGCGCGCTCCTACGAAGGAGCCAAGGGGCCAAGATCATGATCGGCGAGGACATTCTCCAGAAGTTCCCCGACCTCTTCGGAACCAAAAAGGTGAACGGCCGGGATGTCAATGTCGAACAGACCATCGCCACGCTCACGCGAGAGCTGGGTCCGGAGATCGCCGCGGCGCTAAGCGCGCGCCGGGTGCTACTGCAGACGCCCGCGCCAGTCAGCAAGAAATATGCCTGGCCAAACTGGGATGACATGTTTGAGGATCCTGTCAGGGGAAAGTTTTGGACGTTTCGCCAGATCGTGCAAGGGCTGATTGACAACTTTCTCGGCCGGGACGGCGAGTGGCGCTGGAGGCTCAACGACGAAGTGCCCATCCCGAAGGACGCCCACCCCTTGACGAATCCCGGCCTGGAGCTCACCGGGCCGTGGCATCCGCTGGACATGGCCTTCAACGCGTTGAATAGCCCGGCGCCCATGAATATGCCGGACTTCGAAGATGCCTCCCCGCCCCATTTCCAGCCCGACGGCACGCCCACGAATCAGCCGGTGGGGATTTTTGCGGCCATGCACAACGCCAAAGAGATTTTCGAAGGCCGCTGGGCGGACCGCCCGTACGAGGTGGTGAAGAAAGGTCAAAAGCGCGCCTACAAGATCAAAACGTCCCCGGCGCAGTGGCCCACCCGGTTTGCGCGTCCTCCCGGCATCCATGTGCGGTATGACCACATTAAGATCGAGGGCCAGCCGGTGCCCGGTGTGATTCCTGTCGTAGTCCTCTGGACTCTCAACAACTACGAGTCTCTCAAACGCGCCGGCACCGGCGTGTACTACTACATCCCAAAGATTCAACCCCCGCAAGAGGCCCTCATTGTGGAGAAGCTCCTGGCGCGCCTGGAAGGCATAATCGGCGTCCCGGTTGGCACCTTCAAGATCAAAGTCCTTTATGAGGAGGGAAATGCGGGACGGTTCTTGCCGGTCATCGCCTGGGTCTTGCGGCGCCGGCTTCTGGGGACGAACGTTGGCCGCTGGGACTACCTAGGCAGCCTGATTGAGATGTGGAAGGACGACTCGCAGGGCGTCTTTCCGGACCCGCAGACCATCGGCATGGCCTCTCCGAACATGATTGCCTATCAGCGGTACAACGCGCTGATGATGCTCATGGCCGGCATGAAGAATGGCGAGCTGAGCCAGGGCGCCCCCATCGGCGGTATGGCAGCGGTAATGATCTATCAACCGAGCGATCCCTATGGCCGCTCGAAGTACAACCCGCTGGCCCTGCGCGCGATGGTTATCGACAAGCTGCGAGAGCGCCTGCTGGGGCTGATGTTCGTACCAGAAGGGACGTCGCCCGCAGGTCAACAGACCACGCTAGAAGACATCCTTGCGGGCCGAGCGAAGGGACGGCTTTACGATGCCTATCGGCAAAGCTGGGTAGCCAGCCCAGAACCGGCTTACGTGGCCGCGGGCAACGCGCCGTTACGGGCTCCCCTGACGCAGCTCCAAGCGATCCTCGATGCGCCGCGAGAAACTGTGGACGTAAAAGGCAAGCCGGTGGCAACAGTCGGCAGCGGCCTCATTGATGCGGAGCGGGTCCTGCTGCAATCCCGCGGCTTATTGAGCCCGCAGGGCAAGATCATGCCCCGGGTCATCACCAAGGACATGTTTGACACTCCAGAGAAACTCTTTACGCAAGAACTTTGGGACGCCATCTATGGAGTGCCGAAGGGTGAGATCTCCGTTGAGCATATCCAACACGCGTTCTACATGGCGGCGAACTACGGCTTCCAGATCCTCAACGGCAACTTCGCGGCGGCGATCGACGACTACGAACTTTCGCTGCGGTTCATGAATGACCTGGCCACCTACCGGATCGATGTGTCGTGGCTGTGGAGCCTCGTATATCACCAGGCCGTCATCACCAAGGACGGCTACCTCAAGAGGCCGACGCTCACCGAGGATGGAGTCGTGCCGGGTGTGAATGCCTTCGAGATCAAGGCCGGGACTCGCTTCACCAAAGAGTTGTTCGAGAAGCTGTGGAACTATCACAATGAGTGGACATCGGCGTTTTTCGCCGAGCAGGACCGCCGCGGCGATCCAGGCCGCTTCGACCGGGCCAAAGCGCCCATCATTATGGAGATCCTGAAGCGGCAATTACTTTCGCCCCGCTACATTCAGCACAGCGCCCGCGTGCTCTTCACCGTGGGCCAGGCGAACAAGCAGGAGCGCGCGCAGATTCTGGACGCGATTTTCGACCTCTCCCATCAGGAAATCGTCAAGCGCGTTCAAGCAGGCGCCGTGGACAAGGCCGCTCTGACCGCCCACGAATATGTCTACGACATCTTTCCGGCCAGCGAAGGAAAGCAGCGCCCGCACGCTTCAGGTCTTGGCACCCGGTAGCGCTCGACCGAAGGACACGAGCGGCTCACTACCCAAGCACAGCACTTCTCTCCGGGGCTGCCTGTAGCTATAATGCCGCCACCTCTGGGCCAGATTCAATTTGCATTCAGGAGGGGTCATGCGTCGCAAAACAGCATTGGCGTCTCAAGCAGTTTTTCTTTGCGCGTTGCTGGCCACGGGTTGCCAGAACAAAGGCGGCGGAGACACGGTCCGAATCGGGGTGATCACGTCGCTCACGGGCAGCCTGGCGGCGTTCGGCGAAGCGCACAAGAACGGCTATGCGATCGCGCGGGACGAAATCAACGCGAAGGGCGGGCTGCTGGGAAAGAAGGTCGAGCTGGATATTTACGACGACCAGAGCAAGCCGGACCAGGCGGTGCAGGGAGTTTCCAAACTCGTGGACCAGGATCACGTCACGATTATCCTGGGATCGTATTCCAGCGAAAACACCAAGGCCATCCTGCCCGCCGTAACGCAGAGGCAGATCCCCCTCATCATGCCGACAGCCACCGCCGACAACGTGATGGAATCGAAGTCGCCGTGGGTGTTCCGGATTTGCGCCGGGGCGAACGACTACGCAAGAACCACCATTGCGTTCCTAAAGGACGCGGGCGCGCCTAAAACGATGGCGATCATTTACGAGAATACGAACTTCGGGCAATCCAACATGAAATCCATGACGGCAGCGGCGAAACAGGCGGGCATTGACCTGGTGGCGGTGGAGTCGTATGAGGCCAAGTCGCCGGACTACAAAGCGGTCCTGCAACGGGTGAAGAAGGCCAACCCCGAGGTCATTTATTTCTGCTCGTATCTGCTCGATGCGACAACGCTCATGCGCCAGGCGCGGGAAATGGATTTGAACCCGAAGTATTACACGTCGGCGGGCACGGGTTTTGCGGCGGCGGAGTTTCCCACGGAAAAAGGCGCGGGCAAGAACGCGGAGTACACTTTTTCGGTGTCGCAGTGGCTAGCGGAAGCGAAGTGGGCCGGCTCGAAGGAATTCGACGCGGAGTATTTCAAGCGATTCAACTCACACCCCGCGTACCATGCGATGGAGGCTTATTCCGCTCTGCGCGTTGCGGCGCAAGCGATCAGCGATGCGAAATCTGCGGAGAGCGACAAAATCCGCGACGCGATCAAGAATCTGAATATGGACATGACGCCCTTCGGGCCGATCCGGTTTGACGCCATCGGCCAGAATCAGCATCCCGTCTTGATCACACAGGTGCAGGGCGGAAAATATCGCGTGGTCTACCCTGCGGAGGCGGCCGACAGCAAAGCGATTATCCCGGCCCCGCGGTGGTCGCAGCGATAGGTTCTACTTGGGCTTGCCGCGAGACGTAGCGCGAATTTGACGGGCGGGAGGGCCGCCTGCCTTGATTGCTTTTCTGCAAGCATGCGCGAACGGGCTGCTGACCGGGGCGCTCTACGCGCTGATCGGGATGGGGCTGGCGCTGATCTTCGGCGTGCAGCGGATCGTGAACTTCGCCCACGGCGCCTTTCTCATGGTGGGCATGTATGCCACTTTTCTTCTCTTCGATAAGCTGAACATAAACCCTTATTACGGATTCATGGCCGCGGGGGTTTTGCTCTTCACCTTCGGTTATCTGCTGTACTGGGTCCTGATCAAGCCGGTGCAGAATAAATCCCCCTTCATGCAGATCCTGATGACCACGGGAATTGCGCTGATCCTGACGGACGGCGCGCAGTTGATTTTCGGCGCCGACTATCATCAGACGAACATCGAGCTGATCAACCGGACGCTGCGCTACGGGCCCTTTAGCCTGAACGCGGCGTCGCTGCTGTCGTTCGGGATTGCCGGCGTGCTGATCGTCGCACTGACAATGTTTGTGAGGCGAAACCTCACGGGGCAGGCGCTGCGGGCGATCGCGCAGAATCCCGAAGTCGCGCCGTTGATGGGGATCAATGTGTTGCGCATCCAGGGTTTAAGCTTCGCACTGGGGACGGGCCTGGCGGGGCTCGCGGGCGGACTGTTGCTCCCGGCGCTCTATCTCTTCCCCGGCGTGGGTGAAGATTACACAACGAAAGCGTTCGTTATCGTGGTGCTGGGAGGGATGGGCTCGATTGAAGGCGCGGCGCTGGGCGGGCTTCTGCTGGGAGTGGCGGAAAGCCTCACCAGCCTCTATGTCGGCAACCAATGGGCGCTCGTCGTGGACTTCGCTCTTTTCCTGCTGGTGCTTTCGTTCAAGCCGAGCGGCATTTTCGGAAGGCAGCGCGCATGAAGGGCTTGCGAAGCTGGCAGCTCTGGGCAGTGCTTGGCATCGCGGCGGCCTGTGCAAGCGTCCCGCTGTATGTGCGGAACGACTACCTGCTTCAAGTTCTGTTCCGCATCGCGTTGTTCTCGGCGCTGGGCCTAGCCTGGAATTTGGTGGGCGGCTACGCCGGGCAGCTATCATTGGGGCACGTGGCGTTCTTCGGCGTTGGAGCGTACGGTCTGGCCATCTTCACCGACCTTGGCGTCCCGAGATGGATCTCCATGCTGCTCGCCGCAGGCGCAGCCACTCTGCTGGCCGCGATCATAGGGCGAATTGTCTTCCGCCTGCGAGGCCCGTACTTCACGCTGGCGACGATCGCCGCGGGCGAGGTGTTGCGCCTCATGGCCACGAACTTGAAAATCACGGGCGGCGCCATCGGGCTTACGACACCGGCGCTCTTCAGCGGACAACTGTTCTGGAAATGGTTCTATCTGGCTGCGATTGGACTAGCGCTCATCACGCTGATTATCAATTACCGCGTATCCCGCTCGCGGTTCGGCTACTACTTGATGGCCATCCGCGAGGACGAGGAGACCGCGCGAGCGGTTGGGATTGACAGCTTGCGGTGCAAGTTGCAGTCGCTGTTGCTCAGCGCGTTTCTCACGGCGCTGGCCGGAGCGCTCTATGGGAGCGCTTTCCAGTTCATTATTCCGGACAGCGTGCTGGCTCTGGACACCTCGGTGCAAATCGCGATCATCACCATGCTGGGAGGTGCCGGCACGCTGCTGGGGCCGGTGATAGGAGCCGTCGTGCTTCTTTCAGCTTCAGAGCTGTTCAAGAACCAGTTCAAAGAGAGCCATCTGCTGATCTACGGGATCCTGATCGTCGCGGTGGTGCTGTTCATGCCGGAGGGAATCGTCGGCGCATTGCAGCATCTCTTCCGCAGACGCACAAAGCCCCCTGATGTTGCGGCCGGGATAGCGCCGGGCGGGCGGGATTTGTCCGGCTCCGGGACGCCGAGAAGGAGTTAGTAGAATGACGCCGATTCTCGAACTGCGGAACGTCTCCAAACGCTTCGGCGGGCTGGCCGCGGTGAAGAAAGTGTCGTTCACGATGAACGAAGGGGAGATTGTTTTCGTTATAGGTCCAAACGGCGCCGGAAAGACCACCGTATTCAATTTGGTCAGCGGATTCCTCCATCCGAATGAAGGAACAATTCTGTTCGAGGGCCAGGAGATCACGAGATCGGCGCCGCACGACACGGCGCGGCGCGGCGTCGGGCGGACGTTTCAGATCGTCAAGCCTCTGCCGAACCTGACCGTGCTGCAGAACGTGATGCTGGGCGCGTTCATGCGCACGGGCAACGTGCGCGCGGCCGAAGAGGAAGCGGTGAAGATTCTCGCTTTCCTGCAAATGCAGCACTTGCGGGATTTTCCGGCGCGCGGACTGCCGCTGGCGGCGCTCAAGCGGCTGGAGATTGCCCGCGCTCTGGCGACCAAGCCCAAGCTGATTCTTCTGGATGAAGTGGTCTCCGGGTTGACGACGGGGGAGGCGCTGGCGCTGGCAGAGTTGCTGAAGGGCCTGCAGGAGTGGGGTGTGAGCGTGGTCGGCGGTGTGGAGCACGTGATGCAGGTGGTGATGAAGATCGCCGACCGTATCGTCGTGCTCAACTATGGCGCGAAAATCGCCGAGGGGGCGCCTGAGGACGTAGTGAAAATGCCGGCGGTCATCGAGGCGTATCTGGGGCCGAAATATAAGGAGCTGGGGCGATGAGCGGAGCGGGCACGAACGGCGGCGCAGCCGGCGAGTCCTTACTGGAGCTGCGCGACGCGACCGCTTTCTATGGAGACTTGCAAGCGCTCTTCGGAATTACGCTGCAGGTCCGTGCCGGCGAGATCGTGGCGCTGATCGGCGCGAACGGGGCCGGAAAGACGACGATCCTGCGCGTAATCTCCGGGATCAAGCACTCGGCCAGCGGGTCTCTGCGTTTGGATGGAAGCGAAGTGTCGCGGGTGCCCGCGCATGAGATGGTGGCGCGCGGAGTGAGCCACGTTCCCGAGGGCCGGCAGGTCTTCCCCTATCTGACTGTCCGCGAGAATCTTTCACTGGGGGCTTACACGGCGCGGGCCCGTGCGCATTCGAGGGAGTCCATGGAAGAACAGCTCAAGCTGTTCCCGCTGCTGGCGGAGAGGCTCAATCAACTGGCGGGGACGCTTTCCGGCGGCGAGCAGCAGATGGTGGCGATCGCGCGCGGGTTGATGGCCAAGCCGAAGCTGCTGCTGCTGGACGAGCCTTCGCTGGGCCTGGCGCCAAAGATCGTCGAAGAGGTGTTCGAAAAAATCCAGGAAGTGCGTGACACGGGCATTACGATGCTGATCGTGGAGCAAAACGTGGTGAGCGGGCTGGGCATCGCCAACCGCGGGTACGTGGTGCAGAACGGGGCCGTATTGATGGAAGACACGGCGAAGAACCTGCTTGCGAATGAAATGGTGCGCGCGGCGTATCTGGGATTGTAGCTCTAAGCTCGCCTAGATCATTCACGCAGGCGGGCGCTATGCTGTGCAATCAGGATCCTTGCGGGACCATTCGCCAGAACCATGCCACCAGAATGACGTAATACGCGATGACGATGCCCAGGCTCACAAGAAACGTGCGCAATCCTTTCCCAAGTCCGGCATATTCCCTCTTCCAGCGGTAGGCGCAAAAGACGATCATCAGCACAGCCAGCGCCGCTATGACGGCTGCCAGCAGGGTCACTTCGTTGGTGGGCCGCTGCGCGCGCATAAGCCGGGACACCTGCCGCATGGCACCGCCTAAAACTCCGGTGGCATAATTCAGCAGCAGCCATACGGCTGGGGCCAGAATGCCGATCATATAAGCCCATCGATCTTCGAAGTAAAACAGCAGGAGAACAATGACCAGATAAATCAGTGATTGGTACAGGTGCAGCAGGAAAAACTCCGGTTCGAAATGGCTCAACAGCAGGAAACAAATCAGCAGCGCACTGGCCAGGGTGGCGATTCCTCGGTGAGCCGTCATCGCTTCCTTCCTGAACTCATACGATAGCCTCTTCGATGGGGAAACAGCAAGCTGTGAACATAACTCAGACGAAGCCGGACCAGCTTCAAGGAAGGTTGGTAGGGGCGGTGGGGATCGAACCCACCGTATTCGGACCTTGAAGAAGCAGAGATTTGGATCAGGAACAACTTGCCCCAATTAGAATCCCTCCAATCCAAAGATGAATTGAAAAGCTAGGTACTCTCCGTCAAGCGTCGTATTGATTGCGGCCGGCCATTACTCCGCCGTCAACGTCCCAGATGGCGCCGGTAACCCAAGACGATTTGTGCGACAGCAGAAATGCAATCGCTTCGGCAACTTCTTCGGGGCGTCCAATACGACCTATTGGGTGGAAACCGTTGAAGCCATGAAGCACCGCTTGAACCTGTTCTTTCGGAATGAAACCCTCAAAGATTGGAGTATGTACGACTGCGGGCGACACGGCATTCACTCGAATACCAGCGCCCGAGAGTTCCATGGCAAGATGCTGCGTCAGTGAGTGCAGGCCTGCCTTCGCCATCGAGTATGCGGAAGAGGGGGTCGCCTGCACAGCTTGCTTGGCCCACATCGAGCCGATGTTCACGATGGATCCGCCTTTCTTTCCAGCGACCATGTTCTTGGTCACGCATTGCGTGATGAAGAAGATCGCCCTATTGATTTCGAGGTAGCGATCATAGTCAGCCTCAGTGTGTTCGAGAAACGGTTTGGGGAGGAATACGCCCGCAGCGTTCACCAGCAAGGTGGCGTCGCGGTGTTGGGAATCGAGACGGTCTACAAGCGCAATCCGTTCGGTTCGATCCGTTATGTCCGCCGTCTCGCCGAACACGGGACCGTACGGAGTGAGTTCCTTAGTCGCTGCCTTTGTCTTGGCCTCGCGACGGCCAACGATGACCGCCGTGCCCCCATTCTCGAGAACAATCTTACTGACCGCTTTGCCTATTCCGCTCGTTCCTCCGACAACAATCAGTTTCTGCTCGCGAAATTCGAGTCCCACCCTGTCCGTCCTTTCGGCCAATTGGAGGCGATCAGATTGACTCCTGCCGCTTTGTATCTATAATCTTTTTCTCAAATCGAAAGAGGTCGGGACGCGCATAGTGCCCCGAAACATCGAAGGTCATCCTCTCCCGGTCAATCTTAGTCAGATCCAAATCCGCGACGATGAGCTCCTCACGATCAAACACGGGCTCAATCACGTAGTGCGAGTTTGGTCCGATGATGGCGCTTCCTCCGCGTTCAACCCATCGTCCTTCGGCTGCCGGCAAGGCCACACCGACACCAAGCTCGTGAGGCAAGTCTTCAACGGGCATCATCAAACCGACTGCCAAAACGAAACATCGGCCTTCAAAGGCGTAGTGTCTGCTGGCTAATTGATGTAATTCATGGACCGTCGGCCATACGGCGACGTGGATGTGCTCGCCAGAATTGTGCATGGCCATGCGCGCGAGCGGCATCCAGTGCTCCCAGCAAATCAATCCGCCCACACGCCCGACGGATGTGTGTACTGCTTCTAGTCCACGGCCATCACCATTTCCCCAGACAAGCCGTTCGGTGTAAGTGGGAACGAGCTTCCTGTGATGATTTCTGAGCTGTCCATCCTCTGAAATAGTGAGAAGCGAGTTGTAGAGCGTTCCGTTTCCCGGACCAGCATCGACTCGTTCACTCGCTCCGATCACAATCGCAATTTTGAGATCTCGCGCCGCCTCGCTGAGTGCATTCACTTCTTCACCGGGGACAACGATGCTGTTACTTCTGAGCCTGGCGAAGACATCTTTCGCGGAAGCGTTTTCCCACAGTGCCGCACCCGGACACACATCCAGCCAGGCAGGGTAACCTGCCAACCAACTCTCGCCAAACGCAACGAGCTGTGCATCTCGCTTTGCCGCCTGCTGGATGAGAGCGAGAGCCCTTGCGAGGCTGGCTCGTTTGTCCAGGAAAACGGGAGCGGACTGGGCAATGGCCACACTCACTCGATTCGAGTCGGCTTTTGATTGTCCGGTTCTCTTCATCACGGACATATCATAACTCTAGCAACGGCTCACTTCGCCACGTAAATCATGAGGACCCCACAGCATGTCCTGCAAATACTGCGGTAGGTCTAGGAGGCGAACAATGCTCCGCCACCGCGTTGGATTTCGCCGTTGTGATCGCTCGGCGGATCGCAGCTAGTGTGGCGCTATCGTCGAAGTGGACGCTGGCCCCATCCGATTGGACACCAAGCTGCGCCCACAAGCTATCCAGGTTCACACCCACGGGCATGTCTTTCATTCTTGTGTACAGCGGCTGAAGAACACTCACCCCTACCGCGCGGTCTCCGGCTCGGAGCGCAGCCTCAAGATTCCATTTCTTCCGGATGTCACCACCAGCGTCGAGAATGCCACGAAGAGCATGCTCCAAACCCTTCGCATTGTTTGTCTGACGGCGAATCTCAACGTCGGCTAGTAGACAAAACAGCGCTCCTCCCCAATAGGTCCTTCCCCAGGTGTGCGTATGATCAAGCCCTTGATCTCCGGCCTGCGGCAGGCCTTGCGGCGTGTCCCGAACAAGGTCAAACCACATCTGCTCCGCTTTAAGATGTCCCGCTTGAATCCGAGCGATCGGTTCGACATAGGTGGCGATCCCCTCTTCGATTCAATGGTGGCTATCATCCACGGAGGGAAAAGCCAAATGGACCATTTCATGGGTCAGCATCCAGTCGGAGGCTAGCTCTGAGGGAGAAGTCCCGTCCCCGAGGCTTATGGTTATTCGCCCGCCGCGATCACCAAATGTCATTCCGTTGCGGACGCCTTTACCCTCGAAAGGTGTGATACGAATCAAGAGTTGTGGCACGGGAAAACGGCCGTGATAGACGGCCACCGACTCAGCGGCCGACTTGACCCAGCGAAAGACGTCCTTCGCCGGCACTCGCAGGGTGCTCTTTTCGATCATGATGTCAATCCGAGTGCTTCCGATCAGCAGACTCGAAGTCATCTCACTCCTTGCTACCGCAAAGGAGGAACAAACCAGAAAAAATAGTGCAGCCAAGGCTGCCCGGGCGAAGAAGCCCACCATGAGGTTTCGGAGCATTTAATGACCATGAGAAATCTCGTGCTGGAAAAGCGGGCGATCAGGCTGGAACTGAATTCGCTTGTTTCACCCGCGCGGAACCAAAGAAAAATGCGAACGCCGTGTCCACGGAGATCTTGCCCGCACCAAAAATCAGCACGATCAGAGAGACGATCAGAAACGCGAAGGGAGCGGCGGCAATGAACTTGTCGGGATCGGAGAAGAAAGAGAGCAGCGCCTCACGGTCCCCCATTACGTAAGCCATGGTCATGTTCACGGTGAGTACGAGACCTGTGATTCTGGAGACCAAGCCCAAAGCGAGGAAAATACCGCCAAAAAACTCGACGGACGCAATGAAGACGGCCATTTGCGCGGGCATCGGCAAGCCAAGGCTGGCGAAGTACTCCGCCACATTGGACAGATGATGGAGCTTGCCCCAGCCGCTCTGAGCAAGTTGCCATCCCCAATAGAGCCGCACAAATAGGAGGAATGGCGACTGCAGGTAAGAAACCAAACCGAAGAACTGGTCATGCCACTGCCTAACTTTCGCGATCAGTTTACTCATGATTTCTAGCTATGCTCTTTTCTCGTGGCTTTTCTCACCGCGCACGTTTTCATCGGGCCGGCAGAACCAGCCCAGAGTTGCCCAAGTCTGAAACGAGTGCTGAACAGAGGCGCTGCGGTCCGCCGCGGGGATCGAACTCTTTTGGAAAGCTAACTCTATAGCACGCTCGATCGGTTTTCCGTTCCGGAGCGCGTTGAGCAGAGCAAATTCTTCCGGCTCGATGCGGCGAAAATAGACGGAGAAATCCAGACGATGAACGGCCAGAAAGATTTGCGCAGGTTCAAGCTTCGCAACGGCCCGGACCTTACTGCGCTTTCTCCGGTCGTTAACGGCATTGCTGGCAAAATCAGCCGTGTCGTCCCCGTCTTTCACTTCTAAGAGCAGGTCGTCCACTGGATAGTGCAACTCGAGGAGCTGCACATAAGGCTGAATGCTTAACTGGAGATTCGGTCCCACGATTTCGTTGAGATTCTCGGAGCGAAGGGCGAGCTTTGCCTGACCGTCGAAGGCTTCGATGTCCGCCCATTCGAGACGAACCATATCGAGGGCAAGCACCCGCTTATTGCGTATCCAGCTCGGATTTTGGCGCAACCAGGTTTCCAAATGCGCGCCCAAATTTCTAAGTGTGAAGGAGCGTGAAGGACATTCCGCGAGATAGGCTTTGCACATGGATTCGAACCGCTGACCGCCAAGAACAGCGTGCAAACCCGGAAAATCTTCGGCCATGCTCGACAAGAGGCGAAACCAGTACTGCCGGTTGTAGATTTCTAGGCGTTCGAATGAGGTCAGGCGATCATTTGGCTTGATAAATCGGGCCGCGTAAGCGCTCATGCGCCCTCCGCCAGGTGCCGTGCGCCGCATGCGCTCCGACGGCGTCAGGGTTTGCATGACTGCGCGAGCAACGGCCCGCTGAAGCGTGACGAGCTTCATACCGCCACCGCCAGCGTCGTGTCGGCGAGGAAGCGGTTGGCCTTCATGGCTTCTCTGTGAACTTCCCGAAAAGAAGGGATGCTGTCGTCCCACTCCAGCAGTGTCGCAGTATGGCCGGCGCGTTGAATGGCACGCTCATAGAGTTTCCACACGGGATCGAGCACCGGATGGTCATGGGTATCGAGGATGTATTTCTTGAACTTCGAATGACCAGCAATGTGGATTTGCGCCACGCGCTCCGCAGGGACACTGTTCACATAGGTGAAGGGGTCAAAATTGTGATTTTGCGATGAGACGTAGATATTGTTCACATCAAGGAGGATTCCGCAGTCAGCCTGCTCTACAACCTCGTTCAGGAACTCCCATTCGTTTATTTCCGAAACATGAAATTCGGCATAACTGCTAACGTTCTCAACAGCTATGGGGACTTCGAGAAAGTCCCGCACTTCGCGAACCTTCTGAGCCGTAAGGCGTGCAGCTTCGAATGTGTAGGGCATGGGAAGGAGGTCGTGCGTGTAGCGTCCATCGACACTCCCCCAGCACAGGTGGTCGGAAAGCCACGGAGTCTTTGTGCACTTCACCAGCTCCTTCAACCGGCTGAGGTGCTCGCGGTTAGGCTTCTCAGCTGAGCCGAAATACATGGAAACCCCATGCTGTACGACCCTGTATTGATCGAGTATTCGATCCAAAATGTGCAGCGGCCGTCCGCCGCCAATCATGAAATTTTCGGATATGATTTCAAACCAGTCGACGACTGGCTTGCGCGAGAGAATGTGCTCGTAATGCGGAGACCGCAGGCCAATCCCAATCCCGTACTCCGTAAAGCCGTTGAACCGGTTCGCAGGCATGCTATTTTTCTCTCCTATGGCCGAAGGAAAGAGGGCCAGGAGGAATTTCCCAGCCCTCCACATCTGACTGCACCTGACTTCGAATTACTCCTGAGGGGGTTTGGAGCCATCCGTCGCGCAGCCGCCCTTGCCTTTGCAAGAGTTCTTGCCTTTGCAGCCGTTGTCGCTGGACTTGCAGCCGCCTTTGCCCTTGCAGGAGTTTTGGCCCTTACAAGCGTGCTTTTCCTTGACCTTCTTGTCGCTCTTTTTGTCTTGGTCCTGGCTGTGATCCTGCGCGCTGAAAGAAGTATTCAGCAGAGTCGAGGCCTTGACCGCTGCGCCGGTCCCGGCGAACAATCCCGCGAACGCCGCACCTGCGAGCATAACTTTTGTCGTTTTCGTCATTTTTAAATTCTCCTGTCGCTTAGCTAGAATTTGGTGCCAAACACTGCCCAGCTACCGCTTCCGCCCCGAAGGTCTCAAATCGTGCCCCGCGGTCTGATCAAACCAACTCTTGCAGCAGGAACGAGGCGGCCTCGGACGCACAGACAAGAGTCATCCATGCGTTGAATGAGAGTCGCGAATCACATAAAGGTTTCCGAATTCTCGAGATGGATTGGATTCGCAGCTCTGGAATGGGGAAATGTAGATGAGGGCCGCCGCCCCCTTTACATGGACGTCCACAGCTTCTCGCTATGTGCATTCTTATCTTGAAGATACCGCAGTCTTTGCAATGATCTGGCACTTCCTACAGCTAAAAAATGGGGACCGATTCGCCTCAGGCGGGCTAGAGCAAATATCAACAGCTTCCCCAAACCTAGAGGCTGGGCGCGTAATAGCCTGTTTTTGTGTAGACGCTCAGACGCGGAAGCCCCTTCGGTGTGCGCAGCTTGATCTTGATCTTGCGCCAGCGGGCGTCGTGGGCCTTATTACTCGGGTGGTAACCTAAAATATACTGGTTGCGCAACTCCACGCCGATCTTTGCAGCGATGTCCGGCAGGTCGTTTAGATTCTCTACGGTGAAGGCGCGCCCGCCGGTGAATTCCGTCATATCGTTGAGCAGCTCGGGCCCGTTGAGTTCCTCCACCGTGCGGCTGCGATACTCGAGCGGGTCAAAGATGCCGATAGAGTAAAGCTGGGTATCCGCTTCTCGCACTAGCTGCTTGATGTCTTTCTCGTTGTATCGGCTGTGGTTATCGCCCCCGTCGGATATGATCAGCAGGGCGCGTTTCCCATTGTGCGCGCCTCGCATCTGACTGAGTCCCAGATAAATGGCATCGAGTAAAGCGGTCCGGCCCTTCGCAGAGGCTAAGAGCATGCGGCTCCGCAAATCTTCGACGTTGTTGGTGAACGGACTGAGGAGTTCCGCGTGCTCGTTGAAACCGACGAGAAAGAATTCGTCTTGCGGATTGGCGGTCCTGAAAAACTGAAAGGCGGCTTCCTTGGCCTTGCCGAGTTTATTGGCCATGCTGCCGCTAAGATCTAGGATGACCCCGATGGAGATAGGCACGTCCTCGGCGGAAAAGTTCACGATCTCCTGCTCGACATTGTCTTCAAAGATTCGGAAGTTATCCGGCTCGAGACCTGTGACGATGCGGTTGTAGGGGTCGGTAACGGTGACGTTGACGAGCGCCAGATTCACGTCGATATGGATGCCGTGCTTAATGGGCTGGCCCGGTGTGTCGTGCTTTACATCACTGGGGACGAGGGACTGGGCGGAGACGGGCGTGGGGAAGTTCGACATGGCGACGCAAACGAAAAGCAAAGAAATGAGCGGGGCGGATAAAATGCGCGTCGTGGTCGTGCTACTTTTCATGGTGCGTTCAGTTTTTTATTTCGCGCAGATCTACCTAACTTCCCCGAGACTAGCAACTGCTCGCGACCGCGAGCGAGTGGCCCGATGTTTCACGAGTCTCCCGCGCGCCGTGGCCCTGTACTTCCTGAAGCAGTTCGCGCAATCGTTTGCGAGCCTTGTGCAATTGAGACTTCGAATTCCCAATCGAGCATCCAAGAATTCCGGCAATCTCGCTGTGTTCGTAGCCCTGGACATCGTAGAGAATAAATATTGCCCTGTAGCCCTCCGGCAACTGGTCCACGGCCGCCTGGAGGCTGACACGGTCCGCTAAGCCGCCCAGCCACAAGTCGGGCCCGCCGATTTCATTGTGGGGCCTGCCGTCCTCTTCATCGCTTCCAGTGATCCCATCGAGTGATGTTGACATCGGACTCTTCTTGCGTAGGCGCATCAGAACAACGTTGATGGCTAAGCGATGCAACCAGGTCGAAAAAGCTGATTCGCCGCGAAACGTATGAATCTTTCGGAATAGCCGTATGAACACTTCCTGGGCAAGGTCCTCGGCCTCGACTGGGTCGCGTAGCATGCGCAGGCAAAGCGCGTACACGCGCCCGCAGTGGAGCCGGTAAATGAGTTCGAATGCCGCGGCGTCGCCTTGCTGAGCCAACTGGATTGTTTCGCTCAGGGATGTACGGTCGGAAAAGTATGGCTTTGATTCTCCCAAGCAGCGCTCGGGGCTAGAGGCCGGTCCTCTCTTCAACAAACGCTGCGCCTTCCGTTGTGAGTGGCCCGCCAGGCCAACGGCCTTACGCCCCAATGCGGCACTTATGCGACGAAAATTGATTGCTGCCTTCATGGGATTTGCCTTTTTTGATTGCGCGCAGAAAGCATCATGCGGCACCTCATCGCGCTAATTCCTTCACTGATTGAGGCTCCCACGAAGGTCATCATCACGCTCGTGATGCGCTTTCGAGGCGGCCTCAACAGCACAGATAAAAGTGATCCGTGCACTGAATAAGAGTCGCCAATCGCATAAAGGTTTCGAAGTTCTTAAGAGGGATAGGATTCGAAGCCCGACAAGCAGATGAGAGCCAGAGCCACGCCTACCAGTAACTGGCACAGCTCGTGGCCCGTTCAACCTCTCACCTTTCACAGCCGGGACAGGCTCTAAGAAGTACTGAAAAAAACGGAAGGAACTAATCTCGCTTCTGTACTTCCGCGGCAGTCCAGATCGATGCACCCAGGAGGACGAGATCCTTGATGAGAAATTGTCCCGCATCCCCCAACAGGGGGAACCCCTGTGAGAACTGGAACGCCCCGGGCGTCGAGAAGAGAAAACTCACCGTGAGCAAGAAGGTGATGATGGCCCCAATGCTGCCGATGAAGGAGAGCCTGGCGGAAAACGGCCGCAGAGCGACCGTGATCTCGATTGCTCCGATCAGATTAGAAACGCCTTGAAGGCTGAAGATGCGGTAGAGCCAGAACATCAGCGGGCTGCTCGCCACCAGGGGCTGAATGCCCCGCGCCTCACCCGGCGAAAACTTGAGGACACCAATGAGAATCAGCGTTACGACGAGGCCGTACCGCGAAACTTGTACACAATGTTTTCCAATACGGACTTGAACTGTGCCTTTGGCCCAGCCTCTACGAGCATCGAATGAATTGCTACTGGTTGATCAGCGGCATTCACCTGGCACCTCCTTTGCCGTTCCGGCTCACTACACTGGCTGTTGAATAAATCTCATTTCGCCGGTCTGAGGTAATCGATTTGAAGAAGACTGCCGGCCCCGACGAATTGTCAGGGCCGGAAGTCATGAATATCGTTTGTGAATCAACGTTCGAATTACTTCAAAAGGACCCTGAACTAGAACTGGAACTTCAGGGCAAACTGAATCACCCGAGAGCTTCCCGCCTGAGTATCGTAAATGCCAAACGAGCGCGTTCCGAATGACAGGTTGGTCAGCAGAAAGTTCGGGTGGTTGAAGATGTTGAAGAATTCGGAGCGGAACTCCAAGTTGTAATTCTCCTTGAGCGGGATCTTCTTCGCGAGATAAAAATCCCACAATTGCTCGCGCGGGCCGCGGGCCTGAGCAACGTTACGGCCCAGGTTGCCGAAGAACGATCCGAAAGGAGCCGCAGTTCCCTGCCCCCCGATTGTGAACGTCTGATTGCCGGCTCCACCCTGCGGGTTCAGACCAGAGACCGACGTTGTCCCGTTCGCCGGGCTCCCCGCGGCAGTCGGGCCCAAGATGGGGGTTGCGCTTAGAACGTTTGGATTGAAAACGGAAGAATTAGTGAAATTCTGCGGGTTGCCCGGAAGCAACAACTGGTTGAAGTTGCCGGTGACCTGCGGGAAGATTGTGCCACTGGACAGGCCAAACAGATTGCTTGTCCCGCCCGTCAGTGGATTGACGCAAGCTGCGCAGGTGATCGTGCTCGGCAAGCCGGATTGAAAGGTGGTGATCCCACCGATCGACCAGTGTCCAAGGACGGAACTCAACTTCCCGGTTGAAAACGCAGGAATGTTGTATTCGTAAGTAGTCTGCAGGCGGTGCGTCCGATCGAAGTTCGACAAGGCGCGGTCTCCTCTGGTGTCGAGCTGATTCGCTCCGGAGTTTCCTAGATCCTGGGTGCCAGTGAGATTTCCTGAGTTGTTGTCAATCGACTTGGAATAGGTGTAAGCAGCCTGGATGAACATGTTCCCGGCGCGGCGATTCAACGTGGCGACCAGAGCGTGGTAGGTGGAATGGCCGTTCTCGGTGACAGTATTGAGACCAGTGGAACTAAAGCCGAGAACTCCAACGCGGGCGTTGTTATCCAGGGCAGAGTTGGTTATCAGCTTAGTGACCGGAATGCCGCTGGCGCCGCCCACAATGATCGGGTTATTGGCGTTCGCTAGCCGCGCCTGGTTCCGTTGGAGGCTCTGCAGAAGTTTCACGCCCTGGGTGCCGATGTAGCCGATCTCACCCTCGATGACGATAGACGGGTCGATGGCTCTGATCGCCTCGACGGCGCGCTTCGTCTCCCGAACATTCTCGTCGAAAGGCAGCGCCGAGCCGTCGAAGATGATCTCGTCGAAACCCGCCCGGGCAGCCTCCTCCGCCCTCGGCAGCGAGTGGGTATGGTCCGCGTTGAGGAAGATCGGATACGGATGCTCGGCGCGGATCGTCCGGATCAGCGCGGCGATCTCGCGTACGCCGACGAAGTCGCGCTCGCCTTCGGACACGCCGATCAGCACCGGGAGCCGCAGAGCCGCGGCTGCCGCCACCACGCCCTTGAGC
>Ga0209648_10001177_pt1 | contig 20799 bp, 18 predicted proteins | sample GraSoi2013_115cm_FD_185830 | JGI IMG/M metagenome (GOLD analysis project Ga0209648, IMG submission 185830) | Grasslands soil microbial communities from the Angelo Coastal Reserve, California, USA - Sample 9_17_2013_115cm (SPAdes) (version 2) | ecosystem: Environmental > Terrestrial > Soil >... | reverse complement strand
CGGGGTTTACCTGCACGCCGTCCACCTGCATGCTGTAATGCAAGTGGTCGCCGCCGGCGAGACCGGTCGACCCGCTGCGGCCGAGAGTCTGGTTCTTCTTGACTATGTCGCCGGGTTTCACTTCGATCGCGCGCAGATGGCCGTAGATCGATTGCAGCCCGTAGCCGTGGTCCACCACCACGCAGTTGCCGTAGATGCCTAGATCCGCTGCGTAGACTACACGCCCGTCATTCGCGGCCACGACGGCGACGTGCTGGGTCACCGACAAATCGAATCCCAGGTGCACCTGCTCGTCTACTTTCTTGCCTTTGTAGATATAGGTGCGGCGGTCGGCGAACACCGACTCCACCTTCGAATTGGCTAGCTGCAAGAAGGGCCCAGTCCAAAGAAAATGATCGGCCGTCTTCAGACGCAGATCGGCGAGGGTCTGATTGTTCTTTCGGCGCAGTTCGCCATTGATCTTGAGGAAGCGGGTTAGCAGGTCGCCGGAGCCGCCGGGGTCGATCTGACTGTCTACCTTTTCAAGAAACTTATCGTCGATCTCCAGATCGCGCTTGCGGAATTTCTTCGGAAAGACTTTGTACCAAAAGCGCGCGGTGGTTTCGGCGCCGGGATTGCGCGCGAAGAGCAGTGGAACGCTGCCCTCCGGCAAGTCCCACGGAAACGCGAACAGTGAGAACCTCTCCCCCGTTTTCGATCCGGGCAGCGGGAACGAGCGGAACGAATAGTTACCCACGCGCACGCCGGCGCCGGTCCAATATCCGGAAATTGTGGCCACGGCGAGCTCGCATCCGCCCTGATTGATGTAATGCTGAAACCCGTCGGCAGCCAGCTTGGGAGGCGCGGAGACGACTTCGAATTCAATTTCGCGTGAAGCTTCCTGCCCGCGCAGGTCATTGGCCTGCACGGTGATCAGCAACTTCGCCTGCCCGTCTTTGAGCGCAGGTGTAAGCTTGCGGCCGACTGGAAAAGTCACTGCGGCGGGCGCTTGACGTTTGCGCCAGAACAGGAATCGCGAAGCAGGCTGGGCGCGTTCGAACACCGGATAACGGGCTCCATTCTGCTCGAGGGCGCCGGTAATACGGCGCACACCGTGCGGACTCTCGATTCGTAGATGGATGGGGGTTTCGACGCCCACTACGGCGGGAGGAGACTCTATGATCATGGCCGGCGGCGAAGACAGAAAAAAGAGGACAGCGGGAACGGCAAGGATGAGAACTATCAGGATAATTAGCGCTTTCACTTTTTGACCCAGGAATCGATCCAGTCGATGAATGTGTTGTACCAAAGGATGGAATTTTGCGGCTTGAGGACCCAATGTCCTTCATCGGGAAAAAGAAGGAGCTTGGAAGGAATTTTTTGAATCTGTAAAGCGGTGAACAATTGGAGGCCCTGCCCGACGGGCACGCGATAATCGCGCTCGCCGTGAATCACCAGCGTGGGTGTGCGGAACTCCTTCACAAAGCCACTCGGAGACCAGCGGGTGTAAACATCGAAGTTCTGCCAGGGCATCCCGGCAAATTCCCATATCGGGAACCACAGCTCTTCGGACTCGAGCGCCTCGCAACGTAGATCGAATACTCCGTCATGCGATACCAGGGCCTTGAAGCGCTGCGTGTGGCCGAGCACCCAATCGATCATGTAGCCGCCATAGGAGCCGCCGGCGGCCGCCATGCGATCGGGATCGACGTACGGCAGCTTGGCGGCATAGTCGGTGGCGGCCATGAGGTCGTCGAACGCGCGTCCACCCCAGTCGCCATTGATTTCGTCGATAAATTTTTGACCGTAGCCGACCGAGCCACGAATGTTCGGCATGATGACCACATAGCCCGAGCCGGCGAACACCTGCGCATTCCAGCGATAACTCCAGTCCTGGCCCCATTCGCCCTGGGGACCGCCGTGGACCAGCACCAGCGCCGGATATTTCCTGCTGAGACTGAAGTCCGGAGGCTTAACCAGGAAGCCCTGCACGCGCGCCTTGTCCGCTCCCTCGACCGAGAACTCCTCGAGCGCGGTCAACTGGCGGCTGTCGAGCAAATCGTCGTTCAAATGAGTGAGCGCGGTGGCGGGGCCGCCGAGCGAAGACGCTTTGAAAATCTCGACGGGCCTCGACCCGCTCTGCTCGGTATAGATCATGGTTTTGCCATCCGGGCTGAGCTGAATATCGTCGAGGTGGCTATCTCCGCTCACCGCGATCCGCTCAGCGCCGCCGGTCACCGGCACGAATTGGATCGCCTGCCGGCCCCGATCCGTGGTGGTGAAGAATAGCTTGCTCGAATCGGGCGACCAGGCGAAGCTGTTTACCCAGCGGTCCAGACCTTCGGTTAGATTGATGACGCGACCCGTGGATCGCTCGAGCAGCAAAAGACGCCAGCGGTCACTCTCGTAGCCGGGCCGGAACTGCGCCCGATAGGCGATGTACTTCCGGTCCGGCGAGTATTGCGGCGAGTTGTCAGCGCCGGGATTGATGGTGATCTTGAGAGACGGTCCGCCGGCGACCGGGACCACGTACAGCTCGGAGTTGGTGCTGGTGGCGGGTACCTCGTCGGGATTCGACACGTAGCAGACTTCGCTACCATCCGGCGAGAAGGCGTAGTCGTCGGGACCGCCCAGGGAAAACGGCGGGACATCGCGATCGCCAGGCGTGAGGTCCTTTGGCGCGGCGGCGGACACCGTGGTGAGCAGCAAGTGCGTGCGGCGTTTGCCTTGCCAATGGTCCCAATGGCGATAAAGCAGGGAAGTAACAATACGGGCCTGCACTTTGTTTTTGGCTTCTGCGTCGAGCTTGGATTTGTTGCAAGCATCATCTGGACACTCGGGATAGACCTCGCTGGTGAAGAGCAGATTTTTTCCGTCGGGGGAAAAAAGCACGCCATCCGCCTCGGTGGACAAGCGGGTAACTTGCGTCGAGCCGCTTCCATCGGCATTCATGATCCACACCTGCGGCGATCCGCTGCGGTCGGAGACGAAGGCGATGCGCTTCGAGTCCGGCGACCAGCGCGCTCGCTGATTCGAGTCGCCCGCGGTGGTGATCGGGCGAGGCGGCCCGCCATCGACGGAGACCGTGTAGATCTGCTTGGGCTTCTTATTGGTGTCGAGATCGATGGTTTGCACGGTGAAGGCTACGGTGCGGCCGTCGGGCGAGAGCTGCGGATCGCTGATGCGGGCGATCTTCATGAGCGCTTGCGCATCGAAGGGAAGCTTCTGCGCGAAGAGGGCGGAGCAGGAGATCAAGCATAGAACGGCGATTCCGCGCATATGTTCCGATTGTAACGCGACCACTATCCGCAGCCGGGACAAAACGCGGCATGCTACGATAAATGAATCAAAAAGTTTTCAGCAGTTCAGCTAGCTTGGATGAAAGAACGCTGGCGGCTGAGAGCTAACAGCTAAAAATGTCGATTCGTGGCTATCGCGGCATCATGCCGAAAGTCGCCGCGACCGCCTATATCGATCCCAGCGCTCAAGTGATTGGTGATGTGGTAGTGGGCGAGCGGTCCAGCGTCTGGCCGAACACCACCGTCCGCGGCGATGTGCACTATATTCGCATCGGCGACGAGACCAACGTGCAGGACAACTGCTGTCTGCACGTGCAGCGGGATGAGTTCCCGCTGATTGTCGGAAATCGGGTCAGCATCGCTCATTCAGTCACGCTGCATGGCTGCATCGTCGAGGATGAAGTGTTGATCGGCATGGGCGCGATTGTGATGAATGGCGCGCGCATCGGCACGGGGTCCATTGTGGCCGCGGGCGCGCTGGTTACCGAAGGAATGCAAGTGCCGGCGGGAAGCGTGGTGATGGGGATGCCCGGAAAGGTCGGGCGCGCTGCCACCGAGCAGGACCGGCTACGGATCAAGAAGCACGCCGACAGTTACATCATGTATCGCCAGATTTATCTCGACGACGGGGCCGGCGCGGAGTGATTCGCGCGGTGAAAGGCACCAGGGACCTGCTCCCTCCCGCGACTGCTGTGTGGAACCACGTGGAGTCGGTGGCCCGGCGTGTGTTCGAGGCATACAACTACCAGGAGATCCGCACGCCGATTCTCGAAGAGACGCAGCTTTTTGCGCGCGGCGTGGGGGAAGAGACGGACATCGTCACGAAGGAAATGTACACCTTCACCGATCGCGACGATACGTCGCTGACGCTTCGTCCGGAGAATACTGCGGGTGTGATGCGCGCTTACATGGAGCACAGGCTGGATCAGCGGCCGGGCGTCCAGAAGGTCTACTACATGGGACCGATGTTCCGGCGCGAGCGGCCGCAAAAGGGGCGCTACCGGCAGTTTTATCAGATTGGAGCGGAGGCTATCGGGTCGGAATCGCCTGCTATCGACGCCGAAGTGATCGAGATGGTGGTAGAGGTTCTGTCGCGGTCGGGACTGCGGGATTTCAGGGTTCTGGTCAATTCGGTAGGCGATCATACCTGCCGGCCCGTGTTTATCGCCAAGCTTCGGGAAGCGCTTGCAGGAGAGGCGGACAAGCTGTGTAGCGATTGCCAGCGGCGCGCCGCGACGAATCCGCTGCGTGTGCTCGATTGCAAAGTGGAAGCCGATCAGCCGATTATCGACAAGCTGCCTTCCATCCAGGATTACCTCTGCGAAATTTGCCGCCCGCATTTCGAAGCGGTGAAGCAGTACTTGACCGATCGTGGAATCGCATACGAAGTGAAACCGCGCCTGGTCCGAGGGCTGGACTACTACATGCGGACGACGTTCGAGGTGGTACACGGGTCGCTGGGCGCGCAGAATTCCGTGCTGGGGGGCGGCCGTTACGATGGCCTGGCGGAGATGCTGGGATCGAAAATTCCGGCGCCGGGTATCGGGTTCTCGATCGGCGAGGACCGGCTGGTGATGACTGTGGAAGAATCGCACACGGCTCGACCGCTGGACGTGTTCATCGCGCCACTGGGCGAAACGGCGCTGCGCCATGCAGGCATCCTGGCGCGCGATTTGCGGCGCGCGGGCGTGAGCGTGGAACTGGCGACCGAAGGCAAGCTTAAGCGCGCCATGGAACTGGCCAACAAGCTAGGCGCGCGTTACACGTTGATCATCGGCGACAACGAAATCGCCGCCGGCCAGTATACGCTCAAGAATATGCAGACGGGCGAGCAAATATCCGTTGTGAAAGACGAAATATGCAATCAAGTGTCCCACTAGACTTCCTCGGCGATCTGAAGCGCACGCACACGTGCGGCCAGCTCCGCGCGTCCGACGCCGGCTCGCGCGCGTTGCTGATGGGCTGGGTGCACCGGCGGCGCGATCTCGGTGGCGTCATCTTCATTCACCTGCGCGACCGCGATGGTGTCTCGCAAGCCGTATTTCACACTGACATGGACCCGGCCGTCCACGCCAAAGCGGAACTGCTGCGCTCGGAATTTGTGGTTGCGGTGGAGGGTGTGGTCGCAGTGCGAACGCCGGAGACGGTGAACTCGAATATCGCCACCGGTGAAGTTGAAGTTGTCGCCGACAGAATCTGGATACTGAACGAATCCCGCACGCCGCCGTTCCCGATGGAGGATACCGCGGAAGTGAGCGAAGACACGCGGCTGAAATACCGGTACGTGGATTTGCGTCGCCCGCGCATGCAGCGTAACATCATCCTGCGATCGCAGATTTCCTTCGCGGTCCGCGAAGTGCTGTATGGTCAAGGGTTCCTCGAAATTGAAACGCCCTTTATGACGCGGTCGACGCCGGAAGGCGCGCGCGATTACCTGGTGCCGAGCCGCGTGCAGCCGGGCAACTTTTACGCGCTGCCGCAGTCGCCGCAGATTTTCAAACAATTGCTGATGGTCAGTGGTTTCGATAAGTATTTCCAGATCGTGCGCTGTTTTCGCGATGAGGACTTGCGCGCCGACCGCCAACCTGAGTTCACGCAGATCGATCTGGAGATGTCGTTTCCACAGGAAGACCAGATCTTCGCAGTGATCGAGCCGCTGGTAAAGAAGGTTTGCGAGGTGGCGGGCTTTGCGGTTCAGCCACCTTTCCCGCGACTGAGTTATGCCGAAGCCATGCGGAGCTACGGCAGCGACAAGCCGGACTGCCGGATCCCGCCGATGCACGCTGTGGAAGATCTGCTACCGGAGCTTGCCGCTAACGGGCTGCCCTTGATGGCCATCCATATTCCGAAGACAGGCGCGCTGAGCCGCAAGGAGCGCGACGAGCTGAAAGCTTACGGGACAGAGCGCGGGCTGCGCGTGTTCGACGATGCCAAACGCCTGGAGCGCGATTATCCAGCCGCCATGCCGCTGATCCGCGAGCGCACTGGCGCGACTGAAGAGGATTTGTTAGTGCTCGCCGCCTGGGCTGGTGAGCCTAAGGGGCATCTCCCTGAGCACACCGTCTATCAAGCCTGCGGGCAGTTGCGCTTGTTTGCGGCGCAGAAGTACAACGACCGGCACCAGTTCCTCGACCCCAAGAGGTTCGAGTTCCTGTGGGTGATGGATTTCCCGATGTTCGAATGGGACGAGGAGGAGAATCGCTGGAACGCGGCGCACCATCCTTTCACATCGGTTCACGACGAGGATCTGGACAAGCTCACCGCGGACCCCGCGCATTGCCGCGCCAAATCGTACGACTTGGTGCTGAACGGGACGGAGCTCGGGTCCGGCTCAATTCGTATTCATCGCCGCGATATTCAGTCGAAGGTTTTTTCGGCGTTGGGATTCACCGAAGAGGAAGCACACCGGCGATTCGGTTTCCTGCTGGATGCGCTTGAGTACGGCGCTCCGCCGCATGGCGGAATCGCGCTTGGCCTGGATCGACTGGTGATGATCCTGGCAGGTGAGACTTCGATCCGCGATGTGATTCCTTTTCCGAAGACGGCGCGAGGGACGGACTTGATGTGCGACGCGCCATCGACCGTGCCGGAGCGTCAGTTGCGGGAGCTGGGTATCGCGCTTCGGAAGCCGGCGCTATAATTGGAAGTTCGTTTCACCTCAGTTCATCCCAAGATAAGGATCAAACTCGTGCGAAAGAAAGTTACTGTTGTGGGCGCCGGCAACGTGGGCGCTAACTGTGCGCTTCGGATTGCCGATAAAGAGCTTGCCGACGTCGTGCTCGTGGACGTTGTCGAGGGAGTTCCGCAGGGCAAAGCTTTGGATCTGCTCGAATCGGGCCCCGTTCAGGGCTATGACGTGATGCTATCGGGCGCAAACGATTACGAGAGCACCGCCAACTCGGACATCGTGGTCATCACCGCTGGTTTTCCGCGCAAACCGGGCATGTCCCGCGATGACTTGCTGCTGGCTAACTTCGAAGTGGTCAAAGCCGCCACCCAGCAGGCTGTCAAATATTCGCCCAACTGCATTCTGATCGTGGTCACTAACCCGCTCGACGCCATGTGCCAAGCGGCTTACATGGTGTCGAAATTCAGCAAGAATCGCGTAATCGGCATGGCTGGCGTACTCGATACGGCGCGGTTTCGGACTTTCATCGCACAGGAGCTGAACGTGTCGGTGGAGAACGTAACGGGAGTTGTGATGGGCGGCCACGGCGACACCATGGTCCCGCTGGTGCGGCTCAGCAACGTGGCGGGCATTCCGTTGACCGAGCTGCTGGATCAAGCGGCGTGTGACAGGTTGGTCGATCGCGCGCGAAATGGCGGCGCCGAGATCGTGAAGTATCTGAAGACTGGGAGCGCGTACTATGCCCCGTCGGCCGCCACCGTCGAGATGGTTGAATCGATTCTCAAGGACAAGAAGAAGGTTCTTCCTTGCGCAGCTTATCTTGAAGGCGAATACGGCATTCAGGGACTGTTCGTCGGGGTTCCCGTGAAGCTTGGCGCGCGCGGCATCGAGCAGATCTACCAGATCAAGCTAACCGGCGAAGAGAAGGCCATGCTCCAGAAGAGCGCGGACTCAGTGAAAGAACTGGTGGATGTGCTCAAGTCAAAAATGTAGAAGTCTTTAGCCACAGATGGACACAGATGGACACGGATAAAAAGTAACTTTTCCTATCCGTTTTCATCCTATTTACCGGATCGGAGAAAACGGCAGAGGGCGTAAAAGCGAATTGCTGATGTTGGACACGATTTCGGGATCGGTGAGGCCGGGGGTCGACCTTAATTTCTGCCACTCCGGGTCGGCGCCGAACGTCTTCCAAACTTTGTCCCGCGCGGCAAGATCGTCATAGGCCAGCATATAGGTGAGGTTGGGTAGATTCCGGCCGATCAGGGTTTCGCCGAAGAAAACAGGCAACATGCCGCAGCGGCGGAAAATCTTGATCTCTGCGTCGTCGAACATTTTAATTTTTGTTTTGGAGGCGTTGGTATTTGGGGATTCGTAGGTACGCAGCTCGAAGATGCGCGGGGCGCGTTTGGCGTCGGATGGCGGAATCTCGACGCCGGGAATGCTGTCGAAGGCGCGAAGCACGGAGTTCTCCATGCGAATATAGCTGAGTTCGGTCGCGGCATTGTAGTCGGCGAAGCCTTTTTGGAATTCTTTATCGGCGGCCATCTTGTCCAAAGCGGTTTCCATGGCGGATAGGTTCGGAAAACTGGTCACCGACAGCACGAACGGGCTCTGTTCGCCGATAAGAGCATTGAAGAAGCCCACCGGCCCGATCCCGAGCCGCTGCGCCGCGGGCAAATAGTATTTGGACAAAAAATCGGAGGTGCGTTGGATCTGGGCGCCGTTGCGCAGACGGAAGTATCGGAGTTCGAAAATGGCAGTCATCGGCTTGGCCGCGGGCGCAGGCATGGTTAGAGCGGCGACACTCCTTATCAGGTTACGACGATTCATAGGGTTTTCACTTTACACCAAAAAAGCTCCGAATGCTGCAAGAATAGAACATGGAGGAGGGCGTCTGAGGACTTGGTCAGTTTTTTTGTTAGCGGGCTCAATGTTGGCTATAGCGGCGCTGAAGGCGAGCGCTCCTATGGCGCTGGTAATCCTGAATGCCACGGCGGCGCCGCCAGGCCACCTGCCGGACGGCTGGCAGCTCAAGGTGAACCGTGGGACACCGGACCTTGCCCTTATCGGTGACGGGAACAATCGTGTCCTGCGACTCAAAAGCCGCAAGTCCTCCTTCGCACTGGAGCGCGGAGTGGATGTGGACATCGCTCAGTATCCCTTGCTGACCTGGAGTTGGAAGGTGAGCGAATTGCCTGCCGGCGGCGACTTCCGCCATTCCTCGACCGACGATCAGGCCGCGCAAGTGTTAGTCGCGTTCGGCGAACGCCACGTCCTCAGCTACATCTGGGATTCCTCCGCACCCAAAGGCTCCTGGCAAAGCGCCAGCTTCGTTCCCATGCTGCATATTTTTGCCCTCGTTTGCCACTCCGGGCAGGAGGAGTTGAATCGATGGCTTCCGGAGACTCACAACCTGTTGCAGGATTACCAGAAAGCTTACGAAAAACCGCCGGGCCGCGTGAAGGGTATCCGCTTGCAGATCAACTCCCAACATACCGGCTCCTCGGCTGAAAGCTACTTCGGAAATATTTCCTTCCGCGCCGCGCAGTAGAATAGGGGGCTGCAATCTTCCCGCATGGACAGCCCAAGCCTCCGCGGCATCACCGTCTTGGTTACCGGGGCCACCGGCTTCATCGGTAGCCATCTGGTGGAGCGTCTATTGGCGGAAGGCTCGGTAGTTCGCTGTCTGCTCCGGCCGGCGAGTCCGCGCGGAAGCGCCGGCCGCCACCTCCCCGCCCCAGGAGCTACGGCCATGTCGGGCGATCTGATCAGGGGCTCCGGACTTGCTGCGGCCCTCGACGGCGTGGGTGTCGTGTTCCACCTGGCCGGCGTAACCAAAGCGCTCCGCGATTCCGACTACTACCTGGGCAACGTGAAAGCCACCGAAAATTTACTGCGCTCGATGTCGAACACCTCCGCCCGATTGATCCACGTGAGCAGTCTTGCCGCCATGGGACCCAGTTCCGATGGGACGCCGCTCCGAGAGGACGCAACCCCGCATCCGCTCACTCACTACGGCAAATCGAAGCTGGAAGGCGAGCAGGCTGTACGTGGTTCCGCCATATCGGGCCGCGCCACAGTGATCCGGCCTCCTGTCGTCTATGGCCCTCGGGATGTGGACGTTTACCAGGTGTTCAAGGCCGCCGCGAGCGGCGCGCAGGTGCGCATTGGAAGGCCCGAGAGCTATTTCAGCTTGATTTACGTCACCGACCTGATCGATGGCCTCATCCTTGCCGCACAGTCCGAGCAAGCTGCCGGAAAAGCCTACTTCCTGGCGAATCCCTGTCCCGTCTCCTGGACCGAGTTCAGCGCCACGGCGGCCCTGACCATGGTCAGAAAAATTCGAACTTTTACGTTGCCTATCTGGACCGCCTATTTAGCGGGGAGCTTCGCCGACCTGCTGTCTCGTCTGTCGGGGCGTCCAGGCATCCTCTCTCGCGATAAGATTCTCGATGTGCAACAACGCTTCTGGGTCTGCGATACGACCCGCGCCGCCACCGAACTCCATTTCCATACGCAGACTTCGCTGCGCGAGGGGGTTGCTGCGACGCTGGAATGGTATCGTGAAGCTCAATGGCTAACCTATTGAGCATGGCGGGAGCGGACTGGTGGCCGGTCGACAAAGTAATGCTCGCCTATTTGGGCGCGGTCACCGTTATCGAGCTCGCCTATTGGTCAAGTATCCCGAGCCCGTGGGCGCGTCTCATCACCCATTTGGCTGCCATGCTGCTGGTGATTCTGGTGGCCCGTTTTCCGGCCAGTCGTGTCTCGCAAACGATTCACTATTGGTATCCACTCCCTTACGTATCTTATTGTTATAAAGAAATGGCAATGCTCATTCCAGCGGTCGGCCGCCCCGATGGGGATGCCGCGCTCGCGCACCTCGATTTCGCAGTCTGGGGCGCGAATCCCACGGTTTGGCTGGAGCGTTTCCGCAGCCCGCTTCTGGCCGAAGCCCTGGAGATTGTCTATTCCGGCTTCGTGCCCGCCGTCCTCCTGATCGCCGTCTTACTTTGGAAACAAAAACGTTTTGATCAGTTCCGGTACTATGCTTTTCTGATTGCGTTCGGATTCCTGGTATCCTATGCGGGATACTTTCTGGTGCCCGCACGAGGTCCGCGCTTTTTGCTCCGCCCCCTGCAAACCTATCAGTTACAGGGCCTATGGCTCTACGACTGGCTCGCGCATACGCTTGACCGCATTGAATCCTCCCACTACGATTGCTTCCCCAGCGGTCATACCGAGATGACGATGCTCGCCTGGTGGGGAAGCCGCATGGTTTCTTTGACCCTGTTTCGCGTTATGTTCGCTTACACTCTGGGCGTTATTTTTGCTACAGTTTACCTACGCTACCATTACACAGTGGACGTCTTGGCTGGCGTTGTCGTAGCCGGTATCCTAATCATAGCGGCGCCTAGGATTTACCATGGTCTGGGTGGCAGAGTGGGCGGTGAGGCTTAGTGAGCGAAGTTACCGTGATCGGCGCCGAAGATCGTGGAACGCAACAACAATTCATCGAGTTTCCTTACCAGCTGTACAAGAACGATCCCTATTGGGCGCCACCCCTGCGCATAGCGCAAAAGGACATGCTCAACCAAAAGAAGCATCCCTTTTACACGCACGCCGAGATGCAATGCTTCCTGGCCATGCGGGGCTCCGAGGTTGCCGGACGCATCGCCGCCATCCTGGACCGGAATCAGTTTGCGCCGGATCGTGTCGGATTTTTCGGGTTCCTCGAAATGACGAATTCGCAGCCGGTAGCCGACGCTCTGCTGCAGGCTGCCTGGAGCTGGCTGAAAGAGCGCGGCGCAAAGTCCATGCGGGGGCCGGTCAGCCCGTCGACTAACTACGAGTGCGGTCTGCTCGTCGAAGGGTTCGACTCCAGCCCCATGGTCATGATGACCTACAATCCGCCCTACTATTCGACGCTGCTTGAGCGGGCGGGACTCAAGAAAGCAAAGGACCTGCTCGCCTACATCACCACCGCCACAGCCACCGCCGGCCACAAAGCGATGCGCGTCGCCGACCGGGCCATGCGATCGAGCAAGGTGGTGATCCGCCCCGTCAACATGAAAGACTTCCAGGCGGAAGCGGATGTTATCTGGAGCATCTACAGTTCGGCATGGAGCGAGAACTGGGGGTTTGCGCCTCTCACCAAAGAGGAGTTTCGTGTCCTGGCTAAGGATATGAAAGCCATTATCGTGCCCGAGTTAGCCCTGGTTGGCGAGATCGGGGGCCGCCCGGTGGGTTTCGCGCTGGCGATTCCCGATATCAATATTGCGCTCAAGCCGGCGGGCGGAAGTCTGTTTCCCTTTGGATTGATTAAGATCTTATATCACCAGCGCAAGATCAAGAGCCTGCGGGTGATGGCGCTCGGAGTCCTCGAGGAATTCCGCACCGCCGGAGTGGCCGCCGGGTTCTACGCTACCCTGATTAGGCAAGCCCAACGCATGGGATACGGCGACTGTGAGTTTTCTTGGGTCCTGGAAGATAATATACTAATGAATCGGTCTATCGAAGCCTTAGGAGCGCAGCGTTACAAAACTTACCGGCTTTACGAAGGGACTAATGACTATGCATAGCGGATCTACCGCCGCCGAAATCGGCGTCGCCAAGACCCGGTCGAAAGACTTGTTTGAAAAGTGCAGCACCTTCACGCGCCCCGCGGACCTACAGGCGGCGGGACTCTACATGTATTTCGAAGTCTTCGGCGCGCACCAAGGCTGCGGGCCGGGAGAGATCCGCATGGGCAATCGCAAGGTGCTGATGTTTGGCTCCAACGATTACCTGGACCTGATTACCCACCCTAAAGTTCTCGAGGCCTCTATCCAGGCCATGCGCAAATACGGAACCGGCTGCAGCGGCTCGCGGCTGCTGAATGGAACGCTCGATCTGCACGTCAAGCTGGAAGCCGAACTGGCCAGGCTGGTGCGGAAAGAATCCGCCATCATCTTCGGCACCGGTTTTCAAGCGAATTACGCCGCGCTCTCGGCTTTGGCCGAAAAGGGGGATGTCCTGCTTTGCGATCACACCCTGCACGCCAGCCTGCTGGAGGGAGCCATGCGGTCGACGGCCCGCACGGCCCGCTTCCGGCATAACGACTTAGGGCATTTGGAGCGCTGTCTGCAGAACTGCTCGTCGGATGAGCGGGTGCTGATCGTATCGGAAGGCGTCTTCAGCATGGAAGGCGACCTGGCGGATCTGCCCGGAATAGTCCGTCTGGCGAGAAAATATCATGCGCGAACCTACGTGGACGAGGCGCATGGCATCGGCGTCCTCGGTGAAAACGGCGCCGGGGCCGCCGAGCACCTGGAAGTTTTGGGGGATGTGGATATCGTGATGGGAACCTTCAGTAAGTCGCTGGCGTCGGTAGGCGGATTCATCGGCGGGCCAAAACCGGTAGTCGACTACCTGAAGCACACGGCCCGTCCGTTCGTTTTTTCCGCCAGCCTGCCCGCCGCTTCGGTAGCGGCGGTGGGGGCGGCGCTCGAAGTGATGCGCCAAGAGCCCGAGCGGCAGCAGCGCCTCGAAAAGGTTGCGAGCAAACTCCGGCATGAACTGCGGTCGCGAGGTTTTTCGGTGCTCGACGGTATAACACCCATCGTCCCGGTGGTGATAGAAGACGAGGTGGATCTATGCCATCTCTGTAAGGCGCTGCTGGAGGAAGGAATCTACATCAATCCAGTGCTGCGCCCTGCCGCGTCGCACAACTTGTTGCGCATTTCCTGCACGGCCGCTCATACCGACGCGCATGTGGACCGTCTGGTGGCCACGCTGGAGCGGGTGGCCAAGCGGCTCGACATCGCCCGGTAAAAACCCTGGACGGCTCACGCTCGCCCACATTCCCACCGATAAGTGATTGAGGGTCACGCAGCACGGGCATTCTTGCCCGAGCGTGCATGGCTGCCCAAAACCGTCTATGTTCGCAATTATCGGGATTGTTGTAGTCTTCGGGGCCATCGTCGCCGGGTACCTGATGGAGCACGGCAAACTGCTTGTTCTCATGCAGCCTGCCGAGCTGGTGATTATCTTTGGCGCCGCCGTGGGAACCGTATTGATCGCCAACCCCCTGCCCGTAGTCATCAGGATGATGAAGGCCATCGGGGGCGTGTTCGGGTCGAACAAATTCACCAAAGCGTTCTACCTCGAAAACCTGAAGATGCTGAATGAGGTCTTCAGCTACGCCAGAAAGAGCGGGATGGCCAAGCTGGAGACAGATGTCGATCAACCCGCCAAGAGTCCCGTCTTTTCGAAGTACAAAACTTTTCTGAAGGATCACCACGCCATATTTTTCATCTGCGACACGTTGCGGATGGCCATCAGCGGCGGCGTGGGCCATTTCGATCTCGATCAGATGATGGAGCAGGATATGGAAGTCCACCATCGCGAGATTTCAGCGCCGGTCACGGCCCTGAACACGATGGCGGATTCTCTGCCTGGCCTCGGCATCGTGGCTGCGGTGCTGGGCGTGGTGATCACGATGGGCTCACTCGGCGGACCTCCCGAGGAGATCGGTCACAAGGTCGCAGCGGCTCTGGTAGGGACTTTCCTGGGCATTCTGTTGTGCTACGGCCTGTTCGGACCACTGGCCGCTTCAATGGCCAAGGTCAATGACGCTGAAGGGGAATATTACACTGTCCTCCGCGTGGCGCTGATCAGCTTCATTAAGGGCTTCCCTCCCATCATGGCCGTGGAAGTCGCCCGGCGGAGTATTCCTTCAGCATCCCGGCCCACCTTCCAGGAGATGGAGAAGAACTGCAAGAACAATCCCGCTGCGGCGGCTGCGCCCCCAGCGGCGGCCTAGGAGTTACCTGTGCCCGACGAAGAGAAGCTTGCCCCCATCATCATTATCAGGAAGAAGGGCGGCCATGCCGGTCATCACGGCGGCGCCTGGAAGGTGGCGTATGCCGACTTCGTCACCGCCATGATGGCTCTCTTCATCGTGCTGTGGCTTCTCTCCAGTAGTGAAAAAATCCAGAAGGCCGTGGGTGGTTACTTTAACGATCCGAGCGGAACCGGAAAGATGGCTGGAACCTCCATGGCCAGCGTCGGCGAAACCCTCTCTCTCAGCAAGGACGACATGGAGAAGCTCAAAGAGAAACTGGAAAATGCCATGAAGGAGCTTCCGAAATTCAAAGAGTTAAAAGATCAGGTATTAATCACGGTCACTGCCGAGGGGTTACGCGTGGAACTGCTGGAAACGGCCAAGGGCACCTTTTTCGAGAGCGGCAGCGCGCACCCGAGCGAGGTCGGCAGGGATATACTCGCCAAACTTTCGCACGAAATGGGTAAGCTGCCGAATAATATCGTGATCGAAGGGCATACCGACTCCAAGCCCTTTAGCAATAATGGGTCCTACACGAATTGGGAGCTTTCCTCCGATCGCGCCAATTCGGCCCGGCGCTTGATGGAGGAGAGCGGCGTACGTACAGGCCAGGTAAAGCAGGTGCGCGGATTCGCCGACCAACAATTGCGCAAACCGAATGATCCCGCGAATGCCAGCAATCGGCGGATCTCGGTGATCGTGCAATACCAAAAAGCGCCGGAAGGCGCTCCCGCAGCGGCTGAGAACAAGAAAGCTGAGCCGGCGGAAAAGAGTCATCACTAGCGCAGTTTCCGCCTCAAGTTCAAACCGTTGCGATGGCTGACGGTACAATGTAATTTTGTGAGCAACCGCCGGTACATAAGAGAACGTCGCGACGAGATTCTTCGGATCGCTAGCCTGCACGGCGCGGGTAACTTACTCCTCTTTGGCTCGGTAGCGCGTGGCGAAGACACGCCTGAGAGCGATGTAGACCTTCTCGTCGACGTGACAGGAGACACGACACCTTGGTTTCCCGGCAGCCTCGTGGCTGATCTTGAGCAACTATTGGGACGTCGTGTTCAGGTAGTAATTCGCCGTTCGCTAAGTCCGCTGATCCGTGACGCTGTCCTTCGCGAAGCGGTTCCATTGTGAAATCCCAGAGAGCATACGTCGAACATGTCCTTGAGTGCATTCGGAGAGTAAACGAGGACTCGGCGCATGGCGCCGAAGCTGTTTTTGCGTCGCGCACCCTCCAGGACGCAATTCTTCGCAACCTTCAGGTTCTCTGCGAGTCGATACAGCGCATAGATGAGCGATACAAACAGGAGCATCCAGACATCCAGTGGGGTTCCATTGCTGGGATTCGAAACTTGCTGGCCCACGATTATTTTGAAGTCGATTTCGAGACCATCTGGCGGATCGTGGAGCGGGATATTCCTGCGTTGGATGCAGTGCTGCGCACGATTCTGGCTGAACTCAATGAGCAACCGGTAATACGCTTAGGTCGATTGCCCCCAACTAGCGAAGCAGATCTTCGAGCTGAATCTTGGCGTCGGTTTTCGCGTCGCGATACTTCACGATGACCGGAGTATAGAGCGAGATTCCCCATACCCGGCCCTGTCCGCTCGTGATAGCGCGCGAGCCCGCCACTACGACGGCTTCTTCCGGAATCACCAGCGGCTCGTCCTCACTCGCCTTGTGGACCACTCCGCGCACCAGGTCATACACGGGCGTGGAACGAGTTAGAATGGTTCCCGCGCCTAGCACCGCGCGCTTCTTCACCACCGTGCCTTCATACACGCCGCAGTTGCCGCCGAGCAGAACGTCGTCTTCGACGATTACGGGGAGAGCCCCCACCGGCTCCAGCACCCCGCCCACCTGCGTGGCTGCCGAAATATGGCAGTTCTTTCCGATCTGAGCGCAACTGCCCACCAGAGCGTGCGAATCCACCATCGTGCCGTCGTCCACGTAAGCGCCGGCGTTGATGTACATTGGCGGCATGCAGGTAACACCCTTGCCGATGAAGCAGCCATCCCTCACACTCGAGCCGCCCGGTACAATACGCACTCCGTTCGCGACGCCGAATTTCTTCACTGGGTAAGTCGCCTTGTCGATGAATGGCTGCCGCGTGGGATCGACAGACATATCCACGACGGCGCCCATTCGAAAGCCGAGCAGAATGCCTTTCTTCACCCAACCGTTCACTCGCCATCCGCTGGCCGCGCTGGAATCCCGCTGCGCGGCGCGCGCGTGACCGGCGTTCAGCGCATCTTTGAACTGCTGAAAGACGCGAAAGTGGTCCTCGGTGTACGCAGAGGGCTTTTCATCGAACAGTGTTTCGACGGCCGCCCGTAGCGCTTCAATTGGCAACCGGCACACTCCGGGAAAGTAATCCGAGCTGCGACAGGACGCTGGCGATCTTCTCGAGATTCTCCGGCTTAGGCGGGACCATGGGAAGGCGAAATACGGGCTCCAGCAGACCCATCAAGCCCATAGCGGCCTTGACGGGCATCGGACTCGATTCGATAAAGTTCACTTCCATGAGCGGTAAATACTGGCGCTGCAGGGCGCGGGCCGCTGCAAAATCTCCGTCCAGACAGCAACGCACAAGCTGGGTCATCTCGCCGGGGATCTGATTCGACACCACGGAGATAACACCGCGCCCGCCGAGAGCGACGACCGGCAGCGCGACGGAGTCATCGCCTGAGAGCACTAAGAATTCGGGAGGAACCCGATTGATTATGGACGCTATCTGGCCGAGGCTGCCAGAAGCCTCCTTGACTCCAATGATATTGTCGATCTTCGCAAGCCGTGCCAGTGTGGCCGGCTCTACATTCACGCCCGTGCGGCCTTGTACGCTATATACGACGATTGGCAAACCAGCGCTGACTGCTATCGCGCGATAGTGCTGATAGAGTCCCTCTTGCGTGGGCTTGTTGTAATACGGTGTGACCGACAGGATCCCGTCCACGCCGATATGCCCCAACTCCTGCGCCAGGGCGATTACCTCGGCCGTGTTATAGCCGCCCGCCCCTCCCAGCACAGGTACTTTGCCATGAGCCTCCTCCACGGTGATCTCAACCACTCGAAGATGCTCGGACCGTGTCAACGTGGGACTTTCGCCCGTGGTTCCGCAAGGCACTAGAAAATCGATACCCTCGGCGATCTGCCGCTGGATCAATTTTCGCAGCGTCTCCTCATCGAGCGTGAAATCGCGCGCGAACGGTGTAACCAGCGCCGTGCCGCATCCCGTGAACATGTGCCACCTCCCTAACTAAATACGATCTCACTGAATTCGTAAAAACCTTTTTTGCCCACGATCCACTTCGCTGCGCGCAATGCTCCTTGAGCGAATCCTTCGCGGCTTCGCGCGACATGCCTGAGAGTGATGGTGTCCGCCGCCGAATCGAATCCGATCTCATGCGTGCCGGGATGCGCTCCGGCCCGATTGGCGCTCACATCGATCTTGCGCGAGTAACCGGCCATTTTCATCTCCTCCACCAGCTTCCACAACGTTCCCGACGGCGCGTCCTTCTTTGCGGAGTGATGAATCTCATAAGCCCAGGCTTCATACGTGGACTCATTTGAAGCCAGCCGGGCGGCCTCCGACACCAGCCGGAAAAATACATTTACGCCGATGGAAAAATTCGGGCTCCACACCAAACCAGTTCCATTTTTTTCGATCACCGACCGGACGCGATCGAGATGCTCGAACCAGCCCGTGGTTCCCACTACAATGTTTACCCCCAGGCTTGAGATGCGTTCGATATTTTCTACCGCGGCCCCCGGGATGGAAAAGTCGATAGCGACATCGATCCCTTGGAAATTCTCTCGCGTGATCCCTTCATACCCGGCATTATTGAATTCATCCAGCTTCAGCTTGATCTCCGCGGGCGCAAGCTGCTCCACCAGCCTCCCCATCTTCCCGTACCCGATCAAAGCGATGTTCATACAGCCACTGTGAAATCAAGCACTAGCCGCCTCAAACACATTGTCATCCAATTCTGAAAAAAATTCGCGATGCAGGCATCCGACCGCCGTGACCAGGTCCGCCTCGGCCACTACCAGGCTCAGATTCAACAAGGAACCTCCCTGTGAAATCATTCGGATATTAGCCCCCGTCAGCGCGCCGAACACTCGCCCAGCTACGCCCGGGGTGTGCCTGATGTTCTCGCCCACCAGACAAACGATCGCCTGATTGTCTTCTATCGACACCTCGGAGAACTGTCTCAGCTCCTCGCATATTTCCGGTAATCGCCGCGTGTTGTCGATGGTCAGCGAGACGCTGACCTCCGACGTGGCAACCATATCCACGGCCGTCTCATGGCGGTCGAAGATCTCGAAAATCCGCCGCAGGAATCCGTGCGCCATCAGCATTCGCGTGGAATGAATATTGACCAGCGTGATCTTGCGCTTGCACGCGATCGACTTCACCACATTGCCGCAGTGAACGATCTCCGGCACAATACGCGTTCCCGCAACCTCCGGCCGCCTCGAGTTGAGAATGAGCACTGGAATATTCCTCTCCATGGCGGGCACCACAGTGGCGGGATGCAGCACCTTGGCTCCGAAATAAGCCAGCTCGGCCGCCTCGGCGAAGGAGATTGTCTTGACCCGATGCCCGCCAGGCAGAATCGTGGGATCGGCCGTGAGCATGCCGTCCACATCGGTCCAGATCTGAATCTCTTCGGCCCCGATCCCCGCGCCCACAATGGACGCCGTGTAGTCGGATCCGCCGCGGCCGAGCGTGGTGGTTACCCCGTCTTCAGTGGACCCGATGAATCCACCCATCACCACCACCTGCTTAGCCGCCAGCGGAGGAATCGTCTTCATCAGCCGGGAATAAGTTTCCGCGAAAAGAGGCGCCGCTTGCGTGTGCCGCCGGTCGGTCACAATCATCCGGCGTGCATCCACATAAGCGGCGTCCATGCCGAAGTGGCGAAACGCCAGCGCGACAATGTAGCTGGAGAGGCGCTCGCCATAGCTCGAAATCGCGTCAATCGACCGGGGCGTCAACTCGCCCAGCACAGCCAAGCCTTTCACCAGCTCGGTCAATTCCTGAAAGTGATCGTCGAGCGTGCGGTCGAGCTCGGCGCGGTTCGCCAGGGGAGCTACCTGCCGCGCCTCGCGCGAATGAAAGTCGCGCAGGTCGTGTAGTTGCGAAATATAATCGTTGCGCTTGGCGGCGATCGCCGACGCCGCGATTGCGAGCAGCTTATTGGTCGTCTTGCCCATGGCCGACACCACGACCACCGGCTTCAACTCGGCTCGGGCCTTCACAATGGAAGCCACCCGCCCGATCGCACTGGCGGATTCGACGGAAGATCCGCCGAACTTCATGACGATCATCAGTCGAGCAGCCCTTCCGAATACATTAGCTCGGCGTTCAGCACCGCAGCGCCAGCGGCGCCGCGCACCGTATTGTGCCCGAGTGCGACGAACTTGTAATCGAGCACGGGGCAGGGGCGCAGCCGCCCGAGAAAAGCCGCCATGCCTCGCTCGCGCTCCACGTCTTTGCGCGGCTGCGGACGGTCGGTCTCCGTCATGTATATCACGGGCCGCTTAGGCGCGCTGGGAAGATCCCGCTGTTGGGGCATGCTCGAGTAGCTGTCGAACGCGTGGAGAATATCCGCTTCACCGGGTTTCGAGGAAAGCGCCACGGAGATGGTAACCAGGTGGCCGTCCACCACCGGCACGCGGTTGCAGTGCGCGCTTACCTTGGCGGCCAGGGGCTCAATATGATCTCCGGCGTAATCGCCCAGAATTTTCTGCGTCTCCTGCTGCATCTTCTCTTCCTCGCCGCCAATGTAGGGGACAACATTGGCGTTGATATCCATCGACGGCACGCCGGGATAACCCGCGCCGGAGATGGCCTGCAGCGTGGTCGCAATCACCTTCGTGATGCCGAACTGCCTCAGCGCAGCGAGCCCCATCGTCAATACTATGGTCGAGCAGTTCGGGTTGGTGACAATCTGCCCCTTCCAGCCGCGCAACCGCTGCTGACCCGGGATCAGCTTCAGGTGTTCGTAATTGATCTCCGGCACCAGCAGAGGCACATCGCGATCCATGCGATGGTTCTTCGAGTT
>Ga0209648_10001175_pt1 | contig 20807 bp, 16 predicted proteins | sample GraSoi2013_115cm_FD_185830 | JGI IMG/M metagenome (GOLD analysis project Ga0209648, IMG submission 185830) | Grasslands soil microbial communities from the Angelo Coastal Reserve, California, USA - Sample 9_17_2013_115cm (SPAdes) (version 2) | ecosystem: Environmental > Terrestrial > Soil >... | reverse complement strand
CTGGCGACCGGGCCGGTGGCCAGCCGGGTGCAGGCGGCATGGGTGGACCGGCAGGCGCGCAAGGGCACCGGGCCGAGCGACCACGCGCCGGTCATCGTCGACCTGGACCAGGCGCCGGACGGGAACATCGGGCCCGTCGTGCCACCGCCATCCGCGTCGGCCGCCAAGCGGGGCTCGGTCAAGCTGCCCCAGTCACGGTGACACATGGCCACGCAGCCGCCGGGACTCTTCACGCCCGCATCGGCAGACCCGTCGGGTTGACGGGGGGCAGCAGGCCCGATTCGTAGAGCGCGTCGACCGAGGGGCGCAGCAACGACACAACCTCGTCCACCGCAGGCTCGCCGAGCGCGGCCAGGCAGCCCGCCCAGGCCGCTTCGTCGGTGCGCGCCTCGATGTCGGTCAGCAACGCGCGGCCGGGCGCGGTCAGCGACACCCGGCCGGGCCCGGTCTGCGGTGGCACCGCTTCGCCGGCCGGTGGTGGCACCGCTTCGCCGGCCGGTGGCGGCACCGCATCGCCGGTCAGCAGCCCGCGCGCACGCAACCGCGCGGTCGCGCCGGCCCAGTCCTGCTCGGTCCACCCCCGCGCACGCTGGATCACGTCACTGGGGAAGCGGCCGGCCGCCAGTTGGAGCAGATGCGCCTGGATTCCGCTGACCCCGGCCGCGACGAGCGCAGCGACGTGACCATCGCCGCGGTGCTCGCGCATCGTCGTCGCCACCTGCCACAGCGCCGCGACAGGATCGCCGGGCACGGGCACCGCCGCGTTGGCGGCGAACAGGGGACGGCCCGTCGCGTCGGCCACCGCTGCCGCCGGCGCCAGCAGTTCGGCCACCGCGCCGCAGGCGGCCGGATCGACGCCTGCGGCGCGGAGTGCCTGCGCCGACACCTCCGCCCGTGCCGCCAGGCACGCCTGCGGCGATACGCGGGACCACGCGTCCGGCAGCGCCCGGGCAACCATCTCCGGCTGGAAACCCGCGAACATGGCCACGACTGCCGCCGATCCCACCGGGCCAAGCGGCGCCGCGCGGAAAGCGAAGTAGGTCATCCAGTATCCGCGCAACCCGAGGCCGATGCCCGTATCGCGGACGGCCGGGGCGAAGTACACGGCGTCGTGCAGTGGCTCCAGACTCAGCCAGAGCCTTCGTGCGGCGTGAACGGTCATCACCACATTCTGCGGCACCGGTCTAGGGAAGCGTCACGTCGGCTGGCGGCGGCAGGGTGGTGCCGTCGCGGAGCAGCACAGGCCCGACGGTCGCGGGGGCGGGTACCGGCGAAGGTGGTGGCGGGCTGGGGGCGGGAGCGGGTTGCGGCGGCGGTGGCTGGGTGATGGCGGTGCCGTAGGCCGGGGGCGCCGGTGCGGACGACGCGGGCTGCGGGCTGACGTCGACGAGGTCGCCGAGCCCGGGATCGCTGTCCACGCGAGGCACGCCGAGCGGCGGCAGGCCGAACAACTGCAGTGCTGTCTTGGGGATCGAGGCGTGTGAGCACCAGCGGTGGTCGATGCCGGGCCGGACGCGGCCACCGAACATCAGCAGCGGCAGCCGCGGGCCGTAGGCAAGCTGGATGCCGCCGAGGTCCGTCTCGACGTTGGGCGTGGTCACGTGGTCGTCGAATCCGCCCCAGTCGTCCCACGTCAGCAGGAACACCGTGGAGTTCCACAACCCGGCCGCGGCGACCGCGCCGACCGCCTGCCAGACCGCGTCGTGCCCGCGTGTCACGTCGGCCGGCGGATGCTCGTCGTACGGGCTGTCGTGCCAGACCATCGAGATCGCGGGCAGGTTTCCACCGGCCGCGTCGGCGAGGAACTGCGGCGAAGGAGCGGCGGAGCGCACGATGTTGGAAGAGCCGGTCAGCTGGGTGTAGAACTCCAGCGGGTAGCCGCTGGCGCCGGTGTATGCCTTCCAGGTCAGGCCGTTGTCAGCCGCGTGGCCGGGCAGCGACGGCATGTCCCACACCGGCTGCGCGCTGCGGGGCGGGTTCTTCAGCGTCGGGGTCTGGCCGCCGGCGATCAGCAGGTGGTTCGGCGTCGAGTTCGTACCGAAACCAGCGCAGTGGTTCTCCAGGAACGCCCCCGACGCGGCGAGCCAGGCGTAGAACGGCAGCACCGCCGTGGTGTCGAACTGCACGTGCGCACCGGTTATCTTCCCGGTCAGCCACCGGTAGTAGGCGTGCCTGTCGTGCGGCTGATCCGAGACCGGCGGGTTGGCCGCGACCGGCCAGCCCGTGGCGACGTTGGCGCCGTACGCCGCCATCGAACGGAAGTAGTTGTCGGTGGTGTGATTCTCCTGAACAAAGATCACGACATGCGCGATCGGGTTCCCCGGCGCCGGTAACACCATGCTGTCCGTCCTCCCTCGGTAGCTGCCGCGACTATTCAGCCACAACAGCACCGCCAGCGAGGCGGCTTGCCAGCATTCGCCGCGGCCCCGGCACCCGCCAGGCGGCGGGCACGTACTGTGGCGGGCAGGGCAAATGATCTGGCAGCGACCCGAGCGGCGCCGCCGCAGTCTGTCGTCCGCCCAGGAGTGAGCCACGATGCGAAGCGGCCTGATCAGCCACGGTGAGAAGGTGTTCTTTCCCGAGCGGGGCGAGACAAAGGGTGACCTGGCCGAGCACTATCTGCGGGTCGCGGGGCCGCTGATGCGGACGATGGGCGGCCGCCCGGTGCTGCTGCAGCGTTTCCCGGAAGGGGCGGCAGGGCCGTCCTTCTTCCAGAAGCGGGTGCCGAAGAACATCCCGGACTGGCTGCAGACCACGACGGTGTCGACGCCCAACGGCACCACGTCGCAGGCGCTTGTCGCCGCCGACATCGACCACGTGCTGTGGGCGGTGAACCTCAGCTGCCTGGGTTTCCACGTCTGGCCCCACCTGGCCGCCGACCCCGGCCACACGGACGAACTGCGGATCGACCTCGACCCGACCCCCGGCGTGGACTTCACGCACATCCGCCAGGCCGCACACGAGCTGCACACGCTGCTCACCGAGACCGGTCTCGCGGGTTACGCCAAGACGACAGGCAACCGCGGCCTGCACGTGTACGTACGGCTGCAGCCGCGCTGGGACTCCTACCAGGTGCGCAGCGCCGCCGTGGCCGTCGCGCGCGAACTCGAACGCCGCAGGCCCGACCTGATCACCGCCGCGTGGTGGAAGGAGGAACGCGGCCGGCGGGTGTTCATCGACTACAACCAGAACGCACCCCACAAGACCGTCTTCGGCGCGTGGTCGGTCCGGGCGCGCCCGGGCGCTCAGGTGTCCACGCCCATCGCATGGGAGGAGATCGACGAGATCCACCCGGACCAGTTCACGATCGCGTCCCTGGCCGCCCGGCTCGAATCCGTGGGTGACCCGTGGCTCGGCATGAAGGACGACCCGCAGTCTCTTGAGCCGTTGCTCGCGATGAGCGCGCGGGACCGGGCGGACGGGTTGCTTGACGCGCCGTGGCCGCCGGTCTATCCCAAACAACCGGACGAGCCGCCCCGCGTCGCTCCCAGCCGCGCGAAGAAACCCTGACCTCGGCGCGGCGAAGCCGCCCAGTTCGCGATCATGGAACTGGGCGGCCGCCGGGTGGGCCGATCGCGTGCCGGCGCACCTCGTAGAGCAGCACGGCCGCGGCGGCGGCCAGGTTGAGCGACTCGGCCGTGCCGGTCATCGGAATCCGGATGCGCTGATCCGCGCGGGCCAGCAGGTCGTCGGGCAGCCCGTCGCCTTCGCTGCCGAGCAGGATCGCGAGCGGTGGGTGGTACCGGGTGCTCCAGTGGTCGCGGCCGGCCTGGCCGGACGTGGCCACCACCTGGACGCCGTTCGCCGCGGCCCAGTCGAAAAACGGGCCGGCACCGGGCACCCGCGCCACCTCGACGGCGAACAGGGAGCCCATGCTGGCCTTCACCGCGGCCGGTGCGAAGGGGTCAGCGGTGTCCCCGATCAGGACGACGCCGGCCCCGCCGGCGGCGTCGACGGTCCTGATGATGGTGCCGAGGTTGCCCGGGTTACCGATCCGGTGCAGCGCGGCGAAGACGGAGCCTGGCCGCACCACGAGGTCGCGCAGGCCGGCCTGCCTGCCCGCGACGATCGCGGCGAGCCCGGACGGGCCGTCCCGGTCAGAAAGCCGCAGGAACGTCTCCGGGCTGAGCCTGGCCACCCGGACACCCTTCGCCTCCTGCTCGGCGACCATCGCCGCCGCGGCCGGCCCGGCGAGCAGCTCCGGCGCGACGATCAGTACCTCGATCTGCCAGCCGGCCTCGAGGGCCCGCCAGACCGGCTGGATGCCCTCGACGACGAACGCACCCTCCCGTTGCCGGTGCTTGCGGTCGGCGAGCAGCCGGATCCGCTTTACCAGGGGGTTGGCGGCGCTGCTGATCCTCTCGTTCATCGCATCCCATCTCGGGCCGGACCGCCGGTCCGGCCAGACCGGCCAGACCGCCGGACCGGCTGGGCGGGCCGTGGCCAGGACCGGCCGTAACCGGCCTTGGGCTACAATAAGTCGCCGCTCCGGGCAGCAGACGTGGATGACCGAAAGCCAGGTATGAATCTCCAGCAGATTGGCGTGGGCCACCCCCGGATCAGGCAAGTCATGTCCATTCAGAAGAATTCGGCGCCGAACCCGCACAAGTTGTTCATCGCCGAAGGGCTCTGGGCGCACAACCTCCTGCTCAGGAACGGCGCCCCGGTAGACGCTTTCTTCTGGTGCCCGGAGGCCGCCTACGGAGACGAGGCGCGGATGCGTGCCGAACAGGTGGCTGCTGTTTCCAGGTCCGCCTACCAGATTTCCGCGAAGACGCTTGAGCGCATCTCCGAGCGCGACAAGCCGGACGGGCTGCTCTCCCTCGCGCAGCTTCGGCAATGGACCGCGGCGGATATCGAGTTCGGGCCGTCGGCGCTCGTCATGGTCGCGGACGGCATGGAGATTCCAGGTAACCTCGGCACGCTGATCCGCACGGCTGACGCGTGCCGCGCCGACTGCGTCGTCCTGACCAACCGCAGAACCAGGCTCACCCACCCGAAGGTCTTCCGCGCGAGCCAGGGCATGGTGCTGACCGTGCCGATTGTCGAATTCGAACGGCCGGAGGACGCGGCCGGCTGGCTCCGGCATGCGGGTTTTGACATTTACCTGGCCGACACCGAAGGTGCCCAGAATTACCGCACGTTCCGGTACGGCGGCCGCCGCACCGCGTTCGTGCTCGGCGCCGAGCGGTACGGCATACCTAAGGCGTGGTACCAGCCGGAGGCCAGGCGCGTCTTCGTGCCCATGCTCGGCTCGGCCGATTCGCTCAATGTGTCCGTGTCCGCCGCGGTGCTCCTCTACGAGGCCCGCGCGCAGCAGGAGAATTGGTGAGCCACGCCGCACACAGCGCTCCGGGGCGCAAGCATCACGGGCGGCTCAGCTCCATCGTGCCGCCCGGCTGCGGCGGACGTTGCGGTCCCTGCCCTGCCACGTCAATGATCCACGCGGTGATGAAGGCCTCCTCACCCCACGCCGAGTACCGTCCGCTCGGGCCGGCGTGCCCGGCGTCGATCTGTGTTTTCAGGAGGAACGGCCCGCCGCGGGCCTGCGCCCGGAGCCGCGCGACCCATTTCGCGGGTTCGTGGTAGAGCACGCGGGTGTCGTTCAGGCTGGCCGTGGCGAGGATCGGCGGGTAGCGCTGCGCGGTGATGTTCTCGTACGGCGTGTACGTCTTCATGTAGGCGTAGACGCCGCGGTCGTGCAGTGGGTCGCCCCACTCCTCCCACTCGGCGACGGTCAGCGGAAGCTCGGGGTTGAGCATGGTGGTCAGCGCGTCGACGAAGGGGACCTGCGCGACAACGCCGCCGAACGCCGCCGGGGCGAGGTTCACCGCGGCACCCACGAGCAACCCGCCCGCTGACCCGCCGCGCGCGACGAGCCGCTCGGGCGAGGTCCAGCCCGCGGCGGCGAGGTGCTGCGCACACGCGACGAAGTCGGTGAAGGTGTTGCGCTTGGACAGCAGCTTGCCGTCCTCGTACCAGCGGCGTCCCATTTCGCCGCCGCCGCGGACGTGCGCGATCGCCGCGACGAATCCCCGGTCGAGCAGGGACAGCCGGGGGATGGAGAACACCGGATCGCTGCTCGCCTCGTAGCTGCCGTAGCCGTAAAGCACGCAGGGCGCGCTGCCGTCACGGCGGGTCGCCCGGTGGCAGACCAGCGAAATCGGCACCCGGGTGCCGTCCGGTGCGACGGCCCACTCGCGGTGCTGCACGTAGTCGCCGGGATCATAGGGTGCCTGACCCGGCAGCGTGCGGACGGGTGTGCGCTTGAGCAAGGTCAGCGCTCCCGTCGCCAGCTCGCACTGGTACACCGACATCGGGGTGACCAGTGAGGTGTACCGCAGCCGGTAGGTGCCGCTGGCGTACTCGGGGTTGGCCGCGGGGCCGACCGTGTAGAGCGGTTCGGCGAAGCCGACGTCGCGCACCGCGCCACCGGAGTGGATGATCGCCAGGCCGGTCAGGCCGTCGCGGCGGTACCGCACGACGATGTGATCGGCGAACGCGTCGGCGCCGAGCAGGCGGGTATCCGCGCGATGGGCGACGAGCGGCGTCCAGGCCGCCGGGTCGGCCGGCCGGGCCGTGGCGAGCTCGAAGTTCTCCGCGCCGTCGTTGTGCAAGACGATCAGGCGGTCCGCGCCGTCGGCGAGCCGCCCGTGCTCGATCGAATATTCGACGCCCTGACGGCGGGGGGCAACGACCGTGAACTCGCCGGCCGGGTCGGCCGCATCAAGGAACCACGCCTCGCTCGTCACCGCGCTGCGCGAGGTGATCACCAGGTAGCGGCGGCTGCGGGTCAGTTCGACCGCGACGGAAAACCGCCGGTCGGCCTCCTCGAACACGATCACGTCCGCGGCGGCCGGGGTACCGATCGTGTGCCGCCACACCCGGTAGGGCCGCCACGCCTCGTCGACGGTGACGTAGAAGAGGGCAGCGGCGTCAGCCGACCACGCGCTGCCGTAGAACACGCCGGGGATCTCGTCGGGCAGCAACTCACCGGTCGTCAGATCCTTGACCCGCAGGGTGTAGCGCTCGTCGCCGCGGAAATCGGTCGAATACGCGAGCAGCCCGCCGCCCGGGCTGACGTCGAACGTGCCGACGGCGAAGAATCCAGATCCGGCGGCGGCCTCATTGTCATCGAGCAGCACCTGCTCACCGGGCAGCGGCGCGCCGTCGTCCGGTTGCGGCGGGAGCGTCTCGCCTGGCCCGACGGCGCTGCGGCAGCGTATCGGATACTGCTGGCCCTCGACGGTCCGCGAGTAGTACCACCAGCCCTCCTCGCGGACCGGAACCGACAGGTCCGTCTGCTTGATGCGGCCCTTGATCTCGGTGAGCACCGTCGCACGCAAGCCCGCCAGGTGGGCCGTTGCCGCGTCGGTGTAGGCGTTCTCCGCCTGCAGGTACGCGATCGTGTCCGGGTCGGAAGAGTCGGCCAGCCACGCGTACGGGTCGGCCGTCGTGTCACCGTGCTGGGAGCGCCGCGCCGGTATCCGCTTCGCCGCCGGCGCGGCCAGATCCGGCCGTGCTGGCCCCGGGGGGCAGGTTTCATCCGTCACGGTCGCCGAGTCTATGGCCGGGTGCCGGCCACAATGGGCGGGTGGCCGTCGGCCCAGAATCCATCGATACCAGCCGGCTGGTGCTGCTGCCGCTGCTCGCCGGACACCCCGACGAGATGGCCGCCGTGCTGTCCGACCCGCGCCTGTACACCTTCACCGGCGGCGGCCCGCTCACGCCGCGGGCCCTGCGGCCCGCGATCGCATGCCGCGGCCCGGCGGATCCGGCCCGGGCCGTTACTGGGACGAGACGCTGAGGGCTTCTGGATGCGCACGGCGATAATGCTCGGTCAGGACCGAACTGGCCTGGCCGGGGCGGTACGCAAAGGTGCGCTTGCAAATCTGGCAGCGCGTGACCGGAAGGCGCGTAACGGTGACAGGGAAGCGGGGAGAATGTGTCTTACTCATCGCAGTCAATGATGCCATGCCCGGCGCGGTTAGCCGCCATTGCGGGGCCGCGACACGCGCTCTTCCGCTCACCGCGTACCCTGCCGCCGGTGTACCGCGCCGCCGGTGCGGCGGCGGCGGGCTCGTCAGCTGTCGAGGACATCGACGAACATCCTCGATCCTGGCGGGGCGATCTGCTGGTAGTCGGCCGCGGTGGCTTTGCCTTCTGGCGAGCCGAACGCCGCCATGAGAGCGGCCTGATCAGCGAAGTACAGCTCGGCGATTCTGTCGTAGGTGTGTTCTCCGCCGTCGAGGGCCGTGACGAGGCGGCCGGGGACGTTACCGCCCGGCCGGTGCGCTGTCTTCCCTGATCGTGGCCGGCCCGTCAGCCATCCGCCCTGCTGAGCGCCACCCGAGCGCGGCTCAGGATTGGTCACCCAGGGCCAGCCGGGCGGCACTCACGTCCTCGCGCCCGTGCCCCTCCCGAACGGCGGCATGCCATTGCGAGGAAAGCGCGGTCAGCAGCGGAAGCCTATCGCCGTGCGCGGCCTCGATCGCCAGGTCGACGTCCTTCAATGCCCATTCGAGCGGGAACTCCGGCGCGAAGTCGTGCTCATCAATCTTGCGCAGCTTGGCGAGCGCGGTTGGCGCCGCGAGCGGGCCGCCGGAAATGACCTCGGCAAACTGCCCATGGCTGACGCCGAGGCGGTCGGCGAGTTCCGCGGCCTCGGCGACCGCCTCGATCAGGATGGCCAGGTAGGCGTTGGTGACCATCTTCATCCTGCTGCCCCGGCCCGCTTCGCCGAGCCAGACCGTTTTGCGGCCAATGGCGGAGAACACCGGGCCAAGCGCCACTGCGGCCTGGTCGGGGCCGGACGCGAGGATTTCGAGCTCGCCGCGCTCGGCCGGCCCCTTGGTGCCGGAGACCGGTGCGTCGACGAACATGACATCGGGCCGCAGGGCCGCGACCCGGCCGGCGACTTCGAGGGTTTGGTCCACCCCGATCGTCGCCATTTGGGCCCAGATGGAATTCGCCGCGAACCCGTCGATGGCGCCCTGGCCGAAGATGACCGAGTTCACCGCGTCCGCGGTGGCCAGCATGGTGATCACCACGTCCGCGTCCCGCACGGCCGCACCGGGCGAGCCGGCCGCGGCGGCGCCCGCTTGCGCCAGCGGCTGCGTCGCGGCGGGCGAGCGGTCCCACACGATGGTGCGGAATCCGGCGGCAAGCAGGTTCTTGGCCATCGCGGAACCCATGATCCCGGTGCCGATCACGGCAACAGTCCGCACTCCGCCTGACTGATCCGGCATTGCCATCTGAGTGTCCTTCCAGCTCGGGGCCTGGTAGACCAATTGTCGCGCGCGGGTCAGCGGCGCTGAATCCGGGTACCCCGTGCGCGGCTTGCGCGCTGTCCGCACCGCCCACGCACCCGGCGCGCCTGGCGTGGGCAGATTCCGGTTGAGCGGCGTCCGCCGGGTGCCGTGGGCGAATCACCACCAAAGGTGAGACACTGCACTGGCGTGGGTGGGCGATACGGCGGGCTACTAAAAATGACCGTAGAACAGATTCGGACCAATCTACCCCAGGAACCGAATAGCTTCATCGGCCGTGCACATGAGCTCGATGAGCTGCGCCGGTTCTTGGCTGTGACGCGGGCGCTTACTCTCTGTGGGCCTGGCGGCATCGGTAAGACACGGCTGGCCCTGCGTATCCTGGCCGGGCTCGCGGGCGAATTTCCCGACGGCGTGTGGTTTATCGAGCTCGCTGATCTTCGGCAGCCCGATTTGGTCGTCTCACGGGTGGCGTCGGTTATCGGCGTCGACGAAGAACGGGGACGGCCGCTGATCGAGACGCTGGCCGACGCGCTCAAACCACGCCGCCTGCTCCTTGCCCTCGACAATTGTGAACATCTGATCGATGCGTGCGCCCGCGTCTGCGAGCGGCTGCTGGCCAGCTCGCCGGGGCTGCGGCTGATCACGACGACGCGCGAGCCGCTGCGCGTCGCGGCGGAGACCGTCTGGCAGGTCCAGCCGCTGTCCGTCCCGCCCGCTGACCCGGTCGCGGCGCCCGCCGACCCCTGCGGTTACGAGGCGATCCGCCTGTTCGCCGACCGGGCCGCGGCGGCTTTGCCCGGATTCGCCATCGGCCCGGCGAACGCCGCGCCCGCGGGCGCGCTCTGCCGCGCGCTCGATGGCATGCCGCTGGCGATCGAGCTTGCCGCCGCCTGGGTCCGCGTGCTGTCCGTGGAGCAGATCGCGGCGCGGCTGGCCGACCGCTTCGGGTTGCTGACCACGGGCGACCGGACCGCCCCGCCGCGTCAGCGCACCCTCCGCGCCACGATCGACTGGAGCCACGAGCTGCTCACCACCCGTGAACAGCTGCTGCTGCGGCGGCTGTCGGTCTTCGCCGGCTTCTCGCTCGAGATGGCGGAGCAGGTGTGCTCGGACGGCGACCTCCCGGCCGCGGACATGCTCGACCTGATCGCCGCGCTCGTGGACAAGTCACTGGTGGTGCTCGAGCCGGAAGTGCTCGGCCAGGCGCGCTACCGGCTGCTCGACACCATCCGCGAGTACGCGGCGGCTCGGCTGGCGCGTGCGGGCGAGTCCGCGGCCATGCAGCTCGGGCTGCGCGACTACACGCTCGGCGTGGTCGAGCACAACCTGGCGATCGGGATGGCGCAGATCCAGGCGCCGTGGTCGGCCAGGGTCGACGTGTTCCGCCGGTACGACATCGACGCGGGCAACGTGTGGCAGGTGCTGAGCCGCTGTCTTGCGGCGGGCGACGCGGAGACCGGACTGCGGATCTGCACCGGGGTCCGGCCGTGCTGGCTCGTGCGTGGCTCGTTCGCCGAGGGCGGTGAGTGGATAGGCGCGTTTCTCGCTCTCGACACGCCGGGCGTGCCCCGAGGCGTCCGGGGGGCCGCGCTGGTCGGGCGTGCGCAGCTCGCCCTGTCCAGCGATCCTGCCCGCGCGCAAGCCTGGGCGCAGGAGGGCCTGGCGCTGTGCCGCGGCGCGGGGGACACGTTCTGGACGGCGGCCGGGCTGAACCTGCTCAGCGAGGTGGCTCTGCACATGGGGCGAACGGACGAAGCGGCGTGCCTCGCGGACGAAGCGGTGGCGATCGCCCGGGCGGCCGGTGACGGGTGGAACGAGGGATACGCGCTCGGCACGCGCGCCGCGGACGCCGGGCTGCGCGGCAGGCTGCGCGAGGCGCAGCAACTCGCGCAGGACTCGATCTGCGTCATGCGCCGCATCGACCACCAGTGGGGTGCCGCGCGGGCGTTGCTCGGCCTTGGCGACCTGGCCAGGCTGCGCGGTGACCCCGGCGACGCGCACGACAGCTACCTGGCGGCCCTGCCGATCCTGCGCGAGATCGACTCCAGGCCCGAGATCGCGCGCTGCCTGGCGGGCCTGGGCCGGGTGGCCCTTGACCAGGGTGAGATCGCCCCGGCGCGCGAACATCTCGCCGAGAGCATCCGGCTGAGCCGTTCCACGGGCGCACGCATCGGCGTGGCCAGGGGACTCGAGGCGTTCGCCGCCCTGGCGGTCCTTGAGGGCCGGCCGGACCGGGCCGTCAAGCTCGCCGCCGCCGCGGCCGCATTGCGCGATGCGGCGGGTCTGCCTCCGCTCGCTGGCGCGCGGGCGGAGCGGTACCTGGCGCCCGCCCGCAGCCTCGGGGAACCGGCCGTCGCGCGGTTGTGGGCGCAGGGCCTCGCGATCACGGGCGACGCCGCGGTCGCGCTCGCCCTTGACGGGCCCCCGGACACCGGCCGCGCCGATGGTGCCGCGGGGGACAGCGGTGCCACCCGCGACCCGGCCGACGTCACGGCGGCGCGGTACCGTGCGGCCGCGGCACCTCCGGGTACGCTGACGCCGCGGGAGCGCCAGATCGTCGCGCTCGTGGCCGCCGGCCGGAGCAACAAAGCCATCGCGGAGGCGCTGTTCATCAGCCCGGCCACGGCGGCCAGGCACGTCGCCAACATCCTCGCCAAGCTGGGGTTCACCTCGCGTACCCAGATCGCCGCCTGGGCGGCGGAGAAGGGACTCGGCCTCGTCGGCCAGGCCGGCGAGAATCGCGCGCAGCCCTAGCCGACCCGCCGAGCGGTCACGCGCCGGTGCATCGACCCGGTGGTTCCCAACGATCCATCACGACTCCGCGGGTGGCGCGCCCGCACCCTGGCACAGGCCCGTGGCTGCCGCACGCTGCCCGCCCTGGACCGCGTAGCCGGACCCGCCGCCCGTGTGCCGCCTCACGGCGAACGGTCGCTGGGGGCCCGGAGCGCCCGCAAGGACGTTTCGAACGCGGCCAAGCGTTGCCTGACCACCTCGGCCTGGCCGTCGCCGGCGCCCCCAGGGACGCGTTCGGCGTCCATGGCGGACCGCGCCGCCTGCAAGGAGGCAAGCACGTCCAAGACGGTGGCGCGGGCCGCTTCGCCCGGGGCCGCCTCGCGCATCGCGTACAGCGTCTGGCTGAGGTCGTCCGCCCGGCGCTGGATGTCCGACCAGCGCACGTCGGCGTCCGCGCCGGAGCGCGCGGTCGCCGACTGCGCCGCGCTCATCGCGTCCTGCAGCGCGGCACCCTTCGCGTAGGCATCGATCACCTGGGCGTGCCAGTCTGCCGCGGCGCTGCGGCGCCGGCCTCTCGCGCGGACGATCCAGGTGACGAGGCCGATGAGGACAAGCGCGGCGAGCGCGGCCCACAGCCACCAGATTCCGGGCGAAGTCCCGCTGGCCGCCGGGCTCGCGGTCGCCGCCGTAACCGTGGGCTGCGCGGTCGTGACCTGGGCCGATGGCGCCGCTGTCGTAGGCGTCGGCTGCGGGGCGCTGGTCGGAGATGCCGGCGCGGAAGACGGCTGCCCGGGACCTGTCCCAGACGGGGTCGCAGGTGCGGTCGCGGCGCTCGGCGCAGGCGGCCGGCTGCTGGCAGAAAGGCTGCCGATCGCGTTCTTGACCGTGCCGCTCTGCCCGCATCCGGCGGCGAGACAACCCGCGGCGAGGATCGCGGCGACCAGCAGAGCCCGCCGCGGCCACACGGCGGCCGCGCGGCCTGGCCGGGCGCGACCGATCCCCCGCCCACCGCTGTCGCGGCGGAAAGCGAGGCCGCCCGCGCACCCTTGATCCATCCGCCCAGCATCGTTGCCTTCCATAACGCCCCTTCATGGTGCGGCGTCGCGGTACGTGCGGGTCAAATCAACCGCGGCGAGCAACGGCCGGCATCACCCCGCCGGGATGAGCTTGCAAAACGGGCCGCACCGCGCCAGGCCCGGCCCCGGCGCCACCGCGGTGCGCCCGGCGCCGGTTGCCTCGCGCCGCCGCCGCTCGCCCGCCCGGCCCTGGGCAGCGCGCGGCGGCCGCGTCAGCGCGGCCGTGGTTGACAGGGCGGGCGGCGCACGTGTGTCATACGGTGAATGACCGTGGTTCCGCCCGTGCCCGTCAGTGACTACCGGATGCCTGGATGAAATCGCTCCGCCTCAACGCGATCGGGAACGCGCTGGAATACGGATACGGTGCGCTGCATGATCCCGATGACCTCTATCATTCGCCGCAATGGCTCACGATGGACGAGGAGGTCGGCATAGCCCGCCCGTTCAGCGTGGTCTGCCTGCCCGACAATGGCCCGCCGGCGGTGGCGGCGGCGTGGGGCCTCATCGTGGACGATGCCGCGTTCTGGCCGTTCATGCGTATCGACACGGTGCTCTCCAACCTCCTGGAGAAGCGGAAGGTTCCACAGACATCGAGTACGAAAAAGACGCTACGGTCGCTCATGCCCAACGCCTATCTGGGCGCGCTTCGCGGTGGTACCACGCGGCTGCGGGTCGATCCGGCCTTGCCGGCGGGAGTGGCCAGGCGCGCGCTCGGTGAAGTCCTCGACGGTGTGGAGACGATGGCGCGGGGGGAGGGGCTGCGCAGCGTCGCGTGCCTGTACGTGCCGGCGGAAGAACGGCCGCTGCGTGGTGTCCTGCATGAGCGCGGATACGTGGAGTTCGGGCCGACCCTCAATGTTTCAATACTCCGTGTGCCGCTGACATTCGAAGATTATGTCGCCGGCCTGAGCTGGAGCCGGCGCAGGAACGTCAGATGGGAGCGGAACAAGATAGCGCGGGCGGGTGTCGAGATCGGCCTTGAAAAACTGACCCGTGACCTGAGCGAGGAGACGCTCCCGCTTGAAGCGCAGCTCTACCACAAATATGGGCACGAGACACACCCGACCGAGATGGCCCGCGTACTGCACCATGCGGTGATTGAGGAATACGGTAAGGCCGCACAGGTGATCACCGCACGCTCGGACGGCGCGCTGCGCGCATTCGCCGCATTTATTCAGGTTAATAATACGCTGTACTCGCGCGACGCTGGATTCGACTACACATGGCAGCGCAAGCTTCCACTGTACTTCGAGGTCTGTTTCTACCGTGCGATCGAGCTTGCCATTCGGTCGGGAGCACGGCAGATCTACTACTCGTACGCGGCCGAGGAAACCAAGGTGTCGCGCGGATGTGACCTTCATCCGCGCCTGACCTACGTCAAGGCGCTCGACCGGCAGACGTCCGGCGAACTGCTCAGCATTCACGCTGAACTGGCTAATTGCGCACCGCCAGGGGCGTCAGCAGGCAAGACGAAAGCGTATTGATCGGTTCCGGCGCAGCCACGCGATCGCTTGGTGGGCGCGCTGCCCGTGCCGTAGTGGATCGCGGTGACGCCGGCGGCCGCCGCGGCCTCGACCAGATGGTAGAAGGCCACCTCGAAGTACACCGGCAGCCCGCCCTGGACCGCGTAGTCGAACCCGCCCCGGTAGGCGTGCCACTGGTCGCCGCGCGCCAGGATCAGCGCGAAACCGCACAGGCGGTCCGTCCGGCGGGCCGTGCAGACGAGTGCGTCGGTGCCGCATTCGCGCAGGATGCGGGCGAAAATCGACTCGGACTTGGCCGGCGACCCGCGCAGGCCGTACTTCGCGAGCAGCGAAGTCTCGAGCTCGGCCAGCGGCGGTAGCAGCGCGTCGCTCAGCGGCTCGATCCGCACCTCGGCCCCGGCCGCGCGCAGCCGCCTGCGCTCGGCCAGGATGCGCGTTCTGCGGTGCGAGGAGAACCGTCCCAGGTAACCGGCGAACCCGTCGGCGGGCACCGGCAGCCAGCTGTACCGGCCCGACGTGTAGCTCAGGTAACCGCGCCTGGCCAGCACCCGCCGCAACGCGACGTCCCGCTCGTCCACGTAGAGAAAGGCGGCGGACCTGGCGCCGCCTGCCCACGCGAGCCGCTCCGCCGCCGCCACCAGGTGATCGATGTCGTCCGCTGCCCCGGCCCGCGCGCCGCGCACGAGCGTGCGCGTCCGGCCGAGGTGCCGCCCGCCGCACACCAGGCTGGGCAGCAGCGCGCCGGTCAGGTCCGCGGGCAGGGCGGCGCGGCAGTCCGCCGCACCCGGCAGGCCCTCGCTCGCGCAGTGTTCGAGCAGGGTGTCCGGGCGGCCCATCAGCCAGGGCGCACTCCGCTCCACCCACGCGGTAGCGAGCCCGCCGGTGAGCGCGTCCGCGCTCCACGTGGTCAGGTAGTTCATCGCGACGCCGTTGGTCGCCTCCGACACCCGCAGCATCCGCGAGGACAGGAAGATGTCGTCCGGGCTCAACAGCGCGTCCCAACTGGCCGCGGGCAGTTGTCCGGCGTGATCGAAGACCTGGACGCCCGCCGTCATGGAACCATCCCGGCTACTCGTGCCGTGCATCGCTGATCGCCTTTTCCTCGCGCTCTCCAGGTACGCCGTCCGCGGCTTTTTCGCGCTCTCCAGGTACGCCGTCCGCGGCGGCCGGCGAAGACACCGGTGCGTCACCGCGCTGCTCCGGGTCGCGGACACCAGGCAGCAGGAGCACAAGCGTCATCAGCGCGGCCAGGCCGCCGCCCGCGACGAAGGTGGCCCGCGTCCCGATCGTGCCCGCCACGATCCCGGCGGCGACGATTCCGAGCGGGCTGCCGACGAAGGACACGAGCCAGTCGACCGACGCCGCGCGGCCGAGCAGATGGGCAGGGACGCGCTCCTGCATGAGTGGATGCCAGAGCACGTTGCCGTACATGAGCAGGCCCCAGACGACGGCCACGAGAAGACCGGCGACCCAGGCCCATGGCGCGAGTCCGAGGCCCGCGACGCAGACGCCAGCCGCGCCCCAGCCCAGCCACATGGCGGTGACGCGGCGCCTCGGCGCGCCCGCATGCCCCGCGACGAGGGAGGCAACGGCCCCGCCCACGCCCGCGGCCGCGACGACCAGCCCGAGCACCAGCGGCCCGCCGTGCAGGACACCCCGCACGAGCAGCGGTACGAGCACGGACAGCGGCGAGAAGGCGGCGAAGTTCGCGATCCCGGCGGCCACCATGGTCGCCCAGAGCCACCGCTGTGACCGGCAGTACCGCAGGCCCTCACGCGCGTCGGCGATGATGGAACGCCCGGAAGGCGCCTGGCGCGGGCGGCTCGTCATGAGCAACAGGCACGCCGCGCTGACCGCGAAGCTCGCGGCGTCGAGCGCGAACGCCCAGGCCAGCCCCTGCGAGGCGACGATCACGCCGCCGAGCGCGGGGCCGGCCAGCATCCTGGCCACTTGCTGGCTTGTCGTGGTGAGGGCGCTGCCCTGCACGAGGAGGTCGGCGGGTAACAGCTCGGGGACGATCGCGACGGACGCGGGCGCGAAGAACGCGTCCCCGACCCCGAAGATCACCGACATGACGAGCAGCGCCCACAGATGCACGCCGCCGGCGGCGCTTCCCGCGGCGATCGTGGCCACGGCGAGCCCGCGCACCGCGTCGGACGTGAGCATGGCCAGGCGCCGGGGGATCCGGTCGACCACGACCCCGCCGAGCAGCAGGAGGCAGACCGTCGGCACGATCCGTGCCGCCAGTACCAGCGACAGCGCGGTGGGGCTGTTGTCGACGCGCAACGTCTCGAGGGCGAGCGCCACGATGAAGATCCCGTCACCGGCCATGGAGACGCTCTGCCCGGACCACAGCAGCGCGAAGTCCCGATGGCGCAGCGGCGCGGGCACCTTGCGCAGCGAAAAGGCCCCGGGCCGGCCGGCTCTCATGGACGGCACGGCTCTGTCATGGACGACAAGGCTAATGTCTGGCCGGTCGGCCTTGTCAACGTTGTGCAACGGCGCTGGCGACCCCGCCGCCTGCCCGGGATGGCCCGCTTTAGGGGCAGCAGCGTGGTTGCTGGGGATTTGGTAATGACCGCAGCGGAGGGGGGGTACCACCGCACGTACTGATCGCATATGTTCCTCGCGGGCGCATGTCCACGATGGGTTCGGGAGGGTGGAAAAAATGTGGGATACGCTGGCGGCGCCCGGACCGGCGCTGGCCGCGAAGTACCGCGCCGCGGGATGGTGGCGGGACACGACGTTCCTCGATGACCTCGCGGACGCGGCGCGAAGCCGCCCCGGCCACCGAGCGGTCATCGGCTACGAGAACGGCAAGCTCGCCCGGACACTGACCTACGCGGACCTGGCCACGATGGCGGCGCGGTTCGCCGGCGCGCTGACCGAGCTCGGAGTCGGCCGCGGCGACGTGGTCGTGCCGTACCTGCCGAACCTGTGGACGCTCGCCCCGCTGTATCTGGCCTGCGCGCGGGTCGGAGCGGTGGCGGCGCCCGCACAGCCGGCGCTGGCCGGTCGCGAGGCAGGTCATGTGCTCAGGACCAGCCGGGCGAAGGTCTGCGTGACCGTGGATTCCTTCTGCGGCGTCGACTACGGCGCGCTCCTCGCGCAGATCGCGCCGCCCACCCTCGAGCACCGGGTCGTGATCGGCGACGCGGCGCGCACCGGCGCCATCGACTTCGGCGAGTTCTTCGTCCAGACCCCGTGGGAGGACCGCCACCGGCCAGCCGCGCCACTCGGCCCGGACGATCCGGCGCTGCTCGTGTTCACGTCGGGCACGACCGGCCAGCCGAAGGGGGTGGTGCACAGCCACAACACCATCTACGCGGCGGCCAGGTCGATGTCGGTCCCCTTCGGGCTCGACGCCGACGAGGTTGTGTCGATCCCCCAGTACCTGACCCACGTGGCCGGGGGCATGCACGCCGTTTTCGCGCCGATCATGCTCGGTGCCACGTGCGTCATGCACGACACCAACGACGACATGGAGCTGCTGCTCGACATGATCGCCGCGCACGGGATCACCTACGTCCACGCGGCGCCGTCGTATATGACCGCGCTGCTGGCCGGGCAGCGGAAGTCGCCACGACCGACCGGCAGCCTGCGGCTGTTCAGCTCGAGTTCCGCGCCGATCCCGCCGCAGATGGTCGCGGACGCTCGTGAGGTGTTCGGCCTGCCGCTCTACGCCTGCTGGGGGATGACGGAGACCGGCGGCTGCACCACGACCCGGCCGGAGGATCCGCCGGACTGGGCGGCGCACAGCGACGGCCGGCCGATGCCGTGGATGCAGGCACGCATCGATGCCGAACCCGGATCACCGCTCGGCCGCCTGCTCGTCCGCGGTGCGTCGTTATGTCTCGGCTATCTCGGCCAGCCGGAGGTCTACGCCGCGAGCGTGGACGCCGACGGCTGGTTCGACACCGGTGACATGGCCCGTGACGACGGCGCGGCGGGCATCAGGATCACCGGCCGGCGCGCGGACCTGATCACCCGCGCGACCGGGAACAAGGTGCCGACGTCGGAGATCGAGGCCGTGCTGCTGCGGCACCCGGCTGTTCGCGAAGTCGTCCTCATCGGGTATACCGATCCGCAGGTGCCGAGCGCCGACGAGGTATGCGCGGTCGTGGTGCCCGACGGTGAGCCGCCGAAGATCGAGGATGTGCGGGCGTACCTGGAGCGTGAACAGGTCACCTTCGAGAACTGGCCGGACCAGGTGAAGATCGTGGCTAGCTTGCCGAAGAACTCGCTCGGCAAGGTAATGCGTGCGGCGTTGCGCGAGACGATAGAGGCCGGTCAAGCCTGACCACTCACGGCTCAGGCTGTCCTCCTGCGGTGCGGTCAGTTGCGGCGTCCGGGCCCGGCGCGGGCTACGGCGGGGTGTTCATGTCGCCGCGGACCTGGTCGTAGATGTCGTCGAGATGCTGGTCCGCGTCGGGGTGGCCGCGGCTGGCGGCCTTGCCGAGCCAGTAACCCGCCGTCCAGGGATCGCCGGCGTTGGTCAGGATGACACCGGCTCGGTAGGCGGCCTCGGCATGATCGCAGTTGGCGGCGTGCTCGTAGTAGACGAGCGCGGCCTCCATGTCGCCCGCCATTTCGCTGTCGGCGCCGAGCCGGTACGCGGCGTCCGCGGCGGCGTCGCGATCATGGCGAGAGCACAGGCGGGCCGCGTCGCCGATCCCCCCGCGTGCGGCCTGCTCGAGCCAGGCGAGGCCCTCGTGCGGACGGCCACAACAGGCCAGCAGGACGCCAAGCGGGTAAGCGGCTGCCGGGTCGCCGCCCTCGGCCCGGGCAAGCAGCCGGCCACCTGGCCGCCCGAAGCTGCGCAGGTAACGGTTGAGGGTTTCGGTGCGCTGCGCTGCGGGGCCGAACTCGCTGACGTATTCGGGTGAGCCGTCGCCCAGGTGCGGCCAGTTCTCCGGATCGGGGCTGGCCCGGCCGGTGCCGACCGAGCCGGTGCTGGCCAGGTCGCGGCCGGGCGGGGGAGGGCTGGCCGGGGGAGGGTCGGCCAGGGGAGTACCGGCCGGGTCGCGGCCGGCGAGGTGACGGTCGGCCGGGTCGTCGCGGCCGGCATGGGCACCGGGCTGGCAGGCGTCGTACGCGGCCGCCCATATCTGGTGCCAGTGCTCGACGCTGCCGAGCGCGACGGGATCCAGCCCGGTCTGCTCCCTGGCGGCGTGGCAGGCCCGTACGTACGCGGCGACCCACGCCCAGCTTGGCAGCTTGCGGCGCTTGCCGGCCAGGATGTCGTGCGTGGTGCTCTCGGTGAGCACCGGCTGCCCGTTCGCGGGCACGGCCAGCCGTTCTGACAAGCGGCGCAGCATATACAGCGATGGCTGACCGGCCTCCTGGCGGAGCCTGCGGAGCCGTTCAGCGAAACTCTGGCACGCCATTGCCGCGCGATCGCTGTTCATCTTCCCCGGTTCTTCCGTGCTTGTCCCCTGTCATGCCGCTGACGTGGCCGCAGCGGCCTGGCCGCCCTGACCGTGGCGGCCGGCGAAAGGCCGGCCCCGGCGGCGCGAGAGTCATCTGCTCGGGCATAAGCTCTCCTTTCCCTGCGGGGTCGCGGCCGGGGTGCGCCGCCGCCATGCGGATCCTGAGCCTTCTGGCGGATAGTTCCGGATTGCCCAATTTTGTACCGGGCCGTTTAGGACAAAGTCGTGTTCATGGTGTGGCCGGAGCGCAAGGTAAGTGCTATCTCACCTTGAAGCGCAAGCGCTCTTACGCTTCCCGCCGAGGCCAGGACCGGCGTGCAGCGATCTTCACAAACTGCGTCTGTGCGCTGTGGTCTCGGAGTTTCCTGTGAGACCTGCGTGAGCGAAGAGCGTAGCGTGTCACGACTCGTACGGTGAAATCCGGCATGCACGATCTATCGGGAAACTATGCGCACTACTGATCTGTTGCATGCGCTCTGACGTGCACATTCGCGACCCATGGGGAAGCTGTGATCCCAGTATGGCGACTCGCCAGATCCTCGTCCGCCGCGCGCAAATCGAGCACGGCGGATGGGGAGTGCAGGTGCAATTGCATTCGCCCACGGCAAACAGCGAGTGCCGCTGCGCGTGTGGATGAGCGTGCACAAGCGCAGTTATCCACAGATTCGTTCCCCCCTGGATCCTAACGGCTGCCGCGGCTGCGGCATCCATTGATGCGGGGGGATCCCGGGGGGTCGGCCCCCCCGGGGCGGCGCAGCCTTAACGGGCTGCCGCGGCTGCGGCATCCATTGATGCGGGGGACCCTGTTAGCCC
>Ga0209648_10001172_pt1 | contig 20870 bp, 18 predicted proteins | sample GraSoi2013_115cm_FD_185830 | JGI IMG/M metagenome (GOLD analysis project Ga0209648, IMG submission 185830) | Grasslands soil microbial communities from the Angelo Coastal Reserve, California, USA - Sample 9_17_2013_115cm (SPAdes) (version 2) | ecosystem: Environmental > Terrestrial > Soil >... | reverse complement strand
GCAGCCGGTCGATGGTGCAATTGTTCGATTACAAGGACCGACTCTACCAAATCGAGGCCAAGGCACTTCCTGGCCAGAACGTCAGCAATCCCCAGTCCGACGTAGTCCGCCTTCATCAATCGCTAAGCTTCAACGACGGCGGCTCAAACCGTTCGGAGGAGGCCGTCCGCGCCATTCGCGAGGTCTGTCGAGGTTTGGCCAATCCTGCCTTTGGCGCAGGCCTGGACGACCCGGCTTGCACAGTTCGCTAAGCCCTGTCAGCGCATCGCGGCCTTCAGCCCCGACGGCAAGCGTGTGGGAGGGAATAGGCCGAGTTCGGACATCGCTGCTCGCTTCAAATAGGCACATGCAGCGACCGTCCTCGGAGAAGCAATGCCTCTGTGGTCGTGGCTCTCCCAGACACCAAGATTATTTAGGGCGTGGCGGCTCACTGTGCATCAGGGGGACCTGCCGTGGCTCGGATCGCCCAATGATTAACGCCCACGCCTTCCGTCCGAGGCGGGGCCAGCAAGGCGTATTAACCCGACTAGGTATGGCACCGTGCTTTCGCTGGATTTCGGCGGCGGCTTCGCCGTCGATCAAGCGGGTAGCGCTCGACGACATCGTGTGGAGCTCGCTGGCAAGAAGATCAAGCACCGATACCAGTTCTCCATCGAGGGAGTGCGGGAATTGGAAGCTTTTCATCAGCGGGTGCTGAACAATCTGAAACTGGCTTTTAGTGCGTTCATGTCCGGGGACGTGAGGATGGCGCGCACCTTGATTGAGGAGAAGACCGGGCTTCGCAATGCCGAGCTTGCTGCCTCCGAAAGCCATCTGCGCCGCCTGCGTGATGGCCGCGCCGAGAGCATCGAAACCAGTTCACTGCATTTGGACGTGCTGCGTGACCTCAAACGTATCCACTCCCATATCTGCTCGGTTGCCTATCCGGTGCTCGAGCCTACGGGAGAGCTGCACCCGAACAGGCTGAGGGAAAGCGAACCTGGACTGCTGGCCGCCCCAGAAGGATCACCGATGGATACCAAGTCTTCGGCACCATGACGGCTCAATCGTCTCTCGCCTACCAGCATCTCAAGGCTTCGCTTTCGACCCCGCGCTTCGACTGCTCCGGCGTACGGCCAGATAGGCGGGATATTCGGCTTCAGTCGCTTGTCCGGCATGAAGCAGCCATTGACGCAAGGCTGCGACCGCAGGAGCATTGCGCCTCGCCTCGGGCATGTACATGAAATACCCCCGTGAACGCAGCGCTGGTTCCGGCCACGGCATGACGAGGCGACCGCTTTGGAGTTCCTTCCCGACCAGTGCGATCGGTCCCATCATGACGCCGAGCCCATCCAGCGCCGCCTGGATCGCAAAATAGAAGTGCTCGAATACCTGGTCACGCTCCGGCGCGAGATCCGTTATTCCGTTGGCCGCCAGCCACCGCGGCCAGGCGTCGCGCAGCGTCTCGGAATGTAAGAGCGTGTGACGAGCGAGATCGGTGGGGCGGCGCAGCGGACGCCGCGTCATGAGATCGGCGCTCAGCAGAGGTAACCGCGCCTCGCCCATGAAGCGCTCGCTAATCCACCCCGGCCTGCGCGCCGGCCCGGACAGCACGATATCGGCCTCCATCTGGAATTGTTCCGCCGCGGTGCTCGCAGTGATCAGCCGCACCTCGATTTTCCGGGTGATCGCGCTGAAATGCCGGGAGGCGCGGAATGAGCCAGCGCATCGCCAAAGGTGGCAGCGCCGCGACGCGCAGCGACTGCTGAAAACGCCGCTCGCGCACCCGTTCGGCCGCGGCTGCCAGCCAGTCGAGCGTCGGGCCGGTTTCATTCAGCAGCGCAGCGCCGGCTTCGGTCGCGACCGCGTTGCGGCTGGTGCGCACGAACAGCTTCACGCCAAGCCATTCCTCCAATGCCCGGATCTGGCGGCTCACAGCGCCATGCGTGACACAGAGCTCGACCGCTGCACGCGTGAAGCTGCCGTGGCGTGCTGCGGCCTCGAAGGCCTTGATTGCGTTGAGGGGTGGCAGCCGGCGGATCGTCATGATGTGAGTTTTCCTCACAATGGCCGTCAGGACAACTCGTTTGTCATCAAATCCTCACAGGGGCAAAAGGTCCATGAATCGTCGGGAGCCCTGCCGTGACCGCGTCGGTCTTCACAGCCGTGCTATTCGCCGCGGGCCTGCACGCGGCCTGGAACGCTATGCTCAAAGGCGGGACGGGCGATCGGCTCTGGACCATGACCATCATGAGCCTTGCGGTCGCGCTCGTCGGCGCGGGCGCAATACCGTTCCTTCCGTGGCCCGCGGTGGCGAGTTGGCCCTATATCGTGGCGTCAGGCCTCCTCCATGTCGGATACAACCTGTTTCTTGTCCAGACGTATGGATCGGGCGATTTCAGCGAAACCTATCCGATCGCCCGCGGTTCATCGCCGATGCTCGTTGCGTTGGGCGCGGCCGTATTTGCCGGCGAGCGGCCCGATTTGTTGGCAATGCTTGGAATCGCGCTCGTGGGTGGCGGCATCATCTCGCTGGCGTTCAAGGGGAAGGGTCTTCGAATTGCTTCGCTGCCGGCGGCCCTTGCCACCGGTACGTTCATCGCCGCCTACAGCGTCGTCGATGGCATCGGCGTTCGCGCAGCCGGTGACACGCTCGCCTACGCGGCCTGGATGTCGGTCCTCGAGGGCGGCCCGATGCTGGTCGTCTTCGTTCTGCTAAGAGGTGGTCCCCGCACCGGAATAGCAGCCTTCCTTGCAGGATCAGCCTGGCGCTTTGCCGGCGCGATGCTGGGCGGCTGGGTGTCGCTGATCGCCTACGCCATCGTCATCTGGGCGATGCATTACGGTCCAATGGGACCGGTATCGGCTCTGCGCGAAACGAGCGTGCTCTTTGCCGCCCTCATCGGCCGCCTTGCCCTCAAGGAACGGCTCAGTGCCCGCCGCATCGTCTCATGTATCGTGATTGCCTGCGGCGCCGCATGCCTGGGTGGCGCCCGATGATCCCGATCGACCTACGCTCGGCGCTCGGCCTCGCCGGCGGCGGCCATGGCGGTCGGCGCCGCGTGCTCTGCGTCGCGTGCGGGACGCACGCGCTTCACGACGGCTTCGCCGATACGCTTTACCTATTGCTGCCGCTGTGGCAGGCGGAATTCGGGCTCGGGTACGCGGCTGTCGGTGCCCTGCGCTCGCTCTACACCGCCGCCATGGCGGGCCTGCAATTGCCCGCAGCCACGATTGCGCGGCGGATTGGCAATCCGCTCGTGCTCGCCGCCGGCACCATGCTCGCTGCGGCCAGCTATCTGCTGGCGGGAGCAAGCTCCGGCTTCATCATCCTGGCCATCACGCTCATCCTTGGCGGCGTCGGATCGAGCACGCAGCATCCGATCGCCTCGAGCCTGGTAGCCCAAGCGTATGACACACAAGGCTCGCGTGGCGCGCTCGCGACGTACAACTTTGCAGGCGACCTCGGGAAGATGGCGCTCCCTTCTGCGACCGCGGCGCTCCTTTTGCTCATGCCCTGGCGCTCCGCCGTGCTGGCCCTCGGGACGATCGGCATCGCGACCGCGCTCGCGATCGCGTTCCTGCTCGGCCGCTCCGACCCGGCGGGCCGCGACGCGACACCTCTCGTTGACCATGCCATAGATGATCGCGCCGCGCGGCCTCGCTGCGGCTTCGCCCTGCTGCTCGCGATCGGCATCATCGACGGCGCCACCCGCACCGGATTCCTGACTTTCCTGCCATTTCTCCTGAAGGCGAAAGGCGCGGATCTACCGACCGTCGGCATGGCGCTCACGCTGGTTTTCGCCGGAGGCGCTGCGGGCAAGCTTGTTTGCGGCTTCCTCGGGGTACGCATCGGCATGTTGGCGACCATCATTGCGACGGAGGGCGCGACCGCGCTCGGGATTGCCATGTCGCTGCTTCTGCCGCTAGGAGCAACGCTCGTAGTGCTGCCGGCCATCGGCATTGCCTTAAACGGCACGTCTTCGGTGCTCTACGGCACGGTCCCCGAGCTAGCACCAGCGGACAAGCGGCAGCGTGCCTTCGGGCTCTTCTACACCGGCACGATCGGGGCTGGAGCGCTGTCGCCTGCAATGTTTGGGCTGTTCGGCGACCTTCTCGGTATTCCTGCCACGATGCTACTGATCGCGGCCGTGGTCCTGATCACCTTGCCATTGGCTTGGCGCCTGAGCGCACTCTCAAAGGTACGGATGTCATCGTAGCAGCACGCTCAAGCTGAGGACTTGAACTCGTCGCCACCGACGTCAGCCCCGTTGTGACTGTCACTCAACGTGTATCGATGAAGGCACCCAAGCACGCTCGCCTCAAATTTGTTGACGCACGAATCGCGAACTGATTCAAGGCTGCAGATTCGGGAAGCCAGCTCCAACAGCCCGGACTACTATGTCGGCACGATGCTTACGCTGTGTTCGACAAAACTGATCCACGCTTCTGCGCCCTTCGCAAAAGGATGCATCTTGGTGTGGTCGATGACTAACAGCTCGCCGAGTGCCGTTTCTACGGTGTACTCAAAGTTGCTTCCCCCATAGGAGATCCTGAGGATCCGTCCAGCAAACGCGAGCCCATCGGGCTTCGCGGCAAGCAACATGATGGCCTCGGGCCGGATCGCGAGCTTGACTGGGCCCGCTGCCGCGCCCCGGCGCGGCAAATCGAGGGCAAATGCGCCCAGGCGAACCAGCGCCCGGTCACCGCGCTCCGCCACGAGTTCGGCGTCGAGCAGATTGGCGTCGCCAATGAAACCCGCGACGAATGGATTGGCCGGATGCTCATAGAGCTCCGCCGGCGTGCCGGATTGCGCGATGCGTCCGTTTTCCATGAGGATGATGCGATCAGAAACTGCGAGAGCCTCCTCTTGGTCGTGGGTCACGTACGCGACGGTCAGGTTGAGCTTGCGCTGAAGATCACGGATTTCCTCGCGCACGCGGCGGCGAAGCTTCGCATCGAGATTCGAAAGCGGCTCGTCGAACAGCAGCACTTGAGGCTCGAGCACGATGGCCCGCGCGATGGCGACGCGCTGCTGCTGACCGCCGGAAAGCTCTGCGGGCGAGCGGCGCTCCAGCCCGGACAGACCGACCAGCTGCAGCTTCTCCGACACCAGTTCACGGACCCTCACCTTCGGTAGCCCCATGACGGTCGGCCCGTAGGCGACGTTGTCGAACACCGACATGTGCGGAAACAGGGCGTAGGACTGGAACACCATGGTGACGTCGCGCTCGGAAGCAGAAAGGCGCGTGACGTCGCGCCCGCCGATGATGATTTGGCCGTGTGAGGGAATTTCGAGTCCGGCAATCAGGCGCAGCGTCGTGGTCTTGCCGCAGCCGGAGGGGCCCAGCAACGTGACGAGCGCTCCGGGTTCGATCTTAAACGAGATGTCGTCCACCGCCCGCACGGCGCCGTAAAGCTTCGCGACGGAGCGGAATTCGACCTCTGCGGGCCCGGACCGGTTCATGACCTTGGCATTTTGTTCGCTCAACCAGCAAACTGGACAGCTGTTTCACCCGTCGTTCGTCGCCCCAGACTGCGCTCACCGACAACCACATCGATCAGCCGGATCACGGCCAGCATGACGACGATCAACACCGATGAATAGGCGATAGCGAGGCCGAATTCGCCGGCCTCGACGCGCCCCACGATGTAGGTCGTCGCCATGTTCCACTCGGCACTGACCAGGAAGATCACCGCGCTCACGGCCGTCATCGCGCGCACGAAGCTGTAGACCATGGAGGCGACGACGGCGGGACGCAGCAGCGGCAGCACGACGCGGCGCAACGTCGTCGCGGAGCGGGCGCCCAGCGTAAGGGAGGCCTCATCGAGGCTCCTGTCGATCTGGCTCAGCGCCGCGACGCCGGCGCGCACGCCGACCGGCATGTTGCGGAAAACAAAACACGCGATGAGGATGAAAGCGGTGCCGGTGATCTCGACCGGCGGCACGTTGAAGGCGAGGATGTAGCTGACCCCGATGACTGTGCCCGGAATGGCAAAGCTCAGCATGGTGGCGAGTTCGAAGAGGCGGCGGCCGGCGAAGTGCTGGCGGGTCAGCAGGTAGGCGATAAGCAGGCCGATAGCCGCGGTGAGCGGTGCCGCGAGCGCGGCGATCTCGAGCGTGGCGAACAGCGAATTCCACGCCGATCCGGAGAAGAAGAGCCCGCCCGGCACCGCTTCAATGCGGAATCCCGTAAGGTAATGTGCCAAGGTGAAGGTGTGGTCGCGCCCCATGGAACGAATGAACCCAGCCGCCAGGATGATGACATAGACGATGGCGGTGAACAGGACCCAGGGCACCACGACCGCGTAACAGAGCCACGCCATGCGCCGCGGCAGCGCGAGCGGCAGCCCGCCCTCACTCTTGCCGGTGACCGTCGTGTAGGCGCGTTGACCGAGCCAGGCGTACTGCAGCACGAGCGCCGCCAGGGTGAAGCCCAACAGAACGATCGAAAGCACGGCTGCGCGTGACTGATCGTGTGCCGCACCGACGACCGCGAAGAAGATTTTGGTCGACAGGACGTCGAAATTGCCGCCGAGAACAAGCGGGTTGCCGAAATCCGCCATGCTCTCGACGAAGCCCAACAGGAACGCGTTAGCGAGGCCCGGTCGAAGGAGGGGGAATGAGATTGTCGCGAATACTCTCCAGCGCCCGGCGCGGAGCGTCTGCGCGGCCTCTTCGAGCGAGGGGCTGATGGCCTGGACGACCCCGACCAGAACCAGAAACGCGATTGGCGTGAACGCCAGCAGCTGCGCGATCAGGATGCCCGGCCATCCGTAGATCCAGCGCGACGGCGCAATGCCGAACCAGTCGGCGAGCAGCGCGGTGACGCTGCCGGAGCGTCCGAACAGCAGGATGAGCGCAAGGCCGATCACAAATGGCGGCGTGATGATCGGCAGCACGGCCAGAACGCGCAACATGCCGGCGAAGCGTCGTCGAGTGCGCGTCGCCGCCAGCGCGAAGGCAAGTCCCAGTGCGGTCGCGCCGAAGCCGACCGCAATCGCAAGGACCAAGGTGTTCCACGCGACGCCGCAGCGCAGCGTCGAATCAAGGCAATCGAGTCCCCAGACAGAGCGGTCGAAAAATTTGTCCGCAAACTGCGCCAGCGCGAAGGCACCTTCGTCATCACGAAAGGCGCTGGTGAGGACGATTACGACCGGGAACAAGACGAAAATGACCGTAAGAGCGACCACGGCCCCGATGGCGCCGATGATGAAAGCATCGCCGCGGCACCAGCCGCGCCCGGCCAATCCCTGGCACAGCAGCATCAGGAAAGCCGTCGACACGAGGCCGGCGCCCGGCCCCATGCCCGCCTGACTCGGCCCTTCCGTACCGAGGAGATCGGCGAGAACGGACCACTTCCAGCCCCTCAAGCCAATCGCGAAACCTTGGATCGCAACAAGTGCAAGTCCCCCAATACCCGCGCCGGCCAGCATGCCGCTCGCCTGTTCGCGCCCATGGCGGATCAATGGCCAAGCCGCGACCACAAGCGGCAGCACGATCGGCGCCAGCCACCAGGCGCCGCCGGACCAGGCGAGCCCGAGCGCCGTACGCGGTCCCTGCGCCGAATAGCCGATGACCCAGTCGTACCAATTCGCGTCGGAGGGCAGATGCCATGGCAGGAGCGCGAAGCCGGCCCAGCCGAGCACAAGCCATGTGCGGGCAGTCGTGGTCATCGGGTTCACGCGCCGCTCGGACGAGTGGCCTTATTTCGGCGAATTCCGCACCTCGTTGTCCCACTTGGCCAGCAGGCGTCTGCGCTCCGCCGATGAGCCGTACTTGACGAAGTTGAAATCGATCAGCTTGATTTCTCCAAGCTTCGGCGCCTGCGGCGGCACCGGAGTATCCTTGTTCGAGGGCACCTGGAACGCTCTCGACCGCGCTCCCAACGCCTGGGCCTCCGGGGTGAGCGCCCAGTCGTACCATTTCTTCGCGTTGTCGGCGTTGCGCCCACCTTTGATGATCGACATCGACCCGATTTCGTAGCCGGTGCCCTCGCACGGCGCGACCACCTTCATGGACGCGCCGTCGATCGCCGAGGTGACGAGATCGTGCTGAAACGCGATGCCCACCGTCGTCTCGCCGAGCGCCGTCGCTCTCGCGGGAGCTGCACCTGACTTGGTGTACTGATTGACGTTCTTGTGGAGCGCCTTGAGATAAGAGAAGCCGCCGTCCTCGCCCATGATCTGGACGATGGTGGCGAGCATCGTATACGCGGTGCCGGAGGAATTCGGATCGGCGACTTGAACTTCATCCTTGAGCTTCGGATCAAGCAGATCGGCCCAGCACTTCGGCTCTGCGAGGCCCTTCTTCTTGATGAGATCGACGTTGAAGCCAAAGCCGAGGGCGCCCGAGTAGATTCCGACAGTTCGGCCCCTGGTCTGCTCCCACTGGCGCACCGCCCAAACTTGCAGCTCGCCAAGTCTTGCTGACCTGTATTCGACAGTAAGGCCCTCGCCGGCGGCCTGAACATGCGGGTCGCCGGTGCCGCCCCACCATATGTCGCCACGCGGATTCGCAGCTTCGGCCTTGACTTGCGCATAGGTCTCGCCCGCGCTCTTGCGCGTCATGGCGACCCTGACCCCCGTCTGCCGTTCGAAGACGGTCGCCATGGCGCGGCACCATTCCTCTTCAACGGAACAGTAGACGACCAGCGCGCCTTGGGCGCGGGCGCTCACCGGGGAGAGAAGCAGGACCATTGCCAGGAGAACGCCGACTTCCGCCGGGTGGATTCCTGCCGACAGCAGTCTCTTGTTCATGGGCTTCCCTCCGGAATTCTGACTTTCTGCGGAGTTTCAACCCGTACCCTGGCGGGTGTCAACGCGACCCGGAGACATCCATCGCGTCGCAGAGCACGTCCTTTAGAGCTGGCGTGCAGGCAAGCACCGGATTCCCATGCCGCAGTCCGTCGCCGCGGAGAAAATCATTGGTCCATCCGCCCGCCTCCTCGACAATCAGGAGGCCCGCCAAGGCGTCCCACGCGTTGATGTGCAATTCGCAATAGGCATCGATGCGCCCGTCAGCCACGTAGGCGAGGCCAAGCGCCCCGGACCCCGTGCGCCGCACCTGTGCGCCGGCGCCGAGCAGGCGGTCGATCAGGGCCACATAGGCCTCGCGCGGACGGCGCGTGGACCAGCCGGCCTCGACGATCGCCTGCGTGACTGTGGGCACCGTGCTCACCGTGATGGCTTGCCCGTTGCGGGTCGCACCGCTGCCCCGCCGCGCAGCATAGAGCTCGTCCATTACGGGTTGATAGATCACGCCTAGCTCAACGCGGTCGTCTCGGACAAAGGCGATCGAGATACAGAAATGCGGTATGCCGCGCGCGAAATTCGCGGTGCCGTCGATCGGGTCGACAACCCACACCGCAGGGCCGAAGCTTCCGCCCGTTTCCTCGCCAAAGAATGAGTCCGCCGGGAACGACGCCGCGACGCGGCTACAGACCAGGCGCTCGATCTCGGCGTCCGTCTGCGTGAAATAATCCTGATGGCCTTTAAGTGTGTGGGCCGGCAGGTGCGATCGGTCGCGGAACGCCGCGAGCGCGATCGCTCCGGCCTCGCGTGCAACCGCACAGGCGAGCGCGAGACGTCGATCGAGATCGGCGGCACTCATCGTCGCATCACGACTTGAGACGCACGGGATGCCCTGTCCGGGCGGACTCTGTCGCCGCGTCGGCCAGGAGCAGCGCGCGCAGGCCATCTTCACCACTCGGCTCCGCCGGCGCTCCGTCGAGCACCGTGGCCACGAAGGCATCGAGTTCAAGCCGGTACGCATCCGCGTAGCGGTCGAGAAAGAACGGCAGGGCAGGATCGCGGCCATAACCGGCAGCGCTCCCATGTTCAACGGTCGTGGCACGCTGGTTGCCGGCCGCGAGCAGGCCAAGGCTGCCGTGCACCTCGATGCGCTGGTCGTAGCCGTAGGTTGCGCGCCGGGAGTTGGAGATCTGCGCGATCTTGCCGGACGACGTCTTGAGGAGCACGGCGGCGGTATCGACATCGCCGGCCACACCGATCTGCGGGTCGACCAGGCAGGATGCGACCGCGTGGACTTCCACTGGCTCCTCCCCAAGTAGAAAGCGGGCCATGTCGAAGTCATGGATCATCATGTCGCGGAACAAGCCTCCGGAGCGAGCGATGTAAGTCGTGGGCGGAGGTGCAGGGTCGCGAGAGAGAATCGTGACGAGTTCGACCGCGCCGATTTCGCCGGCCGCCAGGCGGCGTCGAATTGCTGCAAAGCTCGGATCGAAGCGGCGATTGAAGCCCACCATAAGCATCGCGCCCGCGTTCCGCACCACGTCAAGGCAGGCACGGGCGCGTGCCGCGTCGAGATCGATCGGCTTTTCGCAGAATACGGCCTTGTTGGCGCTCACGGCACGCTCGATGAGCTGCGCGTGCGTGTCGGTTGGCGTGCATATGAAGATGGCATCGATATCGGGCGCAGCAAGGATGGCATCGGGGCTCTTCACAGCGGCGCCCGTCGCGCCGGCGACGGCGTGGGCAGATGCGATATCGGGGTCGGCGACCGCAACGAGTTTCGCGCGCTTGCGCGCCGCGATATTGCCGGCATGAATGCGGCCGATCCGCCCCGCACCGAGAAGCCCGACCCGCATCGTCTCGATTCCCCCTGCATTCGGGCAAACCCCTACGCGCAGATTAGGGGCCGGACACCGACCGGACAACCATATTGCGATTCTGCTTCGCCGGAATAAGGTCTGACAGTCCGAGGATTAGACATGGTTGAAGCACATCGGGACGGCGCAGAGCTCAACCGCAAGATCGCGGTGGTGACGGGAGGAACGCAAGGTATCGGCGAGGCGATCGCGCGCCTGTTTGCGGCGCGCGGAGCCGCCGGCATTGCGATCTGCGGCCGCAACGTCGAGCGCGGTGAGGCGGTCGCGGCGGATCTCGATCGAGTGGGTTGCCGCGCGGAATTCGTGCGGGCCGACCTTGGCGATCTCGACGAGGCAAGGGCCGTTATCGCCGCGGCCGATCGCGCCTTCGGCCGGATTGACATATTGGTGAACGCTGCTGGCATCACCGATCGCGGCACCATCTCGGACACTACGCCGGACGTGTTCGAGCGCATGATGGCGGTCAATCTTCGCGCGCCGTTTTTCCTCATCCAGGATGCTGCCGCGGTCATGCGCCGTGGGCGGACCGAGGGCACGATCGTCAATATCCTGTCCATGTCGGCGCATGGCGGCCAGCCGTTTCTCTCGCCCTACAGCATTTCCAAGGGAGCACTGGCAACGCTCACCAAGAACGCCGCATTCTCGCTGATGGCATGGCGCATCCGCGTCAACGGCCTCAATCTCGGCTGGATGGATACCCCCGGCGAAGACCGCATCATGCGGCTCTATCATGGGGCCCAGGACGGGTGGCGCGAGCGGGCCGCAGCGGAGCAGCCGTTCGGGCGGCTGATCGAGCCCGCTGAAGCGGCACGTGCCGTCGCCTTCCTCGCGAGCGCAGAATCCGGGATGATGACCGGCGCCATCATCGACTATGACCAATCCGTTCTCGGCTGTTGGGAGCAAGCTCCCCATCCCTCGCGAACAAGCTGAAGGCGATGCCGATGTCCACCCTCCGGCTTACCATGGCACAGGCGCTGGTGCGCTATCTCGCAGCACAGCGAACCGAGTTCGACGGTCGCATCGAGCCGCTATTTGCCGGCGTGTGGGCTATCTTCGGCCACGGCAACGTCGCCGGTCTGGGCGAGGCGCTGTGGCAGGCGCGCGAGGTCCTGCCGACCTTCCGCGCGCACAACGAGCAGGCAATGGCACACGCAGCCATCGCCTTCGCCAAGGCCTCGCAGCGGCAGCGCATGATGGCCTGCACCAGCTCGATCGGACCTGGCGCGACCAACATGGTGACGGCCGCGGCCGTTGCTCATGTGAATCGGCTGCCCGTACTGCTCCTGCCGGGCGACGTATTCGCGAGCCGCCGCCCCGATCCGGTGCTCCAGCAGGTCGAGGATTTCTGCGACGGCACCGTGTCGGCCAATGACTGCCTGCGGCCGGTCTCACGTTACTTCGATCGCATTGCCCGGCCCGAGCAGATTCTCGCTGCCCTGCCGCGGGCGATGAGCGTTCTCACCGATCCCGCCGCATGCGGCCCGGTCACGCTCGCCTTGTGCCAGGATACTCAGGCGGAGGCCTTCCCCTATCCGGAGAGCTTCTTCGCCGAGCGCGTCTGGCACCGGCGGCGCGCGCCTCCCGATGCGCGCGAACTCGCAGAAGCCGCACGCTTGATCGCCGGTGCCCGCAAGCCACTTATCATCGCCGGCGGAGGTGTGCTCTATTCCGACGCGACTGCTGCGCTTGCGGCCTGTGTCGAGCGCCACGACATCCCGGTCGCCGAAACGCAGGCTGGCAAGGGGGCGTTGCCGCACGATCATCCGTTCAATTTGGGCGGCCTCGGCGTCACCGGCACGAGCGCGGCCAACGCGGCGGCCGAAGCGGCCGACGTGATCCTGGCTGTCGGCACTCGCCTGCAGGATTTTACGACCGGCTCGTGGGCGTTGTTTCGGGAGCCGACGCGCCGAATCGTGTGCCTCAACGTGCAAATGCTCGATGCAACGAAGCACCTCGCGCTGCCTCTCATTGCTGACGCGAGGGTGGGACTTGCGGCTTTGACGGACGCCCTGTCCGCATATCGAGCGCCCGATCCCTGGATTGCGGCCACCCGGCGGCACAGGGCGGCGTGGATCGAGGCTGCCGCAACCGCAACCGCGGCCTCCAATGCGGATCTGCCGTCCGATGCCCAGGTCATCGGCGCCGTGCAGCGCGCGTGTTCGCCATCCGATATCGTGGTGTGCGCAGCCGGCGGATTGCCGGGCGAGCTGCACAAACTGTGGAACGTATCGCAGCCGGGCGGCTACCATCTGGAATATGGCTACTCGTGCATGGGTTACGAGATTGCGGGGGGCCTTGGAGTGAAGATGGCGCATCCCAATCGCGAAGTCGTCGTCATGGTGGGCGACGGTTCGTATCTCATGATGAATTCGGAGATAGCGACATCGGTGATACTTGGCCGCAAGTTGATCATCGTCGTGCTCGATAATCGCGGATTCGGCTGCATCAATCGCCTGCAGCGCGCGACCGGCGGGGAGAGCTTCAACAACCTGTTCGCCCATACACGGCACGCCGCCATCCCGGATATCGACTTCAAGGCCCATGCGGCGAGCCTCGGCGCGCTCGCCGCCAAGGTCTCGAGCCTCGCCGAGCTTGAGGATGCGCTGCGCCAGGCGCGTGCCGCTGAGCGCACGAGCGTTATCGTCATCGACACCGACCCGCTGCTCGCAACGGAAGCGGGGGGCCATTGGTGGGACGTGGCGGTGCCCGAGGTTTCCGAGCGCGCGGAAGTACGCTCAGCGCGGCAGGCCTATGAGACCGCGCTTGCGCTTCAGCGGCTGGGGGACTGATCCGTGGCGGTGAGCATCGGAATCAACCCGATCGGCTGGTCGAACGACGATATGCGCGAGCTTGGCGGGGCAACGCCGCTCGAGACGTGCCTGGCCGAGGCCAGGGAGGCGGGCTTCTCCGGTGTCGAGCTCGGCCACAAATTTCCGCGCGATCCCCTGCTGCTGTCCCAAGTGCTGGCGCGGTTTGGGCTTGCGCTCGTCTCCGGCTGGTATTCGTCGGCGCTCCTGCAACGCACGCCCGAGGCCGAGATGCAAGTGCTGCGGCCGCACCTCGATCTCTTGAAGGCGCTCGGTTGCACCGTGCTGATTTTCGCCGAGACATCGAATGCGGTCCATACGGACCGCCGTAAACCGCTTGCAGAGCGGCCCGTCATGCCCGACCACTCGTGGACTAAATTTGCCCAGCGGGTGACGGCGGTCGCAGACCGCACCTACGCTGAAGGCGTACGTCTCGTCTATCACCATCACATGGGCACGATCGTGGAAAGCGAGCGCGACATCGACGCCTTCATGACGACGACGGGCCCGTCCGTTCATCTATTGCTCGACACCGGACACGCGACCTTCGCGGGCGCCGATCCGGCGATGCTTGCCCGTCGCTGGCGCTCCCGCATCAGCCACGTGCATGCCAAGGACGTGCGGCGCGAGGTCATGGAACGAGCGCGAGCCGAGCGCCTGAGTTTTCTCGATGCTGTCGTCGCGGGGATGTTCACGGTCCCGGGCGACGGCTGCGTCGATTACTCCACTGTGCTGCGCGAGCTTGCGGGTTATTCGGGCTGGATCGTGGTAGAAGCCGAGCAGGACCCGGCGCAGGCGCATCCCTTGACGTATGCCCGAATGGGCTACCGTAACCTGCGCGCCCGTCTTGCTGATGCCCGATTGTTGTGAGGCCGGTGCGACGCTCAGCGCCCGATTCGGCTGAGGACGTCGGCCCGCAGGAAGCGCTCGACGAACAGCATGAACAGGATCGACGGCACCAGTAGGATCAGCGCCGTGATCGAGGCGATCTGGTAATTGCCGCCCATGCCGGCACTGTAGAGCAGGAGCGGCAGCGTCGACACGGTCGGCACGCCGACAAAGAACGTGCCAGTGAACTCATCGAGCGATTCAAGAAACACAAAGATCGCGCTGGCGAGAATGCCGGGTGCGGCAAGCGGCAGCGTGACGGTGAACAAGGTGCGCAGCACCGAGGCGCCGAGATTGCGTGCGGCGAGTTCCAGCTCGCGATCGACGGCGGCGAACGCAGCAGACGTGATCCACACCGAATAGACGAGCGCGTGGACCGCATGGACGAGCACGACGCCGCCGATGGTGCCGGCCAGTCCCAATCCGTAGAAGATACGCGCCACGTTGACGTAGATCGCCACGCTCGGAAACGCCTGTGGCAGCAGAAATGCGATCATGATCGCGCCGCGCCAGGGCAGGCGCAGCCGCGCCAGCGCATAGCCGGCCGGAATCGACAGCGCCAGCGCCACGACCACGGTGAGGAGGGCGATCGAGATGCTCGTCACCAGCGACTGCATGGCAACGCCGGTCGGCCGGAACACGACCTCCCAGTAGCGCAGGCCCCACGACACTGGGAGTTTGAAGGGAAAATACCAGCGCTCGGCGAACGACCACAGCACCAGATTGGCAAGCGGACCGATGATCGCGAAAGCAAACAGCGCGAGCAGCGCCGCCTTGCCGGTCGTGCCGGCGAGCACGCGGGTCACGCGGCCTTCTCCTGGCGCTCGCGCAACGCGTAGCGCAAGTAGATCCATGCGGTGATCGCCGTCATCAGGTACGAGATCACGCCCAGCGCATTGGCGACCGGGTAGTCGCCGTAGGCGTTGATGCGAAACGAAATGTCGACCGTCAGCATGGTGGGCTGCGAACCCGCCACCATCAGCGGGACCGACAGCACGCTCAGCATGATGACAAAAGACAGGATCAACCCGACCATCAGGGTCGGCGCGACGAGCGGCAGCACGATTTCGATGAGGCAACGCAGCCGCGACGCGCCAAGGTTGCGCGCAGCCTCGATGGTGGCGCGGTCGAGCGCGGCCATGCCGCCAGCCAGCAGCAAGGCGACAAACGGTGCCTGCTTCCACACGAAGGTGACGATGATGCCGCGCCAATCGAGCAGGCTCACCGTCTGGTCCGGATCAAAGAGGCCGCTCATCACCAGAGTGTTGTTCAACATGCCGTTCTTGGCGAGAAACGTGCGCATGCACTGGGCCGCAACAATGAACGGAATAAACAGCGGCCAGCGGTAAAGCCAAGCGAGGCCGCTCACCAGCCAAGGCGTCTCGCCCATGGTCAGGTAGCCGGCGATCGCAATCGACACGAGGCCTGTAAGGGCGGTCGAAATGGCGACGATGAAGACCGTGTAGAGAATATCTCCGGAATAAAGCTGGAACGCCTTGGCAAAGTTAGCGAGCCCGACTCCGCCCGCCGGATCGGAAACGGCAGACGCGACGGAGAACACGAGCGGGTACGCAAACAGCGCCGACACCAGCAGGAGCGCCGGCGCAACCAGCAACAGCCCCGCGGTGCGGGATTCCGACATCACACCGCCCGACGTGGGGAGAGACAATCGTAGGTCAGTTCGCCACCTTCTTTTCGTACAACTCGAGGACGTCGTTGAAATAGGGCGTGATCGGGAACGGCTGGCCCTTGCCGGCAAGCTCATCCGGCGAAATGTCGGTGAAGAGTTTGTCCCAGGCCGCCCGATCCAATTTTCCTTCGAGATACTTGGCATCGATTCCCGGGTACCAGTTGAAGCGCTTGATGATGCCTTCTGCCTGGACCTCGGGGCTTGTCGCGAGCGCGACGAATGCTTCGGCAAGCCTGGCATTGGCGGCCTTCGCCGGCACCGCGTAGTACATCGGCTGGCCCGGCATGCCGGGCGTGATGAGCTTGAGCTTCATGGACGGCGGCAGCTTGCCCTCTGCCATCCAGGTGTAGAACATGTCGACCCACACCGGCCCGACGGCAATCTCGCCGCGATTGAGCATGTCGAGGGTGCCGGCATTGCCCGGCGTTATGATCACGTTCTTGTTGAAGTCCTTAAGCTTGCCGAGCAGTCCATCCCACGCCGCTTTGGTCGCCGCCTCGTAAGGGCCCTTTATCATCTGCTCGGCATTTCCACTGAACGCGTAGACCCAGCCGGTCACAAAGGCGACCCCCGACATGCCCCCCTTGATGCCGTTATATCCGAACTTCCTCGGGTTCTTCTTCACCCACTCGGCCAGATCGGCATAGCTCCCCGGAATGTCCTTGGTGATGTCAGGGTTGTAGGCGAGCGCGGTCTGGCTGTGGAACATCGGCATGACATAGCCCGAGACATCCGCTCCGAGTGCGTTTGCAGCCGTCTCGCGGGAGACGAGTTTGCCAGTGTCGATATCGTCCTTGTACTTGGCCAGAAGCTGTTCGGCCGCCATCTGGCCGGCAATCTTCTGGTGGATGACGATAACGTCCAGATCCCACGTCGTCGTGCCGGCGGATTTTTGTGCAGCGAGCTTCTCGTAGATCTTCTGCGATCCGGCGTCGCCCGGGCCAGTGCCCACGGAGACCACGCGGACGCCGCGATGCGTTTTCTCGAACAGCGGTCCGAGGTAGTCGCGGACGTAGTCGACCATGTTCTGGTCGCCGGCGGTCGCGACATTGAGTGTCTGTCCGCCAGCGGGCGCGGCGAGCAGGCTCGTGGCCAGCGCCGACATGATGATGCGAGTGTACATGGCATCTCCCTCCCTCTAATGGCTTCGAACCGCGGGCGTTTCCTTGGAAAACAAGTGCAGGGCGCGCAGCGGAAGGCATAGCCCGACCGGCGTGCCGATCTCGATCAGTCGGGCGTCCTTGACGGTGAACTCGCGATCCCCGACCGCAACGGCATAGCGATAGTGCCCGCCCGGATAGGTCCGCAGCGCGATCCTCCCCTTGAGGGTGATTTCGCCGCTGCTCTGATGATCCGGGCTCTCAATTCTTGCGGCATCGTCGCGGAAATAGGCCGTGACGCTGCCGGTCGGCGCAGGGCCCTCGATCGCCGTCGGCGCATGGCGTGGCGACCCTTTCACGGTGAGCCCCGATGCGCCCTCCTCGATCTCCAGCCCGATGGTGTTGTCGGCTCCCATGAAGGCAGCCACGAACGGCGAGATCGGCCGATGATAGACTTCCTCCGGCGTGCCGACCTGCGCGATCCTGCCTTGATCCATGACCACGACGCGGTCCGCCATCGTCATCGCCTCTTCGCGGTCATGAGTCACGTGGAGGGCGGCAAAGCCGAGCCGGCTCTGGAGCGCCTTGATTTCAGTGCGCAGCTGGGCGCGCACCTTGGCGTCGAGATTTGAGAGCGGCTCGTCGAGCAAAAGAAGCCGCGGCTCGATCGCAAGCGCCCGCCCGAGCGCAACGCGTTGCCGCTGACCGCCCGACAGGTCGGTCACTTTGCGATCCGCGAGGCCTGCCATGTTCAGCATGGCGAGAATCGCCGCCACCCGATGCCGGATCTTCTCGCGCGGCACGCCGCGCAAGCGCAAACCGTAACCGATATTGCCGAGCACGCTCATGTGCGGCCATAGCGCGTAGCTCTGGAACACCATGGCGACGTTGCGATGTTCGGGTGGAAGATCGGTCATGTCGCGGCCGAAGCTGCGCACCTTGCCGGCCATCGCCCTTTGAAACCCCGCTATGGTGCGCAGAAGCGTCGTCTTGCCGCAACCGGAGGAGCCCAGAATGGCGACAAACTCGCCGGCGGCGACGGCGAGATCGATTCCATCGAGAACGACAGTCCGCCCATACCCGGCCCGCAACTGCTCGACTTCAATGGCCGCCAAGTGCCCGCGCTCCATCCCGACATCCTTGTTTGAACGCGGGCAATTATAGTCCTACCGAATGGCGGCCACCACCCATTGTCGGGAGTCTCGTAGATCGGCGAGCTCTTCCGTTTGCGTAATACGATGCGCAACGAAAATGCGATCACTGGCAGTCGAGCAGCGTATCGGTCAGTTCACGCAACGCCCAACGTTTCCACCCGCATCCGCTGCCTCGAAGTCGCCGGGTGTCGTGGCGCGGCCGTCGAACAAGACTGAGAGCTGGTTCGATATCCCAAAATCCATCGATCCCCGGCGGCGCTCGTTGAGCAAGCGGGCGATATTCCATTCATCGTGCGAGCCGTAACTGAATGCCACGGACGCGCGCAGCGCGTAGTAGTTGCGAAACGTCTTCTTGCTGACCTTGTTTTGCTCGACCGCGTCCTTGAGCTTCGGGTCACTCGCAAACCGCTTGTCGAAATATGCCTCGATCTTTTCCATGTCGGCATTGCCGTCGAGTCCAAAAAATTGGGCAATATCCGATGGGCCTACGAAATAGAAAAAGTCGAAGTCCTCGCCGAGCCCGCTGCGGCCTTCCAGGATTTTGGTCCACATCAGCATGTAGTCGGCTCCTGATGCTCCGGCGGGCAGATTTCCCTCGGCGCCGGGATTCAGGACCCACACGGAATTCCGGCCGAACCGCTTTTCGATCCGGTCCTTGATGTCCTTCGCTATTTCCTGATTGACGCCGAAATAGCCTCCGCCCGTCGTCGACAGCGGAATGCTGATGTAGCCAATCGCCTTACCTTGAGTCCTTTGATCGCTGATCAGTTGCCGGACGCGCGAGATATTGGCGTTGATCGAATCTTGATTGCCCGCGTTGATGCAGTAGCAAAGATTGATACTCGTGCATGCGGTGATGGTTGCGGCAATACCTTCACCGGGCGATATCGTAAGCTGCGCCAAGCAGAGCGCCGCAAACCAAAGCGTTCTCATTAAGTGATCTCTCAGGGCCGATGATTCCATGTGGCGCAACGTAGCGATCAAGTCTAGCGGTTCTCGGATATCGCCCCCAACAACACTGCGAGGCGGCAGTAGCCTTGCCGAACTGTGTGAGCGCGCTGATTGGCCCAGCGCGTGCACTCCAGGTGCGCGGCAGACTCGCGCGAGTCCGCTCTACTCGCCTCTCCTCGCCGCGCTAACGTTTAGCGCCCAGATAACAAGCCCCGTGATAGGCCGACCGCCTAGCTGCCGCGGCTTCGTGGAGGAGCTGTGAAAGCCCTACGGCCTGGGGCTCACAGAATTAGCCGAGAGCCTCGTCAGACTGGGCGCTGACGCTCTTTGCGCAGGGTCATTTAATGATGCCGTCGCCCTTCGGCGAGCCGCCTTGAGCAAGCAGGTTTGGAGATACCGGTCACGCAAGCGCGCTCGAGCGCTGGTGTCCTCCGCCCATGGCGTAGTAGTTCGTGGCATCCTCCGCCCGCGGACCACGCATGGATTTCCCGGCGCCCTTACGAAGGACGAATTGAAGGGTCGCAGTCAGGGACTGCTCCAGCGCTCCTCCATCGACCTCTCCATCCGCCTGCACTCCGTGTGGATCACCGGTATAAAACAACGCGCCGTCATTGAAGATGGGCAGGTAAAGCGTGGCCCCGACGGTGAGCTGGCGCAAATCCAGATTGCCACCCCAGCTTCCCGGCGGCCCTGAGCTGACGACATGAGATTGGGCGGCGGCGCGACGCTCATGACGCCGAGGAACGGCGACAGCGGCAGCTCGATGCCGCCGGGCAATAACGCGACCTTGCGCTGCGGGTCGGTCTTGACGATTCGTGGCGTTGGCACCGCGACCAGATCGGGTAACACCCCAGAACCGGGTCCCGTATTGTTGACGCCGTAGGGAACCCGGAATTCGAGACTGCGAACACGCACTTCGAGCGCGTCGCCGGGCGCGGCATCCTCGACATAGATCGGTCCAGTTAGAACATGAACGCCCAACCCCTTCCCGCGAGGCACTTTCTTATAGATGTCCGTGGCGTCCTGAAGCACCTCCTCCGGCTGGATGCCGGCGGCGGAGAAAAACGTGACAGGATCATCCTTGGTCAGCAGGCCTTGATGCGACATGGTGTCGACGCGGACAGTTGCGCCGGATTTGATGCGCAGGACGGGTGGCGTACGCGCCGAGAGATAGCCCCAAACGACGGTATCCGGGGTCGAGCCCAAAGTAGCGTCGGGCTCGTTCCCTGCTGGCGCAGGCTGCGCCGCCGCTCACATCACAAAGGCGAATACGCCGAGCACTGCGCACCACGGCACCAGCGATTTGGAGACTTGCCTGGACATTTGAGTCCACCCTCGACTGCTTCGAAATGATTGCCGTTAAGCCAAATCCTGACCGTAAATCTGCGAGGGCTCAAGAGTACAATCGTGCCGAAGCCCACGGGTCCGTTACTTGTGATACAAGACCCAAAAAGGGGAAGTAGACGCCGTGCGGACGGGGCGAGGGTCTAATCACCCAATCCAATGGCGCACCGGTGCATCGATTTCACAACTAAACAGAAGCGATGGCGGCAGAGAAAACTCACATCGCGGTCATCGGCGCCGGCATTGGCGGGCTCACGCTAGCGGCAAGCCTGCTGCGACTTGGCATCAGCGTCGAGGGCTACGAACAGGCGCCACAATTCGCCCCA
>Ga0209648_10001169_pt1 | contig 20897 bp, 19 predicted proteins | sample GraSoi2013_115cm_FD_185830 | JGI IMG/M metagenome (GOLD analysis project Ga0209648, IMG submission 185830) | Grasslands soil microbial communities from the Angelo Coastal Reserve, California, USA - Sample 9_17_2013_115cm (SPAdes) (version 2) | ecosystem: Environmental > Terrestrial > Soil >... | reverse complement strand
TCGTAATGCTTGGGTTCCACCTTGTACGCGTCCATAACGGCCGAGCCGGGAAAAATACTGCAATGGTCCTTGAACGCCGCAAAGCCAACCACCATGCCGTGATGTTTGTACATGGGCATCTGGTAGCTGATTACTTCAGAAGCCATCGGCGCCGCCGCTTTGATCGTCTTGCGCAGTTTCGCGAGCGTGGCGCGCGCTTCATTCGGCACGCCCGCGAGATACTCATCTACGTTTTTTGCCGGAGCGCTCTTCGCCTCAGTCTTTCTCATGTTTCTTCTCCTGCTTTTTCCTGTGGACCGTCGGGTCATCAGCTTGGCAAGGAGGTACAAAACCTCTTGTCTTTATCCCTGGGCCTCGCCCGCCGGCTCCTGATATAGGCCGAGCACATTTCCTGCCGGATCACTGAATCGCGCAGTGATTTGTGGTGCGTCGTCCCCGATCGGTTGCACGATGATGCCGCCGTTTGCAATAACCGCGGCGATAGTAGCAACAACACTGTCAACCATGATGTAGATCAAAAGGCCGGGGTCCGTCATGGCCTTTCGGCCGAGAACCCACGTGCCGCTTACTTCGCCGACGCCGTCGTCGAATGCGAGACTGCCGTCGCCGCGCCTTCTGGTATTCCAACCGAAGACACTTCTATAAAAGTCTGATGAAGCATCTACGTCGAGAGCCGGAATCTCTATGTAGCAAACTTTGCCGTTGGCAAATGTGGGATGATTGTCGCTTTCTGTCGCCATGGTTCTCCTCTTGCTACCGCGAGGGGCCTTAATCTTGTCCTTCGGTATTAACCATCCACGGGATGCCGAATTGATCGACACACATGCCGAAGCCTGGGGACCAGAAAGTCTTCTCGAACGGCATCGTGACGGTCCCGTTCTCAGCCAGAGCTTTAAAGATTCGCTCACCTTCGGCGAGGTCCTTCACATGGATTGACACATTCGTCCCTTTGGGCTGTTGATAACGCCCCGGCGGAGCGTCGGCGCCCATCAGTACCTGGTCGCCCACATTAAGTGCGACGTGCATAATTAGTTTGTGCGTTTCAGCGGGGAATTGATCAGCCCCAGGCATTTCCCCCCAGGTCATCTGGAAGGTGATTTTGCCGCCCAGCACTCGCTCATAGAATTTAAACGCGGCCTCGCATTGGCCGTTGAAATTAACATAAGGGTTGATTCGCATGATGTTCTCCTTTAGCTAGTTGATAATTGCGAAGTCCGCATAGGTCTGGGGTTTCTCTGCGTGACTTCCGCTGAGGACGCAGAGAAAGCGCAGAGGATTCCAGGTAAGACCTCTATTGTCCCTCGGCCGCTTCCTTCAAAGTCGCGATGTCAATCTTTTTCATTTGCAGCATCGCTTTCATGACCCTTTGCGTTTTCTCCGGATCTTTGTTCTGAAACAGCTTGGGCAAAATGGTGGGAACGACCTGCCATGACAAACCATACTTGTCCTTCAACCAGCCACACTGACTTTCTGCCCCGCCGTCAGCAGTGAGCTTTCCCCAAAAATAATCTACTTCTTCCTGCGTCTCGCAATTCACTACAAAGGATACGGCCTCAGTAAATTTGAAATGCGGGCCGCCGTTCAATCCCACGAATTTCTGACCCTCGAGTTCGAATTCGACAGTCATTACCGAACCTGCCGGTCTACCGGAAGCCTTGGCCCCCTCTCCCTCATATCGGGTTACGCTTCCAACCCTTGAATTCTTAAAAATAGAACAATAAAACTTCGCGGCCTCTTCGGCTTTGTCGTCGTACCACAGGAACGGTGTGATCTTCTGCATGTCAGTCTCCTTTAGATTTTGCTTCCAAGCTTCGGCCGGTTCTCCTTCTCCCTTTGGGAGAGGGAGTTAAAATCTCGACCGACTTCGGCTGGGCCCTCTACATTATTGTCTCTCTGCTTATAAGTCGAATGGGGATAAACGAAATCGACAGTTCGGGATATTATCTTGAAAGATTATCCGCAGACTAAGTTGGCTTCGCCATAACCAGGTCAGAGTAATGCCAGAAGCCCGACCGTCAAGGAGGGCATCTCTCATCAAGATGTCATCCCTAACGGTCGGGCTCCGTTTGTAACGATGTCATCCCTAACGGTCGGGCTCCGTTTGTAACGATGCCCTCCCTAACGGTCGGGCTTCTGACACGCGACCGCTACTTTTGCGCCGCCATCTTCCCGCGCAGGCGCTCCTCCTGTTCCCTGAGTTCGGGCGTGAACTCATCGCCGAAGTCTTCCGCCTCGAAGACCTGGCGAATCTCGACCTCGGTGTCTTCGAACGGGGCGCGCTTGAGCCATTCGATCGCCTCTTGCTTGGACTTTACTCGCCAGATCCAGTAACCGGCGACCAACTCCTTCGTTTCAGCGAAGGGCCCATCGATCAGAGTCGTCTTTCCGCCCGAGAACTTTACCCGCGCGCCCTTCGAACTTGGATGAAGTCCATCGCCCGCAAGCATCACGCCGGCTTTCACCAGCTCTTCATTAAATTTTCCCATCTCGGTCAGCATCTTTTCGGTTGGCAACACGCCCGCTTCCGAGTCCTTGTTCGCTTTTACAATGATCATGAATCGCATTTGCATTTCTCCTGTGCGCCGGGATAAACCGGCAGGTTGTATTGAATGAAAGTTTCAAACGTTAAAGGTCTAGCCAACCGTGACGACCCCGAGTCATGCGGCGGCGCTCGTAAGGGCGACGGCGAAGCGTTGACAGGGGAGAAGTGCAGGCTGGGTATAGAGCCACGAAAAGCCAGAGTTCGGGATGCCGACCCAGTAGGAGAATGGGGAAGGCCACAATCAATGTTCCGCATTGGCAAGGAGCATGGGTATCCCGCGAGGTCAGAGACCCCAGGCATGCACGGAAGCAACCTGCGCGAGAACCGGGAGATCCTGCGTTCACCCCAGCCGGCACGCTGGGGACGCATCGAGAAGTCTAAGGACGTACGCCGATGATGAACGGACGCAGGAAGTCGGACAGACCCGTAGTAGCGACGAAGCCCGCGAACAAAGCTGGTGAGTTGGCGACTGCTGCCAACGCGCCAGTGGTGGAGCAGGTGGAGCGAAGGGGTCTGGCTAAAGGGAAGCCGCCGCGGCAAAACACGAACCGGGCACTGGACCGGGCCACCGTGCAAAGTGCGCTGGGGCGGATACGGCAAGCAGCCGTGAAAGATAAGAAAGTGAGGTTCACCAGCCTCATTCACCACATCTACAACTTGAGCACTTTGCGCGAAGCCTATTACGGGTTGAAGCGCGATGCCGCTCCAGGAGTAGATGGGGAAACGTGGCGACAGTACGGAGAGAATCTGGAGAGCAATCTCACAGACCTCTCTGCGCGACTGCGGCGTGGAGGCTATCGAGCAAAGCCGGTGCGTAGAGTATTCATCACCAAAGAGGACGGGCGGCAACGGCCGCTCGGAGTCACGGCGTTGGAAGATAAGATTGTCCAGCGCGCGACGGTCGAGGTGCTGAATGGAATCTACGAGACTGACTTTCTCGGTTTCTCGTATGGCTACCGGCCCGGCAAGAGTCCGCACAATGCGCTGGACGCCTTGTACACCGCGTTGCTGACGAGAAAGGTGGAATGGGTGCTGGACGGAGACATCAGCTCGTTCTTTGATGGTTTGGACCATGACTGGCTGGTGAAGTTCATCGAGCACCGAGTAGCTGACCAGCGCGTGATGCGACTCATCCGTAAATGGCTGAACGCGGGCGTGCTGGAACAAGGACAGTGGTCGTGCAGTGAAGAGGGAACACCACAAGGCGGCAGTGCCTCGCCTTTGCTGGCCAACATCTACCTGCACTACGTGTTCGACCTCTGGGTGCAGCATTGGCGCAAGACAAAAGCCAAAGGCGACGTTATTGTCGTCCGCTGGGCTGATGACTTCGTCGTGGGTTTTCAGCACCAGTCGGACGCCGAGCGGTTCCATCATGAGTTGGCGGAACGCTTCGCCAAGTTCAAGCTGAAACTGCATCCCAAGAAAACGCGCGTCATCGAGTTCGGCTTCTACGCAGCGAACAATCGAAAACGGCGTGGGCAAGGGAAGCCCGAGACATTCAACTTTCTTGGCTTCACGCACATCTGTGGCAAGAAGCGAAGCAATGGGATGTTCACGGTGTTGCGGCGGACGATGAGCAAGAGGAAACGAGCTAAGCTGAAGGAAATCAAAACGGAACTGCGCAAACGAATGCATCATCGAGTGACCGAAGTCGGTAAGTGGCTTCGGTCGGTGGTTGCGGGACACAACCGGTATTACGGGGTGCCTGCGAACACGCACTCGTTGGCTTCGTTTCGCTTTCATGTTGCCCGCTACTGGTACTGGACGCTGCGGCGTCGCAGTCAAACGCGGCGGCTGACCTGGGAGCAGATGTACCGTTTGGTTAACCGCTGGCTGCCACCGCCCACGCTGCATCACCCTTATCCGCTCAGGCGACTTGGCGTCATCACCTGAGGCAGGAGCCGGATGCGTTAGTAGCGCTCGTCCGGATCTGTGGAGGGGGTGATTAGTAATGGTCATTCCTACTCCGACTCTTGATTCGCTGTCTTAGAGCGGTTAGCTTCCAAACGACTCACCGGTTGGCCGTCGATAATGACCGCGAGGTAGACACGACCGCGGATTTGTTCCCTGTAGGGGTGGGATGTCTATAAACCATGAGCCAAACCTAGTCTCACTCCGTTAGGAGGAGCGGAGGTCGATTTGAACAAAATGTCGTCCATTAGTTTCCGTTCCTCCGAACGGAGTTGATAACAACATTGCGTTCTCACCTATACACATTTCGCTCCTACGGAGTGAAAACACTCGTCCGGTAATAACCTCGCTGAAGCCATCTCCACCTATAAGTCGAACGACGGGCCCCGAGATCGACACCTCGAGCGATCGAGCAGCTGCCTTTTAGTTTTTCTTCGTCTGCCAAAGACCGAGCGCGGCGCCGGTTGGATCGGCGATGATGCTGAGCCAGCCCATATCCGGCACTTCGATCGAGTTCTTCACAATCTTCGCGCCCAGGGATTCTGCTTTTTTCGTCGCCGCTCTGATATCGTCTACCAGCACATAGGCCAGCCAAAACGAGGGTACGCCGGGCATCGGATTCTTGAGTAATCCGCCACCGGTCCCATCTCCGACCTTGATGATTGTGTAGGTACCGCCGGGACCCATTGCCATATCTTCGAGTTCCCAGTCAAACAGTTGGCTATAGAATTTCTTCGCCGTGTCGACGTCTGTCGTGTTCAGCTCTACGTGCACAAATGGATTTGCCATTATCGTCCTCCTCCTAAATCATTAGTGTCAGAAGCCCGCGCGTGAGCGAGGGCGACTTGCCCTCCCTCACGGTCGGGCTTCTGATACGGGTAATCCTTGAATTTCCATTACTGGCCGGATCTCGATGGTGCCGAATCGTGCCGGGGGAATTCGTTCGGCGATCCCGATCGCTTCGTCGAGATCCCGTGCTTCGATCACGTAATAACCGCCGAGTTGTTCGCGCGTCTCTGCGAACGGGCCATCGGTGACCACTTTCTTACCTTCACGGACTCGTACGCTGGTCGCCGTGGCCACCGGATGCAGCGGGCTGGCGTCCAGATACTGACCGCTTGAGTTGAGATCCTGTGCGAGCTGCGCGGACTCAACATAACAGTGCTCCCGCTCTTCGTCGGTCATGGCCTGTTCGTCGAGATAAACCAGTAACATGTATTTCATATTATGTGCCTCCATTGATCGTGCCACGCGCATCCTGCGCGTGATTTCAGGGCGGGACGCCCGCGCCACTTTCCCAAGATACTTCTATTATCAAGTCGAACGGCGAGCCCGCGGATCGACACTTCACACCAAAGTTTTTATTATCGAACATTAAAACCCGTTCGCAATCACTAACTCAACCGGGACTGCCGTTGAGCCCGGTTAACAGACGGTACCGACAAAATATGCTTTCCAGCGCCAATATGGCCGTCGACGCAGTGTATCAGTCCGACTGGGGGCGAATTGTTGCCACCCTGATTCGGCAATTTGGCGATTTCGATGTGGCTGAAGAGTCAGCGCAGGAGGCCTTTGCCGCCGCCGTTGATCAGTGGCGAGCTGAAGGCGTCCCGGAAATCCCGCGGGCCTGGATCATCCAGACGGCAAAACATAAAGCCATCGACCGCATCCGTCGGCAGAACCGTTTCCAGGAAAAAGTTGAATCTTACGCCGAGTTAACTCCATCGGTTGAAGAGCCTGATTATGACACCGAAGAAATTCCCGACGATCGCCTGCGCTTAATCTTCACCTGTTGCCACCCGGCGCTGGCCCCCGAAGCGCAGGTCGCGCTGACGCTGCGCACGCTGGGCGGTCTGGAGACCGACGAAATCGCGCGCGCGTTTCTGGTTCCGGCGACGACAATGGCGCAGCGGCTTGTGCGCGCCAAGCGGAAGATTCGCGATGCTGGGATTCCTTACAAAGTGCCTGACACAAACGAACTGCCCGCGCGTCTGGATGCGGTGCTCACCGTGATCTATCTCGTCTTCAACGAAGGCTACGTTGCCACTCGAGGCGAGCCGCTGTTAAGGACCGATCTCTGCAATGAAGCAATCCGGCTGGGACGTCTGGTCAGAATGTTGATGGCCCCACAGCCGCCCTCAGAGGTAACCGGTCTGGTCGCCCTCATGTTGCTACATGATTCGCGGCGCGATGCTCGTTTAAGTGAAGCCGGTGATCTCGTCGTACTTGAAGAGCAGGATCGGGGCCTTTGGGATCAAGAGCAGATCGCTGAGGCTTTGCCACTGGTCGCAGAGGCGCTGCGCCCCCGTTCAGATGATGGGCCTGGCCCGTTTTCCCTGCAGGCCGCGATAGCCGCCGAGCATTGCAGGGCACCGCGCGCCGAAGATACAGACTGGCACCGCATCGTCAAATTTTACGATCTCCTGGAGCTCGTGCAGCCTTCTCCGATTGTGTCACTGAACCGCGCGGTGGCGGTGGCAATGGCGGAAGGGCCCGAACCCGCGCTCACGTTGATCGATTCGCTAGCGAGTGAACTCGATAACTATCACCTCTTGCATGCAGCGCGCGCGGATCTGCTGCGGCGCATCGGATCTAAAGAAGAAGCAGCGCAGAGCTACGAGCGCGCCCTTGCTTTGGTGACCAATGAAAGCGAGCGACGATTCCTCGAGCGGCGTCTGCGCGAAGTTCAGCCGACGGCTGAGCAACCTCGGGCAGGAACCAGTTGAGCGGATGGACGAGCTTCTCGGCTGTAGTTTCTTATGAAGCTATAAAAACTATTCGGTTGACTGCGGTCACGTCCTAAGGTATAAATACCCACGGACTAATTGCTAATGAATTCGAAACTCGCTAAAGAATCAGTAATGCGGTTTGCGACTGCCGCGAGCATCGCAACAGGTTGCTGCTGTATGTGTATGTGTTGTCCGTTCAGCGAGCGGAGCGAGTGTATGCCATAGCAATCGAAGCCATTTTGGTAACACAAGAGCCGCTCAACTCGAGCGGCTTTTTTGTTTTTGCGTGCTTGTTTACTTGGGCGGAGCGATTGAGAGAAATCGAATGAACGACTTAACTGGTGAGGTTGGGAAGACCGAGCTGCCAACGGATGTCCGCGAAGAGTTGGCCAACTATGAAGAGCAGATTAGGAAATACCGAGCGGGCGAAGTTGACGAGACGAAGATGCAGAAGCTGCGGTTGCACTTTGGCACCTATGCCCAACGGCAGGAGGGCGTGCAAATGCAGCGGATCAAGATCCCCGGCGGTTTTTTAACCGGGGATCAATTGGTGCGACTCGCGGACGCGGCCGATAGATTTGGCAGTGGGTTCATTCATTTCACCACCCGAGAAGATGCGCAGATCTATTACGTGAAGTTGGAAGAAGCACCCGATCTACTCCGCTTCCTGGCCGCAGCCGGCATAACTTCTCGCGAAGCCTGCGGAAACACGGTGCGCAACATTACTGCGTGCTATCGCGCCGGTACCTCGGCGACCGAGAGCTTCAATATTCAACCGTACGCCGACGCTCTATTTCGTTACCTGGTGCGCAACAAGTACAACCAGAACCTGGGACGAAAGTTCAAGATCACCTTCGAAGGCTGCGCCGACGACCACTCCGGGTTGCGAATTCACGATATAGGATTATGGGCAGTGACCCGGACCGAAAATGGCCAGCTGCACCGCGGCTTCCGAGTCTACCTGGGCGGCGGGTTGGGTGCCGGGCCGCAGCTGGCGCATCTCTACACCGACTTTCTTCCGGTAGAAGATCTGTTCAACCTGGCGGCGGCTACTTTGCGGCTCTTCGACAGGTATGGCGAGCGCAAAGCACGAATGAAAGCGCGGATGAAATTCCTTATCCAGACGTTAGGATGGGAGGCGTTCCGCGCAGCGCTCGACGAAGAACGAGAACGGGTCGGTCCCATACCGCTGGATCAGTACTTAGAGGAGACCGATTTCTTTATCCCGGAATCTGCTGCGCAATCGCCAGTTTTGCGGGTGCTGGATGCGCGCAGCAGTGACCCTCACTTTCAGTCCTGGGTTCGCGACTCGGTAATCGAACACCAGCTTTCTGGCTTTCGCGGTGTTCATGTGCGCATCAAGCTCGGCGATTTGACTGCCGATCGGGCGCGCAATCTGGCTGGCATCGTCCGCCAGTTTTCATCCAATCAACTGCGAATTTCGATCGAACAGAACATCTATCTCCCCTGGGTGCATGAAGAGAGTCTCTGGGACCTTTACCTCGCTCTTAGTGAAGTCTCACTTGCCGAACGCGGCGCCGGCACGATTACGGATGTGACCACGTGTCCGGGATCTGACACCTGTCGCCTGGGTATTGCCTCGGCGAAAGGTTTGGGCAGTGCTATCAGCAGCGCTTTCAATAATGGGTTGGCGAAATACTCCGAGCTGGCGCGGCCGCTGCGCGTGAAGATCTCCGGCTGCCCCAACGGATGTGCACATCACTCAGTCGCCAACATCGGATTCTATGCGGCGGCGCTTTCAAAGGACAACCGGAGCGTGCCCGCACATTTTGTGACTGTGGGTGGTCGTGCCCGCGGAGACGACGCCCAGTTCGGCGCGCTAATTGGCAAGTTCCCGGCCAAGAACTGCGTGAAGGTAACGGAAACTCTGTTGGGGCTTTACGAAAAATCGAAATTGCCGGCCGAGGACTTCGATGCTTTCGTCGCCCGCACTGGGACTGAACGGCTAAAAGAGATCCTCGATCCGCTGCGGCAAGTTCCTTCGTTCGAAAAAGATCCTTCGTTCTACGAGGACTTCGGACACGAGCATGAGCACTTCGCTGTGCGCAAAGGCATCAAGGGTGAATGTGCCGGGTCGACGGTTGCGGAGACGATACCGACGATTGACGCGGCGAGTGAGTGGCTGGCCCAGGCGCAAGCGTTGATTTATCACAAGGAGTATGAGCACGCAGTCATCGCGGCGTATGAAGCGGCGGCCGCTGCCGCCCGCGTTCCGCTCTACGAGCGCCTGGTGGATCCGTTCACGGCGGATGAGGCTCTTTGGGAATTCGAGAACCTGTTTGTGTTATCGGGCCAGACTCAAGGGGCCTGGGAAGGCGTTTCATCAAAGTTCGCAACGTTGAAGGAGGATGGTCTCGAAGGTGTCCGACAAACTTCAGTTTGTCGTGACTCGACGGGAAACGAGGCTAACGAAACCCTGCGACAAACTGAAGTTTGTCGGACACCGAATGAAGAAGCAGCTCGAACAATTCTCGACGAAGCGCGAAGCTTTATTAGTTACTGCGCGCAAGGGACGTTTTCGAAGGCAGGAGCGGCCACATGAGAGAAGCAAATCGCGGCGTACTGGTTGTTGGCCACGGCAGCCGTCGCCATGAAGCAAACGAAGACGTGCGCGAAGCTAGCCGTCGCATTGGCGAGCGCGGCCGGTTTGATCTGATTGAAGCTGCCTTTCTGGAGATCGAACATCCGAATATTCGCGAAGGCTTCGGCAGATTGGTCGAGCGAGGAGCAAACGAGATTACTGTCCATCCTTATTTTCTTTCACCGGGCAGACACACGCGCGGTGATATTCCGCTCGAAGTTCGTGAAGCCGCCAGCCATTACGCCGGCGTCAGCTATCGAATTTCCGAACCACTTTCGGCCCACCCGCTGGTGATTGAGGCTTCGGTGCAGCGCATATTCGAGTCGATCGAGCTTGAGTCGGATGAAAAGAAGGCCGGAGCCGCGCAGTATCGGGCAAAGCTCGGCACCGTCTATCTCGTTGGCGCAGGACCGGGTGATCCGGGACTTCTTACAGTCAAAGCGCGCGACCTGCTCGAGTCCTGTGACGTGGTTATCTATGACTATCTCGTCAATCCGGAAATGCTATCTAACGTGCGGGCCGGCGCCGAGCACATTTACGTTGGCAAAGTCGGTGGCGGGCGACAGACACCGCAAGACGAGATCAACCGCTTACTCGTCAGGCACGCCCAGAAAGGACGGCGCGTCGTGCGACTCAAGGGCGGCGATCCTTTTCTATTCGGTCGTGGTGCGGAAGAGGCAGAGGCGCTGCGCAACGCGGGTGTTGCATTTGAGGTCGTGCCCGGGATCAGCTCAGCGCTGGCGGTCCCAGCCTACGCAGGCATCCCACTAACAAAGCGCGGATTGTCGTCTTCGGTGGCCGTGCTCACGGGCGCGCGCGGTGGTGATGGGGCGCCTGAGAACAGTGCTCTTGCGAATCTCGCATCGGTAGACACCCTCGTCGTTTTGATGGGCGCTGCGCATCTGCGTCAGATTGCGAAAGACTTGATGGCCGCCGGACGTTCAGCGCAAACGCCTGCGGCGGTCATTCGTTGGGGAACTTATGAGGGCCAACAGACAGTGACAGGCACACTTGAAACGATTGCTGTTGAGGCGGAACGGGTTGGTATGAAAGCGCCGGCGGTCATCATTGTGGGCGAGGTAGTCCGGCTGCGCGAGCGCCTTAAGTGGTTTGAGCAAAGTCTCGAGAGCATTAAAGACGAAGAGTTGGAGTCGGTGTTCGCGATGGCTTGCTGAAGGAAATTGATATGTCAGTTAGTGCTCTGGCACTTGGACAGGAAACGACGGACGAAGAGCTGAAGGCGATCTCGGATGAGTTCGAGACGGCCCCGCCGGAAGTGATCCTGCGCTGGGCGGGCGAGGAGTTTGGACCGGATATCGCTTTCGCTACAGGCTTTGGGGCTGAAGGCTGCGTGATTATCGCCATGCTCTCAAACATTCGTCCGGGCGCACGTATTTTCTATCTCGACACAGATCTGCTTTTCCCTGAGACTTACGCCTTGCGCGATCGATTAGCAGCGCGTTTCGGCGTTCGCTTTGAACGGCGGGCCACGCGCCTCTCGCTTACAGATCAAGCTCGCGAATACGGCGATCGTTTGTGGGAGCGTCAGCCTAATCTCTGTTGCCAGTTGCGCAAAGTCGAGCCTCTGAAAGAGATGCTCTGTGGACTGCGGGCCTGGGTTACTGCCGTTCGTCGCGATCAGTCACCAACACGTGCGCAGATGGGCGTGGTCGAGCGCGATAAGCAATTTGGACTTATCAAAATCAACCCGCTCGCCGCCTGGTCCGCGCGCGACGTCTGGGATTACATAGCCAGGTACGACGTACCCTATAACGCGCTGCACGACCACGGCTACCCGTCCATCGGCTGCGCGCCCTGCACCACGCCCGTGCAGATTGGGGAAGACCCTCGCGCGGGACGCTGGCGCGGAACAGTTAAGACTGAGTGCGGAATACATTTGAAGACGTGAAGAGGGTGTGTCAGAAGCCCGACCGTGAGGGAGGGCCAGACTCGCGAGCACTCTTGATTCAAGAAAACTGGCGGCGGACTGTTGTGTTGATGCCAATAGGTGACTGCTTCGAGCGTTGCCCTTGCTTACGCGTGGGCTTCTGACACACTACATGCCACTAAACAATTCACGAATGAAGGGAACAAGATGAAACTTATCAAACCACATGGAGGGAAGCTCGTCGATCGCGAAGTTACGGGACCCGAGCGTGAGAGGCTCATTCAAGCGGCGGTCGATATGCCGGCTTTGCGGCTAAACGCGCGCGACATCTCTGAATTGGAGATGATCGCCATTGGGGCCTACTCACCGCTCCAGGGATTTTTGGATCGGTCCGATTACAACTCGGTGTGCGTCCGGATGCGACTGACAAACGGCGTCGCCTGGCCCATTCCGGTGACGCTCTCCATCACCAACGAGCAGGCGAGTACGTTTCGCCAGTTCGAGGACGTAGCGCTGTTTCAGGATGATCATCTGCTTGCCATCCTGCATCTCGCGGAAAAATTTCGCTACGATAAAGAACGGGAGGCGGAACTTATCTATCGCACGACTGACGCTGCTCATCCCGGAGTGCGCACTCTCTATAATCAAGGCGCCTGGTTGCTGGGAGGAAAGATTAGTCTCGTCAATCGTCCGCGCAATCCTGCTTTCCCGGCATATCGTCGAGACCCCGCAAAGACGCGGGCGCTCTTCCAGGAACGCGGTTGGCGACGCGTGGTTGCTTTTCAGACTCGCAATCCGGTTCATCGTGCGCATGAGTACATCCAAAAATGCGCGCTGGAAATTGCCGATGGATTGCTCTTGCACCCGCTGGTTGGCGAAACCAAAGCCGACGACGTGCCCGCGGACGTGCGGCTGGAATCTTACGAAGCGATCCTCGCCGGCTACTATCCTGCGGCGCGCACGATTCTTTCAATCTTGCCGGCGGCAATGCGCTACGCTGGACCACGCGAAGCGGTCTTCCACGCCCTGATTCGTAAGAATTATGGTTGCTCGCATTTCATTGTGGGGCGCGACCATGCGGGAGTCGGCAACTACTACGGTACTTATGACGCCCACCACATCTTCGACGAGTTTGAGCCGGAAGAACTCGGCATAACACCGCTGTTCTTCGATCACACGTTCTATTGTCGATCATGTGGCGCGATGGCTTCCAGCAAAACGTGCCCGCATGAGACCGCCGAACACGTCACGCTTTCAGGCACGAAGGTGCGCGAGATGCTCAGTGTCGGACAAGTGCCGCCGGTTGAATTCACCAGGCCTGAGGTCGCGCGGGTACTAATCGAAGCACTGCGAGCGATTGAGACCGAACAACTGGTTGGAGCAGAAGCTTAAGATACGAATGAAGTCATTGGCTCTGATTTTCTCCCTTCTCCCTTTGGGAGAAGGGCTGGGGATGAGGGGGCTTGGCGTGAGTTGGGTTCGACACTAACGCCCTCACCCCAACCCTCTCCCAAAGGGAGAGGGAGTCATCGGCAAGGGAGAGGGAGTCATCGGCATTTGGCAACGAAGGAATCAGTTAATGCACAACATAATGCACAACATAATGCACAACAGAAAAGGATTCACATTGTGGCTCACTGGGCTATCAGGGGCCGGGAAGACAACCCTCGCGGGAGTACTCGAGCGAGAGATGCGCGCTCGCGGCATGGCTGTCGAGGTCCTCGATGGAGATGAAATACGGACAAACCTCTCCAAAGGCCTGGGTTTTTCCAAGGAGGATCGCGATACAAACATTCGGCGCATTGGCTATGTCTGTCGTCTGCTTTCCCGAAACGGCGTGGCGGCGATATCGGCGGCAATCTCACCTTATCGCGAAGTGCGTGATGAAGTGAGACGGTTGATCGAAGCGGACGGCGCGGCATTTATTGAGGTCTTCGTGAAGTGTCCGATCGAAGTACTCGCAGAGCGGGACGTGAAAGGTCTCTACAAGAAGGCCCTGGCCGGAGAGTTGAAGGGTTTCACTGGCGTCTCTGATCCATACGAGGAGCCGTTGGCGCCGGAAGTTGTGATCGAGTCGAATCGAGAAGCCGTTGAATTCAGCGTGACTAAGATCCTCCACGAACTTGAACGGCGTAAGCTGCTGCGTTTAGAGCGCGACGATATCCTATCGCCGGAATTCCTGCCGGCGGAAAATTATCCCGCCGCCGGCTGCGAAGCGTGACAGCCTCGGGCTGTTTGTTTCTAACTGCTTTTGCGATAATGCCGGCTCTAAACCTTAACTTTGATCAGAATTTCTTATGGACGACAATCCGTCTGAACAAAGCAACCTGCTGCCCGCGGCAACGCTCAGGCATTTACGGGAGCTGCGGCGCACCCTTTTGCATCTTCACAAGACTCTGCTGGACATGGAGCGCGCGGATTTCGAACGGCTCTCTGGACGCCTCACGAGTGGCGAGTTATTGCAGCTCGTTATCAATCATGCGCAGTTTGCGTGGCTGCGTCAGATCTCGGCGCTGGTCGTACAAATGGATGAAATGCTTAGCGCGGAAGAACCGGCGACAAAGAGCGATGTGGACAACCTGCTCGACCAGGCTCGCCTGCTGTTCACCTCGTCGGCGGACGAAACATTTAGAGAAAAGTATCAAGCTGCTTTGCAGCGTGAGCCCGCCGCCGTGATGGCCCACGCGGAAATAGCGAAACTTCTGCGCGCTGAAAAACAAAAATGAACTCGAGTTCGGAGATGAAAAAATGATTCTCCTTAGCGTCGACAAAGCGATCGCGAAGTTGCGTAAGGTGCCTGTGACGCAATCCTGGGCGCCGGAATCTCGAGAGCGGATTGAATGGTCAGACTTCTTACTTCAGGAACGGAAGCGGTCGCAGTCGATGCCGTACTTTTTAACTTTGTATCCCAGGATGCGTTCGGTCGTGTCGAGCAGTTGCGCCGCGCGCTTGCGATTTCCGCGAGTCGTCTTCAAGGCATCCTGGATTAGGTCGCTCTCATAGGCAGCGACGGCATTATCCAGCGAAAGCCGCGTTACCGTACCCGACTTCTCAGCAGTTTGCAGCGTTGGCGGCAGATGATGACCGTGAATCACCCCGGTCTCACAAACCAGCACTGCGCGCTCGATGATATTCTCCAGCTCGCGCACGTTACCCGGCCAGTGATAGCTGGCCAGCATGTCGATCGCCGACGTTGAGATGCGCTTGATGCGCTTGCCGTGTTCGCGGGCGAACTTTTCCAGAAAATGATCGGCGAGCAGAAGCACATCAGACTTACGTTCGCGCAGTGGCGGCATGAAAATGGTAAAGACATTCAGACGGTAGTAGAGATCCTCGCGGAATTCTCCTCCGGCGATGGCCTTGCTGAGGTCCTTGTTGGTGGCGACCACCAGGCGCACGTTAATCTTGATTGTGTCGTTGCCTCCCAGTCGTTCGAATTCCCGCTCCTGCAGCACGCGCAGGAGTTTGATCTGGGTCGAAATATTTAAGTCCCCGATCTCATCCAGAAAAAGCGTCCCGCCCTCAGCGAGCTCGAAACGCCCTTTCTTGCGATTCTGCGCGCCGGTGAACGCCCCTTTCTCATACCCAAACAATTCGGATTCGATCAGCGTTTCCGGCAGTGCCGCGCAACTGACTTTGATGAACGCCTTGTTGGCGCGCAGGGAATTGTAATGAATCGCGTGCGCGATCAATTCCTTGCCGGTCCCCGACTCGCCGCGCAAGAGGACTGTTGTATTTGTCCTTGCGACCTGGGTGACCTGCTCGTAGACCTGGCGCAACGGATGCGAGTTGCCGACGATATGGCTGAAATCATAGCGCTCACGCAGTTCCTGCTTGAGATGGATATTCTCGTCGAGCAAACGCTGCTTGTCTGCCTCGATTAAATGGTCGACTTTGATCGCCTGGGCGATCATCGTGGCGATAATTGAAAGAAACTTCGTCGCGCGGTCATAGTCGCGGTCGGCCTTATATTTCAGGTCGACGCCCAGCGCGCCGACTGTCTTCCGATTGACCTGGATGGGAGCGCAGATGAAAGTCAATTCCTGTCCGCTGCGCGCTGTTTTCCTGAGGCCCAATCGATCCAAAAACATCGGCTCGTTGCTTACCTGCGGCACAACGACCGGCTTGCCTGTTTCGACGACTCGGCCCGTGATCCCCTCACCGATTCGGTATTTGATTCGCCGAACTCCGCTCTCGTCCAGGCCATGAGAGGCGGCTACGCGCAGCTCATCTGTATCAGAGTCGAGTAGCATTACGACCCCGCGCATCATCCCGTGATGACGATCCAGGATTTCGAGGACGCGCGAAATTGCCGCCTTGAGCCCATAGGTGCCTGCGAGTATCTGACCCGTTTCCAGGAAAGTCGCTAGTTTTCGCGCTTCCGCCTGTTCTGGTTTCATCTTTTTAGAAGCAATAGGCGAAGACAGCCAGTCGCGCCTTGCTCTGGAATTATCCGTTTGGGTGTCCCAAAATCAAAACAGTGATCGTAGGGGTCGAATTGGCCAAAGTCAAAATAAGATTTCTTATAAGGGAGTTAATCCGGCTAATCCTGGAGCGACTGACCCGATTAAGAAACAGCCAGGGCTCAAGTTTCGCTGAGATGAGCCTCTGCGTGCTGGTGCAGAATCGCCAGAAAGGCCGCTGCTGCAGGCGAGAAAGTCATCCCGCGACGATGTGTGACCCAAAGCGTCCGCACATAGGTGAGACCCTCGACCGGGACGCTAACCAGGGAACCGCGCTCAAGTTCTTCGTCGACGCACATGCGGGGCACGAAGGCCAACCCAATCTTTCGTTGGACGAAGCGCTTGATCGTTTCGATGGTTGCCAACTCCAGCGTGATATTCAGCGGCGAATGATGTTGGGCGAAAGTCTCCATGACTTTGGCGCGTGAACCGGTCTTGACGTTATGCGCCAGGAACGGTTCCTTCCCGAGCTCCTCAACCTTTACCGAAGTCCGTTTCGTCAGCGCATGTTCGGGGTGCATGATGAGCACGAGCTCGTCTCGCAGAACCGGGAAAGACTCGAGTTCGCCATCTCCGGGCTCGAAAGCCAGAAGCGCGAAATCCACGTTGTGGTCGAGCACTTCGCGCGGCAAGCGCTCCGACGCATGACGAAAGATTTCTACCATCACATTCGGGTAGAGTGCTCTGTAATCCAGAATGAGATGAGGCAGAAGATAAAGCGAGGTACTTTCGTTAGCGCCGATGCGAACGCGCCCACGCTGCAAAGTCTTTAGTTCCGAGACTGCGTTGAAGGTTTGATCGCGCAACGAGAGAATGCGCTTCGCATAATCGTAGACAAGTTCTCCCACCTCTGTGAGCATGGGCGTTTTTTGGGAGCGTTCAAAAAGGGGCGCGCCAATCTCTTCTTCCAAACGGCGGATCGCAATACTAACCGCGGGTTGGGTGCGGTAGACCCGCAAGGCAGCCTTCGAGAAGCTCCCTTCTTCCACCACAGTCACGAAAAACTCCAGTTGCGAAAACTCCATCGATCCGCCGCCACCCTCTTCCTTCTGCGGATACTAACACAGTCAATTTGACTTCCTAGAGCGCCGCTTCTCCTCGTTCTTCGGTGCGAATGCGAATCACGTCGTCTATCGGGATAACGAAAATTTTGCCGTCGCCGAATTTCCCGGTGTGGGCCGATCTCAAGACCGCATTAACGACGAAATCTTCAATATCATCCGGAATAGTCACTTCGACCTTTATCTTCGGGACGAATTCGATCTGATACTCGGCGCCTCGATACGTCTCAGTGTGACCACGCTGGCGACCGTAGCCTTGAACTTCGCTGATGGTCATGCCGTGCACGTCGACTTCCTGGAGCGCAGTTCTAACGGCATCCAGCAGATGTGGCCTGATAATCGCTTCGACTTTTTTCATTTATCCCTCTCCCTGACATCGTTTGCGGCCTGGAGTTCGCCTTGACCGCTTCCACCGTTGTGAGCTTATCGGTCAGCGCGCGTTCGACGGATTCCATCATCTCCTCGGATAGTTTCAGATCGTCGGCGTCCGTTACGTAGAAGACATCGAGCGCGTCACTCTTTTCCGTGGCGATCCGAGCACAGACGATTTCCAGCCCCAACCCAGCCAGGACGCTGGCGATCTTGTAAGCCAGGCCGGGTTCATCGATCGCATGGACCTCGACCAAGGTTGACGATACGGACGTCTCATTGTCGCAGATCACCCGGGGCACGCTGCGAAGCCGAGCTGAAATTACTCTGGTTCTTTTGCGAGGTGCATTCCTCGTACTCCAGCGTTCCACTAAGGCCGCGACGTCCAGCTCGCCGGCTATGGCCTGGCGCAACCCCCGCTCGATCGCAGGGTAACGATGCTCCTCGACGGTGTGACGAGTCGAGGCCTGGCGCAGGATGAATGGCAATGCCGTCCTCGCGCGTGTTGAGCTCAGCGCTTAGAATTTCAATGCCGTTCGCCGCCAGCGTGCCGGCCAGATCGCCAAACAGACCATGTCGATCCCGCGCCGCAACTGTTAGTTCAGCAGAGTTGCTGCCGTGGCGCGCCCAACGGCAGGCAGAGCCTTCGGTCCTGACTGCGTCGATCATTTGGATATGCATCGCAATCGCCGCGGGGGAAGTGATGCGCAGATAGCGCTCAGGCAACAGGGCGAGGTGCCGCTCGACTTCACTAAAAGGCACTGCCGGAGGACCTAACACATTGGCGATTTTTTCTTTTGTTTGTGACAGTTCCACGAGGTTATCGAGACCCGCATCCTCACCGGTCATGAGCTTTCTGGCGCGCCGGTAGAGGTCCCACAGTAACGTTGCTTTCCAATCAGTCCAGACACCAGGTCCCACAGCGTTGAGGTCAGCATAAGTCAGCAGCAAGAGCATGTTCAGCACGTCGAAAGACCCTACTGTGGCGGCAAAATCAGATATCAACTGGGATTCGTTCAGGTCGCGTCTTTGAGCCACTTGGGCCATCGTCACATGTTTTTTGACCAGCAGCACGACCTTTTTCGCCTCGTCGTCTTTCAGACGCAGGCGCCGGCAAACGCGCTCGGCAAGCGCGGCCCCGCTGGCAATATGTCCGCGGCCCTGACCTTTGCCGATGTCGTGCAGCAGCAGCGCCAGATAAAGCAATGTCGGGTTCTCAACTTGTTCGAAGACGGCGCGCAAATGTGCTCGCGGTTTGCTCTCGCTGTTATGCAACTCGTCGAGCGCCTCTATTGCTCTCAAAGTATGCTCGTCGACGGTGAAATGATGATACAGATCGTGCTGCACTAACAGACTGATGCGGCCAAACTCCGGAATTATACGCGCCAACAGGCCAAGGTCGTGCATCGAGCGCAGCACATAACCCGCGCGTCCGCGCCGGCGCAGCAGCTTAAAAAAAGCACTCGAGACTTCGACCGACGCCCGCGATGCCGGACCGATAGCGCGCGAACTCTCCGCGATCACTGCGCGCAAACGATAGTCGAAAGGGACCCGGGCGGCCTGCCCGAGCGCGAACGCGTTGAAGATCGCCAGCGGCTTCTTGTCAAAGAAATCTGATTCGCCGTCGAACTGCAGACGGCCTTTCCTGATTGAGAAGGGTTCGCTTTGGCGGCCGGCATCCGCAGTTCGCTTGCGCCGCCAAGGCGGCGCGCGCGGCTCGTCATCATCGACGCGGGCCGCTACGGCTTCAGTGAACAGATGGAGTTCGCGCCCATGACGGTAGTAATCGCGCATCAGCTTCTCCGAACCGACGAGATGGGCCCCGTGTTTGTAGCCAAACTGCTCGGCCAGCTTCGGTTGCATATCGAGAGATAGCCGCTCCGTCTTTCTCCCAGACAAGAAGTGCGTGGAATGGCGGATGCGCCACAAAAAATCGTAGGCGCGAATTACCTTGCGCGCTTCGTCCTCTGAAACCAGGTCGTGCCCGCGCATCTCAGCCAGCGTCTTGTATCCATGTCGGGCGTGCGCCAGCCACAAGGCCGTGTGAAAGTCGCGCAGACCGCCTGCGGTCTCCTTGATATTCGGTTCTTGCAGACAAACCTCACCGCCGAATCTTGCATATCGGATTTCACGCTCGCGTTGGATGGCGGTAAGAAACGAGTTCACCCGTCTGCGCCGGTCCTTTTCCAGGGCCTCCTGCAAAGAGTTGTGCAGTCCCTTGTTCCCAGCCAAAAACCGAGTGGTCACAACCGAGGTTCGCAAGTGGGTATCGTCAAGAGCCGCCGTGATGCAATCACCAACCGTACGAAAACTTTGACCCACCGCAAGCCCCGCGTCCCACAACAACTGGAGCAGATTAGCCAGGAGCGGTTTCATCTGGTTCAGCCGTTGGCCGCTATAAAGAAATAGCAGATCGATGTCCGAAAAGGGCGCGATCTCGGCTCGCCCATAACCCCCGACAGCCAACAGGGCACACCCAATTTGCGGACTCTCCACTGAGCCGTTTGACTGGCTTCCGCGAGTGGCATGATGGAATGCGTGCTTCACGACAAGATCGATCGCGAAGCTCCTGGCCGCCGCGGTTTCACAACCCGGTGCTCCAAGGTAGTGGTACATCCTGAGGCGCTGGTCTTCGATCTTCAGAAAACGTCGCAGAGTGCGTGAAACTACTGCGGGATCCGATTCAGCGATGGGCGCCGGGAAGCGAGTCGCGGCATGTGCCAGCACCTTCTCACAATAAGACCGACCAAGAGGAAAAGTCGATTTGCCCTGTGCTCTCATCATTCTCCTTCGACCACCGGCACTATGACGGCAGCATGAAACCAAACCTTACTTAGGAAGCCGGCATCGGGAGAGCAACCCTTGTTCCGCAGTCTTTGCTGCTGAGTCCACACTTTTTGACTGGATCAAAGGAAAGGCAGATGTTCAGAAAATACATTTCTGTTCGGCAAGAGCCGGCCCATTACATAAATGTCGCTCATGTCGATTCCGTTTTGTGTGGTTGAGGGCGATCAAGCGTGTGATTTATAAGGAGCGAAAAATTACAAATTGGGCAAAGGGTCGCGAACGATGTAGATTGAGCACGTTTGATTTCATTCTCGCGAGGTAACGGTCGCTCGGCCCCGGATGGTCCCGCGGCATTGTTCGACGGTCATGATAGGTCTGGCGTCAGAATCGGTTCTTTCTGCTGGGGCAATTGGCTCGTCGGTCCCGCGTAACATTGGTCCGATTAGCGTCGCTATCAGTGTATTTGGCCCGACGAAAGATAGTTCCTGATGGCCTAATGCAAACGCGACACGCTTTAAGGGCCATCAACGAGTCTCGTTGGTGGC
>Ga0209648_10001168_pt1 | contig 20903 bp, 14 predicted proteins | sample GraSoi2013_115cm_FD_185830 | JGI IMG/M metagenome (GOLD analysis project Ga0209648, IMG submission 185830) | Grasslands soil microbial communities from the Angelo Coastal Reserve, California, USA - Sample 9_17_2013_115cm (SPAdes) (version 2) | ecosystem: Environmental > Terrestrial > Soil >... | reverse complement strand
CACCATACGCCTAAGCGCCTCATTGCTCTTGTCGCTGATGCTCTGCGTTCAGGCTCCCGCGCAGGCGCCCTCTCTATCGCAGCTGCAAGCCGCAGCGGTGCACGCCGATCCCAAACGTGCACAAAATGCTGCTGCGCGGGGCGACCAAGCCGAAATAGCGGGGCGCTTCGATGAAGCTCTGCTGGCCTACGAAGAGGCCGCACGTTACGCCCCGCAGGATGCCTCCATCGTCGAACGGGGAGCGGCGTTGCGCTCCAAGCTGGTTCGCGCCCAAGTCCAGGCCGCCGAACGTGACGCACTTGCAGGCCGCCTGACCGAGGCCACCGAGGAATTGGGGGTCGCGCTCCGGGTCGACCCCGGAAACACAATCGTGGAGGAACGTCTCGCTCAGCTCAAGGCCATGAAGGATGAACCGAGTACGAAGCCCACGACCGATATCTCCGGCCTGCCGCGGCTGCAACCCCAAGCCGGAAAGCGCAACCTGAACCTGCACGGCGATACCAAAACGGTCTACGAACAATTGGCTGGACTCTTCGGCGTCAAAGTGGTCTTTGATCCGGACCTTACTGCCCGAAACATACACCTGCGCGTTGACGATGTGGATTTCTCCACAGCCATGGCTCTCCTCGGCACGCAATCGGGGACTTTTTGGCGCCCCTTGAATCCCACCTTGATGTTTGTCGCTCCAGATACGCCGGAGAAGCGGCGGCAGTACGGCTTGGAAGCCGAACAGGCCTTTCCTCTCTCCGCAGCGGTCAGCCCGGAGGATGCCACGGAGATCCTGCGCGTGCTGCGCGACATCACCGGAGCAACGCGCATTGCTCTTGACACACGCAGCCGCGCCATCACCATGCGCGACACGCCGGAGCGCCTGGCCCTTGCGGGTGAACTCATCGAACAACTTGAGAGGGCCCGCGGCGAAGTCATGCTGGAGATCGAACTGCTCGAAGTTGATCGCAACAAAGCGCGCTCTCTTGGAATTACACCTCCGGCTTCCGAGCAACTCATCGCGCTCAGTACCAACGAGCTGAACAGACTAAAATCGTCGACGAGCTTGACGAACCTGCTCACCAACATTCAACAAGTCTTCGCGGGGAGAGGATTCTCCAGCATTCCGCCCGTCGTGGCCATCGGCGGCGGCCTGTCCACCTTTCTGCTCACCCTTCCCAGCGCCGCTGCCGATTTCTCCGATTCTCTCTCGCTGGTTCAGAGCGGGCGCCAAGTGCTGCTGCGCGCGCAAGACGGAAAGCCCGCCAGCTTTTTTGTCGGCGATCGCTTTCCTATTACCCTTTCGCTGCTCTCCGGAAGTGTGGGGAACGCCAGCGCACTGACGGGACTGCCGGGCACCACGACTTTCCCGGAGACCAGCTTCACTGTCGGGCACAATCCGTCCGCGCTGGTTGCCAATACTTTCACCGGCGGCACTCTCCCCGATTTGGCGGTCGTCTTTGAGGATACCAGGGCCAACACCTTTGCCATCTTGCAGAATCAAGACAATGGGCAGTTTGTTCAGGTCACGCCATCACCCATCACTCTGGGCGCCAACGAAACGGGCCAAGTCGCCATCGGCACCGGCGTTTTCCGCAACACCAACACAAGATGTCCAACCGCCCAACCGCCGGATGTGGTCCTGGTGAATTCGACTTCGAACAACATTTCCGTGTTGTTGGGGGATAGCGATGCGAACTGCAAACCCACCGGACTCTTTACCGAGGCGCCAGGCTCACCGATTCCGGTTGGCACCAGCACCAATCCCAGCAATAATCCAAGCTCCGTGGTCGTCGCGGACTTCAACGGTGATGGTTTCCTCGACCTCGCCGTCGCGAATCAAGGTGACAATTCGATCTCTCTCTTCCAAGGTCATGGCGATGGAACTTTTACGCCGTTTCCGGGCTCGCCCTTCAAGCTGACGAATACGACAACGATTTCGGAGACCGCTCCGGTCGCGATGGTCCGCGCGAATTTTCGGAACCGCACTAATACCATCAATAACGCCCCTGAAGTGGACCTTGCCGTCGTCAATCAAGGGTCGAACAACGTTGCCATTCTGCTCAGCTCCGTGGATCAGAATCTGAATGTCACTCTTGCGGAAGCTCCAAATTCGCCTATCTCTGTGGGAACGACTCCCGTGGCCATCGCGACGGGAGACTTGAACGCCGACGGCGTGCCGGACCTTGCCGTCGTGAATCAGGGCGGGAATACCGTGTCGGTCCTGCTGGGAAGCGCCAACTTGGACGGCACGTTCACCGCAGCTACGGGCTCTCCGCTGCCAACCGCGACGACTCCCGCCGGAATTGTGATCGCCAATTTTGCGAACAGCACAGTCCCGGCCCTCGCCGTCACCAACCGAGGCTCTAATACTCTGGGAGTTTATCTCGGCCTAGGGGGAGGCGCGTTTGCCTCTCGCATCGAACTCAACACCCCCACAGGGCCTTCCGCAGTCATCGCGTCGATATTGACCACCAGCGGTCTTCCCGACGTCGCTTTGGTGTCTCAGGATCCGGCCGCGGCCCAGGGCGAGGTCACGGTGATTCAGGATTCCGCGAATTTCGCCAACGCCTCCACCGTCGGAACGGCGCAGACGCCCTATCCGGCCTCGGAATACGTCGATCTAGGCGTGAAAATAAAAGCGACACCCACGCTTCATCCCAATAACGAAGTGACGATGCTGCTCGAATTCGAAATCCGTTCGCTGTCTGGCTCCAACGTGAACGGCATTCCCATCATCACAAACCGCACGCTGACGCAAACCGTTCGCGTCAAAGAGGACGAGCCGACCCTAATTGGCGGTCTCACCGATGCGGAAGAAACCCGCTCGATCACCGGCTTGCCGGGCTTCGCTGAAATCCCAATCGCAGGGTACACGTTTGGGAGACGCACCAATTCGATTCAGGACACCGAACTTTTAATTCTCGTCACGCCGCGAAAACTGCGCCTGGCGGATCGTCTCACTCGCTCAATCTTCGCCGGGCGTGGCGATCCCGGAGGCCGCGGAGCCGCCGGTCCGGGGACCCTGCAATCACCTGGAACACAACCTCAACCCTAAGTCCGTGAGTGACAGAATCCTCAGGCCTCTCGCCCTGGCAATCTGAATTTCGCTGGGAAACGAATTTGCGCTCGGGAGTGGGTGAGCTACGGCAGCGCTTCGAACACTACAATCGGCTGGTAAGTGCGCGGCACTACCGCTTCGGCGATAGCGATGAGTTTATCCTGCTGGCTGAATACACGCAGCCGCGGCGGCTTTGGTTCACCGCCATCGAGCTGCGTCGTCGCTCCGGGAGGTGGCTCGACGCGGCCCGGCTGAAGCTGCGCAATCATGATGTTGAACTTCGAGCCATGGCGCACGCGCTTTTCGACCACTGGCAAAACATTAATCCGCGGAAAATTGGTGAGCAGGCTTTCAAGCGGGATCATACGGTCCGCGAATCTCCCTGCCTGCTTTGCTTCGACCAGTTCCTCGAGCGTGATCGCTTGCTCCAGCGAAAATTCTCCCACCGCCGTGCGCGTGATTTCCGCCAGGTGCGCGCCGCACCCGAGCTTCTGCCCCATCTCGTGCGCCAGAGAACGGATGTAAGTGCCGGAGGAACATTCGATGACAAAACGCGCGAGGCTGCCCTCAATCTCTTTGAGCTTGTACTCATAAATCTCGACTTCGACGGCCTTCAGCTCGACACTTTGTTTTTTGCGTGCCAACTCGTACGCCGGGCGCCCTTTCACCTTCTTCGCGGAAAAGGCCGGCGGCATCTGTTCGAAGCGTCCAATACGCTCTTCGGCAAACTTTTCGATGGTCGCGGCATCCAGCGCCGGCGCGGCGTCAGGCCCCCGTGCTTCGCCATCCGAATCGTACGTATCCGTCGCGAAGCCGAACCGAAAACCCGCCTCATACCGCTTGCACCGGCCGGCGTAGAATTGCACCAGCCGCGTGGCCCGGCCAAGCAATAGCACCAGAACACCGGTGGCCAGCGGATCGAGCGTGCCCAGATGTCCGATCTGCCGGAATCCCGCCAAATGGCGCACCGCATCGACCACGTCGTGCGATGTTTTCCCCTTCGGCTTATTTATAACGAGCGCGCCATCGATCGGCGCCGGCTGGGGTTGTCGTGGCATTTTCGCAGCGATCAGCAATTAGTTTTAACTTTTAAGCTCTGAGCACAAAACCGAGAACGAGAGTTCCGTGGCCACTTTTCTGCCAGGACATCTGCGCCGAACAATCATCCGGCGGGCCAACAATAAAGAACGAAGCGGTTCGCCACCGAGGCAACCGCTACGCGCGGCCCGCCCAAGATTCGAGCAAAAACTGCAGGATCAGGGCCCACCCATAAGTTTTTTTTTTGACGACTAAAAACTGATCATTGAAAACGCTCACGGCGCGGACGGATTGTCCTTCTTCATTTCCTTCAAGAGCCGCTCGATGCGCTCCACATGCTCTTGCGAAAGATCAAGCGTGAAATGCAGTTCCGGCACGCGGCGGAGTTGCAACCGTTCGACCAGCTCCCGCCGGATGAACCCGGAAGCATGTTCGAGCGCCTTGATCGCGTCGGCCTGCTCCTTGTTCGTCCCCTTGACGCTGATGAACACGCGCGCGTGCTTCATGTCCGGCTGGACGCGCACTTCGCTGGCGACCACGCTGACTTCCAGCCGCGGATCTTTCAGTTCCCCCGCCAGCATGGCGTTGATTTCGTGCGCGATCTCCTCGCCCACGCGTTCGTGTCGGTGATTGACTGGACTCATCGGCGTCCCTGAAATACTTTCTAAACAATCTCGACCGCTTGATGGATCAAGAATGAGCCGAGGATACGATCGGCCTCGTCCAAAACCTTCTGCAGCACTTCCCTCAAGTGCTTCTCTTCATTCGAAATCGTCACAATCCCCACCACGGACCTCTGCCACGTGTCGTGATGCTCCAGTTCCGCCACTGCCACGTTGAAATCCCGCCGCAGCTTATCCTTCAAGCTGCGTAGAACCTGCCGCTTGTCCTTCAGCGATTGCGCGTCCGGGATGTGCAGCTCGAGGGTGAGCAGACCGACCGGCATGTGCGGCTCCGGGGGACAGCTTGGCGGATTATTTCTTACCGGCGGACCCGCTGGCCTGTCCGGCGGCTTCCGCGGCGCTCATCTTGGTGACACTAAAGCATTCCAGGATATCGCCGACCTTTATGTCGTTGAAATTGGCGACGCCCGCGCCACATTCAAAACCGGTGCGGACTTCGCTGGCGTCATCCTTGAATCGCTTCAAAGAGCTGAGCTTCGATGTGTAAATCACGGTCCCATCACGCAGCACGCGGACTTGCGCGTCGCGCTTCAGGATGCCATCCACAACATAGCAGCCCGCGATCGTCCCTGCGCCCTTGACGCGGAACGTGTTGCGCACTTCTGCGCGGCCAAGATACGTTTCCGTGACCACCGGCTCGAGCAGACCCTCCATGGCCTTCTTCAACTCGTCCGATACTTCGTAGATGATGGTATGGGTGCGGATGTCCACATGTTCCTGCTGCGCGAGGTCCAGCGCCTTGCGGTCCGGCCGTACGCCGAACGCAATCACGATCGCGCCGGATGCGGAAGCCAGCAGCACGTCATTTTCCGTGACCGCGCCGACGCCCGAACCGACAATCTTCAGTTTCACCTGGTCGGTCGAAAGCTTCGGCAGCATTTCGCAGAGCACTTCCACGGAGCCCTGCACGTCGCCCTTGATCACGATTCCCAATTCCTTGACGTCTCCGGCCTTCAGTTGCTCGTGCAGCTGGTCGAGCGTGATGCGCGAGCCGCTGATGCGCGCCATCGCCGCATCACGCTGTTTGCCCTGGCGGTATTCGACAATGTGCCGCGCCTTGCCTTCGTCGGTCACCTGAAAGAGGTCGCCTGCATCCGGCACGCCCTGCAAACCGAGCACTTCGACGGGCGTCGACGGCGGCGCGTCTTTCACTACGCGGCCGCGGTCGTCAAACATTGCGCGCACTTTTCCGAAAACCGACCCGCAGATGAAGAAGTCCCCGGCGTTCAGCGTGCCATTCTGCACCAGGATGGTGGCCACCGGGCCGCGTCCTTTATCTACTCGCGATTCCAGCACCGTGCCCGTCGCCGGCGCGTCCGGGTTGGCCTTGAGCTCTCGCAAATCAGCGACCAGCAAAATTGTTTCGAGCAGCTTTTCTATGCCCTGCTTCTTTTTCGCGGATACTTCCACGAACTCCGTGTCGCCGCCCCATTCCGCGGGCATCAGGCTGGCTTCCGTAAGTTGCCGCTTCACGCGCTCCAGTTGCGCTTCCGGTTTGTCGATCTTGTTGATCGCCACGATGATGGGCACCTTCGCGGCCCGGGCGTGGTCGATCGCTTCTTTTGTTTGCGGCATGACTCCGTCATCGGCGGCTACAACGAGCACAACGATATCGGTAACCCTCGCGCCCCTCGCGCGCATGCGCGTAAACGCTTCGTGACCCGGTGTATCCACGAACACCACGGCACGTTCGTTGACGACCACTTTGTAAGCGCCAATGTGCTGCGTGATGCCGCCCGCTTCGCCCGCGGCAACATCTGCTTCGCGAATGGCGTCAAGCAAACTTGTCTTGCCGTGATCGACGTGGCCCATGACGGTCACTACCGGCGGCCGCGGCTTCAAGCTTTCCTTGGTCTCTTCCTTCGCAACTTCCAGGACCATCTCCTCTTCTAAAGAGACCACGCTCACCACTCCGCTGAACGATTCCGCAAGTGTGGTGGCCGTCGGCACGTCCAGCGCCTGGTTGATGCTGGCGAAAACGCCACGGTCGAGCAGGTTCTTCAAGAGGTCCTTGGCGCGCACGTCCAGCTTCTCGGCCAGCTCGCGAATCGTGATGCCTTCGGTGATCGTCACATCGCGCGGCGCACGCGGCTCCGGCGGCGCAATAACGGCCACAGCGCTGCGACCCGCGCCAGGACGCTGCCGTGTCGGGTGCAGTTTGCGTTCACCCTCCTGCTCGCGCTTATCTAAAACTGGGCGCTGGCGCTGCGGCGGCTTCCGCGTATAAAGCGGTTTGCCCGGCTCCGCCTTCGGCGGCAATTTCTCTGGAAACGGAGGCAGCATTCCCGGACGCCCGGGTGCGCGCGGGCCGGGACGCGTTCCTGTCGGCAAGGGGCCGCGGCGCTGCTCAAATGGCCGAGATTGTGGGCCACCTGCACCGCCGGGACCACCGGACCGAGGCGTGTGTGGCCGTCCCTGGCCTGGTTGCTGCGGACGTATCGGCTGCCCGGGACGCGGACCGCTCGGACGCGATTCTCGAGTGACTTCGGGAAGAGGTCCGCGATTGCCGGTAGGCAGCGGACCGCGATTTCCTGTGGGCATTGGCCGAACTGGAGCGCCTGCTCTCGCCGACGCGCCGGAACGTCCGGGGGCGGCACTGGGCGAACCGGCCGCGGGACGCATGGCAGAGGGTTGCGCGCCGCCTGGTGTCGCGGGCCGTACCGGTGCAGCCGGCTTTACCGCTACGGGAGCTGCTGGCCCTCCAGTATGCGCATGCGGACGAATCGGGGTTGCCGCAGGCGTACTCGTTCCGGGTACTGCCGGCTTTGCGGCCAGCGGCGGTGCTACGGGTACATGAGCTGGAGCCTTGTGCGTCGCTGGGGCAGCGGCTGCGGGCGCTTCCGGTGCGGTTGGCTTTGCCACCGTCACGGTGGGAACCGCAGGCACACTCGGTTTCACAACGGCTGGCGGCACGCTCGCTTGCGGCGGTGCTGCAGGCGCGGCGGGTCTCAACCGCGCGGCCTTCGCTGCTGCTTCCTTCGCTTCTTTTTCCGCCTGAGCAGTCGCTTCCGCTTGCGCTTCTTCTTCGGCGGCGCCCTGAATCTTCTTGCGCACCTTTTCAGCGACGTCCGCGGGGATCGAGCTCGAGTGCGTCTTCTTTTCCGTAACGCCGTACCCCGGCAACAGGTCAATGATGGCTTTGGCCTTGACCTCGAGTTCACGGGCCAGCTCGTTGATTCGGACTTGATTTACGTCGGTCATGCGCTCCGTTCTGAACTACGACTTCGTCTCTTCCGCCTGCGCCGCATCGCCTTCATTGCCGGCAGGCGTGGCCTCTGCTGCGGTCTCCGCCGCCGCGGGAGCTTCTTCAGCCGCGGCCGCCGTCTCCGAATCTTCTGCTGTCTCTGCCGTCGCTGCCTCGGTTGCGGCTTCGCCTTCTTCGCTGGGAGCTTCTCCGGTCGCAGCAGCTTCGCCCGTCGCGGCCGCCGCCTCGGTGCCGCCTTCGTAGAAGCGGTTCACCGCCTGATAAATCTTGTCCACCATTTTTTCGCCGATGCCCGGAATTTCCATCAACTGTTCCGGCGTCATTCCGGCGAGCTTTTCGACGGAGTTGATCCCCGCCGCTTCGATCTTCTCAATCGTCTTCGCGCCCACGCCCGCCAGGGACGTCAGCGGCGTCGCCGGAGCGGTCAGCGCGGTCATCTGCTCCTCGATTTCCTGGCGCTTCTCTTCCTCGCTCTTGATGTCGATGTCCCAGCCAATCAGCTTGCTGGCCAGCCGGACGTTCTGCCCCTTCTTGCCGATGGCCAGCGAGAGCTGCGAATCCTCGACGATCACTTCGAGCTTCTTGTTCTCCGGATCGGTGATCTGCACGCGCGTCACCTTCGCCGGGCTCAGCGCCTTCTGCGCGAACGCCACCGTCTCCTCGCTGTAAGGGATAATGTCGATCTTCTCCCCGCGCAGCTCGCGGATGATCGACTGCACGCGCATGCCCTTCATACCCACGCAGGCGCCCACCGGATCGACGTCCTTGTCCCGGCTCGCCACTGCCACTTTCGTGCGCTCGCCGGCTTCCCGCGCCGCAAAACGAATCTGCACCGTGCCGTCATAAATTTCCGGCACTTCCATCTCGAACAAACGCTGCACCAGGCTTGCGTCCGCGCGCGAAACGATCACCTGCGGCCCCTTCGCCGCGCGGTCCACCATCTTGATGACCACGCGCAACCGCTCGCCGATGTTGTACGTTTCCAGTTTCGATTGCTCGCGCTTCGGCAGCCGCGCTTCCGTGCGCCCCATGTCCACGATCAAGTCCGGCCCCTCGGCGCGCTTCACAATCACCGTCACCAGCTCCCCTACGCGGGTGTGATACTCGTTGAAAATCGTATCGCGCTCAGCTTCGCGCACCTTTTGCAGAATCACCTGCTTGGCCGTCTGCGCCGCAATCCGGCCCAGCACGTCCGTCGGCTTGGCCGCCACAATCTCCGTGCCGATCTCCGCCTCCGGATTCTTTTTCTTGGCCTCCGCCAGACTGATCTCTTTTTTCGGGTCGGCCACTTCTTCGACCACCGTGTGCACCGTGTACACGTCCACCTGACCGGTTTCCTGGTTGAACTTCGCGCGCAGGTCTTCCTCGGTCTTGTAAAACTTCCGCGCCGCCACCACCATCGCGTCTTCGATCGCCGACACTACGATCTCCGGCTCGATGTGCTTCTCGCGGCTCAGCATTTCGATCTGTTGGTAGAGCAAATTCGCCATGTCTCGTCCCTACAATCTCCCGTTCCTAATCCCGTAAGTTCTCTTCGTCCGTCGCGCCATCCCCGCGTTTCAACTTTCGACTGTCGACTGTCAACTCTCTCTAAAACTCCACCACCAGATTCGCCTTGCGGATCGCCTCCAGCGGCACCTCGACCGTTCGCGCTTCCTTGCCCTTCAACTCCAGACGCACTTTCCCGTCCGCGAATCCCGCCAGCCGCCCTTCAAAAAACTTCGCCTCGCCCACCGGCTCGCTGGTCGAAATCTTCGCCAGCCGGCCCTTGAAGCGTTCGAAATCCCCCGGCCTCTTCAGCGCCCGGTCCATCCCCGGCGAGCTGACCTCCAGGACGTAGCCTGGCCCGGGAATCAAATCCTCGACGTCCAGGATCACGCTCAATTGCTGGCTGACGCGTTGGCAATCGGAGTGGCTAATCTTCGGGAACGGATCGTGAACCACTTCCGTCGTCGCCATCCCCGCTGCGTCGCTTACCGCCGCCGCCGCTCTTGGAATCCGATCGATGTACACCCGCAGGAAACGCTGCTTGCCGACTTTCCATTCGACATCAACGATTTCCAGCCCTTCCGAGCGCGCCACTCGCTCGGCAGCGCCGCGGATTTTTTCCAAATCCACTCGAGAGACTCCCCTAGCTTAGCCGGTCCGCACTACACTCCAACCGGCCCAACAAAAAAGTGGGCTTGCGCCCACCTCTCTGTGCGACCCGCTTCAGAGCGAAACCAGAGTATATTCCCGCTGCACGGTAAATGCAAGATACGGGTCCCTGGGGTAGTGGTGTCATTTGGAGTTTTTGGGGTCTTTGGAGCTGGGGAACAGATGCTTCGCCACAATTCCAACAAGGGCCAAGAAGTTCGCCAGCGAAGTTGTAACTAGGGCGATTAGAACAGAATTGGCAAGGTGATAGTCGGATTTTGAGTCTGCCGATTCCCAAACCAGTTGCAAGACACGATGCGTCCACCAAATGTTCATTGCGATCACGAAAATGAACAGAATAATTTTGAGAATGAGGTTTAGTGGTCGCTCGTATTGAACTGAACGAAGGAACCATTCTCGGCCAAATGCTCTAACCTCTTCGGCGGCTAAACTGTCTGGGGCTGGCGTGCCCGGAACTTCCGGGTCTGGGATTTCAAGAGGCGGCTCTGCCATTTATTTTCTGCCGCCTTCTTTGGAATTCATCGGCAATAAGAGCGTCGGTAATTGTTAGTGGTTCAAAGGGCCACGAATTCTTCATCGTCAAATGCCACGCTGAACCTGGCTCATGGGTGAGGGTTGAAAGCTGTGAGGGAGAAAAGTTCTTGTACTTGTTCCAGACCTGTTCAATTAACTGTCTGCCGTCCTCATCAATAGCTGGTAGATTGTTGGGCAAAACCGCTCTTTCCGTTATGGCAGAGGCACCAAATCTCTTGAATTCTCTATAAAGAGAGGGCACGACCGGGCCATAGCGCCAAGCCTCGATTTCGTTTTTGATCAGCGGCTTGCCGAAGAAGGCCAAATACCATCCGTGAGCTAGATACACCAACTTCTGCAATTTCAGCGGCCCTACAGGAACTCGATCTCGTTCCGCTAGTTCAAGGAAATAATTAGCCACCACTTTCGCGTCGTAGGCCATTTCGTATCCCCCTTTCTAAGCTGCGATGAGGTCGGACAGTTGCCAGACGCTATCGGATATTCCAGCTTCCATAGCCGGAGTTGTTCTCAAGGATGAATGAATTCGGCAGAAGTTGTACCACGCAAAATGCAGAGCTAAGGCCGCTTTCAGATTTTCCAGTTTCTTCGAAAAAGCATTCGTAAGGCGGGTAAAACGGCGCAATTGCATGCGAATCGTGAGGTTCTGTCTCTCAATATGGGAGGTGGAAATCAATCGGGGCTTAGGATTGCCCGTAATTGGGATAGTCCGCACGTCCACGATTTCGCCGGGGCTATACCGTGTGTCTGCTTGGCCGGAATTGGAATACATTTTCACCAACATGGCGTAATCCACGTCCGTCCCGAACGCATCATCCACGGCATCCTTGTAAGACCGGAAGCCGTCGCTAGTTAGCTGGACACGGTTTGCAAGCCGCGCTTGCAGGTCTTGTACGAAGTACCATGTATTTGCCGCATTGCGTTTGCCGATACGGAAGGAAGGAACCAACTTTGTTTCCGAGTCCATTGCCACGAAAACGTATTGGTCTCCGACCAATTCGGGGTTTTCATCGTGGCGCACTTGCTTTTCTTTCTTCCCCACAAAGGTCCAAATTTCATCCATCTGGACAACCTTGCAAGGCAGGCGGCGCATACGCTCATTTAATAGCCTAGCACAATTGTCACCTGTCCGCAGAAGCACACGGAGGACTGTCTTATGCTCGACACCGATCATGCGGGCCGTTGCTCGTATGGAATTGCCTTCAACTAGCGCGCTGATAATCTGAATTTGCTTCTCAATCGGTAGGACCATTTCGGCTTGCCTTTTCTAGCGGGAAGCCGATAATGCTCTTAGGGTTCGGCATGCGGCTTACCCCGCTGCTGGATTTAGCCTCGTTTCCGGTTACAGCCGGGAGCGAGGCTTTTTGTTTGACACCCAATAGTAAGCTGGCATAAGCTGGCATGTCAAGGAAATAATGCAAAATAATGCTTGCTTTATTCGCTGGCATCTTTTAGACTTGTGGGAGTCCGAAGCGAGGGACGCTTATGGCTGACGAAACTCAGAAAGACTCTATGCAGGCAGATCGTGCTTCCAAAGGTGGCGCGGCACGCATGCGGAAGCTATCTAAGCCTGAAAGAGCCGCTTTAGCGAGCAAGGCGGCAAAAGCTAGATGGGGGAAGTCTGTGCCCGGGGATGATGCCAGCTTAGAGCAGAAGCCGATCATTCTATCTACTGAAAACACAGCACTTCCTGTTGCAAAGTGGCCCGGGACACTCAGCATTGGAGATTTGGAAATACCAGTCTATGTGCTCGATGACCGGAGACGAATTGTTAGTAGGACAGGGGCAACGACTGTTCTCACGGTAGGAAAAGGTGGGGGCAATCTGGAGAGTTATGTCCAAATCAAAGCCCTCGAACCTTACATGCCCCCGACTCTCCAAGATCGCATGATTGACTTCGTCATTCCGGAGGTCGTGAATAAAGCTGTTAAGGGAATGACCGCAGAAACGTTCTTGGAAATTTGCGGTGCTTACGTTCGAGCATGGCAGGACGGTGCCATTGAGAGTGAGGCGCAAGTTGCAATCGCAAAACGCGCTGCGATATTCCTTGCTGCCTGTTCTAAAGTCGGCCTAATTGCTTTAATTGACGAAGCAACGGGCTATCAATACAGGCGTGCCGAAGAAGAGTTACAGCTAAAACTTAGAGCGTTTTTATTGGAAGAAATGAGGAAATGGGAGCGAACCTTCCCCAACGAATTGTGGGAGCAATTTGGCCGCCTCACCAATTGGAAGGGTTCCGTGCATCAGCGTCCTAAGTATTGGGGCAAGCTAGTTATGGAGTTGATCTACGAATATCTCGACCCTGACGTAGCTGAATGGCTTCGAGAAAACGCCCCCACTCCTAAACATGGCCAAAATTATCATCAATGGCTCACCAGCCAGTACGGACTAAAAAAGCTGATCGAGCATATTTGGAAGGTTATTGGCGTGGCGAGTACATGCGATAATGGGCGCTTGAAAGATTTGCAGTACAAGATGGAACAGCTCTATGGGAAAAAACCTGGCTTTCAATATGCGCTGAAACTGATCTCCGCAGAAAGACTGCTACCCGAATGAGCACTTGGCGGCCCACTCTAGCGAGGCCGCCACCACCAAGCAAATCAAATGACACCACTACCGTCCCTGGGAGCGCCATTCTCCCGAATGGCGTTTCTATTCCTCCCTTGGAACGCCAGCATCCATGCTGGCGTTTCCCTCTTCCCCAGTCTTCGTAGCGGCGAGTTCATCCCGCCATCTTGCCTAGTTTCGCTTAGTGTTCGGGGCCTCCGTGGCAAATTTTCTTCCACGAATCACTAAACACGGGACACGGTTTGCACGGATCTTCCGGCTTTTCGTTCCAGGATTCCGGCAACGGAGACGGCCCGCTCGGGCAGTAACCCACCTGCCCGTTTACTGGACTTCCCACCAGTTTCCTTCGCCGGAGCCGATTTGTACATTGAAGCTGTCCCAGTCCAAGGTGAGGCTATGAACGAATTCACCGCATGGATACAAAGCAATTGGTATGAACTTGGAAACCTCGTCAGTCAGTTTATCCTCGTTGCCGCGGGTATCTGGTTTGCGCGGAAAATACTGAGAACGCTAAGGGCGTCCCAGGAACAGGCCGGCGCGCTATTAAAACTGTCGGTCACGGGTGCTATGTCTGACCGGCAGTCCCCGAGTGCCGTCAACGGGGGATCATTCGCAAATGCGAGCCCCTATTGGCTCACGCCGGGGGAGATGCCGCCTGTTGACCCCGCGGCGCCGCCAGAAAGCCGCTCGATCGAGCGGACGTCTGCGGGGCACGGCCTGATACGGTGGTTGAACGAGCCGATAAGCCGCGGAGGCGTTGCTCCCTGGCGCAGAGCGATCCGCTGGCTGCAGTCTCCAGTCGGAAATTGACCTGAGCGCGGGGAAAGTTCGCGTATTCGGGTCCGGGATGCTGCGATACCGCAGGATCCCGTCAAGGCATGGGCGGACGGAGCAGGCCGGACCGAGGTCCGCCCCGACGAACGCGAAAGCAGCTTCTTAGCGGGGCGCCAGTGTCGCGGAGAAACTTTCCTTAGCGGCGTCTTCGTAAAGGTGCAGGAGTTGCGCGGCGCGCTTGAGCAAATCCGCGGGCAAGTCGCCGGGTTGATAGTCCACCCATCCGGTTGTGTAGGCAAGATTGATCTTGCGGCCGGCGCAGACCATTTCGAGAGCGCCGAGCCGGTTCAACACTTGCTTGACTTCGCCCAAGTTGCATTCGGGCAGCACCAGCACGAAATCCTCGCTGGCCAAACGCACCGCGAAATCGGAGCCGCGACACGCCTTCTTCAAACGCCGCGCAAGCTCTTTCAAAGCTGCATTCGCCGCTGTTTGACCGTAGCGCTTGGTGACTTCAGCAAATTCATCCAGATGAACGGTGGCCAGGCTCAGCGCCGTATTTTGTCTTCGCGCGTGCGCTATTTCTTTTCCCAGCTGCTGCTCAATGAATGCTCGGGTGTGCAAGCCCGTGACGGGATCGAGGCCCGAGGGACTGAAAATCTGGCCAGGGGTCGCATCCGCAGCGGTGTTCTGACCGCCCCCCTGTTTTCGCAGCCGGCGGAACGACCATTGACGATAGAGCATCCAGCCGTTGAAAAGGAGTAGCAGGCACAGGATTCCCCAGCGAGCCTGATCGGAACGAATTTCATAGAAATGCTCACTATGCCGGAATAGCGAGGGGAAGGCGGAGAGCGCAAAACCCAGCGCGGAGAGCGTGGCAACGAAAAATGCGGAAAGCCAAAGCCACCACTCGCGCCGCGCGAGTTGCCGCAAGCCGGATTCCGCTTGCTGTGAGCGGAAGTTATCCGTTCCCTCAAGCGGCGAGGAATTGAGTTTGTTCGGGCGAAGACCGAGTATGGATTCCATGTTCCTTTCGAACGGACCCCACTACCATCACATTAAGCCGCTGCTGCAAAAGAAGGCAACGGGGAAATGGTACAGGCTCGTTCCGTTCAGGAACCTGACCGGAGGGTCAGATTGGAGGGGCATTCCGGAGCGCGTTCGAAGGCGAAGCATCCAATAGCGAACATCGCGAGAGACGCGCTGCAAACACAAAACTCCCCCAGCGAGGCCGGAGGCGTTTCGACGAGGCTCGAAATCCAACGAGAAAAGTAGATCGCTATGGCTTTGGCGCGGGTGGCTGAGAAGCCGCCGGCACCGGCTTCGGCGCAGCCGGCTTGGCCGGCGCGGTAGCTGCGGCCTTCACTGGATAAGCCTGATCGTAGAGGCGGATGATGTCCTGCGTGACGTCGATTTGTGTGGAAGCGTGGAGAATCGGACTACCCTGCGCCGAAGAATCCAGGACGAGGACGTAGCCGTTTTCGCGGGAGTAACGTTCCAGCACATCCACCATTTTGCGGCCGATGCGGTCGATGACGTCGGCCTGCGCGGCGTTCACGTCTTCTTGGTATTCAGTGTTCATGCGATCAAGGCGCTGCGCGAGCCGCTGGCCCTGCTGCCGGAGGCGGGCTTCTTCTTCCTGGCTCAGCTTGTTCGCGCCGGCCTGCAGACGCTGCTGCAGATCATTAATCTCCTTGTTCACTTTCTCGATCTCATTCTGGCGCGAAGCAAATTGCGACTGCAGCTCCGCCGATGCCACCTTGCCTTCCGCCGTGGTGATGATGGCCTGGCGAATGTTGATGACACCGACCTTGGTCGAGGCGGCCGAGCCAGCCGCTGCGGGCGCCTGCGCCCCGGCGGCAGTGGCGCTCAAAACGCACGCGACGGCCAAGGCAGCCGTACGAGTCAACATCTTTCGCGACCGCAAAAAGGTCAACAATCTAGAATTCACTTTTTTTCTCCTTGTTATGGTTCGCCTCGAAAAGACCGTGACGAACCCGCGCCAAGTCAGCTTGGCTAAAATTGAATTCGCGCCTAGTGGGCTTTACCAGCGTATTGCAAACTTGAAAGTATACCCGACGCAGTTTGCTTCCCGCAATCAGAAAGCCAGATTGCGCTGCTAGCCCTAACCGGTAAGACGGCTCCCGCGTCAAGCGCCCTTCCAAGCTACCGTTTATTTCGGCAGCGGAAACAGAATCACTCGGTTGTTGGCCTGATCGGCAATGACCGCCAGGTTGGTAGAGGTCTGGATGGCGGCTGCAAATCTCGATGTGGCGCCAATACCCAGAGTTGCCCTGGTCGCAAAGGTCTGCGAATCGACGATTGAGATCGAGTTGCTCAGCGAATTCACCGTAAGGATCGTGCTGGTCTGGAAATTGTAAGCGATGGCGTTGGGATTGATGCCAACCGGGATCGATCGAGTCTGCCCGCTGTCCGGATTGTAGGCAGTGATCACGTTGCCCTGGGTAGAAACCGCATAAAAGAGCGCCGGAGAGACCGCGGGATCAAAAACCACACCGGCCGGAGTGGAAGCAAGAAAGGGAGTCGAGACGTTGGATCTGGCAGGCGTGGACAAGCCGATGTCGACAGAATCCAGAATGCCGGTCGGGCTGGAGGCGCCGTTGAGAGCATTGCAGGTCACCACGGCGAGACCGCGACCGTTGGTGCCGCGATCGGGGTCAATGGCGACCGCGATGGGGTTCTGGTCGACAGCCACGGTGCTAGGTGTCAGAGTGCCGAAGGGACTGAGGGTCAGCGGAGTGAGATCCATGGTGGAAACCGTGTTCGAAGCGGTGTTGGCGATGACCGCGAGATTTGTTTCCTGATCGATGGCCACACCGCTGGGACCGGTGCCGACACTCGGGGCGATGGGGTTTCCGGAAGCGTCCTTGACCTGAACGGCGTTCACAAGGTCAACGATGGACACGGTGTTTGAGCCATTGTTGGTGACGACGGCGATGCCGGAAGTTCCAGCGGCCTGCCCGTGATACGCGAGCCTGGGGAGAACGGCGACGCCAGTGGGCGTCTGACCGGTTTGGATGGTCTTAACGTTCTCGACAGCCGGATTGAAGATGTTCGCGGGGGCCAGGCTGAACACGGAAACCTGATTGCACCCCGAGCCGGTATTGGTGACGACCGCGAGATTATTGACTTCGTCGATAGCGACGCCTCCGGGAGCGGCCGGGGTGCCGTTCGGCGTGGCAGTGCTCACGTTGCAGGGGGCCAAAGGAATTTCCTCGAGAACAGTAAAGCCGATGACGTTCGAACCGACACCTAAGCTGCTGGTGACGCTAAGAGCATAGTTGCGGGGACCGGCATTGAGCACGGACGCGGGAATGGTTACATCGATTTCCTGGCCGCTCGCGAGCGTGAAATTGCCCAGCGTACTCGAGGCGAATGCAACGCCATCCAGGAGGACTTGGGATCCGGAATCAAAACCCGTGCCGAGAATCTTCACGCCGCTGACGGCGGCTGGCGCCGTTCCCAGCGTGATTTTCACTGCAGGACTAAGGCTTGCGGGGGTTGTGACACTAGCGCTCCCAGCGTCTATCGCCGGAGTTTGCACGCTTTCAATGTGAACGGCCTTAATGGTGCCAAGCTTGAACCCCGTGATGGCGCTGCTGCCAGAGTTCACTGTCAGAACCAGATTGTTGACGGGATCCACGGCAATGGCTCCGGGAATCGTCACGTTGGTCGGCGTGGTGGAGGCGCAATTCGCCGCGCAGACCGTGGCCAGACCGTTCTGGCCGGTGGTGACAATCGCGGGACGCTGCAAGAGGGAAGGGTCGAGCAGCGATACCTCATTGGTTCTGGGATTGAAGGAGACGGCAGTATTGGAGAAGGGCTGGAACGCAACGGTCTCTGCTCCTAACTCTGGCGAACCAGTAGTGACCTGGCCGGTGGCCTCGGAGAACACCGTCATGGAGCTGACGGACTCGCTCTGGGGATTGAGAAAGGTAATCTGGCTGGTGGTAGCGTTGGGGTCGGCAAGAACGGCCTGTCTCGTCACGGGGTTTATGGCCACGCCAACGATCGAAGGCGAGATCGTAAAGGTCAGAAAGGGAATTCCTGAAGTGGCGCGGCAGATGGCGGTGCAGGTGGTGGTGTCGTCGGGGTCGGCTTGAGAATACTGAAAATGGGTGGCGTCCAGAACGGCGGCGACAGGAAAAGAACCATTGAAATCCGTCTTGTTGGTGGCCCCTGGCGGCAGTCCGCTAATGAGCACGGTTCCGGGATTGCCAGGAATTAGATTGTGAGCCGCGCTGGTTGTTATGGTGACGAGATTGGAAGCGCGGGTAGCACTGGCAATGTTGACTAATCCGGAGGAGGGATTCGCCAAGTTCACGGCAGAGAGCAGGCCTGCTCCACCAGGAGTTATATAAGCCAAACGCGCGCCGGGTTCAAAAGCAACCTGGGGGTTTGCTCCGCTGCTTAGCGTAACGTAGTCGATGGGGCAGAATGGGAGCGCCCAAGTGGTGTTCGGGGGACTCGGGAGGCATTGGAGCGATGCGCTAGGGTTGGAATCCAAATTGATGATGAGGCCGACGTTTGTGGAAGCGAAGGCCACAACCGCGCGATGCGAAAATGGATCGATGCCCACGGAGTAAGGGAAGGGCTCGACGAAAGCGGAACTGCCGGAAGGAATCACGCTGCTGAGATCGACGGTTGCCAAGAGAGTGCCGGCGGGAATGGAAATGACGGAAAGGGATCGGCTGGCGTAATTCACAACCGCGGCGTTGGGCTGCGATGGAATTCGAAAAACGAGCTGGTCGTCCACAGCCACACCGGTCGCGACATTACCGCCGGAGGAAACCTGCGCTGTCACCGTAGGGGTTCCGCTCGACAGACCGATGAATTGGACGTTATTCGAATTCACGCCTGCGAGTGTTACGACGGCCAAGCGGTCCACTTGGTCCAAAGCAATGCTGCTAGGCGCGGAAGACGCGGCAAAAGAAACCAATGGGGCAGGTCCGGTATATATTTTCGGCGGGTTCGCCGGAGCGGGCGACGGTACCGGTTGCAAAATCAAGGCGGTGTTGTTGACGTCCAATGGCGGATTTGGATTCGACGAATTTGATCCGCCATAATCCGGGATCACGGCGACGTTGGTAGTGGCAGTTGTGGCCGCGGGGGGATTAAATGGCCCGGGGGACGTCGTGTAGCGCACTCCGAATGAGTACAAACCAGCGGTGTGGCCGGCACCGCTGGAGGCGGGCAGGAAGCCCGTAAGGCGCCGCGCCGTCGAAGCGGCCAATGTTGAGGGGTTGGTGAGCAACGCTTGTCCGTTGAAATTAGTGGCCACCGTGGGGGCATTGGGGGGGCCAAAAAAACCGCCGTCGATGGTGAACGGCGCTCCACCGGTCTGGCCCAGCGTCGCTTCCTGAAAGTTGGCGGGAGTGGTGCCGACGATGGCAGGGCTCGCGGGGACAATGTCCAGCGGAAAAGGCCCGCCCGTTACAGTGACGGAAGAGTTGCTTGTGGTCACCTGGATGGTGTAGTGCCCGGGAGTCTTTAAATTATCCGCGGTTAGGCGAACGCGCGCACCGATGGACGAGGAAGTCGATCCCGGGGCAAAGACGACTTTGATTTGCGATTGGGGATTAATCGTCGTTGGGCTCCCGGACGAATCCACCAGGTTAACGCCCAACTGCGAGTTGGCGTTGGTGGCCGCAAGAAAAATGTCCTGCTGCGGAGCGCCCTGCGGGACAACAGAGGGCGAAATGCCGCTGAAGGTGATGTTACCGGCCTGGACGACGGTGACCGCGGCCTGTGCGGCGCGGGAGTTGTCGACGTTGGAGAAAGCGAAGACCGTAACTATACCGGCGGCGTTAACGGGGGTTGTCGTAGAGGACGGCGCGGCCGCTGGCACCTTCGCTGGAGCGGTATAGACTCCGTTCGCATCGATCGAACCACAGTCGTTGCTTCCTCCGCTGCAGGACGCGCTCGTGATCCTGGCGGTGGTTTCAAAAGTCACGTGCCAGGTAATTTCGCTGGGCTGGAAGATGGTGCCATCGGCCTTCTGCGCGAAGAACTGCTGAGTTGCGGCGGTCGCCAACGTAGCAGTTGCGGGGGTAACGGAGATGCGGACGCCGGAGTCGAAAGCAATGGTGAATGTGCCGGTCCTCTTCCTGTCGGCGTTGGCGGTTGCGGTAATCGTGACGATCACGTTGGGGAATTTGGTCTGATCCGGAAAAACCGCTGGAGCGGTGAAAGTGGCCGTTGAAGCGACGGTGGTGCCGGTGCTCGCAATGGGGGTGAGCGTGCCGACGGCGCCACTGGCGGTGGTGCACTCCGCGGAAGCAGAAGGCGTGGGATTCGGCGTGGCCGTCGTGGGGTTCGGCGTGGTCGTAAAGGTGCAGTCAAACGTCGCGGTCACATCGGTGGCGCCGGTGACAATGGCGGAAAGCGTCTGCGATTGAGTCGGCACCATCACCGAGAACGCGCCCGAAACCGCAACACGAACCTGGTTGGCCTGGCCGCTGCTGCCACACCCGCTGCTCCAAAAGCTGGCGAACGCCATGGCCAGCAGGATGTTTCTCGCATTCTTATGCCACTTCATGCCCACTGTCTCCCCCGCATTTACGCTTGGCAAGTTTTACAATTTTGCCGCGCCGCTGAATTTCCAAGTTTTTCCCAAAATCACAATCATCCTTACATCTTAGAACGTCCGGCTAACCGTGAAGCGGAACGTCCGTGTCGGCTCGAAATAGTTGAGACGCCCCGGAGTCAGCACCAGCCGGTCCAGGGTCGGCTGGATCTGCGTGTCGAAGATATCCGGATAGGTGCTCTTGAGGAACGATTTTTCGCCCGGCTCGATGAAATCGGAGGGCGCAACGATCTGCGTATGCAGACGGTGTACGTTATAAGCGTAATAAATCCGGAACGGCGCTTGAATGAT
>Ga0209648_10001167_pt1 | contig 20927 bp, 10 predicted proteins | sample GraSoi2013_115cm_FD_185830 | JGI IMG/M metagenome (GOLD analysis project Ga0209648, IMG submission 185830) | Grasslands soil microbial communities from the Angelo Coastal Reserve, California, USA - Sample 9_17_2013_115cm (SPAdes) (version 2) | ecosystem: Environmental > Terrestrial > Soil >... | reverse complement strand
GACCCGAACCCACATACGCTCTTGCCGCAAAGGCTGCGATATTCCGTTTGGTGACAGTTGTCTAATCGGAAGAATCTTCTCTTGGACGACTGACCTTCGAGTAGTTTCACTTTCGTCCCTCTGGGTATGGGGACCCCGGCTCGAAATCAGTGGACAGGCTGAGTTGTTTCCACGCTCTCGCTTCTTCTAATCGTGCAAGGTCGTTCTTCTCCGCCCCGTTGTACGCATCGCTGCCGAGCAAGAGTCGCAATGGAGGTTTCTGTTCCTGCGTCAGACTCACGACCGCTTGAGCCGCCTTCTTCGGGTCACCGGGCTGCTTACCGTTGTAGTCGCGCTGAAACCTGACGGTTGCTCCAACAGTCGAGTCGTATTCGGGATGTCCTTCGCTCAGCTTGGTGGAACTGCCGGCGAAGTCCGTGCGGAAGCCACCTGGCTCAATGATCGTGACCTTGATGCCTAGCGGCGCCACTTCGCGCGACAATACTTCGGAGAAACCTTCGACGCCCCATTTCGCAGCCGAATAGGGCCCGCGCCCTGGAGGACCGATCCTTCCTCCCATCGAGGAAAACTGAACGAAATGGCCACCCTTCCTTGCGCGAAAGTACGGAAGAGCTGCTTTCGTCACGATGATCGTCCCGAAGAGGTTCGTTTCGATCTGTGCGCGGAAATCCGACATAGGCGTGTCTTCGACGGACGAGAGATTGCCGTATCCTGCGTTGTTGATAACAACATCCAGCGAGCTAAACGCATCGATCGCCGTCTTTACCGCGTCGGCTGCCGCCGACTCGTCGGTCACATCCAACGCGAAGAGCTTCATCTGGTCACCGTAGCGCTCCGATAGGTCACGCAGTGGCTCAATGTCCCGAGCTGTCGCCAACACCTTATTGCCCGCTGCAAGGCCCGCTTCGACAATCGCGCGGCCCAGACCGCGAGAACTACCAGTGACTAACCAGACTTGCGCCATTCAACCCTCCTATTCACATTTGGGAGTCCGAGTTACTTCGAGGCTTATAAATGTCCTCGAAAGCCTCGATGAATCTGCGAACGCGTTCTCGGTCTGATTCCATGACCGGACTGTGGCGAAATCTTCAAGCAGCACCATTATCATACCGCCACCCTCTAAGATTGACACGTGCGTCCAATCAAGTCCCGATTAACGCTGCCAGCTCAACCGGTCGATGCAACACCATCTAATCGGCTGATCCAACGATACTTCCCCCTAGAGAACCGATCTGTCCGGCTGTACGCCAATCAGACCTGGCCAGGGTGGTGTTCCGTTTGAATCAACGCTCGCGACAGAACTTTTAGCTGTTGAGCCCCCGCAAGTAGTCTTCGAGCTGGTGTTGCATCGACCTATTGAATGCACCGCGGAAACCGGACAAGTTGCCGCTATGAATGAATCCTGCCAAGCCACTCACCTTCATTTGCGGTGAGGGATTCCCAGCGACCGGCGCGAATTGTACCTCATCTCAAAGTACCAGTACCGCGATTTATATTGACAAGTTAGATAATCTGCGCTACCATCGCTTGTGAATTCTCGAAAACCACCGCTCCAGGCCGCTCGACAGCACTCCCTTCGCTCTTTTTCACCCATCTTTTTGATCTATGTCTTTCGTCTCCAGCGACTTGCAGCCTCTTTGCCTTCTCCAAAAAAGTCAAAGCCCGTGTTTTCAAGCAATTCCAGCCTCTTTTTCCAAAATACCGGGGTGTGGGGTGGGGCATCCCGGACGCAACCACGGGACACCCGGGGTGTGGGGGTACCGAGTCTGGGTGACACCTCCAAATGTAGCGCCGTCCCTTCTAGGGCGGCATCTTCGTTTTCGGCAGCTTATGGAAATGCCCCATGTCGTGTGGCAACGGAAACCCAAGGTTGCCATACAGGCTCCTACCCCTCTCCCCAATCCCCAAACCAAACAGCAAAGGACAAACCATGAAAGCCAAATCATCCAGCCGTCTCATCAGCTCCGCCCGTTGTCAGCACTTCACCGCCACCGGACGCCAATGCGCCTCCCTCGCCGGCGATCGCTCCTCCGGGCTCTGTCCCCGTCACGCCGCGCAAAGCCAGGCCTCATCAGCAGATGCCACTAACTTTCGCCAGGCACTCACCCGCGACGCCGAGGACTTCCAAAACGCCCAGGGCGTCAATAATTCCCTCGGCACGCTTTACTGCCTGCTGTCGGAAGGCAGCATCTCCCCGCGTCGCGCTTCCGTCCTCGCCTACATCAGCAGCCTCCTCCTCCGCACGCTCCCGGCAATCGACTACGACAACGAGCGCTTCCCCGAATCTGAAGCAGCAGCGGACGTCCAGGCCCAATCCCCAGCACAGGCTGACCAACCAGCGCCGGACTCAGCGTCCGATCCAACTCGCCAGCCCGTGACACCAGGAAAAGACCCGCTGCCCAAGACGGCCGATGAATTCGCCAACGCCGTCCTCAACCGCAAACCCAACTAATCGCATGCCCCCTAAAGACACTGCAAGGATGGGTTCGCGATACCGAGGGTTGCGCATGGATATACAGATAGAGACGCATGTCGCCAGCCCACCGCAACCCCACCGTTGTCAAGGCGTGTTCTCGTGAGTAGAATGCGAGGAATGAGCTGGTTGCGAAGGAACAGCGAGAGACTGCTCCGCATCGGCGCGGGCGCTGCGCTCCTCGTGAGCGTGTGCGCGGTGGCGTTCGCGCAGGCGTCCTCACCTCAGCCGCATTCCGTGATTACCGTGTCTGGGACGGTCCGCGATCCCAGCGGTGCTCCGATTGCAGATGCTTCCGTGTTCCTTGACGAGAAAGCTACCAACTCGACCGTCGAGACCAAGACGAAATCCGACGGTACCTTCTCTTTCTTGGCGTCACGTGCCGGGACCTACGTTGTTCGCGCACGGATGCAAGGATTTAGGGACGCTCTCAGCGAGACGATGGAATTGTCGCTGGGAGAGAAGAAGGAACTCGAACTGGTCATGAACGTGGCTATCGGGGGCGGTGTTGTGGTGGAGAAGCCGCCGCTAACCGAACCGGGCGCTGCCAAATCGGGTGACATGGAATTTTCTGACAAGCCGAGCTTCACTGTAGCGGGCGTAACGGACTGGACCAATGTCGGGGGCCACGGGTCGGATACGAAATTGCGGACCAGCGAGTCGCTTGCCAGGGAGGCCGCCGCGCTGAAATCGGGAGAGTCCGGCGAGACTTCGGCGAACACATCGGAGACGGCGCGCGACGCGGACTCGCATCGTGCGCTCGGCGATCGCGCGGAGGCTTCCGGCGATCCTCTTGCCGCTGTGCGCGAATATGAGGAGGCTGTTCGCCTCAATCCCAGCGAGCAGAACTATTTCGCGTGGGGCACGGACCTGCTGCTTCATCGAGCCATCAAGCCTGCTGCCGAAGTGTTTGAGAAGGGAAGCGCGGCGCATCCGAAATCCGCGCGAATGCTCGCCGGCCTGGGCGCTGCGCTCTATGCCAGTGGCGATTACGCGAATGGTGCGCGCCGCGTTTGTGCCGCCGCAGACCTCCAGCCAGCCGACGCCACTCCGTATCTTTTTCTGGGCAAGATGGAGAAGGCCGCGCCCGATCCGCTGCCCTGCGCCGAGCAGAAGCTCGCGCAATTTGCGCGCACTCAACCCGCAAACGCACAGGCCAATTACTACTACGCCGTATCGCTGTGGAAGAGCGGGCGCGGGAAGGAAGATTCCGCAAACTTGCGGCAAGCCGAAGCGTTGCTGCAAAGAGCCATTGCCGCTGATCCCAAGTTCGACGAAGCCTACGTGCAGTTGGGAGTTGTGTGTGCCGCGCGTGGGGATTCCCAGCGGGCGATGAATGCTTATAAGAAAGCCGTTGAGGTAAATCCGCAATCCGGCGAAGCACATTACCGACTCGGGCTCGCCTACAAACGCGCCGGCGATGAAGAGAAGGCAGAGCGGGAGCTGAAGCTTTACAAGGAAGCGGACAAGACAGAAACCGCGGCCGTCGAGCGGCAGCGCCGGGAAATCCGCCAATTCCTGGTCATTTTGAAGGACCAGAAGCAATGATGACGGCGACGTTCTCCGTCTGCGCTTCTCTGTGCGCTCCGTGCCCTCTGTGGTGAATCTCTTTAATCTCCGGCCGCTCGTCAGCTAACGCCGCGGAGGATGGCGTTGCGCAGCATCATTTCGCCTTCGGGGAAAATGTGGAGACGATTCCGGCGCCTTCGCGAATCGTCAGGATTTGATTGGGCTTCACCGCGGTGAAACGCTCGATTTTTTGCGTCGTGGGCCATTTGACTTCGATCGCGTCGATCGTTTGCGCTTTGCCCAACCCGAAGTGCAGGCGCAAATCGCTCTGCGACATTACGCTTGAGCCGCTGTGCACTTCGTCCATCTGCGCATGATTGCCGGTGACCACGCGCACACGCGCGCCAATCGCCGTGCGATTGCACTTTGTGCCGATCAGCTTGATCTTGATCCAGTTCTGCGAATTGCCGCCGTCGTTGCGCAGCAGGGAAGGGAGATCGTTCATATTTAGAATCACGGCGTCGATGTCGCCATCGTTGTCGTAGTCGCCGAAGGCGGCGCCGCGGCTGGAAAAACGCTCGGTGATTCCGGGGCCCATTTCGGCGGAGACATCCTTAAATTGTCCCTTGCCGAGATTTTTGTAGACGAGGCGCGGATTCTTGAAAGTTTGCCCGATATTCTGGCCGTCAATTTCGGGATAGACGTGACCGTTGATTTGCATGATGTCCGGCCAGCCGTCATTGTCGTAATCGAGGAAGCCGCAGCCCCACGCGACATATTGATTATTGATGCCGACGCCGGAGGCAAACGTAACGTCGCTGAAAGTTCCGTCGCCATTGTTGTGGTAGAGATTGCAGGTGTCGTCGGCAAAATTCGTTTTGAAAATGTCGAACCAGCCGTCGCAATCATAATCGGCGACGCCGATGCCCATGCCGGCTTGCTCGTGGCCGTTTTCGCTGTAGGCGACGCCGGCAATGACGGCGACATCGGTGAATGTGCCGTCGTGATTGTTGCGAAATAAAATGCTCGGCTGCGAGTCGACGGCAACATAAATGTCCGGCCAGCCGTCATTATCGAAATCGTAGGAGACGGCAGTGATGGAATATCTTGGGCCGGGTTTCAGAATGCCGGATTTTTCGGAAAGGTCGGTAAACGTTCCGTCGCCATTGTTGTGAAATAAAACGTTGGTGTCTCCGGGCATGCCGCGCGGGCCGCACATCACTGGAATCCCTTTCCACTGGCACAGTGGATCCGTAGGCGACGGCACTTTGTCGGGATCGAGGCGAATGTAATTGCACACAAAAAGATCGAGATGGCCGTCGCGGTCGTAATCGAGAAATGTGCAGCCGGCGCCCCAGCGATATTTTTCGTCGTACACGCCGGCCTTCTTCGTTACATCGGTGAAGGTGCCATCGCCATTGTTGTGGAACAAAATGTTGTGGCCCCAGAAGCAGCAGAAGAGATCGTCCCAGCCGTCGTTGTCGTAATCGCCGACGCAGACGCCCGTCTGCCAGCCGGTGCGCGCGAGTCCGGACTTTTCGGTTACGTCGGTAAACGTGCCGTCGCGATTATTTTTGTAGAGATGCGAGGTCGGCGCTTTTCCTTCCGGCCATTTGGCGTCGAGGCGCGTGCCGTTGGTCAGGTAAATATCGAGCCAGCCGTCTTGATCGTAATCGAAGAAGGCCAGGCCGCTGCCTTTGGCTTCGATGATGTAACGCTTGTGGTCGATGCCGCCCCAGACGTTGGGGGAGGTGAGGCCGGCTTCTTTGGCTACGTCGACGAAGGTTACGGGGGACGTCCCTTGCGCGGCAGGGGCTGGCTGCCTGAAGGCAGCCGCTACATTTTGCGGCGTAGCTGCAGACGGGCACGGGTGTCCCGTGCCCCTACACTCGAGCACTGCGGAGCGGTTCCATTTCCAGAGGGGGGTGGCTAGCGCGTCCAGGAGGGTGCTGCCGAGAACGACGGCGGAGTTGCCCAGGAATCTGCGGCGCGGGAATTTCATCGGGTTGCTGTCTTCGGCGTGATTTTAGGGACTATTTGTGGAAATAGGTGCGGCACGATTCCTGCGCCTTCTTTCACAGCGATGATTTTGTCGATGGGCACGTTTGTCAGTTTTTCGACTATGCCGCTGGGCCAGGTAATGTCCAGGGAATCGATTTTGGTGCGCTTGCCGAGGCCGAAGAAAATGCGCGGGTCGCTTGCCGACATGTAGCTCATGCCGCCTTTGGCCTGCTCGACGTGCGAAATTCCTTCGGAGGTCAGCTTCAGCGACGCGCCGATGGCGTCGCGATTTGATTTTGTGCCGATCAACAGAATCTCCAGCCAGTGATTGGCGTTGCCGCCATCGTTGCGCAGCAGCGAAGGATAATCGCCGCGATTGTTGGTGGCGATATCGATGTCGCCGTCGTTATCGTAATCGGCGGTGGCGAGCCCGCGACCCGCGATGGGGCGCATGAAATCGGGACCGAGCGAGTCGGAAACTTTTTCAAATTGGCCTTTACCCAGATTGCGGAACATCAGCAAAGGCTCCTTGTAGGAAACTTCGCCGTGATAAAGCTGCACGTTGTCGAGCATGGCGCCATTCAGTTGCAGGATGTCGGGCCAGCCGTCGTTGTCGTAGTCGAGAAATTTCATGGAGACGCCGCTCAGCAGAATCGCTTTGTTGCCGATGCCGGAACGAAACGTGTCGTCATTGAAGGTTCCATCATGATTGTTGTGGTACAGGCGATTCAATTCGAAATCGAGATGCGTGACGTAGACGTCCTGCCAGCCGTCGCCGTCGACGTCGGCGGCGTCGATGCCCATGCCGGCTTCGTAGCGGCCGTCTTCGCTGGCGGCCATGCCGGAAACGAGCGAGACATCTTGAAACGTGCCGTCATGTTTATTGAGGAAGAGAAAATTCGGCCAGGAGTCGTTGGCGATGGCGATGTCCGTCCAGCCATCGTTGTTGAAATCGGCGAGGACCACGCCCATGCCTTTCGATTCGGGTTTGCCGACTCCTGAGGCGTCGCTCACGTCGGTGAACGTGCCGTCGTGATTGTTGTGATAGAGCCTGGTTTTCTGTCCTTTGTAGTTGCCGGGATGACAGTAGGAACGGTAGCCGGGGCGGTGTTCGCCGCACCAAATATTATTTTTCGGGCTCCACTCAATGTAATTCGTGACTACGAGATCGAGCCAGCCGTCTTTATCGTAGTCAAACCATCCGGCGCTGGTGGACCAGCCGCCTTCGTCGGCGACGCCAGCCTTTGCGGTCGCGTCGGTAAAGGTGCCGTCGCCGTTGTTGTGATAAAGGATGGCGCGGCCGTAGCCGGTGACGTAGAGATCGGGGTAGCCGTCGTTGTCGTAGTCGCCGACGGCGACGCCCTGGCCGTAATGTCCTTCGCTGCCGACGCCGGCCTTTTCGGTGACGTCGGTAAATGTGCCATCGCCATTATTGTGGTACAGGGCAGAGCGCAGCGGGTGCGGCGGCTTGTAAATATCGGTGGCGGCGGATTGCACGAAGAAGAGGTCCATCAAGCCGTCCTGGTCGTAGTCGAGCCAAGCTACGCCGGTGCCCATCGTTTCCAAGTAATATTTCTCTTCGGTCTGCGTGGCGTCCTGAAGGAATGTGATTCCCGCGTCTTTGCGGACGTCGGTGTATCGGACAGGAATGGTGGCTAGCTCTAGTTTTTGAGTCTGGCCGGCGAACAGCAGTAAATGGGCGGCCGTGCTGAATACCGCGGTCAGCGACAGGATTGCACTGAGTTTGATTCCGAGGCCGAGAACAGACCCTTTACCAATTTTCAATTTGTTCCCATTCCCCCGGGAGTGTGTGGAGGACGTTCGTTCCGCAGCATGCTGGCTCACTGAATTCTCGAGTATGCCGACCGGTTAGGCATTCTAGCGCCGGGGCATGAAGATGCTCAACGGGAAGATTAATGCGTGCCGGACTGGTTCAAGTTTCGAGTTGCTGTGCAGGGCAGAGGATGTCCGAATCCGGGCAAAGCGTCCCAAAATCGAGCAAAGACAGGGCGCAAGACAGCTGGGCGTCTTGGGTAACACGAGGAGAGGAAAGAGCTTAGATTGATGGGTACTGTGGATTGCTAATTGCGTTCTATCTTCGACATTAGGTCACTAAACTAAGATGAGGCAAAACGGATGCAAAGCCAGGGGTTGCTTCTATCGCTTGGGAGACTGACTTCCGGGAAGGAGCAAGATTATGTCCTTCGTTAACGACCTGAGAGTTGCGTTCCGGTCTCTCGCTCGCACCAAAGGGCTTGCAGTCACGGTGGTGCTGACGCTGGCGCTGGGGATCGGCGCCAACGCCGCAATCTTCACGTTGGTGCGCGGCGTGCTGCTCAAGCCTCTCGTCAACCGCGACGAAGACCGGCTGATTTATATCCGGCAGAGCGCACCGGGCATAGGCGACGAGAACACAGCATTCTCCGTGCCCGAAATCCAGGATTTGCGCGCCAGCGTTAAAAGCCTGAGCGCGTTTGGCGATTTCTCCGTCTTCGGGTTCACTATGATTGGCCTCGGTGAGCCTCGCGAAGTTCAAGCTGGCATCGTCAGCGGCACCTATTTCGACGTCGTGGGCCTCCACCCGGTGCTCGGCCGTCTCATTGGACCCCAAGACGACAGTCCCAAGGCTGACGGCGTGGTCGTTCTCACCTACCATTTCTGGACGACGACTCTTAAGAAAGATCCTTCTGTGCTCGGCAAAACCGTTCGACTTGGCAGCGGGCCCATGGGCACTCGGACTGCCACCATCATCGGCGTCCTCGAACCCTCCGTGCCGTATCCCCAAGATACCGAAATCATGGCCAACATTGTCACCAGCCCGCACCACCTGTCTGCAACCATGGTTACTGGCCGCGTCCATCGCATGACGGAGCTTTTCGGACGTCTCGCTCCCGGCGTCACCCTCGATCAAGCTCGCGTCGAACTGCGCTCCGTTTACGAGACTATGACGAAGGCGCATCCCGAAGCATATTCGCGCAAGTCGGATTTCCAGATCGGGGCCAAACTCCTTCGGGACCAGATTACTTCGGGCGCGCGGACTGTGCTACTGGTGCTGCTCGCAGCGTCAGCGCTAGTGTTTATCATCGCGTGTTCCAATGTCGCCAACCTGATTCTCACACGGACGGTACGTCGCGAAGGCGAGTTGGCGATGCGCGCGGCGCTGGGCGCAAGCAGAGGCGCGCTGCGCGGCATGCTGCTGGCCGAAAGCCTCGTGCTCTGCGGCGCGGGAGCCGTGCTCGGTGTAATGAGCGCGCAGCCACTGGTGGCCATCCTGGCGCGCTACGCCTCGCGCTTTTCGGTCCGCGCGCTCGATTTGACGGTCGATTCCAGCCTGCTGTGGGTGGGAGCGGCGCTGGCCATCGTCGCGGCGGTGATTTTGGCGTTTGTCCCGCGCCTGCCGTCGACCGGCGCGTCCAATGGCATCAACCTATCGAGCGGCAGCGTACGAATCACCAGCAGCACGAGCCGCCGCCAGCGGATCTTCGCGGTGACACAAATCGCGGCCTCTTTCGTGCTGCTGGCCGGCGCGACTATGTTGATCACGACGCTGATCGCGCTGCAGAGGACGCGAACGGGCCTCGACACGCGTCACGTCTTGGTCGTCAACGTTCCCGTCATGTCCTACGGAAAAACGCCTCAGCAAGTTGTAGATTTCTATAAGCAATCGATTAGCCGGATCAATGCCATACCCGGCGTGAACACCACTGCTTTCGGCATGAATGCGCCCTGGCGCGACGGCGGCATCGCCTTCCAATTCTCGGCTGACGGCCACGTTCATGTCCCCAATGAAGATCCTCGCGCGCAAATGCGCGTGATCTCTCCCGGATTCTTTGCCGCCCTCGGAGTTCCCATAATCGGGGGCCGTGATTTCAACGATTCCGACGGCGCAAAAAGCGATCCCGTCGTCATCGTCAGTCAGACCCTTGCGCAGCGCATGTTCCCGAATCAGGACCCAATCAATCGGCATGTCTACTGGACCGATCCTGTGCTGCAATTTGCCCCCGGGGTCAGCGCGGCGCCGCACCGGATCATCGGAGTCGTAGCGGATATTGATGACGAACACTTGGTCCCTGTGCCCAGCCTAACCGTCTATAGTCCCATTCAAGAGGGGCCCATCTTTGCTGGCCGCCTTTTCATCCATACGGATGCAAATCCGTATTCTCTGGTCGCGCCCGTCACGCGGGTGATTCGCGAAATGTCCGCCGAACAGCCTATTGAGCACGCTGCCAGTCTCGAAGACGTCCGTGCGGAGGTGCTCACGCCGGAGCGTTTGAACTCGCTGGTGTTCGGGGTGTTCGCGGCTGTCGCGTTGGCGATTGCGTTGGTTGGCGTTGCAGGCGTGCTGGCGTTTTCGGTTAGCGCGCGAACGCGCGAATTCGGCATCCGGCTGGCGCTTGGATCGCAGCCGCGGACTCTCCTGAGAGGTGTCATCGCAGAAGGCGCGGTGATGGCTGCGGCGGGCGTCGTTGCGGGCGCGGCATTCGGGTTTGTGGTGGCGCGTTTGGCGGGCAGTTATTTCCCGGACGTGAAGATGCCGGGCGCCTTGCCCGTCGTACTCTCGGCATTCGTGCTGCTTGCCGCCGCGGTCGTCGCGTCGTGGCTGCCGGCGGCCCGCGCTGCGCGCATCGATGTCACGCAGGCTCTTCGCGCCGAGTGAAACGCGCAGGGTGATCCCTTATTTCGGATGCCGCGGATGCTCCGGGGCGCAAACGACTCCACACTTCTAATGCTCCGTTCGGTCCGACCACCGCATATATAGGCTCATAGATAGTACTATTGACACGTTTTATATCTTCTTATAATTTCCGCGCCCATCTAGTCCGGGAATAACGGCTCCCAGCCCAGGTTTTCCCGGTGCCGAGGCTCAATTACTGATCGATTCTGGATTTGCGGGACTACGGGACGTGGTCGAAGACGACGGTGATGTCTGCAGGAGGTCCTGTGCGCACGCTAGATGCTCGCGTAGGCTTTGTAAGAGGGAATGGAGTAAACGCCACTACTCCCGATGGAAGCGTGGCACGCTCGGCGACCGCCCCGCCTCGCGCATTAACGCCTACCGTGCTGGAAGTGCGCGTGCGAAAGATCCTGGAGATGGTGGAGTCTGGGACGACGTTCACCATCCGAGATCTGGCCCTCGAATTCAATCTTAGCCCTTCCTATCTGCAACGCTTGTTCAAGCACCAGACCGGCATTTGCATGGGAGAGTGGCTAAGCGAGCAGAGACTGCAGAGAGCGGCGCATCTGCTTGCGAACAGCTACAAGAGCGTGAAGGAGATTGCGCATACGGTCGGATATGAGCACGTTTCCAGCTTCGTGCGGGCATTTGAGCGACGCTTTGCGCGGCCCCCGGCGCGCTACCGAAACCAAGCGACAGCACAAAATGCTAATAAATGACCGTTTAAGCTAATTACTTCTTCTTGTAACTAACACCGCTGAGCAATACAACTCGTGATGCTACAGAAGCGCTGGTTACCGCCCCTCTTTGGAAGGGTTGGCGTGCCCGTATCTGCAGTTGAAGAGTGAACGACCGACAAAGCTGGATGGCTGTCGAGACTGAGCGGAGGAGGTTCGCGATGGAACCAATTAAGCGCGCGTCGGTTCTCGCAATTTTAGCGGCGTTATTGCTTCCGGGCCTGGCGAATGCCCAGAGCGACCCAGGCGTCCGGCCCGGAGCAATCAATGGACAGTCGGGGGCTACCGCAACCAGTCCACTTCCGCTCGCTTCGGTCGCCGCAAACAATCCCTCGGGTTCGCTGGAATTTTTTCAGAACGGACTGGCGCGCTTCCAGGACGTGGAGTCGGTGTCGAACAGTCCCACGGGCAACAACGGTCTGGGGCCACGGTTTAACTTTAACCAGTGCTCAGGGTGCCATTCGCAGCCGACAATTGGAGGCACGAGTCCCGCCACCAATCCCGAATCGCAAGTAATCGCCAACGGTATTGTCAGCGGTTCTACTAACAGCATCCCGTCGTTCATCACCTCCACGGGCCCGACGCGGGAAGCGCGTTTTCCGTTTTTCTTTGATGCAAATGGCAATCCGAACACGAACGCTCCCAATGGCGGGGTGGAGGACTTGTTTACGGTTTCCGGGCGATCGGACGCCGGGAGTTGCAGCTTGCCACAGCCGAGCTTTTCCACCGCGCAGTCGACCAACAACATCATTTTCCGAATCCCCACGCCGGTGTTTGGTGCAGGCCTGGTCGAGAACATTGACGACTCGACCCTGCTGGCCAACCACTCGGCCCAGGCGAACAACAATCTCGGGATCAGCGGCACGTTCAACCACAACGGCAACGACGGCACCATCTCGCGATTCGGCTGGAAGGCGCAAAACAAGTCGCTGTTGCTGTTTTCCGGTGAGGCCTACAACGTGGAAATGGGTATTTCCAACGAGATCTTCGGGCAAGACCGGCCGCTGCCGGGCGAGGACCAGTTGGGGAGCGGGCTGCCTGCAAGCTGCTTGAACCTTAGCGGAACCGGATACCCGGAGGACACGACGAACTTCTCGGCTACAGGGAGTTCGGACCAGTTTGCCCAGAACGCGTCGATAAACAGCGATGCGGTGGCATTTGCAGAGTTCATGCGCATGCTGGCCCCGCCGGTGCCGTCGACGACCACGCCTGGCGGCTCGACGTCGATTTCCAATGGCCGATCGCTTTTTAGCTCCATCGGTTGTGCAACTTGCCACACGCCGACGATCAACTCCACGCAGCCTTCGCATATCACTCCCTCGCTGGGGAGTACGACAGTGAAGGCGTTCTCGGATCTGGAGATCCACCACATGGGCACGGGGTTGGCGGACAACGTGTCTCAGGGCGGAGCTGGCGGGGACCAGTTCCGCACCGCTCCTTTGTGGGGGCTCGGACAGCGCATCTTCTTCTTGCACGATGGGCGCACCAACAATCTCCTGGGAGCCATCGAGGCTCATGCGAGCAGCGGATCGGAAGCCACGCAAGTGGAGAATAACTTTGACGCGCTTTCGGCGACCCAACAGCAGGACCTGCTGAACTTCCTGCGCTCGCTGTAATCCTTTATCGGTAGTTGATCGGGCGAGACTGGAATGTGTCTCGCCCGGTCTTCTCTTCTTTGAGGCAACGCTCCGAATATGCAAATTAGCTTTGCGCGCATCTTCGTACTCCTCGGAGTTTCTATATGCTTGCTGGCCCGGGCAGAGGGCGCGCCGCAGGGTGGGGGAGATTTTTCCAGCAATGCGGAGGCGAGAAAGCTGCCGACAGGTACGATTCTTGTTAAGGGCGCGTGGTCGAGCGCCAGCGATTCTGTGACTCCTGTCCCAGAAGGCGGACGAGTGGCCAACAATGTCTACGGCAACAAATATTTTGGCCTGACCTACCCGCTTTCCCCGGATTGGATTGAGAAGTACAGTGGCCCGCCGCCTTCGGACAGCGGCTACTACGTCCTCGCGCAAATCACACCCGCGGGCACATTCAAGGGGACAAGTCGAGGCAGTATCCTGGTCGCGGCGCAGGATCTTTTCTTTACGCTTACGCCGGCCAGGAACGCGCTGGAGCTGATCCATTTCAGTAAGGACAATCTGAACGCCGACTACAGCGTGGAAGAACCGCCGACAGAGGTCAGAATCGGCGGCCATTCATTTGTTCGCTTCGACTACGTTTCTCCCGTGGCCCAGCTGCATTGGAGCGTTCTGGCAACGGAAATCCGCTGCCACGCGATCGAGTTCGTAGTCACCAGCCGGGACACGAAATTGGCTGAAAGTCTCATCCAGGGGATGAACAGGATGAGCCTGCCAGGGGATGCCGGAGCCACCTTGGGCTCAGGCGGGGGTGATGTGCCTGTGTGCATCAAGGATTATGCGAGCGGCGAAAACGTAACGGAGAGAGTTGATCCGATCTTTACGGAGCGCAGATTCAATCTTGTTCCGGTGCGGATCATCATCGATAAAGAGGGCAAGGTGAAGCATATTCATTTTCTGAGTGCTTTTCCCGAGCAGGCGAAGGCTGTTACGGATGCACTGTTTCAATGGCGGTTCAGACCTTATGTGCCCGACGGACACCCGGTGGAAGTGGAAACCGGCATCATGTTCGGACGCGCCGCGCGCCGCGCGACACCCCAATCAACTAGTGCGGCGACCGAATGATGGGACTCGGTCTGCGCGGCAAGGGATTTTGGGTGCGAAGGCTGCTCTCCGTGCTGTCGCTGCTTGCGTGTTTTTCAACCGCGGCGCTGGGTGCCGATAACATCAGCGGCTCGGTCCGCAATGAGAGCCGGGGCGAACCGGCTGCCGGCGATGAGGTGATCCTTCTTCGGCTGGATAAGGGAATGCAGGAGGAGGCGCACGCTAAGACGGACGCAAAGGGGGCGTTTACCGTCGAGGTGCAATATCCTGACAAAGCATACCTGGTGCGCGTTGTTCATCAAGGGGTTAGCTATGAGCAGCGCGTCTTCGATGGCGACGCAGTCTTCATCCCAGTGTTCGACGTGGCGCCGCGGGTGCCGGGAGTAACAGGGACGATCGAAATCCTGCGCGCCGGGACCAAGGGAAACATGCTCCACGTTTCCGACATGGTTGAGATCAAGAATGAATCGAGCCCGCCTGTGACGCAGGCGAGCGAGCGAACCTTTGAAGCGTTTCTGCCGGCAAATGCCAAGATTGATTCGGTTCTGGCCGCCGGTCCGGGGAAGATTTCCGTAATGATTTCGGCGGAGCCTGTGCCCGGCGAGCCCGGACACTACACCGTGAACTTTCCTTTGCGGCCGGGAGCCACCAGGTTCGCGTTCAACTACGACCTGCCGTATCGGGGCCGCGCCGCATTTCAGACAAGGCATGCGTATCCGCTGCAGCAGTTTGCGGTGATGATTCCGAGGACCATGAAATTTTCGTCGCGCTCGCCAGCCTTTGAACGCCTTGCAACCCGCAACGGAGATTATCAAGTCCGGGCCGCGATGCGAGTAAATGCCGGGGAAGGGCCAGAGTTTGAAGTTTCTGGAAGCGGAGCGCTTCCGACCCTCGGAGGTCAAGCCCAATCCCGGGCGCAGTCAGATTCTCTGGCTCCGCCCAAGGCAACATTATCTGCTCCGGCTCGCACTGCCATGCCATCCTTGGCGAGCATCGATTTGCATTCGAAGCAGACCCAGCCACCTTCGCAATGGTTTATTTTGAACGCAGTGACTGCTGTCCTTCTTGCTGCGTGCGCGCTGTTGGTTTGGCGTACGCGCAAAGCACATGGAAAACGACGCGGCAATCCGGATATCGCCATCGGGTCGTGAGCGGTCCTGCGCGCGATTGCGACAGGGAGCTTGCTGGAATTCTGTTCGTAGGAACTCGCGTGTTCGATCAAAGCGTGCGTTCGGCGAGCGATAAGGCGAGCTGAAGTAATTGCTGCCGGGCGACCATCGGCATAGGCTCTTGCACGGCAGTGGGTTGCGTCGGCGCTTGCGAGAGGGCTTGTTCGATGCGATTTACGTCGAGGCCAGCGGCGGCGTTGCTGCCTTTGAAGCGATTGAGGACTTCGCGGGCCTTTTCAATTTGTCCTGTTTCGTAGTAGAAGACGCCGAGAGTGGAATAGCTGCCGGCCCATTCCGGCAATAGTTCCACGGCGCGCTCGAGGCGCTCGGCAGCTTGTGCCGTGTTGCCTTCGAGGACGGAAATCAGGCCGAGGCCCCAAAGAATTTTTCCGGAGCTGGGGATGCGCGCCAAGCCTTGCTGCAAGGTCTGCGATGCCCCGCGAACATCGTTGCTGCGCAACTGCACCAGAGTCAGAGACAGATAGTATTGATCGTTGTCGGGATTGCGGCGAATGGCGTCGCGGAAAATTTCTGTGGCGCGCGCGGTGTCGCCGAGATGGGCCTGGATGTCTCCAAGCAACGCGAGGTAAGAGTCGTCCTGCTGACCGGCCGCCGAAACTTGCTGCACGGCTGCCAGGGCTTCACGATGAAGGCCTTTGCGGAAATAGGCATTGGCTAGGTCAAATTTCACGTCGTCGGAATCAGGGTTGGCGCGCAACGCCGCTTGAAAATGCTCGATGGCGTCGTCGTACAGGCGATAGCGTGCGAGCAGGACGCCGACTCCTGTCTGGGTGCGGTAATCGCTGGCGCTGAGCTGGTCGAGCCGCGCGACGGTCTTGCGGGCTTCTTCCGCTTTGCCCAGCTTCAAGTAAGTTTCGGCGAGCAGGTAGAGATCCTGCGGCTGATCGGGATGCTTCTGGATCTGCTCAGTGAGCTGCTCCAGGTCCTGTTGGGTTCGCTCGCGCGGCGTTAGAGTGGCGCGGTTGTCGAGATAATCGAAAAGGTGCTGGTAGGGATAAGGACCGGTCGAAGAGTTTTTGGACAACGTTTGAAAGACGTTCAGGTCGCGCTGCGCGGCTTGGGTTTGGTGCAGGCTGCGCTCGACCATGGCGAGCTTGTAGTAGCCGGAAGCGGGATCGCGGCTTACTTTCACGTAGCGGCGCAGCAGCTCCGCGGCGTCTTCGAATTGTTTGTTGGCAATGCGCAGATTCGCCAACTCGAGCAGGGCTTCGGAATAGTCAGGGTTGGACTTCAGCGCCTGCTGAAACAAAGTTTCGGCTGCAGCGTGATTTCCTTGCCGCTCGTCGATAAAGCCCATGTTGAAGAGACAGGAAGCGTTGCGCGGATCGCGTTGCAATCCTTCCTGAAAGTATTTTTTGGCTTCATCGAAGCGGCCGAGATGGCGATACGACAGGCCCATGAATGCGTAGGAGGCCGCCGAAGGATCGAGCGTGATCAGCGCATTGAACTCCTCAATGGCCTTCTCCACCTTGCCGGACATGAAATAACTTTCGCCGAGGGCGGCGTGGAGGTCGGCGCGTTTCGGAGCGATTTGCAAACCAGATTCGAGAAGAGGAATGGCGTCTTCGAAATAATTCTGGCGCATACTGACGCGCGCCAAGAGGAAGATGATGTCCGTATTTTGCGGAGCCAGCTTGTGCGCGCGCACAAGGAGATCCAAAGCGTCGACGGATCTGTTTTGGTCGGCTGCGACCTGGGCCAGGAGGTACAGCGTGTCCGGCGAATCCGGTTTCAGCTTCAGCGCGCGGTTCAGCGCCAATTCAGCTTTTCTATATTCATTCGTGCGCAGATAGGTTTGGCCGAGGTTGTAGAGAATCTCGAAAGTGTTTGGCTGTAGCGCGTTGGCTTTTTCCATTTCTGGCTGCGCGGCGCGATATTGCTTTTCCGAGGCGAGCAGGACGCCGAGTGTGAAACGAACCTGCACGTCGTCCTTATTTTCGTTGGAGAGCGCTGTCGCCGACTTGAGGCCTTCGGCGGTCCTGCCGGCCTGAAGGTACGCGCGCGTCAGGTTGACTCGAGTCTCGATATTTGCGGGCCGCACGCGCCGAAAATGGAGAATGGCCTGGGCGGGCGAGCCGCGCGCCAGGAGCACGAGTCCCAGGTTGTAGTTCGCGTCGCGGTTCGCGGGTGCGAGGCGAAGGACGTCGCGAAGTTGCTGCTCGGCAAGGTCGAGCTTGCCTTGCGCGACGTACACATTCGCTATGCTGTTGCGCGTGCTAGCGGAGCTCGGCTCAAGCTCGAGGGCATGCTGGAAGGCTTCGAGGGCGCCGGGATAATCTTTTTCGTTGACGCACGCGACGCCAAGCAGATCGTAGGCCTCGGCACTGGCCGGATTTCGCTGCAACTCTTGCTGGATTTTGCTTTTGGCGTCGGTGATGCGGCCTTCGCGGAGCAGCGCTTCCGCTTCGGCGAGAAGCGGGGAAGTCGGTTTTGCGGATTGCTTCGGTGCGCTTCGCTTGGCGGCGGACTGCTGCACGGCGGGTGTGGGAGCAGGAGCGCAAAGGGGAATCAGCGATAGCGCAAAGATCGCGCACATCGCGCCGCTAGCGCGTTGTCGTTGTAATGCGGCGTCAAATGCCATTGCCGGCAATTCCTCTATTACGCGCGCTGATTATCGTTGAAAACTCAATTTAGCATCTCCAGCTCCTGTTGAGCCATCTTGTGCTGCGGCTGGTGCTGCAGCAACGCTTGCAGCACTTCGCGCGCTTTATCTTTCTGTTTCAGAATCACGTACAAGCGCGCGAGGTTCAGATAGCCCTGATCGAAAGACGGTGCGACGCGGATACACGCTTTGAATTTCTCTTCCGCTTCGGGATACCGTTCTTCGCGCACAAAGAAGACGCCAAGATTGTTGAGGGCGTCCGGATAATCGGGGCGCAGGGTGACGGCGCGCTGCAGATATTGCGATGCGAGCGAGAGCTGTTCCTGGCGCGCGTAGAGCATGCCGAGGTTGTAGTGGACTTCCGGATTTTCCGGTTCGAGTTCCAGCGCGCGCTTTAGGAGCTTTTCCGCTTCGGCGAAATTGCCCTCGCGGCGGTAGATATTTCCAAGGTTGAGCAGCGCGATGGCATAGTCAGGCCTTTGAAGCTGCGATTGTTTGAAGTTGCGAATGGCCTCGTCGGTTTGCCCTTGCTGCGCTGCAATCATGCCAAGGTTGTTCCATGCTTCGGGATAATTCGGTCGCAGCTTTACGGTTTGCTCGAGATGCGGGCGCGCGCGCTGGAGATCATTTTTGCGAAGGTAGAGCGTGCCGAGGTTGTAGTAAGCCTCAGGCTCATTCGGTTTGGCCGCGATGACTTGCTGGAAGGATGCAGCAGCTTGGTCGAGATAGCCGCGTTGGAACAGGGCGACGCCGTAAGTAAAATCGTTGCGCTGAAAGGCATCCTTTTCGTGGAGCGTTCCCGGGAAGGGAAGCGCTTTGCGGCTTCGCTCCTCCACGGTGTGTGGCAGCGATTTGAGATCGTCGAGCAAGCGTTCGCCGGTGACAACGCCCTGATACACCTTGACGATCATGCCGCTTGCGTCGACAAGGAGCGACGTGGGCAAGGCGAGATCGCGGCGACGATCGAATAAATAACGATAAAAGATGTTGTAGATGCCCACGGTCTCTTGCGTGGCGAGCAGGTTGGGGAACGAAAGTCTTTCTTTCTCAGCCAACTGGCGCACCGCTGGTACATCGCCAGGGTCATCGACATTGATCCCGAGAATACGCAGGCCGCTCGACGTAAACTTCGCATGGCTTAGTTGAATCAAACGCAACTGCTCCGCGCATTGTGGCGAAGGTGTCACCCAGAAACTGAGAAGCAGCGCGCCGCCTCGGAGAGACTGGAGGGTCACGATCTTGCCAGCGAGATCGGGCAGAGAAAAATCCGGCGCATGTAAAGGCTCGATGAGCCATGTGTCCGAAGAGGAAGGCAAAGGCTCTGATCGCAAAGGCTCGCCGGTCCGGGCGTAAGCGGTGGACGCCGGTGCAAACGGTTTCGCGGCGAAATCCTGCGAACCTTCCTGAAGCTCAATTCGATGATTTATCGGCACAGCGGCGAAGGTTTGCGTAAGTCCGCTGGGCCAGCGGACGGTGGTGCGGATGGTCCCTTGAGTGTCGCCGAGGCCGAAGAAAAGCTCCTTGGTGTGCTGAGATAAAAATCCCGAGCCGGCTTGCAGAAATTTGGTTTGGCGGTGCTCTGCGGTTTCAACAGTTATGGAGGCGCCGATCGCGTCGCGATTGCTCTTCGTTCCGCGCAATCGAAAAGCCACGGCGTTGCCAAGCTGCTTCATTGCGTTGCGCAAGATGCGAAGCTGCGGCGCGTTGCGGTTTTTCAGAACGATTTCGAGGCGTCCATCGCGATCGAAATCGGCGAGCACGAAAGCGCGGCTATCATCGGGAAAATCCAACCCGACGGCGCCGGAGACTTCCGAAAATGTCCCATCGCGATTGTTGGCGTAGAAAACGTTTCGCTCGTAACCGTTCCACGTCGCGTCCGAGCGAATCAACTCGTTGATGGCGTTCCATCCTCGCTCGTAATTCGCCGAGGGAAGCGAATTCTGCGGCGATTTGCCCACAACTTGCCGCCAGAAGAAGCTGGAAACGTCGCCGTTGGCGTCGCGCGGGGTGTCTGGCCCGGAAATGTAGCCATTCGCGATGTAGAGGTCCGGATAGCCGTCGTGGTCGAAATCCCAGGCGTCGGAAGACCAGGCCCAGCGCCCCATTGCGACGCCGGCTTTCTCGCTGACGTTCTGAAATGTGCCATTGCCGAGATTGCGGTACAGCGAATTGCCGCGCGCGTGCCGGCGATAGAGGGCGCGAATATTTTCTGGTTGGCCCTGGTGAAAGCGCTCCTGTTCGGAAACGCGAATGCCGGCGGCGGACCACATATTAGAGACGTAGACGTCCTGGTTCCCGTCGTTGCCGTAGTCGAACCAACTCGCGCTCATGCCCGCGCCCGGATCTTCCACGCCCGCATCGGTTGAGATGGAGGTGAAGGTGCCGTCACCATTGTTGCGGTAGAGATTGCTGCGCCCGAAGTCGTTGGCGACGTATAGATCGGGGTGGCCGTCAGCGTTGAAGTCACCCCAGGCGCAAGCAAAGCTGTAGCGGTCGTTGTCGACACCAAGTCCGGCGGCTTCGGTGCGATCGCGGAAGGTCGCGTTGCCTTCGTTATGCAGCAAAAAATTCGGTGGGCCATTGCGCGCGTCGAAGTACGGAGCCGGGTAGTGATATTGGTCCAGACCGAGGTAGTAGCTGTAGAGACAAAAATAGATATCGAGGCGGCCGTCGTTGTCGTAGTCGGCCACCGCAGCATGGGTGAAGGTGCCCTGCGGGGGGCGTGCGAATTGAAATGCGTCGCGCTTGAGGGAAAATGTTCCGGTGCCGTCATTGAGAAACAGAAGTGGGCCGCTGCCACAAACGACGAGGAGATCCTGCACACCCTTATTTTCGAAATCGGCGAACAGCGCGCAGGCGGTGGCGTCGAGCACACCGACGCCGGCTTTTTCGGTGACGTCGTCGAAGGTGCCGTCGCCGCGATTGCGATAGAGACGATTGGGAAGTCCCGCCGGTTGGCAGATGTAGAGGTCGTCGAAACCGTCGTTGTCAATGTCGGCGGCGGCGAGGCCGTTGTTGCCGTAGACGTCGATGCCGCACGCGCCGTCGAGCACGGT
>Ga0209648_10001165_pt1 | contig 20937 bp, 13 predicted proteins | sample GraSoi2013_115cm_FD_185830 | JGI IMG/M metagenome (GOLD analysis project Ga0209648, IMG submission 185830) | Grasslands soil microbial communities from the Angelo Coastal Reserve, California, USA - Sample 9_17_2013_115cm (SPAdes) (version 2) | ecosystem: Environmental > Terrestrial > Soil >... | reverse complement strand
AATACCCGACCGAGTGCCGCGCCAGCGCCTTTGCGTTCTCGACTTCGTTTGCCCGTTTCGGTGGCGCCGCAATCACTTTCCTGGTCGGCGCAGGGGTTCAGCATTACGGATCGCTCGGTATTCCTGTCGCCATGACCGCGGTGGCTTTTGCCGTGGGCTTGCTGCTGATACCCTTCGGCTTGGAAACACGTGGACAAGTCCTGCCCGCGTAAGCGGGATGAGTCGCAAAAGCTAGGAGGGGCATGGCGAACGTAGAGGCCAAGATATTTCCCATCGAGGTGTTGCGCGAGTTCAGCACTCGCGTCTTCCTGCGTTTCGGGGTGCCCAAAACTGACGCTGTGCAAGCTGCCGATGTGCTGGCCTCCGCCGATCTGCGCGGCATCGATTCTCACGGCGTGGCTCGTTTGACCAGTTATGTCGATCTGCTCAGCGAAGGCCTCATCAATCCAACGCCTAAGATCAAAATCCTGCGTTCGACCCCGAGCACCGCAAGCATCGATGGCGACAACGGCCTCGGCCTTGTTGTCGGCCCGCAGGCGAATAAAATTGCCATGGACATGGCCGACAAAGCCGGCTCTGGCTGGGTCAGCATCGGCAACAGCAATCATTTCGGTATCGCCGGGTACTATGTGCTGAAAGCGCTTGAGCGCGACCTCATCGGTATGGCCATGACCAACTCCACCAAGCTGGTCGCGCCGTTGTGGGGCGCGGAGCGCATGCTCGGCACGAATCCCATTGCCATCGCTTTTCCCGCCAAGGAAGAGCCACCCATCGTGGTCGACATGGCAACCTGCGCCGCCGCTTACGGCAAAATCGAAATGGCGCGCCGCCGCGGCGAGTCCATTCCCGAGGGCTGGGGCATCAACAATCAGGGCCGCAGCACGACAAATCCGGATGACGTCGTTGCCGGCGGCGCGCTTTTGCCGCTCGGCTCCGATCGCGAGCGCGGCGGCCACAAAGGTTATGGCCTTGCCGTCATGGTCGACGTACTGAGCGCCGTGTTGAGCGGAGCGAACTGGGGCCCTTTCGCGCCGCCCTTCGCGCTGCGCCAGGAAATTCCCGCACGCAGCGTGGGGAAGGGAATCGGCCACTTCTTCGGCGCCCTTCGCATTGACGGCTTCATCGACGCCGACGAATTCAAGGGTCAGATGGATGATTTCATCCGCGTCTTTCGCGCCACGAAGCCCGCGCCCGGCACTAACGGTCCGCTCATCCCCGGCGACCCAGAACGCGAAGCGGAAAAGTTGCGCAGCGAGCAAGGTGTTCCGCTGATTATGCCGGTAGTCGAAGAGCTGCGCGCCATTTCAAAGAAAACAGGCATCCCATTCTCCTGATATCCTGACGCTAGGAGCCATCGATACGGGGATCGAGGCAGAATGCATGACTGACCTGGTACAGCTCACAAAAACGGACGGCATCGCCGTCATCACCATCAACAATCCGCCCGTGAATGCGCTGAGTTCTGGGGTTTCCGCTGGTATCGGTGCCGCTGTCGCGCAAATCGAGAAGGATGTAAGCGTCAAAGGCGTAGTGTTTATTGGCGCCGGGCGGACGTTTGTCGCGGGCGCGGATATCAAGGAGTTCGGCGAACTGACTTCCGGGAAAATTATCTGCCGCGAAAGCCTGAAGCCCTTGCTGATGCGAATTGAGGATCTCGGCAGGCCGGTAGTCATGGCCATTCACGGAACGGCCTTTGGCGGCGGCCTCGAACTCGCGATGGCGGGGCATTACCGTATTGCGTTGGCCAACGCTCAGGTCGGCCAGCCGGAAGTGAAGCTCGGGATTATTCCTGGCGCTGCTGGAACGCAGCGCCTGCCGCGGCTCGCGGGCGTCGCGAAAGCCGTCGAGATGTGCGCGGAAGGCGCTCCTGTGAAGGCCGAAGACGCGCTTAAGTCCGGCATCCTTGATCGCCTGGTTGAAGGCGACCTGCTTGTGGCCGCGATTACCTTCGCGAAAGAAGTCGCCGGTAAGCCCGCACAGAAAACACGCGAGCGGAACGACAAACTAGGTACGCCAGAGCAGAATGCGCCGATTTTCGGCGCGGCTCGCGAGGCGGCTCGCAAAAAGCAGCGTGGCTTGCTTGCACCGCTTGCTGCAATCGATGCCATCGAAGCCGCCACCGAGCTGCCCTTCGATGAAGGTTGCAAGAAGGAAGAAGAGCTTTTTACGAAATGTCTCTTCTCTGATCAATCCAAGGCGCTGATTCATGCGTTCTTTGGGGAGCGCGAAGTCGCGAAAATTCCTGATGTGCCGAAGGAAACGCCGATCCTTCCGGTCAATTCCGTGGGCGTTATCGGTGCCGGCACCATGGGCGGCGGCATTGCCATGGTTTTCGCAAATGCGGGAATCCCGGTGCTCCTCAAGGAAACAGAGCAAGCCGCGCTCGATCGCGGTATTGCGAGCATCCAGAAAAATTACGCCAACTCCGTAAAGCGCGGCCGCTTCACGCAACAGTTTATCGATGAGCGTCTCAAGCTGATTCGCACAACGCTGGAGTACGGGGGATTCGCCAACGTCGATATGGTGATCGAAGCGGTTTTTGAGAATATGGCGCTGAAGAAAGAGGTTTTCAGCGAACTCGATCGCGTCTGCGAGCCGGGCGCGATTCTAGCCAGCAACACCTCCAGCCTTAACATCGACGAAATCGCCTCCGCCACTTCGCGCCCGCAATCCGTAATCGGCACGCACTTCTTCAGCCCCGCTAACGTTATGCGTCTGCTGGAAATCGTCCGCGGCGCTACTACAAGTAAAGAGGTAATCGCCACGTGCATGCAGCTCTCGAAGAAATTGGGCAAGGTCGGGGTGCTGGTCGGCAACTGCATGGGCTTCGTCGGCAACCGCATGTTCGGCCCGTATCGTCGTGAAGCGCAGTTCCTTGTGGAAGAAGGGGCGAGTATCGAAGCAGTCGACACCGCTCTCTACGAATTCGGCATGGCCATGGGCCCGCTCGCCACTGGCGACCTCGCCGGCCTCGATGTGGGCTGGCGCATCCGCAAGGAGAATCCTCATCTGCAGAAGGCCGGCCTGCGCAGGGCGTTCATTGAGGACGGTCTCTGCGAACTGGGCCGCTTCGGTCAGAAGACCGGCGCGGGCTGGTACAAATACGACGAAAATCGCAAGCCATCTCCCGACCCGCAAGTCGCCAGCGTAATCCGTCAATGGACGGCGGAGGCCGGCATCGCGCAACGCCAAATTTCTGCGGACGAAATCGTCGAGCGCTGCATCTACACGCTGGTGAACGAGGGGGCGCGCCTTCTTGAAGAAGGCATCGCGCTACGCTCCGTGGACATCGACATCATTTATCTCAATGGCTACGGCTTTCCCGCGTATCGAGGCGGCCCCATGTGGTACGCCGACACCGTGGGCCTGAAAAGAGTCTGTGAGCGCATTCGTGAATTTCAGCAGCGCCTAGGTAATTGGTGGGAACCCGCGCCCTTGCTGCAGCGTCTCGCCGAGCAAGGCAAGACCTTCGCCGAATTCAGCAGCCGACAAGGCGCCGCTGCCTGATTTTCTGTTTAGACCGTCTTGTCCTTCGAATAGCAAATCGATTCCAGGTTGCAATCGATGCATCTCGGCGTGCGCGCGACGCAAACGCGCCGCCCATGCCAAATCAATTGGTGCGAAAATGTGATCCACTTTTCCTTGGGGATCACGCGCATCAAGTCTTCTTCGATTTTCTTCGGGTCCTCGTGTTTCGTCAGGTCCAGCCGCCGAGACAGCCGAATGACATGCGTATCGACTACTACGCCGCTGGCGATTCCGTACGCCGTACCCAGCACCACGTTCGCCGTTTTCCGCGCTACGCCGGGCAGCGTGAGAATTTCTTCCATGGTGCGCGGCACTTGACCGCCAAAAGTCTCGATGATCCCTTTGCTCGCGCCCATGATCGATTTCGTCTTGTTGCGAAAAAATCCTGTCGGCCGTATCTCCTGCTCCAGCTCGCTTGGGTTCGCGTGCGCAAATGCTTCCGCATTCGGGTATTTCCTGTAAAGCGTTTGCGTCACCTGATTAACGCGCACGTCAGTACACTGCGCGGAAAGAATCGTGGAAATCAGGAGTTGAAAAGCGTTTTCGTGCTTCAATTCGCAAGTCGCGGTGGGATACGCCTCGTCCAGCTTCGCCAGGATCGCCGCCACGCGTTTCGGATCGGTTCCCCGGCCCACCGTTCGCGCCACTTTCGCGGCCTTAGCCGGCTTTTTGCCCGTCGAACCGATGACGGCGATCTCTTTCTCAGTGCCGCTGCCGCTTTTTGCGGCTCGCATAGCCTTCTTCTTCTTTGCTTTTTTCATGATCGGCTCGTCAGACTATCATACGAAAGAAACGCCAGCAGTTTCCGAAACGCCCGTCCGCGATGGCTATATTCGTTCTTCTCCTCGGCCGAAATCTCTGCGAATCCCTTTCCCAGTTCGGAAACATAGAAAACGGGATCATACCCAAATCCTTGAGCCCCTCGCGGTGCTTCTAAAATTTCTCCATCCACGCGCGCCGTGACAATCGCCTTCGCTCGCCCTCGCTCGGCCAATGCAATCGCGCAAACAAAATACGCTTCGCGCTCTCGTCCGCTCTTGCCTCGCAGTTCATGCAGCAACTTCGCGTTCCGCTCGCCGCTGCTCGCTCCTGGACCCGCATAGCGCGCCGACAAAACTCCCGGCGCACCGCCTAGCGCCGGCACCACCAATCCAGAATCATCCGCAAACACCAGCCCTTCGCACAATCGCGAATAATGCAGAGCCTTACCCGCCGCGTTTTCCGCAAACGTGGGCGCATTCTCGTCAAACGTTGGCAAGGACTCGAAGCCCGGCAGCAATTCCCATGCAATCGCCGACTCGCGCGACGATTCGGCCTCCGCCGCCCGCGCGAGCGCGCAATATTCCGCAAGTTTTCCTGGATTGGAAGATGCGAGAAAAAGTCTAGCGGGCGCGCGCACTGAATTTCACGGGCAGCACCGCGCGTTGTTCATCGGTCAGCCGCCGAATCCCCGCTGCGGCCAGGGCCAGCAAGTCCTGCATCTCGCTCCCGCTGAACGGCCGCCCCTCCGCTGTCGCCTGAATCTCCACAAAGTGTCCGCTGCCGGTCATCACCACGTTCATGTCCACTTCCGCCCGCGCGTCTTCTTCGTACGCCAGGTCGAGCAGCGCGCGATCATCCACGATTCCCACGCTCGTCGCCGCCACGGTATCAATCAGCGGCGAACTCTTCAGCATCCCCGCGGCCACCATGCGTTCGAACGCCAGCGCCAGCGCCACGAACGCACCCGTAATAGACGCGGTTCGCGTCCCGCCGTCCGCCTGAATCACGTCGCAATCGAGCCACACCGTGCGCTCGCCCAGCGACTCCTGGTCCGTCACCGCGCGCAGCGATCGTCCAATCAGCCGCTGAATCTCCAGCGTGCGTCCAGACTGTTTTCCGCGCGTAGCCTCGCGAGCGGTGCGTTCTTCCGTCGCCCGCGGCAGCATTCCGTATTCGCTTGTGACCCAGCCCTTGCCGCTGCCCTTCAGAAATCCCGGCACGCCGTCGTCCACCGTCGCGGTACAAATCACGCGCGTGTTTCCCAGCTCGATCAACACGCTGCCTTCCGCCGTGGAAATAAAGTCCGGTGTAATCTTCAGAGCGCGCATCTGATCCGCGCTGCGTCCATCGACTCGCAATTTTCCTCCCGCTGTTGCGCTGCGTTCGCGCGTGCCGTTCATGGTTGTGCCGCCGGCGTGGTCAGTTTGACCGCCGCCGCAGCGGGAGTCAACGTTTGCGGCGTTGCGGAAGCAGCCGCCGGCCCGTCATTTGCGACTGCTGCGCGCGGCCCCGAGACCGCATTCGCAGTCACGACAAATGCCTGGCTCAAGTCCAAATGCCCCGCCAGCGTTTCCACTTCTTGACCGTGAATCAAAATCTTCAGCCTCCGCACTTGCGGCACGTTTGCTGCCAGCGTGTTCGTGACCGAGTCCACGGCCATCTGCTCGCTCTCAATTCCAGAGGGTATCGAAGTCCCCAGCGCTTCCGAAAAATCCGCAATTGCCGTTCCATCCGGCAACAGATAAAAAGCCAGCAGCGCCGCATCCGGAGGCACTGTGCGCAGTTCCGTGTCCACCGGGCCCGCCAGCAGCGTGTTCAGCACCTGCTTTGCCCGCAGCACCGGATCACTTGAAAGCGGCAACTCCACCGTTACCGCGGAGAGCGTTCCGTCATCCGCGCCCGACGCCCAAAATAATTTCGCCTTCACTTTCGGATCGCTTGGATTAATCACTGCTGGCTGCGCCAATTCCCGTCGTGCCTGCTCTTCGCTGCGCTGCTGCAACTTCGCAGCTTGCCGGATATTTCGCCGCAAAATCGGCAGATAGATCGCCGCAATCACCACGGCCAGGAGCAGCGCGGCCAGAAACCACCAGCGCCAGCGCGGCATCATGGCCGCTCTCCCGGATTCGTCGGCACCACATAGCTTGGACGAAACGCCGCAGCACCGCGCGCAATCGCATCCGCCACCCCCGGCGCCATGTGATCGAGTTGCGCGCGGTCTTCCACAGTGACGCTCGAGACTTCCACCGCAATCGCCGGCGCCGCCGTGGTGCGCAGTTGCCGCACGCTCGCAGTTTGTGCCGACGCAGGAGATCCCTTGAATCGCTGGGCCAGCAGCGACTGCACCTGGTCGCCCAGTTTGCGGCTCAGCGACACGAACGGAGCCTGCGCGCGGTCCCACGGAATCAGCCCCGTCGCATCCGCTGCCGGCGCCATGTCGTTCATTACGTAAACGCGCGCGGTCCCCGGCGTTCCCGTCGAAGCAATGTGCAGCGTCACAAAAATCGCGCCGAGTTGCGCATTCGCCATCGCCGAGCGATCGTCAAACGATGGATTCGCGTTTCCTTGTCGCGTCTGTAGCACCTGAAATCCTTGTGACTCCAGCGCCGCGCGAACCTGCGCCGCAAATTCCAGCACAATGTCGCTCTCGTGAATCCCGCCGGTTCCCCGCGCGCCCAAATCCGTGCCGCCATGCGCCGGATCGAGCACAACAATATTCAGTCCAGCTCGCGGCGGCGTAGGAGGAGTCTGCGTCGCGGCTCCCGGCGTTGTAGGCGAAGTTGGCGGCGGCGTCGCTTGTGAAGGAGGCGCCTGCTGGGCCGCTGGAGCAGCCGAACCCTGCGGCGAACTTTGTGACGGAGATTGCCCCGCCAGGGTGGTCCCCGGCGCAGCGCCTGAAATATGTTCGGAAAAAGAAAATACAGGCCGGCTCAGTGCCGCCAAAAACACGGCAAGCACAAAAAGTGCCATCCAAGATGTCATTCGACCTGGATTTTGAACGAAGCGTCCCACGTCGAGCAGCATACCAAATCTCCGGAGTGCCCCGCACAGGACGACCGAGCACCGTCCACTCCATTGCAACACCGCGCAGGCGTAATTTGGAGTGCGGCGGTCTTGCCGCCGCTTTTACGGTGCAAGACCGCTTAACTCAATGGTTGTAAGTTTGCCTTATTCAGCGCCGCATTTACCGCCGCCAAATCTGCGTCGACCGCCTTCCATCGCGCAAGCACATCCGCTCCGGCTGCCTCCCATTTTTCTGCTGCGGTTAGCGCAGCGGCAGTAGGCGCCGCGTCTGCCCCATCTACGATCATCAACAATCCGGTCAACGCCGACGCAACCTTGTGCAACGTCGCCGGCTCTTCGCCTGGCAGCCTCAGCCCAATGAGTCCGAATTCCTCTTCACCGGGGGCGCCATTTAGCTCACTCACCTTTCGCGTAAGCTCTGCCAGCGCCGCCGCAACCTCCGCGCTTCCGGCCCCGTCTACTTTTCGCGCAGCAATTTGCTTTTGCAACTCCTCCGCGCGAGCTTGCGCCGCCGCCACTTCTCCTAAACGTGCCGAAACACGCGAAGCCGCAACGAACTCCCGCCGCAACGCATCCTCCGCCGTGTTAATCCGCGGATCCATCTTCACCGTCAGCGGCTGCGAAGTGCTTTTCTCGTTCGCCGTCAGCGTCACCGTATAACTTCCGGGCAACGCCCACACGCCGGACGGCCCGTAACCGGATCGGTGTACGCTCTTCGGCAGCGCATAGCGCAAATCCCAAACGAACCGGTGCATCCCTGCTTCGGCCGAAAGAGGCTCCGCATCTCGCATCCATTCCATCGCGATCGGCACGTCCTTTGGATTGGTCTTCGGCAATGCGTCATCGCTCGAGAAGCGCCGCACCAGCGCCCCTTCGCTGTCGAAAATCTCCAACTGCACGGTTCCACGCGGCTTCTCTTTCAGCCAATAATCAACTACCGCCCCATCCGGAGGATTCGCCGCCAGCACTTCGTCCTTCGGCACCGGCGTACCCTGATCCGAACCGGGACGAACGCGATAAGCCGTTGCTGACTTGAACAGCCACAAATCCGCCGCGCTTACCTGCGCATTCATCTGCCTTAGTGGGCTCGCGTCATCCAGAATCCAAAACGAGCGCCCATGTGTGGCGATCACCAAGTCATCGCCATGCACGACCAAATCACGAACGGACGTCGTCGGCATATTAAGCTGCAGCGACTGCCACGAATCGCCGTCGTTGAAGGAAACGTACACGCCCAACTCCGCGCACGCGTACAGCAAACCCTTTCGCAGCGGATCTTCGCGAACGCAATTGAGAAAGCTGCCCTCTGGTATGCCGCTCGAAACCGGTAGCCAGCTTTTCCCAAAATCCCGCGTGCGGTAGAGATATGCGTGCAAATCCTCCAGCCGGTGCCGGTCTACCGCCGCATAAGCTGTCCCCGCGTCAAAATGGGAAGCCTCGATGTGTGTCACCTTGCTCCACGGCGTCACCTCCGCAGGCGTGACGTTGCTCCACGTCTTGCCTTCGTCCCGCGTCAACTGAATCAGTCCGTCATCCGTACCCGCCCAGATTTCTCCCGCTTGCACGCTCGACGGCGCAATCGTGTAAATCACGCCTCGCTGCTTGTTCGGGGGAGCGTCCGCCGCTGTCGCAGCATCCAGATTTGCCGGAACGCCCGGATCCTCGCGCGTCAAATCCGGGCTGATGGCCTGCCACGAGTTTCCACTATCCGCGGTGCGAAACAACTTCTGCGACCCGAAATACAGCACGTGAGCATCGAGCGGCGAAAACACCAGCGGCAATGTCCACGTGTGACGCAGCTTTTCTGTTTGTGTCAACCCGGGCGGCATCTGCACGACTTGCTCATTGCGCAAATCCTGCCGAGCCACCGTTCCGCCATACACAACTTCCGGGTTCAACGGATCAGGCGCGATGTATCCGTTCTCGTCGCCCGCCTCCATCGGCCGCCAATCGTGAAAATTCAACGACCGATAGTTACTGCGGCTCGGAGTCGCCGCCGCGCCGCTGTCCTGCTGCGCGCCATAGACCCAGTAAGGAAAGCGATTGTCCGTGGCCACGTGATAAAACTGCCCGGTCGGCTGGTTGTACCAACTGCTCCAAGTCTCGCCGCCATTGCGCGTCACCACCGCGCCCTGGTCGCTGCCCAGAATCATTCTCTCCGGCTCGTCCGCATCGATCCATAATTGATGATAGTCGTCGCCGCCCGGCGCTCCCTTGATCACCGTGAATGTTTTTCCGCCGTCGCGCGAGCGATACAGAGCCGTGTTCGGCACATACACTGTATCCGCATCCTTCGAATCCACGCTCACTTCGCAGAAATACCAGCCGCGCCCCCAGATGCGCTTGTCATCAGAAACGCGCTGCCAGTTCTCGCCGCCATCGTCGGAGCGGTACAGCCCGCCCTCCTTCGCATCCGCAATCAGATAAATCCGCCGTGGATTGCTGGGCGCAAACGTAATCCCCATCCGCCCTAAACCTTCCGAAGGCAATCCGTGCCCGCTCAACTGCTCCCAATGCTCTCCGCCGTCTTTTGAACGATAGAGGCCCGCCCCTGGTCCCTTCGATGGGGGATAAATATTCCACGGCGGGCGCCGCGTCTGCAGCAATGCGGCAAAGATTGTCTTCGGATTTCCTGACTCGAATGCTAGATCGATCGCGCCTGTGTTTTCGTCGCGAAACAGCACGCGCTTCCAATTTTTCCCGCCGTCCTTCGAATAAAAAACGCCTCGCTGCGCATTCGGCCCGTACGCGTGTCCCAGCGCCGCCACAAAAACCTTTTCCGGGTCCTTCGGATCAACCAGAATCCTCGCGATCTGCCGCGAATCCTCCAGGCCAATATGCATCCAAGTCTTTCCGCCGTCCGTGGACTTGTACATCCCATTGCCATAAGCAATGTCCGAGCGCATATCTGCCTCGCCCGCCCCCACATAAATGATTTGTGGGTTCGAGGGCGCCACCGCGATCGCCCCAATCGAACCAATCGTCTGCGAATCAAATATCGGTTTCCAAGTCCGCCCCGCGTCATTGCTGCGCCAAACGCCGCCGTCCACCCCGCCAAAGTAAAAGACCTCCGGCTGCCCGCGCACGCCAGTGACCGCCAGCGCCCTCCCGCCGCGCGCTGGCCCAATCGATCTCCACCGCAACTCATGGAACAATTTCGAGTCAAATTTCTGAGCAGTCTCGGGCGAAGCCATCACCCTCCATCCACCAAATATGCTCACGCACAAAAAAATCACACCGCAAATGTATTTCACGAGGGTATCTCCGCCCGAAACGCTTCATTTAAAGAACCGCGAGTATATATCACTCTATTCGTTCTCTTCTCCGCGACCTCTGTGCTGTCTGCGACCTCTGTGTTAAATCTTTTCTTTGCACCCAAAACAAAAACGTCCGGCTAGATCCAAACCGGACGTCAACCACAACAATCAGTGTTCTTTACGTGGCTTCGACGTGCTCTGTCATCGCCGGCCGCAACGTTCTACGCCGCAGCCTCGCGGTCCCCAAGTACACCACGAACCCAGCCCCGATAATCATCAAACCAAACAGGAGCCCATTCATCCCCATCACTGTCTCGCTGTCGCCATGCAGCATAGCCAGCCCTAACACGACCATCGGAAACACTCCTACCGAAACCGCGCCCGCCAATCCGCCCGGCACACGAAACTGTCTCTTTAGCTCCGGCTCGCGAATTTGCAGCACCACCAGGGTCACAAACTCCAGCATCAAGCTCGCCCCATACAGAATGATGTCCAGCGTAACGAGCCGCTCAAATCCCAATCCCAGGCAAAGCGCCCAGCCCATCGCCAACACCACAATCGCCACCCATGGCGCGCGAGTCTTGGAATGTGTCCTGCCAAAGATTTTCGGCAGCATTCCGTCCTGCGCCATCGCCAACGGAAGCCGCGAATAACTCATCACTAGCGCGTTGAACATTCCAAACGCGCTCATCATTCCGCCCAGCACGAGCAAAAATCCCAGCCAATTCGCGCCGTGCCAGGTGCCGCCAATCAAGCCCGCCACTTGCGCCCAAGCTCCATCACCCGCAAATGCCGCCGCAGGCACGCCTGCCAGATAAACCGCGGCGAACGGCAGCACATACGTCAACGAAACCAAAATCACCGCCGCAATCATCGCCTTCGGATACGTTCTCTGCGGTCTTTCCACTTCCAGGGCAATCGTCGAAGCGTTGTCCCAGCCCATGTAGTTCCACATCGCGATCAGCATCCCGCCAAGGAATCCGACCGTGCCGACTGAGGATGCAACCGGCGCGCTACTCGTAGCCGCCAATTTGAAAGGTGAAAGCAGAACGATCAGTGCAAATGGCATCGACAGCAGGAAAAACAGCCACAGCGAAGTAATCCCAACCACACGAATTCCGGCAATGTTCAGTGCCGCGCACGCTGTCACCACAAACAGCCCGACCATCACTCCGCGATGCCCTTGGCGAAACCACGGCGCAATTTGCGTAAGGTAGCCCACAAACAGCGTGGGATAAATCGCCATGTCGAAAATGCTCGCCACCAGCGACAGCCACGCCTCCTGAAACCCCCAGAAATTTCCCAGCCCTCGCCGCACCCAGGCGTAATATCCGCCCTCCGCAGGTAGCGCGCTCGCCAGTTCGCCAATCATGAATGCTGTAGGCAAGCTCCAAAGCACCGGCGTCAGCAGCAAAATCAAAATCGCGCGCCCATACCCGGCGCCCTGTACGATTTGCTCCGTGCCATACGTGCCGCCGGACACCATGAAAAATGTCGCAGCGACCAGAGGCCAGAGCGTCAGCTTGGCGATTCTTTTTTTCGCTTGGGGAATTGCGTGGGAAGGGAGTTGGGCGGGCAGCGATAACGTACTCAATTTTTACTCTCGATCCTCCTGGAGCGAAGGCTCACTCTCACCGAACACGGAGCGACTTCGCATTCGCAGAATACAAGGTCCATCTCCGCATGCAACAACAAAATGCAGTCAGCAAGAATTTTTTTGAATTCGTCTGATGGAGCTCCCCCAGGTGCTCGTGACGAAGCTCGCCCTTTGTGGAGTGCGGCGGTCTTGCCGCCGCTTTCACCACCGAATCGCCGCCGACCAAGTCTCCTTCCAGCCCGCCTCCGAGCCCCTGTGTTAAACTCGCGCGTTTTCGTTTCGCACCCAATTCCTAGGAGCTTCCATCAGATGAAATTTGGCCTCTCCGCCACACTTCTCGCGATCCTCCCATTCGCCACCCCCGCGCAAAAGCCGCCCGCACAGCCCCGCCCCATCACCGTTGACGACCTCTTCCAAATCCGCGAAGTCTCGGATCCCCAGCTAAGTCCCGACGCCCAGTCAGTTGCCTACACCGTTAAGACTCTGCTCCCGAAGGAAGATAGGCCCGAAGAGCGCGTCTGGGCCGTCCCCACTGCCGGAGGCGATGCCATCCCAATGACCGCCGAAGGCGTCTCTTCCTCGCACCCCCGCTGGAGTCCCAACGGCAAATATCTTGCCTTCCTCTCCGCTCGCAACGAAGGCAAGACCCAGGTTTGGCTGCTCAACCGTTCCGGCGGCGAAGCCCAGCGCGTCACGGACACGCCCCAGGACGTCGATGACTTCGTTTGGTCCCCTGACAACACTCGCCTTGTCCTAATCCTTCGCGATCCCTCCGAAGAGGAACTAGCCGCCGTTAAAACCAAAGACAAGGAAAAAGAAGACACGGACAACAAGGACAAGAAGCCCAAGACAAAAAAACCTTGGGTCATTGACCGCCTTCAATTCAAAACCGATGAAGTCGGCTACCTCGACCGCCGCCGCGCCCACCTCTACGTCCTTGATCTCGCCACCGAAAACCTAACCCAAATCACTTCCGGCGATCACGACGACGCGCGCCCCGCCTGGTCCCCGGACGGCCGCCTAATTGCCTTCGCCAGCAATCGCTCCAAGCCCGACCCCGATCGCACCTACAACACGGATATCTGGGTCGTCGCTGCCAACAACACGGACAAGGGCGCCCAACTAACCCAAGTCGCCACCAATCCCGGCGACGACGACATGCCTTCCTGGTCTCCCGACGGCAAGCTCATCACCTACATCACTCAGCTCGATCCGCATCTCTTCCAATACGCCACCCACCACGTCGCCGTGTCGCCCGCCTCGGGCGGGCAAGTTCGCGTCCTCACCCGGTCTTTTGACCGCAACGCCACCGAGCCGCGCTTCTCCCCGGACGGCAACTCCATCTACTTCATCGCAGACGATGACGGCACGCAAAATCTTTGCCGCATTCCCGTGACCGGCGGCGAAGTCACCCGCGCAATCGGCGGCCGCTTCATGCTCTATGCCTACTCGCTTGGCCAAAATGGAGACCTGGCAGTTCAGATCGACATGCCCGGCCGGCCCAGCGAAATCTACTCGCAGTCCGCCTCGAGCAACAAACTCTTGCGACTCACCAAGACCAACGACGCCTTCATCGGCCAACTCAAGCTCGTTCAACCCGAGTACGTTCAGTTCAAAAGCAAAGATGGCGCCACCGTCCACGGCTATCTCTACAAGCCCCTCGACTACACTCCCGGCAAAAAATATCCCACCCTTCTCGTCCCGCATGGCGGACCCGTCTGGGCCCACTACGCCGAGTTCAGCCATCTAGCGCAATTGTTCGCTGCCAACGGCTACGCCGTCCTCCTGCCTAATCCCCGCGGCTCCTCCGGCTATGGTGAAAACTTCGCCAAAGCGATCTTCGCCGATTGGGGCAACAAGGACTACCAGGACGACATGGCCATGGTCGATTACGCTCTCGCGCAGGGCCTCGCCGATCCCGACAAGCTGGGCGTTGGCGGCTGGTCCTACGGCGGCATCTCCACCGATTTCATCATCGCCCAGACCACTCGTTTCAAAGCGGCCATCTCGGGCGCTGGCGAAGCCCTCAACACCAGCATGTACGGTCACGACCAGTATCAGCGCGACTATGAAACCGAGCTCGGCCGCCCTTGGGAAAACCACGCCCTTTGGGACAAGCTCTCTCCGTTCTACAGGGTCGCCAACATCACCACGCCCACCCTCTTCATGGGTGGCGTACTCGACTGCAACGTCCCTATGCTCGGCGGCGAGCAAATGTACCAAGCCATGAAAAGCCTCAACCGCGAAACGCTGCTAGTCGTCTACCCCGGCGAATACCACGAATTCAAAACGCCCAGCCATCTGAAGGACCGCCTGGAACGTTACCTGGCGTGGTACGCCCACTACGTAAAAGGCGACAGCGCCCCGCCCACTCCCAAAATGTGATGGTCGGACTGAAAATGCGTGTCATTGCTGGAAGTTAGGTCTATCCGGAGCTTTCCATCGTATCCGGTTTGGCCGATCCAACATCATAACCGTGGGTGGCCGGTTAGTTTGGTATAGTCACTTTTACAGCGGGCCTCTCCTCGCCCGATTCAATTCGGCCTGCGCCAAGCTTTTGATCCCTCCTTGCACGAACGGTCTCCACATCTCCGATAGGGAGGGAACCCATTTCAAAAAAGAATCGACGGTAATGAAAGTTCAGCGCCTGTTCGCACGGGCACGTTGCGGTCTCAACTCTGAGGGGTTACCCGCCAAGATCGCCTGCTCTGTGCTAATTGTGTTGTTTTCTTTCCTCCTGGATGGCTGTGCTCGGCAATCTGCTCATGAACCGGTTACATTGACTTTTTTGGACGAGTGGCCGAACAAGACGTTCAGCGAGGCGCGCCAGCAGGAGTTGCTGGAATTCACTCGGGAAACAGGAATCCGAGTCAGTCTCCTTCCGTCTCCGGATTCCGCGCGGCAAAAGTTAGTTTTGTGGCGAGAGTCGCTCGGGACAGGCGCCTCGGGTCCGGACGTCTACGCTGTCGATGTGATCTGGCCCGGGATGCTGGCTGAATATTTCGTAGATTTAAAGCCATATTTCGCCAATGAAGTCTCCCACCAATTTCCGGCCTTAGCCGCTGCCTACACCGTAGATAACAAGCTGGTGGCCATGGCGTATCATCCCGACATTGGACTTCTGTATTACCGCACCGACCTTCTGCGACAGTATGGATATCGTCAGCCACCCAGGACATGGGATGAGCTGGAGAGTATGGCGGCTCGAATTCAGGCTGGCGAACGAGCCAAAGGCAAGAAACAGTTTTGGGGCTTTGTGTGGCAAGGGGCGGCTGACGAAGGGTTGACCTGCGACGCGCTGGAATGGCAGGCCTCCGAAGGCGGTGGACGCATCATCGAGGAGGACAAGACTATCAGCGTGAATAATCCGCACGCGATCCGGGCGTGGCAGCGGGCCGCGCACTGGGTTGGTTCCATCTCGCCCCCCGGTGTAGTCGGGTATAGGGAGTGGGATTCGCTAAACGTTTGGGTCGCAGGCGACGCGGCATTCATGCGGTATTGGCCGTCAGCCTACGTCGACAGCCAGGCGGCAGGGTCGCCAATCCGAAATAAGTTCGATTCAGCCCTGCTGCCCGGTGGTAAGGCAGGCCGAGTGGGTACCTTGGGAGGATGGGGCTTCGCAGTTTCCCGATTCTCGGCTCATCCCCGTGAAGCCGTTGAGCTGGTTCGGTATCTCACCCGTAGAGACGTGCAGGTGAAGCGGTCCCGCGTCCTTTCCCTGCCACCCACTCTGCCGGAACTCTACAACCGGCCTGAGGTACGTGAACCAAATCCTCGTTTTGACCTATTGAGTCAAGCGTTCCGGACCGGCATTGTCTTGCGTCCCTCGAACGTTACCGGCAAGAAATACGAGGACGTAACCGACGCTTATATACAGGCGGTGCACTCCGTGTTGACTGGCCAGAAGAGAGCGCCAGAAGCGGCTGCAACCCTGGAGACGGAGTTGGTTCGCATAACCGGTTTCAAAAAGGGACCGCCTGCAGTGCGCATCGGCAGCGAAATAGCGAAGGGAAGCCCTGAAAGTGTCCATTAAGCTCGCGTCAATCCGCCGCTTCAGAATTTTTGGGCGAACCGTGAGACGCATGGGAGCGCGTTTGCGGCCGGCGATAGCTCGGTAGAAACAACCGATGGGGCTTCACACCACAAAAGGATTGAACCGTTGGGTAAGAAAGGCCGAAGTGAAAGCTCTTCAGGCTGGCCGCCTCAACATCGGCCCCCGTTTGACACTCGGCTTCGCGGTCATTATTTTTTCGATGCTAGCCGCGGACGCCGTTGTGCTTTGGCAATTCCACCTTGTGCGTGCTCAGGCGGAACGCCTTAACGGCATCGACCGGAAGCTGGTCGCCGTCCTACGCGTTCATACCAGTCTGTCGACGTTTCACGATCGACTGGAAGCGCTCGTGGACTCCCAGGACGCCGGTCGACTCGCGGCAGAAGCCGGCCCTCTCCGTGCCGCGGTCCTGGAGGATGGCCGTCGCGCAATCAGTGCCCTCACTCTGGCGCCTTTAGACCTCCAGCGAGATCCGACTATCCTGCCTACCCTCCAGGCTGTTCAGAGCGCGCTCCCATCGCAGCTTGAAGCGATCACCACGCTGGCTAACGCTGGCGACTGGCGGGCAGTGCGCTTGCGTTTGGCGAATCAGGTAACGCCGCTGAAATCACTGACCTCAACGCTGGTCGAAACCGTCGACCATGAGGTCGGAGAGGAGCAGGCCCAAACTGTGCGGAACATCAAGCGCGTGCAACGTTTGGTCTTTCTGGTTGTGCCGCTGACCGTCGCCTTCACCTTCCTGGTCGCTGCGACCCTCGGCTTGGCCATTACCCGCAGCATCACGCAGCCGCTAGCCGGATTGGTGGAAGCTTCCAAAGCGTTAGCCCGCGGCGAATTTCAACACGAAGTGTCTGTTACTGGAGCAGACGAACTCGCTCACCTCGGCCAAGTGTTCAACGATACCGCCCGGCGCCTGCAAGACCTCTACGCCACTCTACAGAGCAGCGAAGATCGCCTCCGCCTGGTCATCGACACAATTCCGGCCCATGTTTGGAGCACTCGGCCTGACGGCTCCGTCGATTTCATCAATCGACGTTTCCTGGAATCAACGGGTCTTTCTATAGAGAAACTGCTGGGCTGGGGTTGGGGCTCCGTAGTTCATCCCGATGACCTCGCGAAGTACGTCGACGAGTGGCACGCTGCCCTTGCCGCTGGGGAACCGATGGAGAGTGAAGTACGGGTTCGGAGGGCCGACGGGGATTATCGCTCGTTGTTGGTCCGCAACGTGCCCCTCCGCGACGAGCGGGGAAATATCATTAAGTGGTATGGGACCGCTATCGACATCGAGGACCGCAAGCGGGCTGAGGCACGGCTCCGCGAGAGTGAAGAGCAATGGCGCGATGTCTTTGAAAATAACCCAACGATGTACTTCATGGTTGACGCTGCCGACATGGTGATAGCCGTCAATCCCTTTGGCGCTGAACAGCTCGGCTACAAGGTGAATGAGTTAGTGGGTCAGCCCTTTCTGAACGTTTTTTATGAGCCGGATCGCGAAGCCGTCCGACGAAATGTCGCCGTTTGCTTTCAACAACTCGGCCACGCGAGGTTTTGGGAAGCTCGCACACTTCGTAAGGACGGCACGGTGCTCCGCGCTCGCGAAACGGCCAAAGCAGTGGAGCGAGTAAACGGCCCGGTTCTCTTGATTGCCTGCGAGGATATTACCGAGCAGAGGCGCGCCGCGGACGCGCTCCGACAGGCGCAGGTCGATCTCGCGCACGTCAATCGGGTGACCACCATGGGAGAGCTGACTGCATCCCTGGCGCACGAAATCAATCAGCCTATTGCCGCCGCCGTAACCAACGCGAATACCTGCGTACGCTGGCTCGCCTCCGACCCCCCAAATCTTGAGGAAGCACGCGCGGCGGCCATGCGAATTGTGAAAGATGGCAGGCGTGCCGGCGAAATCATCAGCCGCATCCGCCTGCTCTTTAAGAAAGGTGCTCCGGAGCGGGAGTTCGTGGATGTCAACGAAGTCGTTCGAGAGATGATCGTCCTCCTGCGCAGCGAGACTATCCGATACAACATATCCGTCCGGACCGAGCTGGACGCGGATCTTCCCCACGTCATGGCCGATCGCGTGCAATTGCAGCAGGTCACCATGAACCTTATGATCAATGCCATCGAGGCGATGAAAGAAGTGAATGGGACGCGTGAGCTATTTATCCATTCGCGCCAAGCCGACAATGAGCGACTGCTGGTCTCGGTCTGCGATACCGGGGTGGGACTACCCACGGCGCAGCTAGACCAGATCTTCAATGCTTTTTTCACGACCAAACCTCACGGCACCGGCATGGGACTTCGCATCAGTCGCTCCATCGTGGAATCGCATGGCGGCCGCCTTTGGGCCGCCGACAACCCGCCCCGCGGCGCCAGTTTTCATTTCACCCTACCCGCCCAATCCGACGCCCACGACTGAACCCTGCTAAGCGCCTTAGCCGTATCGCGCCGGCTGTCCTCTGTACCTTTGCAGCGGCGAGCCTGCCTGCCGCAGGCAGGTTCACCTCGAGTTCTCTCATCAGCGACATTGCCAAGAGAGGAGTCGGCCAGAAACATCCCTCCTTCTCCCAAACACATCTAAGTCTTTATCGTCGTCAACAGCCCTCTGGAACAGCCATTGCTTCCTCAGTGTTGGCTACCGGAAGCCTGGTCAGGATTTTTCAACGCAGACTGCGACAGGAGGTTCGGCGCCAGCGCAGTAACATAAAGTCATTGACCACACCACGCTCGGCGACCGGCCGCAAACAATCGACAGGCAGGTATATTTTTTAAATGCTTCGTCACTCTTATTTGATCGCGTTGTTACTGCTGTTAAGCCCCATCCCCGGTTTTGCGCGGAAAGCGCCAGACTTCGGCTCTCCCTCCTTCACAACCGTGCCGGAGCTCAGCGTCGGATTCGATCTTCTCTACGAGCAAAAATTCGCGGAAGCACGCGAAGGTTTCACAAACTGGGAATCCCGCAATCCGGAACAGCCTTTTGGTGCGGTGGCCGTCGCCGCCAGTTATCTCTTTGAGGAGCTATCTCGCCAAGGTGTGCTCACTAGCGATTTTTTTCTGAACGAAAAGAAATTCCGGCAGGGGATTGACGGCAGCCCGGATCCGGAGCGCATGAGCCATTTCCGTGATGCTCTCGCTCGCGCCCGCGAGCTTGCCATGGAGCGCCAGAAGACGGATCCCAAGGATGGAGAAGCTCTTCTTGCGTTGACGCTGGCCGCCGGAATGGAATCGGACGCGGAAGCGATTCTGCAGAAAAAGCATCTCGCCGGCCTCAGGCACATGAAACAAGCGAACGGATATGCGAAGGAGTTGCTGGCGCAGCATCCGGACGTGACAGACGCGTACATCGCCCCTGGGATCGCAAATTACATTATCGGCTCACAAGGCGCTGGCTCCCGTTTCGTGCTTCGGTTTGATGGAATTCACGGCGACAAAAAGGTCGGCATGGAGCAAGTCGCCCGGACCGCGGAAAACGGCCGCTATCTCCGGCCCTTCGCCAAGATCATCCTTGCCCTCGCCGCGCGCCGCGAGAATCAGAATGCTCTCGCACAAAAATTGTTCCGCGAATTGAGCCAGCAATATCCGGATAACGCGCTATTCGCGTCGGAATACGCCAAAGCGATGTCCCCGTCCGTCCCGCCGGGCCAGGGCCGCTGACCTCTCTCCCCGTATGGCGCAGGCTGCCCGTCTCTATGGCGCCGAGCCAGCCTGCCGCAAGCGCGCCGTTCGCTGCCTGCGCCTCCTAATGTAGCGGCCGCGGACCGTCGCGGGCGCTTTTCTCCGCGGCATTCCCGTCGACATGCACGCCACGAAAAGCGTCCCCCCAAGCGCCAGAGGTGCGTCACATCTGTAGTTCGCAAAAAAACTGCTGTCTTAGGAATTTGGGGGTCGGAGCTTTAGCTCCGACATAATCGGCGCCACAAGACTCGGCTTCAGCCGCCGAGGAAACCTCCTAGCGGTGAGCGCCGGCCTGTCGTGACCCTCGGAGGCCGCTCTTCTGGCCTGCGCCTCCTAATGTAGCGGCCGCGGACCGTCGCGGGCGCTTTTCTCCCAAGCGCCGTAGATGCGACACATCTGATTGACAAGCCTCGACGTGGAAAGCGCGCAGCCGAAGCAATGCAGGTGATTCCAGCCCACGGTCCCTCCAATCGGAAGCCCTCCCCTGGCGCCCCGATTGGCGGCCGGAACGCAATCAGCATTCTGGCCACACCCTACAGCTTGTCCGCCCGATACAATACAGGGAAGACCCGATGCGAATGTCGGGTAAAGACCCGCTTGTCACTTTATGTTCCGAGTCTGTAGCATGCCGCAACGTTAAAGCGTTTACGGCGAGTCCGAAAACTCGCCGACGGACGGGTGCTCCGCGCACCCGTCCCCCTCTCGAGGCTTCTATCTTGAGGGTTTTGACTTTCCGCTCAGGCAAGATTCTGCGCTAATCCATTCACTCTCTTGCACTTACAAGTTTACCATTGACAAACGTCCAGATCTGTTGTATCGTTGCCCGTGTTGCCTCGAGCCAACCTCACTGGCCTTTTTTGTCGCTCCACTCTTAAGTCTAGCCCCCTCAATCTCTTGCAGCCTCTTTGTGGTCGCGAAAAAAGTCAACTCCTTTGGAATCAAATAAATCCAGCCTCTTTTTCCAAAACACCCGGGGTGGGGGTATGCCCCGCACCTCATCCTTTTGGAATCAGTAACATACAGCCTCTTTTTTCTGGACGCAGTTG
>Ga0209648_10001164_pt1 | contig 20939 bp, 17 predicted proteins | sample GraSoi2013_115cm_FD_185830 | JGI IMG/M metagenome (GOLD analysis project Ga0209648, IMG submission 185830) | Grasslands soil microbial communities from the Angelo Coastal Reserve, California, USA - Sample 9_17_2013_115cm (SPAdes) (version 2) | ecosystem: Environmental > Terrestrial > Soil >... | reverse complement strand
AGGAGTCTTCCCATCGTCATGACAGCGGCGTTGCTGTGCGCTCTGGTCGTGGCGATGACCTTCGTCCCTCTTCTGGGTTACTACATTCAGAGACCACCAAAAAAGAAAGAGCTAACGGTAGAGGAAAAGCGCCAGCGAGGTTTCTACGGTTTCTACAATCGGTTGATAGGCCGGGCCATTCAGCACCGGTGGTTGGTGTTGGCCGGCTCCTTTCTTTTCTTGCTGATTGGCGGGCTTGTGGCTTCGCACCTGAAACAACAGTTCTTTCCCGAAGACGTCCAATACTGGTTTTACCTCGACATTTGGCTGCCGAACGATGTGCCCTTGACGGCAACAAACGACGCTGCAGTTAAGGCGGAGCAGGTCGTCCGTCAGGTTGTTGAGGGCTCGGCGAAAACGGTCTCAAAGGAGGAATCGGGGAAGCATCTCCTCACTTCGGTGACGAGTTTCATCGGGGGTGGCGGACCACGTTTCTGGTTTTCCATTTCTCCCGAGGCTCCCCAGACGAACTATGCGCAAGTCATTGTTCAAGTGAGCGACAAAGAGGCCACGCCGAAGCTTATCGGACCTCTTCAAAGCGCATTGAACAAACAGGTGGCGGGAGCATGGATCACCGTCCGGCAACTGCAAACGAATCCCGTCGAAACCCCCGTAGAAATTCTTATTTCGGGTCAGGCCGACGCGGACCCCCGAGCGGAAATCCACGACATCCAAACTCTTCGGAACATGGCTTCCCAGGCAATGGATATTCTTCGACAGTCACCTGGAGTTGCGGTGCTGAGGGATGATTGGGCTCCGGACAGCCCACAGGTGAAGATCGAGATTGATCCGGACCGCGCGAACGTGGTCGGCATCACGAACGCCGACGTCGCCAATTCGTCTGCAGCCGCGATCAGCGGAACACCGGTTGGCACGTTCAAAGAGGGCAACAAGAGCATCCCGATTGTTGCCCGTCTCCGCCCTCAGGATCGTGCGCAATTGTCGCAGATCAAGAGTCTCTATGTTTATTCCTCGCGGCAGAACACTCGAGTTCCTCTGCTTTCTGTTGCGATCGTGAGGAACGTTCTCGAAACGGGCCGGATACGACGCCGCGAGCATTTTCGCACGATCTCGATATTGTGCTTTCCGGCGCCCGGAGTCCTCGCATCGGAAGTCCTTGGGCCGATCGAATCCAAACTGAAAGATCTCCAGAGCCAGCTGCCGCCGGGATATCAATTGCAGATCGCCGGCGAGAAAGCGAAGCAGGTCGATGGATTCACGAATCTCGCCGTCGTTCTCCTAATCTCTCTCGTCGGCATTTACCTGGCTTTGCTCGTGCAATTCAAGAATGCCGTCAAGCCCTTGCTTGTGTTTGCGGCCGCGCCGTACGGAACGATGGGAGCGTTGATCGCTCTGGCGATCATGGGTACGCCCTTCGGGTTCATGGCATTCCTGGGGGTTGCCAGCCTCATCGGGGTCATCGTCAGCCATGTAATCGTGCTCTTCGACTTCATCGAGGAGATGCACGAAAAGGGGGAGCCACTGGAGCGTGCTCTTCCGGATGCCGGAATTGAGCGTATTCGCCCCGTAATGATCACTGTGGGCGCAACAATCCTAGCTTTGTTTCCCCTCGCGCTCGAAGGTGGCCCGCTCTGGAAGCCCCTCTGCTATGCCCAGATCGGCGGACTCGCCGTCGCTACCTTCATCACTTTGCTCCTGGTCCCCGTTTTTTACGCGATTTTTGTCTTGGACCTGAAGTGGATTACGTGGGACGTAACAGCCAAGGAAAGGTAGTCGGCTTCTGCCGAGCTTCAAATCCGTTGAGATTCAGGACCTTACTGACACACGGCGTCGCGCCGCCAAGAATTACCGTGAGTGACTCGCTCAAGCTGCCCGGAGGCCTCCATGATCAAATTCCTCGCACAATTATTCCGAGGACTGCACTACATTGTCGGTATTTCCGTGCCTCCGCCCGGCACCAGTGACCGCACGTTCGTGCTCGCGTGGCTTGGCGGCATCGCGTCCATTGCGGCCTTTTTCGTGATCCTGGTCTTCTACATCATCCCTTTTCTGTACTTCAGACATTGAGGGACCCGAGGCGATAGCAACAAACAGGGAATTATCGATAAGGCGAGCCATCACTCGACTGAAGCGAACGGATGACGTGAAGCGACCTCACGCTGCGAACCGGTATGACGTGACCCAGGCAGATAAGTATTCAGCCTCCCCTGAAGACCAGTATCGCCATACCGATATGCAAATCAATTTGCAAAAAGGAGCAACAAAATGAGCAATTTAATGACGCCTACACCGTGGGCCTCCTGCATTGCTTCGCGGCCACATGGCTAACGCCAGCGCGGACGAGAGCAACCCTTGCTTCAACTTGCGGATATCTAACTCCAAAGTAAAACCGTGGGGTACAATGCCGCCACGATAATTTGCACTTACCAGGTCCCTTCCTCGGTCTTGGGAGTTGGCTCTACATCGAGTTGTGGTTGTGTGATGATGGCAGCCGGGGACGGGAAGATTTTCGGTGGATACCTCGTTGGCCTATCAACCAGACTTTGTCGCCTCGTCCCCGCGCCGCTCGCGCAAATCGGAGCGGCTGCTTCTTCTTCTCTTTCTTTTCTCGCTTCCTTTTCTAAATCCATGGGTGCGCGGCGACGGCGTAGGCTACTACGCTTTTGCCCGCGCTCCGCTCATCCAGCACAATCTCGATTTCACCGAAGACTACCGCCATGCCAACGAAAGTTTCCGCAGCCCGCGCTTCGACGAAAGCGGTCAGCTCCGGTCTGTCTTTCGAACGCGCACCGATCACCTCGAAAACCATTTCACGGTCGGCCCCGCCATTCTCTGGACACCTTTTCTCCTCCTAACGCACATCGGCGTCCTTGTCTCGCGCGCCTTCGGTTCCTCCCTCGCCGCTGACGGTTTTTCCGCTCCTTACCGCGTCACCATGGCGCTGGCTACCGCGTTCTACGGATTTCTCGGCTTGCTTCTGGCCTTCCGCCTGGCCCGCCACTATGTAGAAGAACGCTGGGCCTTCATCGCCACGCTCTCGATCTGGTGGGCCAGCTCGCTGCCCGTCTATATGTATTTCAATCCCTCGTGGTCCCATGCGCATTCCGCTTTCGCCGTCGCTCTTTTCCTTTGGTATTGGCACGAGACGCGCTCTTCGCGCTCGCTCGCACAGTGGTTGATTCTCGCCGTGATCGCCGGCCTCATGCTCAACGTTTACTACGCCAACGCCATGCTCCTCGCGGTCCTAGTAGTCGAAGCGCTCCGCCACTATTTCCTCGCCTTTCGCCCGAACGCTTCCGCCGCGCCCAATTCCACCCCGCGCATTCCTGAACTTCTCCTCCGCCATGCGCTCTTCGTCGCCGTTCTCCTCGTTTGTCTGCTTCCCACTTTCATCACGCGTTACCTCATTTACGGCAGTGCCTTCGAATCCGGCTATATTTCGCTTCGCGATTGGAACTGGTTTTCTCCGCGCTTCTTAGCCGTGCTTTTTTCCTCGAATCACGGTCTTCTCTCCTGGACGCCCATTCTTCTTTTTGCCATTGCTGGACTTTTTATTTTCTGGCGGAGGCAACGCCGCATCGGCTTTCCATTTCTCTCCGCCTTTTTCGCTTTTTACCTTTTCATTTCCTGCTACCCCGATTGGGCCGGCATCTCTTCCTACGGCAACCGCTTTTTCGTTTCTCTCACCCCGCTTTTCATTCTCGGCCTCGCCGTTTTCTTCGATCGCGCCGCTCAGCTCTTCCGCTCCCGCCGCGCCGCTCTCGCCGCCGCGCTCGCCCTTCTGATAGTTTCCGCTCTCTGGAACGCCGGCCTCATCTTCCAATGGGGTACTCATCTCATTCCCGCACGCGGCCCCGTTTCTTTTTCCGAAATCGTCCACAACCAATTTTTCGTCGTGCCCCGCCAGCTCTCTGCCGATCTCCAATCCTATTTTTTCCGTCGCAAAGCACTGATGCAGCAGATCGAGAACCGCGACATTGAGCAACTCGAAAAAAATCCCCCGCCCCCGTGATGTCTCCCTAGCGGCGGATGGAATTCATCCCGGCCTGGTCGAGAGCCCGCCATCTTTCTGATATTCTTAGTCACGCATGGCCTCCGTCACGCAATCCAGCGCCGCTCTCCCGCCGCACTCTTCCGCCGCCACGACTATTCGCATCGAGCCGCCCCGCGGCCTTTTCGAGCTTCGCCTCCGCGAAGTCTGGGCCTACCGCGAACTGCTCTACTTTTTCGTTTGGCGCGACGTCAAAATCCGCTACAAGCAAACCGCCATCGGCGTCCTGTGGGTGGTTATCCAACCCGTCCTCACGATGCTGATTTTCACGCTTTTTTTCGGCCGCCTCGCCAAGCTTGCGCCCCAGGGCCTTCCGGCTCCCGTTTTTTATTTCTCCGCCCTCGTTCCCTGGACCTACTTCGCGTATGCGTTGCAGATGACGACTAATGTGGTGGTGGATAATCAGAGGCTCATCACCAAGGTTTATTTCCCGCGCCTCATTCTTCCCATTTCTTCCGCGCTTTCCGGCCTGGTGGACTTCGCTATCGGCTTTGTGGTGCTAGCGGTTTTCTGCTTCGCCTACGGCATTCTTCCCACTCTTGCCGCTCTCTGGCTGCCCGCGCTGCTCGCTCTCGCGGTCTTCACCGCTCTCGGCGTCGGCCTGTGGCTCTCCGCGCTCAACGCTCTCTATCGCGACGTTCGCTACGTCGTTCCGTTCCTCATCCAGTTCTGGATGTTCGCGTCGCCGGTGGCGTATCCGAGCACGCTAGTGCCGGAGAGGTGGCGGTGGCTGTACGGACTCAACCCCATGGCGAGCGTCATTGACGGATTCCGCTGGGCCATCACCGGGCGCGGCCAGCCCCCTGGCCTGCTGCTGGTGGTTTCGGCTTTCGCCGTCGCCCTCGTTGTTCTCGGCGGACTCTTCTTTTTCAACCGGATGGAGTCGACGGTGGCGGATCGAGTTTGAAAACATGGGAAGTAACGAGATCATGATTAGCGCAGCAGAGGGGAGTACACCCCGGGCATTTCGTATGAATATCAAAACAAAGGGGTTGTGAATTTGCAATTTGTAAGTGCATGGCGGGAAAGGGGATAGGAAACGAAGCCAAAAGGCCGCGAGAGTGGTCCCGGACAGACCGGAATGGAGCGTCAAAGTCACATAAGATGATAGCATAGAAGTTACGTATTGTCAAGTAAAACGTAACAAATTGAGAGGAAGAGACTTAGCCTTTCAACGCGCAAACCGTGAGGGGCATGCCGACGAAAACGAGGCAATATCTTGACAAGTAGGTGTATACTCTTACTCCATCCAAGATTTGGAGATGTGGGCCATGTTTTCTCTAGTGCGATTCTCCGGTTGTCCAAACTGTGGCAGTGGCAGCGCGTCACTCTACAGGTCCAAAAGGCACGGCGTCGGGGAATTCCTGCTGCATCACCTTCTGCACATAACCCCGTATCGCTGCAAAGAGTGTGACGTACGCCACTTTCGCCGCTCGCGGGTCCATCACCACCACCAACGCCCGGATTCCCACGCGCCGAAACACGCGCACTAACCAACTCCTTAGCCCCTTCGCGTATACTTACTTCGCCGCCGGCCCCAAATCCGGGCGCGCGAATCGAACATGACCACTGCTGTCACATCCGCCCGCCCATGACCGGCGAACCGCGCGCTCGGGAGAATCATTACCGCATCCTGGATGCCTTGCGATTCGTGTTGGCCTTGTGGGTCACCATCGGGCATTACGGGATCTTCCCGCTTTTTGCTGGAGCGGAGACCGCCACAGGATTTATGCGGCTGCTGACGCGCGGATGGGACACGGTGGTGTTCGGCACCCCCGCAGTTATCGTCTTTTTTGTAATCTCCGGTTTCTGCATTCACCTGCCCTTTATCGGCAGCGAAACGATTTCCATCGGACGCTACTATCTCCGGCGCTACACGCGCATTCTCATCCCGGTAGCGGGCGCTCTTTGCGTGTACCGTTTGTTTGGGCAGCATCTCATTTTTTGGGGAGAGCACTCCGTGCTCTGGGAGTCCCCGCTGTGGAGCCTGGCTTGCGAAGAGATTTATTACGCCGCCTATCCCCTTCTGCGCTGGCTGCGCAACCGCCTTGGCTGGAAGAAGTTCCTGCCTGCAGTGTTTGTGGCGGGAGTGGCCACCGCCTCCACGCATCCTCACTCCGTCTCCTGGCACGACTTTGGCCCCTTCGGCACAGCCCTCTTGCTGCTCCCCGTGTGGCTGCTGGGATGCCTCCTGGCCGAGCAGAGCGCGGCAATCGAGCTACGGCACTCCACCCTCCGCATCTGGAGCTGGAGATTCCTGATCTGGTTGGGATGCTGGACCTCCGAAATGCTGCACTTCAAAGCGGGCATTCCCTATACGCAAACGATGATTTGGTTTGGCGTGCTGTCCTACTTCTGGGTCAAGGAAGAGATCGCTTACGGCAAGCATCGCCAGCCCAATCGCTTCCTCGCGACGGCGGGCGCATGGAGCTACTCGCTGTACCTCGTTCACGTGCAGGGCATGGAGTTCTTCGGCTGGCTGAAGCCGCCGAACCTCGGCTACATCCTGAATTGGACGGCCACGATGCTGTCCAGTTTGGGGTTTGCGTTTTTGTTTTACCTGCTGGTGGAGCGGCCGTCCCACCAGCTGGCCAGGAAAGTCCAGGTGTTTGCCAAGGCCCGCGCCGCACTCCGCGAAAAACCAGCTTCCCAGAGCTCGACCGCCTCCGCCGTTAATCTCCCATGACCCTGCGCATTGAAGAGCTCGACTCGCCCCGGAACCTCAGACTTCTTCGGGTGGTTTTCTGGGCCATCGCGATCGTTGCGGGTTTCCTCCAGGCGTGGGCGGCGCGTTTTTGGCTCAGTCCAGACGCGACGAATTACCTGGACATTGCCAGCACGTATTTGCGTGCCGACTGGAAGCATGCTGTGAATGGGTACTGGAGCCCATTTTTCTCCTGGGTTTTGGCGCTCGCGATGGGGATTTTCCATCCCGCTCCGTACTCGGAATCCACCCTGCTGCATCTCGTCAATTTCGCCGGAATGCTCATCGCGTTGGGCTGCTTCGAGTATTTCCTTCGGGGTCTTCTGCTGGTCCGCAGAAAGTTCCTGGGTGTGACGGGGGAACAAGAGGCGCTTCCGGAGCTTACACTTTGGGTCCTAGGTTACGGCATTTTTCTTTCGACTTCGCTCTTTGTCTTGAATGTGGCGATGACTACTCCGGACATCTGGGTCGCCGCCCTCACCTATATCGTTGCGGGCTTGATTCTCCGGATTCAAACCGCAGGCGGCGGCTCGCTTCTCTTCGCCTTCCTGGGACTCACTCTCGGTCTTGCCTACCTCACGAAGACCTTCTACTTCCCCATTACTTTCGTGTTCCTGCCCGCCGCATGGATGGCCTCGGGGAATCTCCGCAAGACCGCCAAGCAAGCCGCCCTCGCGCTGGTGATTTTTTTAGCGGTCGCTGGGCCATGGATTGCCGCGCTTTCGATGTCGAAGGGCCGCTTCACTTTTGGCGACGTAGGCAAGCTCGCGTTTGCCGAAGCGATCGACCGGGTTCCTCGTCCGGCACTTTGGCAGGGCGAAAATGGGAGCGGGACGCCTAGGCATCCGGTCCACCTGATTCATAGCAAACCTCAAGTCTTTGAATATGCCACGCCAGTGGGGGGAACATATCCACCAGGATACGATTGGTCATACTGGCTGGAGGGCATGACTCCGCACTTCCACTGGAGAGGGCTCTTCTCCATCTGGCGTCAGTCAGTTGGCACATACTACCAGCTCTTTGTGTCCCAAGCGGAATACGCGACTGGTCTATTTGTGCTGCTGTTTCTCGGTTTTGAAAAAACCAGGTGTGGAGTTTGTCTGGCCAGGTTTAAGTATCTGTGGGTTGCGCCGCTAATAGCGTGTTGTGCGTACGCCCTAGTGTTGGTGGAGGGACGATATGTTGCGCCGTTTCTTCCTCTTCTTTGGTTATCGATCTTCTGCTGCTTGATTGAAGCGGTCTCCGGGTTCCCGCAACGTGTACAGCTTGCCCTTGTTCTTGGCATGGTGGCGCTCACGGGGATGCGGGTGGCAAAGGGCATCGAGAGCGATATTGTTGCGATTCTTTCGAAGCCGAGAAATGTCGACTGGGAAGTTTCGCAGGGCCTGCGGGTATTGGGTGTCCGGCCGGGAGAGCGGGTCTCCGCAATAGGGGCAACGGCGGAGGTGTACTGGGCGAGAGTGGGGGGCGTGACCATTGTTTCGGAAGTTCCGCTCGGGGAAGAAGGCACATTCTGGGCAGCGGATGAAGGGACGAAGAGAGAAGTGTTCCGGCTGTTCGCCAGCACGGGCGCAAAAATCGTAGTCGAAAAAGATCCGCCACGCGGCGCAGAGAAAGAAGGTTGGATTCCCCTGCGAGACACGTCTTTTTATGCCCGCCCACTGCCGTAGCTGAAACGTGCATCTTAAACGTAACAAGTTAGCGATTTAGAATGTAGGTTAGCGCACTGAGATGCGGTCGATGCTCACCTGCTTGTGAAACGGGGGCAAAAAGGAAGAGTATGGCACCGACCCAAACTGGCTGGCGGCGGTTTCCGGCGTTGGCCGGTACTCCAGCCGGTAGAGTGGAACCACGCTGGGTGTCTGTCCCAACTTAGGATCGTAAGCGCCGGGAGGGTTCACTACCCACCTGCTATTCATCCTTCCGGTGACCAAAAGTTGTGTCCAGCCATTGTATTCAAATCCGGCGTCGATTGCCGTCCGGGGAACACCAGCCGCTTCGAGCCGTTTCGCGGCGGTGACGCGCGCCTGGGCCAGGGCCCAAAGATCCTGAGTGCTTGCGATCGCGTACAGCGCGAGAACCCCCAGTAGTGCCCATGAGAAAGGGATCACCCTATGCAGCATGCGGTCGGCGCGGCCCTCCATCTGCGACCATAGCAACAGGATGGTAGCCACCCAAGGGAGAATCGGCAGGAGGTAGCGATCAAAGACAGCAAAGTCAACCGCTCGAATGACTATAAGCACAAAATAGCAGACGCTGAATAATGACAAAGCGGCCAGCGCGAATTCCTCATTGGAGGGATTCAGGAGGAGGCGTAGCGTTCGGCGCGTCAAGTCGCGGATGCTCAACAGCTCACCTGCGAGGATGCAAGCGGCCGCGTAAACAAGTATTGCGACTAGCGCGCGAACCGGAGCGGTAAGCACAATCGGCCGCCCTGGTAAAGGTGACGACCCGTTGATCCCCTCCCAATTTAATGTGCTGTAGATCCAAGGAATAGAGGCAAGCGACGGGTAGAGGAGTATCGCGCTTATCAGCCCGAGGAAAAGCACCGCCACGGCGATTTGGCGCGGGCGGGAACCGTGCCAGGTGTCAAGCGACGCACGCACCACGAGCGGAAGAGCGGCCGGGAGGCACAGCAAGAGGAGCATCAGCAGGAGGCGAGCTGTGATGTTGACTTCCCCGAGCGGATGTTTAACGACGAGCTTCAGTTCACTGAGGATGGACGGCTGATAGACGGCATACAACTGATGGTTGAACCATTGCGTTATTCCAACAGCACCGCCGAGGACAAGGATCCAAGCTGTAAGAGAGACGGCAAGGAGTGTGGTCTCACGCCGCTTCACCCATGCTAGATACGGCAGGAGAACCAGTGGCACAAGCCAGGCTACCTGACGCCCCGTGCCACCCAAGAATCCCGTTGCTACACCGAGGGCGAGCCAGCCGTAATTGCGGAACTCGGAAGAGGTGGCGGCTTTGGAGAGCGAATAGAGAGAAGCAAACATGAAAAAAAGGCACGGGACGTCGGTCATATAAGAGACCGACAGGGGAAGAAAGATTGGAGAAAGTCCGAAAAGTAGAGTGACGAGAGTTGCGTCTTGCACCTTCAAACCTGCCTGCCTCACCAGCAAATAGCACAGTCCGACTGCTCCCAGAGCGAAGGGCATGGTGCTGAATCGCAAACAGGCAAAAGAAAATCCGAACAGGCGAATAAATAAGGCGCCCCAGTATGCGTGAGACAACAGCATGGCGGCGTCCCATCCGTTGTATAGGAGGTGTCCGGACCGCACCAAGTTAAGAGCGACGTGTGCGTACGCAAAATCGTCGCCGTAGGGCATCTCGGCGAAAGGCCTTACGATAAGCATGGCGAAGGCTACGATGGCCATGCAGGTCCACGCTCTTCTTGTGTCGGATGGTTGCGGCGAGGAAGTCTGCGAGTCAGTCATTTCAGAGTGTTCGCATTCTCTCTGGCCATTCCCTGTAAGACCGCCATCAGAGATGTACCCAAAAGCGTTTGCGGAATCACTTCACAGCGCGAGAGAGCTCCCATAATTTTGTTTATGGCCGTCGTCCGCGCGTCGAAGCCAGCCTTGATGATCTTACCCTGACCGTGTTTTCCCATGAGCCAAAGCTTGCGGACCATCAGAGTCGGCACCAATGGCAGTCCCCAGTAACTCCATGCCCTTATCTCCAGTTGATTGCGTTGGGCTGCTGCTCGCAAGGTCTTGATCGTATAACGGCGCACGTGGCCAGCCGCCACATCATACTCGGAGTAGGCCCACTGCCCGGCCGGAACATTTACAACTACGTGCCCACCTGGTGCCAAATGAAACATCAGCGCCTCCAGAAATCGGTCTTCATCCGCGATATGTTCAAGCACGTCGAACAAGAAAATCACGTCAAATCGTTCTTTAAGCGTTGCGTCTGCTTGAAAAATATCGTAACAGCATATTCCGCTCTTCCGGCTCAGGTTCTGCTTCAATGCGTATTCGTTCAGATCAAAGCCCGTAACTTCCCGCCCGCAAGCATCCTCAATCTGCCGCTGAAGCAATCCATTACCACACCCGATTTCGGCCATCTCTTTCGCGGCCTCAATCATTCCTCCAGTCAGCCGCTGGAGCACGGCAAATCGCCGCTGGATCCAAAAATGGTCGAGCGATGCAATCTCGTACCAGGAATCGGCCATACTGACATTAGCCGGCGCTGACAAATATTCTATTCTTCGCAAGGATGAAGCCTCGGAGCTCGGATTCGCTGAAACATTGCTGTGGCTTGTTCGACCGGCGAGGAGACTATCGGTCCCGTGTTCGTTTCCTTGCGGATATCTCGCTAGTTCTGTCGCCTATTCCGGCACCAGTTCGCCCCGCCACACTGCCGACGATGTACTGCGGGCGGCCCTTGGTTTCCTCATAAATCCGGCCGACGTACTCTCCGATCACTCCCAGGAAAAACAGCACGATGCCGGAAAGAAAAGTTACCGCGACGAGCAGCCCCGTGAACCCCTGCGGAGATATGTGCTGAAAGATTTTCGCATAGAGCGCATACAGAACATACGAGAGGGAGAGAAGCATCACGAACGCGCCTGCTAGCGCGGCAGCCCGTATCGGCACTATCGAAAATGCGAAAATCCCGTCGGTGGCGAGCTTTAATAGCCTCAGCACACTGTACTTGCTCTTGCCCGAATGCCGCTCCGCCCGCTCAACCGGAATTCCGGTCTGCCGGAACCCTACCCAACTGCGCATGCCCCGCAAATAGCGGTGATGCTCCGGCATTTGGCGGACTTGCTCGATGACCCGGCGCGACATCAACCCGAAGTCTCCCGAATCGAGGGGCAAGCGGATATCCGAGAGGCTAGCCATCAGCCGGTAGAAAATAAAGTAGCAAAGGCGCAAGAGCCAGGGTTCCTTGCGACGAATGCGCTCCGCGTAGACAACGTCGTACCCTTGCTCGTATCTAGCGACGAATTGGGGTATGACTTCCGGAACGTCCTGCAGGTCGCCGTCCATCACGACGGCAGCATCTCCCGTGACGTGATCGAGTGCCGCGGTGAGCGCTGCCTGATGGCCAAAATTGCGCGAAAGCGAGATGGCCAGGATTCGCGGGTCTTGGCTTGCCGCTTCTTCGAGGATCGGGAAGGTGCGGTCGGTGCTGCCGTCATCCACGAATATGATCTCGTGGGGGCCGCCCGGCACGTGGTCCAGGACAGCCCGCGCCCGGCGCAGGAGTTCAGGAAGAACAGATTCTTCATTGTGGACCGGGATGGCAATGGAGAGTCGGAAAGCTGGATTCATGGTATCGCGAGACTTTTCGATGGCGTCCCGCCTGCGGGATTCTATCCGTTGGCGCGCATGGGTACAACCGGAGCAAGCTATAATCCAAGGGCATGAGCACAACGGTCATACACGGGGAAGGGCTGGGGAAGCGCTACCATCGCGGCTTACAGGTGGACGATGGGCTTCGTCACTCGCTCGAAGCGTTTCTGCGGTCTCCGGTCGCGTCACTGCGCCGAAAAAAGGAAGAGACTTTTTGGGCGTTGAAAGACGTGTCATTGCAAGTGAAGGAAGGCGAGGTCCTTGGCCTGATCGGACGGAACGGGGCGGGCAAGACGACGTTGCTGAAGATTCTGTCGCGCATCACGCGGCCCACCACAGGCTGGGCGGAGATTCACGGTCGCGTCGGCTCACTGCTGGAAGTAGGCACGGGCTTCCATCCCGAACTGACCGGGCGCGAAAACACGTTCCTCTCCGGCGCGATCCTGGGGATGGGCAAAGCGGAAATTAACCGCAAGTTCGACGAGATCGTGGCTTTCGCCGAGTTGGAGAAATTCATCGATACGCCCGTCAAGCACTACTCTTCCGGCATGTACGTGCGGCTGGCCTTTGCCGTGGCCGCGCATCTCGAGCCGGAAATCCTGCTGGTGGATGAAGTCCTGGCCGTGGGCGACATCCGTTTCCAGAAGAAATGCCTCGGCAAAATGGGCGACGTGGCCCGCGCCGGCCGCACCGTCGTCCTCGTCAGCCATCAGCTCAACCAGATTCGCCGCCTCTGCCATCGTGTTCTTTGGATCGACGCCGGGATGCTCCGGGAGTCTGGCCCAACCGCCGAAGTTGTTGGCTCCTACGAGGGCAACGCCCGGGCAGACGAAATCGGCGGCGAGGTTCGCCCGAACCACGGCAGAGCTCAATTTCTACGATGGGAACTCCTTGGTGCGCGTAACGGGCAACCAAATGTGTTGGATTGGGAGGGAGAGGTCCGGTTGAATTTCCTGGCAAGAGTGAATCAGCCACTGCGCGACATTCACCATGGCATAGCTCTATACAATCAATCGAGGGAAGTGATCTGGGCCAACGCGGTAGAGGGCCTCAACTTCGAACCAGGGGTCTATGAGCTGACTTGTACTCTGCCGTCTTTGCCGCTCCGGCCGGGGGTCTATGAGTGGCGCGTCAGTTTCTATGATCAGGGCGAGCCGATTGACGATTGGGACTGCACTCCGCCAATGTTAATCAGCACGCAGCCCCGTGCGCACATGCGAGACGAATTTGGAGGAGTGTTGAACATACCGTCTGAATTCACGAACCAGCGGTTGCAGAACTGATCAGGAAACTATGCCCATGGCACTGCCGTCACCGATTCGTTCCTTAGGCCGGGCAGTACTGCACCGCTGGCAATGGTTTCACGATTATACCCTTGCAAAATTGCAGGCATACAGCGATCGCCGCAGAGTCCTGGGGGGTAGGACGAGCATTGCGCAAGACGTTCACGGGACTCGATTCGTCCTCTACCCGTTCGATCGACCAAACTTGTCCTATATACTCCGGCACCCATGCGACGTCGCGGAGTTTCAGGCAATCCCCCGTTTGGTGCAGCCGGGCGACATCGCTTTCGACGTCGGCGCGAACAGGGGTTTATACAGCGTCCTACTGAGCCGTCTCTGCGGCCCCACGGGACGCGTCTGGGCTTTTGAGCCTGTTCCGGATACGTACTGGAGGCTGCGCGAAACGCTTGCACTCAATCGCTGCGAAAACGTGACCCCGGTACAGTCCGCCATCTGCGAAGAATCGGGCAGCGTACGGATGAACCTGTTTGAACCCCAATTCGCCGAGTGGAATACTCTCGGCATGCCGCCCCCGCGACCTGTCAATGGGAAGCAGGTGTCCCCTCGCGAGTCGGTTGAGATTCCCGCCCACACCCTAGACCGATTCTGTGAGGCTGAAAAGATTGAGCGAATTAGTTTTTTGAAGGTGGACGTCGAGGGGTTTGAACTGTCGGTCTTTAAGGGGGCGGAACGCTTGCTCAAAGAGCATCGAGTCGATTACATCTGCTTCGAGATCGCGAAACAACCCTTGGCGTGCGCAGGAGTCCAGAGTCGGGAAATTTTTGAAGCTCTCGAAGTCCACGGGTACGCCTCCTACCGCTTTGACAGATCGACGGGGAGCTTCGAAGGTCCTCTCCAGGACAGTTCAGAGGCCTGGACGAACTTTTTTGCGTCGTGGAAGGACCTTTCCAATCACGACAAGGTCATTCGCATTGAGAGGGCCGGTCGGCGTACGGGGGGAAAGCGCCCTGAGGGGAACCTCGAATGAAGCCGCTAGTGACAGTATTGGTGGATACGTTCAACCACGAGAAGTACATTGAGCAGGCGCTAGTCAGTGTTTTGGAGCAGGGGTTGTCGCCGGAAGAATTGGAAATCGTGGTCGTGGATGACGGATCGACGGATGGCACCCCTTCGGTCATTCAGAAATTCCTACCCCGAGTGAAATATCTGCGGAAGAAAAATGGCGGCCAGGCTTCCGCCTTTAATGCGGCGTTTCCAGAAGTGCACGGCCAGATTGTTGCCCTATTGGACGGCGATGACTGGTTTGCCGAGGGCAAGCTCGCGGCCGTGCTCCGCGCCCTAGAACAAAACCCAGAGGTTGCGGCCGTAGGTCATGGCTACTACAAATTTGACGAGGAGACAGACAAGGTGGAGGTTTGTTCTCCGCCGGAGACGACGCTCCTGAATCTGGCGACTCCGGAGGCGGCGCGGGCGGCTCTTCGCGGCTGGCGATTTCTGCTACTGGGTGCGCTAACCGTGCGCAGAAGAGTGCTGGAACGGACCATACCCATTCCGGAAGTGTTGGTTTTCTCGGCCGACAACCCCATCCAGGTGGCCTCAATGGCCATGGGCGCGCTCTTGCTTAAAGAGCCCTTTTCCTATTATCGGCACCACGCCGATAACCTTTATGCCGTTGGACAAGAGAATGCGGCGAAGGTGCGCCGAAAGTGCGAGATGGTCGAGCTGACGGTCAGCCTGCTCTACCCGATGCTGATTCGGTTGGGCGTTCCGGAAGAGTCGGTTTCCATCTTGCTCAGCCATGGCTTGGTCGAAGCCAAACGGACGCTTCTGAGCAGGTTCGGTGGTAGCCGTCTGGACGCCTTTCAGACGGAAATGCAAGCCTTCCGCGCGGCTTTCCCGAATCCTAGCGTCGGTTACCGGCTGTTCAAATACGTTGTCGTGGGTGCCGCGACGCTCGCACTGCCCGTCCGGCGCTTTTACAAGCTTCGGGATTGGTACGCGGCCCGGCACCTGGGGGGTTACCGTCAGCGGCTCTTCGAGGAAGACGTAACGGTCTCCTCGTTCCGCGAAAACGCGCCTGGGAAATGAGCGAGAGGGACAGATGCTGACATTTTTTTCGACGCCCAAGCCCTTTGCCGGTCACATCGGCATCATTCAGCGGAATGCCATTCGGAGCTGGCAGCAGATCCACCCGGACGTGGAAGTGTTGCTTGTGGGCGACGACGCCGGGACAGCGGAAATTTGCGAAGAATTTGGAATTCAGCACCTGAAGCACGTCGCGAAAAATCAGCACGGGACCAAATACCTGGCGAGCATATACGACCAAGCTCAGGAGGTTGCGCGGCACCGCCGGCTCTGCCACATCAATTGCGATATCTTGCTGATGAGCGATTTTCGCGCGGCTGTCGAGCGACTCCCGAAGTCTTTCGATCGTTTCTTGATGGCGGGGCGCCGGTGGGACACGGACATTCGCGAACCCCTGGATTTCAAAGCTGCGGATTGGGAGAAAACCCTCCGGAAGCGCGCAGTTGAAACAGGTCACCAGAGGCCGCATCAGTGGATCGACTATTTCGTGTTCGACAAAGGTCTGTACTATCAGAAAATCCCCGGATTTGTCATCGGCCGCCCGGGATGGGATCCCTGGCTGCTTTGGTATGCCTTGCAAGCTGGCGTCCCGGTCGTGGACGCGTCTGCCGCAGTGTGCGCCGTGCACCAGAACCATGATTACTCCTACCATGCCGACGGTGAAAAGGGGGTTTGGGAAGGCCAGGAAGCTCAGGAAAACTACCGGCTTCTGGAAAGCCGCCGAAAATTCCGCACTCTTCGGGATGCAACGTTCGCCCTGGAGAAGGGCGGCTTGCGCAAGAATTACAGACGGGGGTTTGTTCAGCTAGGGCGCACCCTGCGAGAATGGTTTAGTCCGGTGTGGTTTCGCCTCCTGAATGCGACCCGTCCACTGCGCCATAGAATCGGCTTGCGTCAAAAGGCCAGGTAGAGTTTCGGCAGTTTCCCAGTGGAGAAATGGCTTGAGTTCCTCGAGTAGCAAACTGGCACAACTCTTTCTCCGGTATGCCTCACCCCTGGCGGCGTTGCGCCGGCTGCCCGTTGTGGGCCCGGTCCTCCGTTGGGCAAGTGGAAGACTTGTGCCTCGCGATTCACTAGTCTGGGTGCAAGTCCAGCGCGGTCCCGCGCAGGGACTTTGGTTGTACTTGAATCCGCGCACCGGTCGCAATTACTTCGAAGGCGGCGGCGAGCCCGAAGTGCAAGCCGCTCTGCAGCGCTATCTCCGTCCCGGAATGATATTTTACGATATTGGCGCAAACATTGGTTTCTTCTCGCTTCTTGCCGCGCGAATTGTCGGAGAAGATGGCCGCGTCATAGCGTTTGAAGCCGATCCGGAGATTGCCGCGCGGCTTCGTGGACACATCGTCCGCAATAATTTCCGCGCCATTTCCGTTGAAGAAAAGGCTGTATGGTCTGAACCGGGGACGGTTCTCTTTGCGCGGACGGATCCCGCGGCGTCCCCCGACCGCGGACTCGGCCATGTCGTGGCAAACGACGCGGCCGATACGATCCAGGTTGACGCTGTATCTCTGGATGCGTACGTGCGGACTGCCCCAGCGCCGGATTTTCTGAAGTGCGATGTGGAAGGCGCAGAAGTGGAAATTTTTCGCGGGGCGCAACGCCTGCTGACGGAGAAGTGCCCAATCATCCTATGCGAAATGCACAGTGCCGAAAATCACCGGGTGTTGCTGGGAGAGTTTGCGCGCTTCGGTTATGCCTGCAAGTCCATCGATCCGCAGCATGTTTTGGCGCTGCCGGATGGGAAAGCCTGAGAGTTTACTTGTAGTTACGAGTGGGCGCGCCTGCGTTTTCGCCGGAGCGGCGCAGCCACCGCAATTCCTGCGCAGCTCGAAAACGTTCCTTGGCGATCTCGCGCTCAACGCCGGGATCCTTGGAGGCCCAGTAATACAGAGCAAGCAGCAGGAGAGGTATCGCGACAACGATTGCCACTAGGCTCAACCAGAACAACATACCCTGCTTTCCCACTTAGAGGGGCGCCATTCTCAAGCACCAGCATCCTCTATATTAGGTGAGAAAATCAATCGGCAACGGCGCGGGTATTTCACGTTCAGGCGGTCAGATGTTGTTCATTTTCAACCACTTACAGATTTAGCTTGACCAGTACTGTACTCTCGTGGTAACATGCATAACAAGATTCGGTCGCTGGCCACAATGTCCCAGTGAACTGACTCCCTCTTAAGTCCTTTAGAATGCGCACTTATATAAGTGTTCATTTTAAACAACTTAATCCTCTTTAGAATCAACACTTACAAAAAACAGGGGGAGGGGGGTCCAGTTATTGTTAACTAGACATGCCACGAAGCATGTCTATCCTGAACGACCATCGGGAGCGAAGGCTCTCTCTTCCTCCCAAAACGGGAACTAGTCGCTCCTGTTTCGAGTCGCGACCTGCCCATGCCGTAATAGACGTTACGTATATGCTGACCATATTCACCACCGCCAAGCCTTTCCGCGGCCACACCGGCGTAATCCAGCGCAACGCCCTGCAATCCTGGAAGGCGCTTCATCTCGACATTGAAATCATCCTCTTCGGCGATGATCCTGGCGCTGCCGAAGCCGCGCAGGAATTAGGACTCCACCACGAACCTTTCGTTGAGCGCAACGAGTTCGGCACCAAGCGGGTGGACTATCTCTTTGCCCGCGCCCAGGCCATTGCCCAGCACGAGATCCTGTGCTACATCAATTGCGACATCATCTTGATGCAGGATTTCCTCCGCGCCCTCGCGCGTGTGCGCGCTATCCACCGAGAGTTTCTGATCGTCGGCCGCCGCTGGGATACCGATATCACCGAGCCATTGCCGTTCGATCAGTACGGCGGTCAATCCGTGGCGCAGCCAGCTCCGCATTGGGAAGATGAGTTGCGCCGTCTGGCACTCAGCCGCGGCCGCAGGCGCACCGCCGAATGGATCGACTATTTCGCCTTCTCCCGTGGGCTCTATGAGCCGGACATGCCGGCATTTGTCCTGCGCGTCTTCTGGGACAACTGGCTGGTGTGGAAGGCGCTGGATTCCGGCCTGCCGGTGATCGATGCTTCGCGCGCGGTGATGGCGGTTCACCAGAATCACGACTACAGCTACCATCCGCAAGGGAAAGCCGGCGTCTGGAGCGGCGAAGAAGCGGGGCGCAATGCCCAGCTTGCCGGTGGGTGGCGCCACTTGCGCACCATCGCCGACGCCACCGAACTCCTCCATCCCCAAAAGCTTAAGCCAAATGTTTTCAGGTACTTGTCAGCCGCAAAACGCTACATTCGTCAAGCCGGCCGCGTTTTGTTTTACGACCTGTGGCATCCCGTCTGGTTCGTCCTGCTAAATCTCACCCGCCCCCTCCGCCGCTCCCTGCGCCACTCTCCCCGCCACCAGCGCTGAGTGCCCATCAGTAATCTCCTCGAGAGGACATTGACATTTCCGCTACCACAGTACTTCGCGCCCATTGTGCCGCGCGGTTCCACGCCAGATCATGGTAGGAGAAAACCATGGATACGCTGAACCGCACTGAACTGGACAAGCTCGAACGCCGTGAGCTGCAGCTCACCATTCTGGCCGCCGCTTATGTTCTCGTGCAGGCCGCGGGCCTGGCTGTGTTCATGTATCCGCTGGTATTCCTCCACCCGGTGGGGAACAAGTGGACGCTGCGTGTGGCGTTTTTCGGATTCTGCGCGCTCACACTGTTGTTTGTGGGCTACCTGCTCGACCATCAGCGCACGGTGCGCAAATTGAAGCAGCAGGTGCTGGCGGAGCTGGAGCGCAACGTCACCTTGCAGCATCAAGCCAGCGTGGATTTGCTCCAGACCATGCCCGACCAGAATCATTTCTGGGATCGCCTGACGATGGAATACCGGAGGGCCATGACCATGCAGAAGACGCTTTCCATCCTGCTCGTGAAGGCCAAGGCCGCAAATGCGTCCGCAAAAGTCGACCGTCCAATGGTCGCCATTGAAAATGAGCCAAGCTCGGAAGCGTGGAGCGACGCGGCGAAAGCGATGTCCCGCAAGCTGCGGCCTACGGATTCGGTCTACCGGCTTTCGCCGGATTTGTTTGCGCTGGTTCTTCCAGGGACCGATGGGCTAAATGCGAAGCGCGTCGCCGTCCGGCTGCAAGAAGAACTCCAGGAAGTCCGCGGCAAACACAATCTGGCGTTTGACATTACGGCTCACAATTATCCGGAACATGTAAGCAGCTCGCACGAATTGGAAGACATCGTGAAATCACTGCTGCCCGAGCAGGATGAATGGACGTCTCCAGTCCTCGTTCCGAAGGAATAAACTCGGCTGACACTTCGTTTTTTGTTTTTGTTGCGGCGAGGCTTGACCCAGCCAAGCTCAAAAGCGCGACAAAGAGTTAAGCGAGCGCTTGTCTCAGATCTTCGATTAAATCCTGTTTGTCCTCCAAGCCAATCGAAACGCGCACCGTGCCCGGGCTGACGCCTGCGCGCCGCAGCTCCTCGTTCGTCATGTTGTAGTGCGAGCTGTAAATCGGGAGAATCACCAGGGATTCAACTCCGCCAAGACTTGCCGCAAGCAAGAACAGCCGCACGCGGTCGCAGAAGCGCCGCGCCGCAGGCAGCCCGCCCTTCATGTCGAACGCGAGCATGCTGCCGAATCCGCGCATCTGCTTTTGGGCAAGTTTGTGATCGGCGTGCGTCTTCAAACCCGGATAATGGACGCAAGCTACTTTCGAATGGTGCTCGAGGAATTTGGCGACGGCGATGGCGTTTTCGCACTGGCGCTCGACGCGCACTCCGAGCGTTTTGATGCCGCGAATCAGGAGATATGCGGCGCCGGGATCCATCGAGCCGCCAAGATAAATGATCATTTGGCGAACGCGTTCCATCCAATGCGAATTGCCGACGGCGACGCCGGCAATGATGTCGGAGTGGCCGGCAAGGGCTTTTGTGGCGCTGTGAACCACCATGTCATAGCCGAGGGCGATGGGGTTCTGCAGGACCGGCGTGGCAAAAGTGTTGTCAATGATGGAGACGAGTTTATGTTTTTTGGCGAAGGACACGGCTTTGTGAATATCGACGAGGCGAAGAGTGGGATTCGTGGGCGTTTCGACGTAAAGAACTTTCGAACGCGGCGCGACAAGATTCTCGATGCCGGCGAGATCGGTGCCGACCTGGCGGACGATAATCCCCATGTTGGGAAAAACGTCGCGCATCAAGCGATACGTGCCGCCGTAGGTCTGCCCGGTGGTGATGACTTCGTCGCCGGCTTTTAGCGCGGCGAGCAAAGCGGAGGAAATGGCGGCCATGCCGGAAGAGGTGACTACGGCAGCCTCCGCGCCTTCGAGGGCAGCAATTTTCTTCTCGGCGACGGAGAGCGTGGGATTGCCGTAGCGAGTGTAAATGTAGGCTTTGTTTTTGCCCTCGGCCCACAGCTTCATTTCTTCGGTGGAAGAAAATGTAAAAGTGGAGGAGCGGATAATCTCCGTCACAATGGGGCCGTTGACGCCGCGGCGGTTGGGTTCACCGCCGTGAATGGCTTGGGTCTGTGGTCCGAGCCTTGCGAGCTTGCTGGGTTTCATGGGGAAGAGGTTGCACCTTGCGCG